>VOFC01006059.1_pt1 | contig 36190 bp, 51 predicted proteins | sample 5384161 | NCBI WGS metagenome assembly VOFC01 (sample SAMN12384722, study PRJNA508395) | human gut metagenome | isolation source: healthy gut B | host: Homo sapiens | reverse complement strand
TTTTTTTTTTTACGTATTGCTGCACCACCTGCGTTGGCAACCAGCATCGGTGTTTCCACTTCCATGAAATCACGGCCTGCGAGGAAATTACGAATCTCCTTGATGATCTGGGAGCGCTTGATGAAAACTTCCTTGCTGTCCTGATTCATGATGAGATCCACATATCTCTGACGATATCTGGTATCGGTATCCGTCAGTCCGTGGAACTTCCCGGCAGAATCTGTAAGCTCTGGAAAGAAGTGTCATCTTCTCTGCATGGATAGAGATCTCGCCTGTTCTTGTACGGAATACAAAGCCCCAGTCCGTAAATATCGCCAATATCTGCTTTCTTAAAGTCTGCATAAGAGTCTTCGCCGATTGAATCTCTTGCCACATAGACCTGAATGCTTCCCTGCAAATCCTGAATGTTGCAGAAAGAAGCTTTCCCCATGACACGCTTGAACATCATACGACCGGCGATCGCCACATGCAGAGGATGTGCATCCATAATGGCACGTCTTTCTTCATAATCTGCCTTCAGTGCTTCCCTTTGCCTGCTCCTCATCCATTCCGGATACATCCGGTTCTTCTGAATTTCAAGTACCTGATATTCCAGTTCTCCACCAGGTGTTTCTACCCTTACAATATCACCTGTTTTTGCACCGATCAGTGCACGTCCCACAGGAGATTCGTTGGAAATCTTTCCCTTTAAGCTGTTTGCCTCTGTAGAACCTACGATCTTATAGTCAAGCTCCTGATTCATTTCAATATCTAAGATCTTGACCTGACAGCCAATGTTGATCTTATCGAGGTCTACTTCATCTTCTACGATAACTTCGGCATTTTTTAAGATTTTTTCCAGCTCATCAATTCTTGCTTCGATGTCTCGCTGCTCATCTTTTGCTGCATCATACTCAGCATTTTCGGATAAGTCACCCTGTGCTCTTGCTTCTTTGATCTTCTGCGCAACTTCCTGACGCTTAACGACCTTTAAATTTTCCAATTCATCTTCGTATTTCTTGAGACCTTCATAGGTTAAGATATTTTTCTTTGCTTCCACGACTGTCATCCTTTCTTTGCTTTGATACAGCGGGCATCTGCCGCCACTTTAACTTTTTGAGACATTATAGCCCACTCAAAAAGGTACTGTCAAGGTACTTTCGCAAGGTTTTACAGCACATTCCGCACTCCTGCAGCCGTCTGATTTTTCTTTTGGCACAGGGAAGGATATGCTGCAATATAAACCGCCCCGGAAAAATATTGCCGGAATTTCACCGTTTTCATCCAGAATGACCAGTTGTTCTACGTTTTCTGCATCCCTCCCATCATTGGATGCGCATACTGCTGCCTGTCTGCCAGATATAGAGGCAGTTTCTCATAACCGCTGCAGCTTCCCACGAGTCCTGTTTCCTCATAGATCTCCTCCAGCATGTCTTCTGCCCTGTCCGTTCCGTATGCAGGCGCAAAAAAAACAAGTTCCTGCAGATAAAGTGCCTGATCTGCCAGAAACTGCGGCAGTTCATGATCCGTTTCCTCCGAAAACAGACAGAAAAGCGTGATCTGCTCCTGCCCTCAAACAGTTTCTGCAACATATCCCTGCCAAACGCATAATAAAGTTTGCCGGGAAAATCCCACATAAGCAGGTCTTCTCCCGGCAATCTCTTTTTAAAGTGCTTCGCTGGCGACTTTGTGCATGGGATCTTTAAGATCCACACAAGCCGCTCCGGCTATGTCTTCTGTTTTTGTATTTCGATTTTCCGCTTCCACAACCGGCGTAATAACGAATATACGGTCTGACTGTTTTTCTTCTTCGCTTTTTTCCGCGCGATCGTCCTGTCCGTCAGATACTGAAGCAGTCTTTTCTTCTTTTATCCACACACCCCATATGCGGAAGTCTCCGATATCCACATAAGCAGGTGCTTTTTCCGGTTTTTCCCGGCAGGGTAATAAAATAGTCTTCCATACTACAGCTTATGCCGGAGAGAAAAGCTGCATGACTCTTTTCTACGCGCAGTTCTTCCATGCTTTCGATCTCGTTGATCTCGCCTCGCAGCCTGGCGGAATTTTTAGTCCTGCGGAATACCATGCGATATGCTTGCGCATTTCACGCACCGCGGTATATTCCCCTTTGTACTTCACCTGCAGATCCGCATGTCTGAGTATTGTATCCCTGAGCAGCGTCAGCGAAGGCTTATCAGGCAGCTTCCCTGTTTCCAGAAAAAGAAGCGATCTGACCGAAAATAAATGGATTCCCCCCGCTGCACGTCCGATCATAATGCCATCACACCCCGTCTGTTTCAGTATCGCAGCAGCAGAAGCACAATCTGTGATATCACCATTCCCGATGACCGGAACAGAAACCGCCTCTTTGACCTGCCTGATGATCTCCCAGTCTGCCTTGCCCGCATAATACTGCTCTCTTTGTCCGCCCATGCACGGCGATCGCAGCAACGCCGCTTGCTTCTGCGATCTTTGCGATCTCTACCGCATTGACATGTGCTTCATCAAAGCCCTTACGAATCTTGACCGTTACCGGCTTTTGATTGCCTTTACGGTTTTGGTCAGGATTTCTTCCACCAGCTTCGGATTTTTCATCAGTGCAGAGCCTTCTCCGTTATTGACCACCTTTGGCACCGGACATCCCATATTGATGTCAAGAATATCAAACGGCTTTTCCTCGATCTTTTTTGCCATTTCGCTGATAATATCCGGATCCGATCCAAACAGCTGCAGAGAAACCGGCTTTTTCCTCCGGATGGATCTCCATCAGCAGCTCCGTATTTTTATTGTTATAATAAATTGCCTTTGCCGATACCATCTCCATGCAGAGAAGGCCCGCCCCATACTCTTTACAGAGCAAACGAAATGGCAGGTCTGTTACACCTGCCATCGGAGCCAGTACAACCGGATTTTCAAGGCTGACATTTCCTATTTTCAGCTTTTTTTATTCATGCTTTTTTTCCTGTCTGTTTTTCTGATAAATGATCCGCAGCCCGTCCAGTGTCAAGGTCGAATCATAATAATCGATCAGCGTAGTTTCTCTGGCGATCGCCCTTCCAAGACCTCCTGTTGCAACAACCTTCATATTGTCACAGCCGGTTTCCTTTTTCATCTGGCGGATGATATATTCCGTCTGTCCGATCTGTCCGTACATGATACCTGCCTGCATGCTCGTCACGGTATCGCCCGCTAAAATACTGTCCGGCTTCTTGATCTCAAATGCAGGAAGCTTTGCTGCATTTTCGGAAAGCGCTGCAGCGGAAATACGGATTCCGGGCGCAGTCACCCCCAGATCAGGCAGCCATCCTCCGATACATAATCATAGGTCGTTGCAGTACCGAAATCCAGCACAAGGATCGGTCCGCCGTATTTTTCATATGCAGCGACCGCATCTACCACCCTGTCAGCACCAAGCTCACGCGGATTTTTCGTCTTTACCTGAATTCCTGATTTTGTCCCCGGTCCGACAACGATCGGGTTCGTTCCGATATAGCGGATCATGGCACTCGTCAGGGAATGCATCACGTTTGGCACAACACTTGCCACAATGCTGCCCTCTATATCAGTCCGTTTTACTCCGTTCATATGCAGAAGATCCCGGATCACAATCCCATACTCATCTGAGGTACGCTGCACCTTTGTTGTCATACGGAATGTTGTCACCAGCTTTTCTTCCTCATATGCACCAAACGTAATATTTGTGTTTCCCACATCCAGTACTAATATCATCTTACGTTTCATCCTCCAGTGTAATATCTTCTTTCAGTACAAATACTCTGTAAAACAGCTGCAGTTCCTCAAACAGCGTCTGTCTGTGCCTGCGGATCTCACTGACTAACAGTCCTGCTGTGATATCATCATATAAAATATCCTCTTCCGCAGCCTCTGTCTCCATGGAAATACTGCCATCCGGTTCAAAAACGATCAGAAAAACACCGCCCGCTTCTTCTGTAAACAATACACAGATAATGTGCAGTTCTTCCTTGACCGATTCCGGTACGGAATCAAACAGTGGATTGAAATAATATTTCTTTTCGTATGCATTGGAACCGCACAGAACAATTCTGCCGTCTGCCATGCGGTCTTTCATTTGCAGATCAGACATAGCCATATATTCCTCTTACGGAAACTTCACCGGCGTAAACTTCCGCCACGCTTCCGTCTTCCTTTTTTACTAAAAGCTCACCGCTCTTGTTGATGCCAAGCGCCGTGCCCGAAAATTCGCCCTTCGGATCCAGAACACGTACTTGCGCATTCCGGTTCACCAATCTGTCATTGTATTCTTCCAAAATGGCAGAAAGATCACCAGCCTGTATAAACTTCTCATACTAGTTTTCAAAATATGACATCACCGCAGCGATCACAGATGCCCTCTGTTCATCGGTAACTTCCATTTCTTTGAGGTTGAAACGTTCGCCCATTTCTTTTTCCGATCTTTGTCTCCCAGTCATGAAATGCCGGCAGGCAATGCAGGAAAATAGCTTTCTCTCCTGCGTTTTCCATCACTTCTTTTGTTACTTTATATGGAGTTAATTCGCGGATACGCTCTTCCCAGACTTCATCCGGCTCACCCATGGAAACCCATACGTCTGTGTAAATAACGTCTGCATCTTTGGTTCCGGCCTTGACATCTTCGGTCAGCGTGATGCTTCCGCCGCTCTCTTTTGCATAGTCCTGGCATTCCTCAACCAGTGCTGCGTTCGGAAAATATTTTTCCGGTGCACATGCTACGAAGTGCATACCAAGTTTGGTACACGCGATCATCAGGGAATTACCCATGTTGTAACGGGCGTCGCCCATGTATACAAGTTTCACGCCCTTCAGATGTCCGAGGTGTTCACGGATTGTCAGCATATCCGCGATCATCTGTGTCGGATGATATTCGTTAGTAAGGCCATTCCATACCGGAACACCTGCATATCTTGCCAGTTCTTCCACAATTTCCTGTCCAAATCCACGATACTCGATACCTTCAAACATTCTGCCCAGTACGCGTGCGGTGTCGCGGATGCTCTCTTTTTTTGCCGATCTGAGAACCTGAAGGATCCAGATAAGTCGTTCCCATGCCAAGGTCATGTGCTGCCACTTCAAATGCACAGCGTGTTCTCGTGCTGGTCTTTTCGAAGATCAGAGCCACATTTTTTTCCTCTTAAGGTGTCAACCGGGATTCCTTTTTTCTTTTTTTTCTTTCAGTTCTGCTGCCAGATCGACCAGATAAATGATTTCCTCTGCCGTGAATCTTTTAAAGTCAGAAAATTGCGTCCTTTTAAATCCATTTTTTATCCTCCATATTCGTTTTCAAACCATTTCATTTTTCATAAATTCAAAAATGGCCTATACTTTCTTTTAAACCGGATCTGCTGTTTCTTTTTTCTCGGTTTTTTACAGTCTCTGCAAGTGCTGTCAATGTGCCGGCAACATTCTGCAGTTCCGATGGTATGATGATCTTGGTTGCTTTGCCGTCTGCCACTTTTGTCAGTGCTTCAAAGCTCTTCAGTGCCAGAACGGTTTCATCTGCTCCTGCATCTTTTAAGAAACGAAGACCGTCCGCATTTGCTTTCTGAACCTTCAGGATCGCTTCTGCCTGACCTTCGGCTTCGCGGATCATCTTTTCCTTCTGTGCTTCTGCTCGCAGGATTGCTGCGGTTTTTTCTGCCTCTGCATCCAGGATTGCAGATTCCTTTTTGCCTTCTGCCACAAGCACGGTAGATTTTTTCTCACCTTCTGCACGCAGGATCGCTTCTCTTCGCTCACGCTCTGCTTTCATCTGCTTCTCCATCGAATCCTGGATTTCCTTCGGCGGAATGATGTTTTTCAGCTCCACGCGGTTGACTTTAATGCCCCATGGATCCGTGGCAATATCAAGCGACGCACGCATTTTCGTGTTGATTGTCTCTCTGGATGTCAGGGTCTGATCCAGCTCCAGATCACCGATGATATTTCGCAGTGTCGTTGCTTTCCACTTTTACAGGCTCTGCCTGTATAAAGAAATCATACTATATTTTCCTTGTTTGTTCAAGCGATTTACCCCGTATTTACATTTCATTTACGGGCAATAAACAATACACCGAGCGTCCCCCGGTCCACAATGGCTGGATACAACACCGCCTGCTCTTGTCTCCAGTATTTCCTCAAAAACTCCAAGCTCTTCCAGATAGCTTCTTGTCTCCTCTACAATAGTCCTGTCACAACCTGAATGTGTGATAAAAACCCTCTCCGGTCTTGCGAGACGCAGTTCATCCTCCATATCCGTCACGTAAGCACGCACTACGGATGCCAGCTTACCTCTATACTTTTTCGCCACACCCATGACGCCATCTTTTACCACGATCTTTGGATGCAGTTTCAGTACACTGCCTGCCAGCGCCGCCACACCGCTGCATCTGCCCCTCTGTGGAGATATGTCAGCGTATCCACCACAAAACTGGCTCTGACACGCGGGCGCAGATCATAGATCCGTTCCGTGATCTCCACTGCTGCTTTTCCTTCCTGCGCCATCTGTGCTGCCTCTATTACCAGAAGCCCGATCCCGGTAGACAGGTTTTCCGAATCAATTACCGTCACCAGCCCATCAGCATGCAGCTCTTCCACCGCAAGCCGCATTACATTTCCCGAGGTGGACATGCTGTCTGAAATGGAAAAACAGATCACTTCTTTTCCTCCTCCACAAACGGCCGGATCAGTGCAAGTGCCTGTTCAAGTCCCGGTGCAGAGGTTTTGGTGTTGTCTTATGTGCATCGGACCACGCAAAGATCTCTTCCGGCGTGATAGTCTTTCCGTCCTCATATTCTTCTTCTCCTAACAGAATATGCAAAGGCAGAATGGAAATATCATACTTTTTAATCAACTCTTCCGAAAGATCACACGTACTGTCCGCAATTATTTTTACCATTATATATTCCTTCTTTTCCTTTCTTTTGCGCTCATTATACTCAAAAAATGCACATCTAGCAAGCTTACTGTTCCAAAACACCTGCAAACTTCCAAATACCACCCGAAGTTTGCGGGGTTCAAATCCCACGATCGGAAGCGCGACAAGTGCGGTCTGCCCAGCAGGGATCTCAATCGTAAACTCTGCCTCTGTAACCGTTTCTCCATTCCCGGAATTATCCTTTTTGCGAATATCCACTGATTTATTGACTTCTTTGCGAATATTCCGTTCATTCATTTTCCAGCCTACTTTAATCTCTCCGTAAATACTGTGATAGCTGCCTGCTGCCTCTGTCAGTGCAACCGTTTCATCCGGCAGAACCGGCGCGATCGTGATCGGCTGTTCCCCTGCCAGATCCACTCTGATGCCCAGTATGGATTCATAGATCCACTGCATGGCGCAGCCATTGTTATAATGATCAAACGAGTTCATCTCGTCTTTGGAAAATCCACTTTCTTCTGTGTAGGAATCCGGCCGCTCCCAGATCGTCGTCGCTCCCTGATCCACACTGTACAGCCAGGATGGATTTTTTTCCGACAAAAGCAGTCTGTAAGCAGACTGTGCTCCCCCTGCATCTGTCAATGACCGCAGGATCAGTCCCGTTCCGACAAAGCCCGTTACCAGACGGTACTCATTTTTTCTACAGATGCAAGAAGCATCTGCTGCGCCTTTTCCCGATCATTTTCCTGCAGGAGATCATATTGCAGCAGCATACAAAAAGCTCTGTCTGGGAAAAGTCTTTCTCCGCTGTCCGCTCCAGGCGCTCTGCGATCTCATAAGTCCGGTATATGTAATTTTGGATCTTCTTATGGAGCTTTTGATACTTTCCAACATCCGTCTGCTTCTGCAAAACTGCCGCCGTCTTTTCCATGCAATAAGCATCTGCACCGTACCAGAGTGCGGATAAAAAAGTTGCATCTGACACTTGTAATCCCAGCCAATCCCCAAAGGTTGCTTCCGCACCGATCTGTCTACCGGCGAAATCACTTTTCTTTTGCAGATAGTCCATATACGCCTGCATCGAGGAATAGGTAGCTGCAAGTAACTTCTTGTCACCATATTTCTCATATACATAATATGGCACAAATATACCTGCATCTGCCCATCCTGCATTGCCGCTTCCCGTCGTTACTGTATAAGGTACTGTATCCGTATAAGCCCCTGTCTTCCCTCTGGGCATCTAAGAGATCCCTGCTCCACTTTGCATAGAAAGCATAGAGATCCTGCTGATAAAGTGAGGTCCGGCTGTAGACCGCCAGATCTCCTGTCCAGCCAAGCCGTTCATCACGCTGCGGACAGTCCGAAGCGATCCATGCAAAATTGTTCCGCTGGCTCCACTTGGTATTTTCATACAGTCTCTGCAGCTTTTCATTATCGCAGATAAAGCTGCCTGTCTCCGGGGCTGTCAAGCCCCACACTGATCCCCTGTATATGGGAAAGTGTAACATCTGCTGTTGTCGTGATCGAAAGGTACCTGAATCCGGTATAGAAAAATGTCGAGGTATAGGTTTCCTTCTGCCTGTCCTGCATCGCGATCTGTACCTGTGTCTGCGCAGATCTGTAATTCGCCCGGTAAACGGTTCCTGCAGCACCATCTTCGCCGCGCTCTGCTTCTCCTGTTTCGTTACACATTTCCCCAAAAGTAAGCGTAAGCTTACCTTCTGCATTGCTGCTGAAAGTAACAGACGGACTGCCCGCCAGATTTTGTCCCAGATCTACAACAAGTGTCTGACCGCTTTTCAGAATATGCCGTCTTCCGGTTCCTGTCCCCATTCCTGTATGCGCTCTGCTTCTCCATAAGTTGTTCCGTTGTCTTTTATCGTTTCATAGATCCAGCCCCCCGCTGCATGGTCTGCGTTAATTCTTCTTTTTGGTAACCTTTGATCCCGCAGGAGCTGTAAAAAGCTCCCCGAAAAGTCATGGCTGATCTCTGCCTGCTTTGCTTCTCCCATTCTATGCAGAGAGAGTTCTGCCGTGTCAGGTTTGCTGTAATCAACTGTCTCACCGTTGAAGAAATCCGCTGCCTGCACACGGGTATCTTTCACATACTCCCAAGTATCGTCAGTTGCCAGTATCTCACTGCTGCCGTCCGCATAAGTCAGCAGCAGCTTTCCTATAAATGCCGGTCTGTGATAATCATAAATACCAAATCCGTTCCTGCCACACCACCAGCCTGTTCCAAGCATCACGGCAATTCCGTTTTCCTGTCCTTCCAAAAGCAGATCACTGACATCATACATCTGGTAAAGCAGTGTCTTACTGTAATCTGTCCAGCCCGGTTTCCACTCACAGTCCCCGACTCTGCTGCCATTGATGTAAACATCATAAATACCAAGTGCAGAAGAAAGCAGGATCGCCTTTACAGGCTTTTCCTGTAAGGAAAATCTTTTACAGAAAACAGGCTGTCCATCCTCATAAACCTCTTCTGTCTCCTGCATGGTAATAAACTCTGCTCCGGCAAACGGTGCCGTATTCAGGCAGGCAGTTTCAAAGCTGCCTCTTCCCTGCAGGCATCCCTTTTCCGTAAAGCTTGTGACTGTATAGGTATATGCAGTCAGATCCTGCAGTTTTTCCCCTGTATAGCTTATCTGTGTTGTCTGTCCGCCTTTTATGATTCCGCTGTTCCACACAGTTTTTCCCGCTTCATCCGTCACTGTGATCCGGTAGGCCAGCTGGTTGTCCTCTGCTGCCTGTTCTGTCTGGTTGTCCTCTGCTATATGTTCCTTCTGTCCGTTTCGTTCTGCCTGCAACTCCCGCCTGACAGGCGGATCCTGATATGCCAGTTCCCAGGAAAACGTGATATCCTGTATATCGATCCCGACCGGATCCTGTATATAGTTTACACGCAGATTGGTAAGCTGCAGGTTATCTGTCTGTGCTTCCACTGTTTCATATTCCTCCAACAGCGTTTCCATCTGTTTTGAACCTCTGTTCTGCATAGCCTCTGCTAAATACCAATACTGCCGCAAGCAGGACAGCAACTGTTTCTATGATTCTCTTATGTCCGCTCATTGCTCCTCCTCTGCCCCTGTTACGTTTCTCATTTTGCATCTTTCCAAAATTGTTTTCATTTCCATACCGTTATTTTGCCATAGCACTTTTATTCTGTCTATAAATTTCAAAGATGGTCAAATGCACCGCATAAATGCTTGCATTTTCCTCGTCGCCATAACATAAAAAGCTGCTATCCCAGAGAAAAATTTCCCTGAAATAACAGCTTATTCTTTCATTTATTATTTTGTCATGCATTTTACCAAAATACATGATTACCGATCACAACACCGGCCTGACCACTGCTGGCTGCCCTGAAGTGTGTTGCACCGCCCACATTGGTTGCACCGTCGATCGCTGCCTGTGCTGCCTCCACGCAGGAAGCACTCGGTCCGTTTGCGATCACTGCTGCCACCTTTACCATTCGTTGCCGGTGGAAACTGTGATGGCGCATTGATAACACCGCTTATGGAGCCTGGATAAGAACCGCTTCTGACACGATTCATAACAACCGCACCGACTGCCAGCTTTCCTTCGTAGGACTCTCTGCCCGCTTCACACTGGATCAGTGCTGCCAGCAAAGTCACATCGGATGTCTCACAGCTGACTGCACCACGGTTTTCACTCAGCTTCTTTTTTTCTTCTTCTTTCTTTTCCGCTTCAATCTGTTCGGTTGTCTTTCCTGTTTCTACCGTAAAAGCCACATCCACATAATCTGCGCTGACATAGCCCTGTGTATCTTCATCTACCTGAACCGTTACCCAGCCATCCGCTTCTTCTACTGCTGTAACTGATTCTCCGAGTGCAAGCACGGTATAAATTCCCGCATCTTCACTTGCTTCTTTTCTGACACGAAGTGCATCTGTTTTAACAGTTGCTTTAGGGAACCAACTTCCTGTTGCATTGCTTCTGCTTCATCACCGAACAAAAGGAACTCGTCCTTTGTCCAGCCTGTCAGCTCTCCGCTTGTAAGCTTCGTCCAGCCATCTGCCTGCTCCAGAATCGTACCGCCGCAGTTCTTATACAGCTTACCTGCTACTTCTGCTTCCTCACTCGGCTCTACTCTGACATTAACTGCATCGCTGACATTTGCCATAACCACATCAGAAGCTTTTTCCGCTTCTGCCGCTTCTTCTACGATTGCGCCGGCATCCACTTCCGTCACAGCTTCCGCCAGTTCTTCTCCGTCTTTTTCCAGATACAGCGCTGCACCTGCCTGCAGATCCGCATTGTCCGTCTTCTGTTCCGTTTCTTCTGTATAGGCACCGTTCATAACTGCTGTGGCACCTGCATGAAGTGTTACCTCATCCTGTAAGTTGTCTGCCTGCACCGGTGTCTGAACACCTGTCAGTACGATGGCCGCTGTCATAAGACCTGCCAGACTTCTTTTCAGAATTTCTTTTTTACTAAACATAAAAAGCCTCCCATGTAAACTTTTAAACGCACAGGTTTATTTCTTAACTTTTTATAAGACTACGTTACATTTCTGTTTCATTTGTTACAAAAATGTTAAATCTTACATGAAAGACTATAACAGATTCTTCACACTTTGTCAAATTTCGGAGTTTCAGACGCCTTTTGCCTTCTCCACACAGGCCTTCTGCGCTTCGATAACAGCACTGCGGAATCCTGATTTTTCCAGCACTCTGACGGCTTCGATCGTTGTTCCCGCTGGAGAACATACCATATCCTTTAATACGCCCGGATGCATACCTGTTTCGAGTACCATTTTCGCACTTCCGAGCACAGACTGTGCTGCAAATTCATATGCCTGCGTCCTTGGCATACCATCCATGACAGCCGCATCAGCCATTGCTTCTATAAACATAAATACATATGCCGGTGAGCTTCCGCTAACTCCAACAACTGTATCCATCAGTTTTTCCGGAACGCTATATGCTTTGCCAAAGCTGTTCAGCAGGGAAAGCACCTGCTCCATTTCCGCATCCGTTACGTTTTCCGCCTTGCAGACACCTGTGCAGCCTTCTCCGACAAGCGCTGGTGTGTTTGGCATACATCTGACAAGTTTGACTTCTTTTCCAAACAGCTCTGTCAGCCACGCGATCGTTTTGCCTGGCGCAATAGAAACGACGATCGTCTCCGGCTTCACGGCGTCCTGAATGTGCCCGATCACGTCCGGATACATCTGCGGTTTGACTGCCAGAAACAGGATATCAGCCTGCCCGGCTACTTCTGCATTATCCTTGCAGCCGGTGATCCCGAATGCATCCTCTGCTTTCTTCACAGTTTGCTCTGTTCTTGCTGACCCGAGTATATCCTTTGCACTCACGATCTCCTGTTTGATCATTCCGCCGATCATGGCAGTTGCCATGTTTCCAAGTCCGATAAATCCTATCTTCATTTTCCCGCTCCTTTTCCACCGGTTTCTTTTTTCCTGTACCGCTCTGCGTTACATCCGGTAAATACCTGTTCAATATCAGTTTCTAGTTGTTCTGTCTCTTTGCCTCATACATTAAAATCGCTGCTGAAACAGCCGCATTTAATGATTCCACCTGCCCTTCCATCGGAATCCTTATCTTACACATAGCAAGTGCCGCGATCTCATCGGAAAGTCCATTCCCTTCATTCCCGATCAGAAACGCTGTTTTTGCACTGTAGCACTCCTGTGTATAGCTGTTTTTCCCCTGCAGATGCGCTGCATAGGTCTGTATACCGGCAGCGTGCATTTTCTCTATCACCGCTTTCAGATCCTCTACATAACAAAACGGAACTCTGTAAACAGATCCCATTGTGGATCGAATTGTCTTGGGATTGAACAGGTCTGCTGTCTTTTTGCTCATAATGACGGCTGTAATGCCTGCGCCTTCTCCCGTCCGCAGCATCGTGCCCAGATTGCCCGGATCCTGGATATCCTCCAGCACCAGAAATGTACCGTCTCTGCCAAGCAGCTCGTCCAGATCATAGGATGGCTGCCTGAGGACACATAACACACCCTGCGGCGTTACGGTATCACTCATTTTTTGCAAATATGTCATCGCTGACTTCCTCATAAGGTACGGAAAGAGTTTCCAGCAGCTTACTTTGTTCTTTTTTTTGCAAAAAGGAGGTCGATACATAGACCTCCTTTAACAGCTCCTTTGGCGCTTCCTTTGCCATCCGGATCCCTTCTACCACGAAAAGCTGCTCCGTGCGGCGCGCTTTTGCTTTTGTGACCAGCTGGCAGACATGTTTGATTTTACTATTAGATGATGACGTGATCATAATATTCCTTCTCTACATAGAAAGTATTCTACTAACGCTGTATTCGTAGTCGTCAATATCCTTTTGCATAGCGAGTGCTTCATCGATGTCAAAATCTACGAATTTACCGCCCTGATGACCGACAACTCTGTTTGTCTTTCCTTCGCAGAGAATGTCTGCTGCATAAGCACCCATGATAGATGCATAGAAACGATCCTTACAGGTCGGATTACCGCCACGCTGCATGTAACCTAAGATCGTTGCTCTTGTCTCGATACCGGTTGCGGCTTCGATCCGTCTTGCCATGGATGTGGAGTGTCCGATGCCTTCCGCATTGATGATAATGTGATGCGTTTTACCATGCTTACGGTTGTTAATGATATTGTTGATGATATTCTGCTCGTTATAATCGTATTTCTCAGGCAACAGAATATCCTCCGCGCCATTGGCAACACCACACCAGAGTGCGATATAACCGGCGTTTCTACCCATAACCTCAATAATACTGCAACGCTCGTGAGAAGAGGAAGTATCTCTTACCTTATCGATCGCTTCCATTGCTGTGTTGATCGCTGTATCAAATCCGATCGTATAATCCGTACATGCAATATCCAGATCGATCGTTCCCGGCAGACCGATCGTATTGATGCCCTGTTTGAAAGAGCCTGTGCACCGCGGTAAGAACCGTCACCACCGATGACAACGATACCGTCAATTCCGTGCTTTCTGCAGATCTCAGCACCCTTCTGCTGTCCTTCCGGAGTCCGGAACTCCGTACATCTGGCTGTTCCAAGTATTGTTCCACCCCGCTGGATCGTATCGGATACGTCCTTTTTCTGCATATCTATAATCTCTTCATTTAACAGTCCCTGATAGCCTTTTTTGATGCCCTTGACATTGACCCCATTGGCAATCGCCTTACGGACCACCGCACGGATAGCTGCATTCATGCCCGGTGCATCGCCACCGCTTGTCAGAACACCAATTGTTTTGATTTCATTTGCCACTTGCTTATCCTCCTGTCTGTTTTGCACTATTATTGTATTATTTTTTTGTTACTATTGCAATATTTCTGTTATAAAACCTTTATATTGTCTTTTCCGAACGCTGCACTTAATCTTTCAAGAAGTGTTTCTTCTATATGAATGTTCTGGTTCGGCGGCAGAAGTTTCTGCACGCGCTCCTTCTTGCAGACGATCAGCACAGAATCCTTTCCTTCCGAGCCTTTTAAAAGCTCTGTCAGTTGATCTGCCTGCTTCAGATAGCTGTCTTTATCCGCAAAACCGATCGCCAACCGGCGCGGCATTTCATCAAACCTGCTGATCACGGAACCGATCAGCTTGCCATCCTTTTCATCCTCCAGTTGTACACGCCCCTGTACAAAAATCTTTCCGTCCACCTCCAGACGGCTCTGATTTCTCTCATAATCCCGTGGAAAAATGACCACCTCAATGCTGCCATACAGATCTTCGATCGTCAAAAACGCCATGATCTTATTATTCTTTGTATATTTGATCTTTTTATCCGTTAAGATACCACCGATCACGACCTCTTTTCCGTCAGTTACCTTTGGCTCACCAGTCTCTTCATCCCTGTAAAAAATCAGACGTTTTTTGCTGTGATCCTGCGTTCCAGAAATGTTTTATACTCTTCCAGCGGATGCCCACTGATATAAAAACCGACCACTTCTTTTTCATACGCCAGAAGCTCCTGCCTGTCAAATTCTCCTACGTCCGGAAGCGGCGTGTGGAAATCGCTTTTCTCTTCTTCTCCAACCAGATCAAACAGGCTCATCTGTCCGACAAGATTATTCTTTTTATCCTTTACAAGCCGGTCTACCAGTCCGGCATATACAAACATCTTCTGTTTTCTGGTGCCCGGCAGGGAATCAAAAGCACCTGCCTTGATCAGATTTTCGATCACGCGCTTATTGATGTCAAGCTCACTCGTTCTTGTAATAAAATCTTCCAACGTTTTATAGTTACCGTTTGCTGCCCGCTCCGCAACAATGCCTTTCGATAACCGGTCTGCCCACGCTCTTTAACGCAGTCAGGGCAAAACGAATCTTGCCGTCCTGCACAGAGAAGCCTGCCAGACTGTAATTCACATCCGGTGGCAGTATTTCGATCCCCATGCTTCTGCAGCTCATGATATATTCCGTTACCTTTGCTGAGTTGTCTATAACTGACGTCATAAGCGCTGCCATAAATTCCACCGGATAATAATATTTCAGATACGCGGTCTGATAAGCAACAACCGCATAGCAGGCTGCATGGGACTTATTAAACGCATACTTGGCAAAATCCATCATTTCTTCATAAATGTGATCTGCCACCGCTTCACTGATCCCGCGGCTGATACAGCCCGGAACACCTTCCTCCGGGTTACCGTATACAAAAGTTAGCCTTTTCTTTCTCCATGACTGCCTGTTTTTTTACTCATGGCACGTCTGACCAGATCGCTTCGTCCCAGCGTATATCCGCCAAGCTCCCGCACGATCTGCATAACCTGCTCCTGATAGACGATACAGCCGTAGGTCGGTGACAGGATTGGCTCTAAGAGCGGTGTTTCATACGTAATGGATTCCGGATTGTTTTTACCCTTGATATAACGCGGGATAAAATCCATCGGTCCCGGACGATATAGCGAAATACCGGCAATGATATCCTCCAGACTCTGCGGCCGGAGTTCCTTCATGAAGTTCTTCATCCCCCCACTTTCCAGCTGGAACACACCATCCGTCTTTCCCGTTCCGATAAAATCAAGCACCTTGGGATCATTGTAGTCAATGTTACCCATAGATAACTCTTTTCCCGTATCCTGTCTGACAAGATCAACTGCATCTTTGATGACCGTCAGTGTCCGCAGTCCCAGAAAGTCCATTTTTAAAAGTCCGAGTTCTTCAATCGTTGTCATCGTAAACTGCGTTGTGATGGAACCATCCGATCCTCTGGAAAGCGGTACAAATTCCTCCGCCGGTTTCTGGCAGATTACGACACCTGCCGCATGCATGGAAGTATGCCTCGGTAAACCTTCCAGCTTCATACACATGTCCAGCAGATTTTTCACCTGTTCCTCTGTATCATATCTGCTGCGGAGCTCCGGATTCATATCCAATGCTTTCTGCAGGGTAATATTCAGTTCGTTCGGAATCATCTTGGCAAGCGTATCGCCAAAGCTGTACGGCAGATCCAGCACACGTGCCACATCACGGATCACACCCTTTGCAGCCATCGTACCAAAGGTAACGATCTGCACCACCTTGTCTGCTCCGTATTTGCGCCGTACATAATCGATGACCTCCTGCCTTCTTTCATAGCAGAAATCAATATCGATATCGGGCATGGACACACGCTCCGGATTCAGGAATCGTTCAAAAAGCAGGTTATAGCGGATCGGATCAATGTCTGTGATCTTCAGACAGTAAGAAACGATCGCCCCCGCGGCGGAACCTCGTCCCGGTCCTACAGGGATTCCGTTCTCTTTCGCATAGTTGATGAAATCCCATACGATCAGGAAATAGTCCACATATCCCATTCTGCGGATTGTAGACAGCTCATAGTCCAGACGTTCCTTTAATGTCCCATCATCATCCGGATAACGTTCCTTCAGACCGTCCATGCACAATTTATTTAAGTATGTCCAGGAATCATAGCCCTGCGGCACTTCAAATTTTGGCAGCTTTGTTACGCCAAATTCTATTTCGACATTACAACGCTCCGCGATCTTATGTGTGTTTTCCAAAGCCTCCAATGCATAAGGGAACAGCTCTTTCATCTGCTCTTCACTCTTGATAAAATACTGTCCGCCTTCATAACGCATGCGGTTTTCATCCGTTTATGCTGCTGAACGGTCAACCTTGGTGCAATCCTTTCCTGAGAAAGCTCCGCCGCCGTGTCTTGCATATCCACCGTAGGTATCAACGATTATCTTTCTGCCTGTAAGACCACTGTCTCCGTTTGGTCCGCCGATAACGAATCTTCCCGTTGGGTTTACGAAGAATTTAGTCTCATCATCCACAAGCTCTGCAGGAAGTACAGTATCAAATACATACTTCTTGATATCCTCATGGATCTGCTCCTGAGTTACATCCTCACCATGCTGGGTTGAAAGAACAACTGCGTCAAGTCTCTTTGGCTTGTCATTCTCATCATATTCTACTGTAACCTGTGTCTTTCCATCCGGTCTTAAGTATGGAAGTGTTCCGTTTTTTCTTACCTCTGTAAGCTTTCTTGCAAGCTTGTGGGCAAGAGCTATTGGATAAGGCATGTACTCCGGTGTTTCATTTGTGGCAAATCCGAACATCATACCCTGATCGCCTGCACCTATGGCCTCGATATCCTCCTCGCTCATGATATGCTCCTTAGCTTCTAATGCCTTATTTACACCCATGGCAATATCTGATGACTGCTCATCTATAGCTGTGATAACACCACATGTATCGCAGTCAAAGCCGTATTTAGCTCTGTCATAACCAATCTCTCTGATTGTCTCACGAACGATCTTCTGAATATCAACATAAGCATTTGTTGTTATCTCTCCCATAACCAGAACCAGACCTGTTGTAATAGATGTCTCACAGGCAACACGGCTCATTGGATCCTTCTCTAAAAGTGCGTCAAGCACTGCGTCTGAAATCTGATCGCAGATTTTGTGCAAACTGCGAGATCAGGGAATCCCCATCAAAACAGCCCAGTACATCTGCTCGCTCCAGTACCGGGAACTTTGACTGCTTGATCTCCTCGTCCTTCCAGCCTGTCGCCGTCAGCTCGTCCTCCGTTACCTGAAAGGTATAACGGAGCAACGCATTATATTGATCCAGATCCTTTGTTTCCAAATAGCGCATTCCGTAATTTTCTACTGCGTTCACTTTCGTTCTCCTGCCTGCTTTGTTTGTGTTAAGTCTACCACATACCGGTTAAATTTTGTAGTGTATACATGGTGATTTTTAATGCAAAAATAAAACAGTCCTCTTCTGTTTTCTTTTCCACCCATGAATTGACAGATAAACCTGCAAACCGTATAATTTAACTAATTTTAATTGTTTATGATCGAGGGCTGACAGGATGAAAAGAACTTTTATAGCCAATTTAATACCGGGCATGGTCACTGGAGAAGATGTCTATTCTTACAGCAATCAGTTAATTGTCTCAAAGGGCACTGTGTTGACCGATAAGATCATTACCCGGCTTGAATTTTTATTCTGTTCCGAGCATCCGCATTATGGAAAACGAGGTACAGGAGCCAACTATATCCGATCCTTATTCTGCACGTATTCAGGCAAGCCCGGAGTTCCATAAATTTAAGGAAACTTTCGACACAACGATCGTCGATTTCAAGGATCAGATCAATGATATCGTGGAAAAAGGCGCTCCGATTGATGTTTCAGCCATGCTAGATGATACGCTGAAGCTCTTACAGGCAGACGGCGAAAATGTTAATTTCTTTAACATGCTCCACAATATGCGTGCTTACGATGATCTTACCTACGCGCATTGTCTGAATGTTGCCCTGATCTGTAATGTTTTTGCCGGCTGGCTGCATTTTTCGCAGGAAGATATTGAGCTTGCGACACTTTGTGGTCTGTTTCACGATATCGGCAAGCTCTGCATTCCCGATTCGATCATCAAAAACCGGATCGTCTGACCAATGAGGAATACGACGTGATCAAAACGCATACGATCGAGGGCTACAAAATCCTGCAGAACCAGCCTGTCAACGATCACATCAAAAATGCCGCCCTTATGCACCACGAGCGTTGTGATGGCAGTGGATATCCTTTCGGTCTGACCGGAAACCGCATCGACAAATTCGCCAAGATCGTCAGCATTGCAGATGTCTATGATGCTATGACAGCTGCGCGTGTGTACCGCGGACCGCTCTGCCCCTTTACCGTCATTGATATCTTTGAAAAAGAAGGGCTGCAGAAATATGAATCCGAATACATTCTCTGCTTCCTGAAAAATGTTGTTCTCACCTACATTGGGCAGCGTGTCCGTTTAACGAATGGGCAGGAAGGTGACGTTGTTTTCATCAATCCGCAGCAGTTCTCCCGCCCTATGATCCAGTGCGGAGATACCTTTGTCGACCTTTCCAAGCAGAAAGATATTGCTATCGAACGGCTGCTGTAATTTCACTTATATAAAACAATAGGGACATTCCTCGGAACGTCCCATTTCTTTTCTTTATCCAATTTTCAATTTCAGCTTCTGGACTTCTTTTTCATCTGCCGCTTTTTCAATCTGAGCTCCTAAGCCTCTGAGCTTGACATCAAAATCTTCATATCCGCGCTCAATATACAGGATATCATCGACAACCGTGATGCCCTCTGCCGCAAGACCGGCGATCACAAGCGCCGCGCCTGCACGGAGATCCGGTGCATCAATATGGGCTCCCGTATATTTCTTAACGCCCTCAATAATGGCTGTATTGCCTTCTACCTTAATATTAGCTCCCATCTTTGTCAGCTCGTCCACATAGCGGAAACGATTTTCAAAAATGCTTTCCGTTACAATGCTGGTTCCTTCTGAAAGTGCCAGCGTCACAGCAATCTGTGGCTGCATATCGGTCGGGAAGCCCGGATAGGCAAGTGTCTTGACATGTGTATGGGTCAGTGGCTTGGAAGATACCACACGGACTGCATCGTCAGACTCTTTGATCTCACAGCCGATCTCGATCAGCTTTGCACTGATGGACTCCAGATGCTTTGGAATGACATTCTTGACTGTCACATCACCCTTTGTGGCTGCTGCTGCAAACATGAATGTACCGGCTTCGATCTGATCCGGAATAACGGAGTATTCTGTTTTATGAAGCTTTTTCCACACCGCGGATACGGATTACATCCGTTCCTGCTCCCTTAATATTAGCTCCCATGCTGTTTAAAAAGTTTGCCACATCTACTACGTGCGGCTCCTTCGCTGCATTCTCAATGATCGTCTGCCCTTCTGCAAGTGCTGCTGCCATAATGATATTAATGGTAGCACCTACCGTAACCACATCCATATAAATATGATTACCAACAAGCCTGTCTGTCTCCACACAGATATGACCATGCGAAATATCTGCCTTGGCACCAAGTGCACGGAATCCCTTCAAATGCTGGTCAATCGGTCTGCTGCCGATGTTGCATCCACCCGGAAGTGCCACCTCTGCCTTTTTATATTTGCCGAGCAGAGCTCCCAGCAAATAGTAAGAAGCTCTGATCTTTTTGATATATTCATTGTCTACAACCAGGTCATTGATACTGCCTGCATTGATCTTTACGGTATGTCTGTCAATTCTGTCAATATGCACGCCGATCTCTTCCATTGCCTGCATCAACACATTTTGTATCTCTGACATCCGGTAAATTTTCTATCGTAACGGTTTCATCCGTCATCGTTGCTGCTGCCAGGATGGCAAGTGCTGCATTTTTCGCACCGCCGATCTCCACCTCACCAACCAGCGGATTTCCACCTTTAATCACATATTGTTCCATGTCACACCTCAAATTTAGTGTATCCTGTTTATCTACTAATTATATAACACAACAGATAGTTTTGTAAATTGTCTATTTTGATACAGATTTACGCATTTCTATCCTCAAAATTCAGTAAATCCATTGCATTCGCTTCCTTATATTGGATTATATTGAGTATTTGCTGCTATCCGACCGTTCTTATCAATTCAAATACTGCAGTGGATTTACCTGAGCACCACCGATCAGTATTTCAAAATGCAGATGTGCTCCTGTACTTCTTCCGGTATTTCCGGAAAGAGCAATCTTCTGTCCTTGCGAGACCTGATCTCCCACACGTACAAGCACCTTGCTTAAATGCCCGTATCTTGTCTGTCTTCCGTCCGCATGATTGATATAAACAACGTAACCATAGCCGCTACCCCAGCCTGCTCTGGCAACCGTTCCCGCGCTGGATGCCACAACCTTGGTACCAACCGGTGTGGCCCAGTCGACTCCCCTTATGATAGGTAGATGCACCCTTTGTCGGGGCTTTTCTTCTTCCAAACTGTGAAGACAGACGCCCTCCGGAGATTGGTTTGATATACGTCGGAGGAATCTTCGTTCCTTTTTCAATGATCTTCGGAACTGCAGCAACCGTAACTTCTTCTTTCAGTATTTCCGTCTCTGTTTCCTTTTTGTTATGATAGGACTTCAGTGCTGCCACCTTACGATGTCCGGCTGATGGCTGCTGCAGGATCTGTGTATCCGTTGTATACCAGTCATCATTGTAAACATACTGGATATCTGCTTCATAATCTTCTTCGTAATAGACTTCTTCCTGCCTGTCAATGGAAAGTGCCGGCTCCGGTGAAGTAACGACCAGTTCTTCTCCGACACGTATCATGGAATTTTCGTCCTCCAGACTGTCATTGAGCTCAATTATCTTATCCAGCGGAATGTCACAGTTGATCGCGATCTCGGAAAGGGTATCTCCCTGCTGTACCTCATAGATCTGCTGCTGATCCTGCTCTTTTGTCAGAAGATCTTTTGCATCGGACAACGACTGGATCTGATCTGCAGGAAGATAAGATTCTACGATCTCCACATTATCCGCATAGGAAAGCCGTGTCAACCCATAGTCAAAATCGTCAAAGGTCAGTTCCTTTGCAGCCTGTGTATCTTTTACCATATCGGCAAGTGCCCTTGTACAGCCTGCTACCAATGGCCTATCCTGTTCTTCTTTTTCTTCTTCCTTCTTCTCTTCCGCACTCTTTGCCTCAACTGTCAGCACGTTCAGTTCTCTTGTCTGATCCGGCCCGAGCTGTGCGACAAACTGCTTCCCTTCCTGATACTGGTCAAGTGCAGCCTGCAGTGCTTCCGAAACCTCCTGTACGCTGGAAAGATTGATCATAAGCTGATTGATCTTGATCGTAAATGCCGGCCGGATCGTGCTGATCTGAGATGCTGTCAGCACCTCTTTCATATTGGCAATGATCTCATCCTCTCCGGTAAACTGTGCAAAATATGCCTCACGTCCTGTCACGGAAAGCTCTGCATCTGCCAGAAACAGTACATCTTCCTCCTTTGCGATTTCTTTTCTCGCCTGCCACAAAAGAGAATCTGCATCTTTTGTATCGGAAACAGTTCCAACCTGTTCCCCATTCAAGGTAATCTCATATACATTATTTCCCGTCTTTTCTATTTTTGTATAAGAAGGCAACAAAAAAAGACCTGCTAATGCAATCAGAAAAGCCGTCTTCCAATATGTGGTTTTCACATGCCTGTAGTATTTCGTGATTTTCATAACAGATCCATTTTATCAGTTATTTATGTAATTGTAAAGTCAGGACACCGTCATAACAACGCTCATTTGCGCCTGTCCGTCTCCCATATTCTGCCACGTATATTCCCCACCTGCACACAGACATGCAGAGTCTCCGCACGCCAGCTTCAGCTCCTTATTTTCATGGCGTAGTATCAGTGTTCCCTGTGTAACCGTAATATATTCAGTCGTATGCGCTCCATGGGAAGGAAGCTGCATCTGTGCTCCGGCTTCAATACTGATCGTGTATATTTCAAAATTCCGTTCTTTGTCAAATGGAAAAACAAGTCTGACTGCATAACGGCTCTGTGCACTTCTTGTCACGCGGCATTGCTCTTTTTTTGACCAGTGAGATCGGATCTTTTTCCCGGTAAAGCAAATCTTCAATTCCAATCCTTAACCCTTCGCATATTTTAGCAATTGTCGTGATTGTCGGATTGATTCTCCTCTTTTTCAATCTGTCCGAGCATACTCTTGCTGACAAGCGTCCGCTCCGAAAGCATATCCAGACTCATGTTCTGTTCTTTCCGAATCTTTCTTAAATTAATGGAAATATTTTTATCGATTGTATCCATAAGCGTTTCCTTCCTCCGAAAAAAGAAAATAGCATCAGGATTTTTCCTGATGCTACATCTTCGTGGCAATTACTGTTTATTCTATTATACCAGTTATCTTGTGCTTTATTTTGTTCTTGTCATCATCATACTGATTTTCACATGCTTCGTCAAGACTTTTTCTCACACTGTACCCAAAACGTCCCAGTTCTTTTCCCATGGCATAATACGTGCCATGCGAATAGACGATCGGATCCGCCTGATCCAGATGGAAAGAATTCTTCTCATCCATATAAGCATCATCCACGCTGACTGCTACCACCTCGGCAAGAAACATATCATGGGAACCAAGCTCCTTTACCTCTGTGACACGGCATTCAATATTGACCGGGCTTTCTGCAAGGCGGGGCACTTTTTACTTCTTTTCCGGGGAAGCAGATGCAGTCCCAGCTCTTTACATTTATCAACATCCCGGCCACTCTTCACACCACAATAATCGGTCGCATATACCAGCTTTTCTGTAGTCAGATTGATGACAAATTCTCCTGTTTCCAGAAGCATCGCATGTGAAAAGCGCTCTTTTCTGACAGAAATACTTACCATAGGCGGATTCGTACAGACCGTTCCTGCCCAGGCAACTGTAAAAATATTGGATTTTCCCTGTTTATCTGCTACAGTTACAAGCACTGCAGGCAACGGATAAAGCATGTTACCCGGTTTGAAATCTATTTTAGCCATTATAAAATCCCCAGCATCTGCAGAATCTGGATCGTAAGAGACGCTGCGGAAAGCAGAATCGCAAATACGAGCAGAGGCTTTGTTCCTTTACTTTTTTGTACGGATTTTTCAAGTGCATCCATATGATCATTCAGATCTCTTGTTTTATTACTGAGCTGCTCCATTAAAACAGCCTGAACATTTCGATATACCTTGACATCTTCTTTATGCACATAATCTTCGACATGCTTCTGCACATCATCCAGATATAATCGAATATTGACGATCATTTTCCTTGATCTGACCTGTCGCCTCGATCAGCTCTGCATTATCTGCCGGTTTTTGCTGTTCCAGCTTATTTTGCAGATTCTGGAGGGCATCTTCTGTTGTCCGTGTCAGATCCTGCAATGCATTTTCCGTATTGACTGCCATATCCTGCAAAAGACTGTGCTGTCTGATAGCATTGTCCGCAATATTACCGGAAAGATGCTCCAGCTTATCCTCTACTGCTCTGACCGTATCCAGTGTTTCTGTCTGGCTTCCCTTGCTGCTTCTGCTCATTCCACTCCTTAAGCATTGCAAGACTCTGTGCATTTTCTGCCAGAAGCTTTTTTCTACCGCTCCGTCAACACCGGTGAGTTTCTCATCTACGCCGGAAAAATCTGTCGCCACGTCCGTAAGCTTCTCATCTACGCCGGAAAGTCTGTCGCCTACGTCCGTAAGCTTCTCATCTACGTCGGAAAGTCTGTCACTTACACCCAGTAGCTTCTCATCTACGCCGGAAATCCTGTTGTCCACACCAAGAAGTTTCTCATCTGCTCCGGAAAGCTGCACACCCATGCTATCCTGCAGATTTTTCAGCTGTGCGTCCATCAGCTCCTGCATGCCTGCGATCTGCAGATCCAGCTCTTTTTTCTGCTGTGCAAGTTCCTGTGTTATCACCTGATTTATCTGCTGCGCATCCGCAGCAGCTTCTGTTTTATCCGTTTCTTCCTCTTTGATCAGCCCGTGAAGCTTTACCTCATACTCTTCCAGCTGCTCAATCCCGCAGGAAAGCATCTGGGATACCTGTTCGGAAACTTCGACCGTTTTTAAATTCAGGCGCCGAATCTCCTGCATCATTTTTTCATATTCCGCAGTCTGTTTCCGCAGTCTCATTTTCGCGCGCTTCCGCTTCACCGTTTGCCTGTATCAGTTCACCAGCATTAAACCGCTTCGTCAGCCTGTCCATAAAATTATCCATGCTTACCCTCCGTCATCCTGATTTTCCGCACACTGATCCGTAAATCATCCGCCCCTGATCGCAAATCGCATCTCCGATGCCTTTCTTTTTGCTTACGAGGCTTTCTCTCCATATAAATCCATAAAAAATCTTCCCATAACGGTCAGTCAATTGCGGATCTGCATGGTTCTGAATATTTATCATTCTAACATTATTTCCGTCCTTTTACAACACTAGCAAAGCGTATTGTAATTGCACATTTTTTGTGCATTTTGCATAGATTTTACATATAGTATTTTTATGCTTTGTGTAAATTCACTCATTTTTCATATCATGTTCATATTTTGTTCATAATTGATTGGTATACTTTACTTAAATCAAAGGAATCAATCCTTTATTAACAAAAGACATCTACCGAAAGATAAATTTTTTCATAATAGCCGCGGGGCCGAAAGGCTTCGCGGCACTCCTCATTTTATAAGGTTTTTTATATTGTCAAAATGATTCTGCATCTTTGCAAGCCTGCTTTTACTGTATGGGTGCTTCCAAAGGAATATCGCCATTAAAAAAAATACCGCCGTCCGGCAGTATTTTTTCTTTATATAACCGATTCTTCTGTTTTGACTGCCTCTGTCTGAGCCGCCTCCTCTTTCTGTCTGGCGATCAGTTCCTGAACCTCCTCATTCAGAGAAAGCATTCTGGCATCCAGATCCGAAACCATCATGGCACATTCCACCAGTTCCTTCTTAATATGCTCCGGTGCATTACCCTCAAATTTGTAATGGATCTTATGCTCTAGACTTGCCCAAAAGTCCATCGCAACCGTTCTGATCTGGATCTCCACTTTGGCATCTACAATACGATCCGATAAAAAAATCGGTACTGTTACGATCAGATGGTAACTCTTATATCCACTTGGCTTCGGATTCAGGATATAATCCTTCACGGAAAGTACGCGGATATCATTCTGATTGATCAACATTTCCGCAATCCTGTAACTATCAGAAGTAAAAGAACAGATAACACGGATTCCCGCAATATCATTGACATACTTTACCATATTCTGGATACTGGACTCGTAGCCATGCTTTTTCAGCTTTTTAACGATACTTTCCGGTGATTTGATACGCGATTTGATATGTTCGATCGGATTGTACTGATGTACATGCTGGAATTCATCATTTAAGATCTCCAGCTTTGTCCCGATCTCCTTTAATGCAGAATTATATACAAGCTGGACTTCCTTCCAGCTGTCAATGTCGTTCCTCGTGTTTGGTACAAATTCCATAAATTCCCCAACTTTCCTTAATTTACTACACTATAATAACTTATGATGCCATGGTCAAAAGGTCTAAGCCCATGTGAGCCTGCTCATAGGTGGGGAAAGACCTTGGGACCCCGCCCCGATATCCGTGTTTTGTTAAATCATGACATTCGGGAACCCCTCGCATTTTGATTTGTCGCACATTTTAGGGTCGTACATTTGCTTTGCAAATATGTGACAAAGCTCCGCAAATATGCAACAGGCCTCGGGGCTACATCTTGATTTTGTTAAATCGCGACATTAATTATACCACATTTTTTTATTTTTTGTGATTTTTACTAATTTTTAAGAATTGCTGTTCCATAATCTAGTCTTCTTCGATCATCTGAATCTCCAGATAATCAAAATCAATGGTTTCTATAAAATTATCCTGATAAAAACGCGCCCTGCTGTGATTTTGAAATTCTTTGACCGTTTTATCCAGCCAGATCGGTTTCCCCAGATCAAAGGTATAAATGATCTCATCCGTTGCATGGAATACCTTCTGCGTTCTGCCTCGATCAGAAGCATCCTCCACAACAGTATCTTTGATCATGTGATTGTTTTTCCAAATCTTTGCCCACATTCGAAACATAAAATCCGTCCTTTCTGCCGTACATTTTAGTGGCTTTTTGTCTCAGATCATCCGCATTAGTCTGTTGACTTTTGCGCACACTTATTGTAGTATTTGCATTATAGTAAGTAGTTTTCAAAACTACTTGTTGCTTTTTGCTTGATTTATCAGGTAGACCAGGAAATTATTATCGATCCTGTTTTATTAAGGAGGTTATTATTATGCAAATCACATTACGCGAACCGGGAAGTGCACTTACTCATTTTATTGCCATGATCATGGCAGTCGGCGCGGCAGTTCCGTTGTTGTTAAAAGCCGCATCGCATGGCTCTGTCTGTCTGCTTGCCATGCTGGTTTTTATCATCAGCATGATCTTATTATATGGTGCAAGTGCCACATACCATTCTGTCAATCTGCCCGCATCCGTGATCAAAATACTGCGGAAGGTCGATCACTCCATGATCTTCGTCCTGATTGCAGGCTCTTACACACCTGTCTGCCTTCTGGTGCTGGACCCGAAACGGGGATACCCATTGCTGATCGCAGTCTGGTCGCTTGCATTGATCGGGATCGGCATTAAATTTCTCTGGATCACCTGTCCAAAATGGTTTTCTTCGGTGATCTATATTGCCATGGGCTGGATCTGTGTATTTGTATTCAGTCCGATCGTCCATCGCCTGCCTGCTGCTGCCTTTGGCTGGCTGCTCGCCGGTGGGATTATTTACACAGTCGGCGGGATCATATATGCACTGAAGCTCCCGCTTTTTAACGCCAGACATCAATATTTTGGTTCTCATGAAATATTTCATCTGTTCGTCATGGGCGGAAGCTTCTGTCATTTTATCTTTATGTATCAGTATGTGATCGGGCTTTCCTAATCGGAGAATCCATTTGGATTCATGCTCTGCCATCTCCAGGAATCTTCGCACATTTCTTTGATATCGCGCTCAGCGACCCATCCAAGCTCTTTTTTTGCAAGGGAGGCATCTGCATAATTGGTTGCAATGTCTCCTGCGCGGCGCGGCTTGATCTCATACGGTATCTTAATACCTGTTGCGGCTTCAAAATTTTTAACAATATCCAGAACACTGTAGCCCTTACCTGTACCCAGATTGTATATCTTCAGTCCCGGGTTTTCTTTGATCTTCTCAATTGCTTTCACATGACCGATTGCCAGATCCACTACATGGATATAATCTCTGACACCTGTTCCGTCAGGTGTATCATAGTCATCTCCAAATACACCAAGGCATTTCAACTTGCCAACAGCAACCTGTGTGATATATGGCATCAGGTTATTCGGAATACCATTCGGATTTTCACCGATCTTACCGCTCTTGTGTGCACCGATCGGGTTAAAGTAACGAAGCAGGATCACGTTCCACTCGGGATCTGCTTTCTGGATATCTGTCAGGATCTGCTCCAGCATGCTCTTTGTCTGTCCATATGGGTTTGTGATCTCACCCTTCGGGCAGTCTTCCGTTACCGGTACCTTGTCCGGTGTTCCGTATACGGTTGCAGAAGAAGAAAAGATTATATTCTTTACTCCATGCTTACTCATAACATCAAATAAGATCAGAGAACCCGAAATATTATTGTAATAATACAGCCATGGTTTCTGTACGGATTCTCCGACCGCCTTCAGTCCTGCAAAATGGATCACGCATTCGATCTCATTTTCGGTAAACACTTTTTCCATTGCATCTCTGTCCAGAATGTCCGCTTCATAAAAAGTAACCGGTTTTCCCGTAATTTCTTCTACGCGGCGCAGAGCTTCCTTGCTTGCATTGATCAGATTGTCCACAACCACCACATCATAGCCTGCATTCTGCAGTTCTACGACTGTATGGCTTCCGATAAAGCCTGCTCCACCTGTTACTAAAATTGCCATTTTCATTTCCTCCTGTTGTCTGTCAGTTCATTCCTTCTTATATCTGTATCCCATTTTGAACAAGCAGCGCCCTTGCTGTGTCCACGCTGTCCACACCCTCTTTGTTCTTGATCGGTGCAAACTCATGCTCCCGCACGACCTCAAATGGCAGGCACTTATCCATATCATGGATCATATCCAATACAAGCTGCTCAAACTTATAGCCGTTTGGCTCCTGCGGATTTACCTTTGTACCTGTTTCATCAATATGTGCGATCTTCTTTTCTACTTTATGATGCGGAAGCTTGTGGGACATCGTGCGTTCCAGCTCGCTGACACGGAACAGGTAATTCAGGATCACGCCGTAATTGTATGCGTATTCTCCTCTGTCATTTTTTTCCTGCCGCATTTCTTCTGTCAGCTCATAATATTCAATGATCGATGGCTTTCCGTCTTCAAGGCACATCACACCAACCTTTTCATCCGGGTTAGCCTTAGCTACCACTTTGGCACCTAACATTACACTGTTCTTCAATGCATGCCCCCACAAAAACCGGATCGGCGATCTTCTGTAATACGTTGTCTACAGCAAACACATTCAGCCATTCAATACCCGTTTTGCGAACCTGATCCAAAATACCGCTTTTCGCCATAGAAACAAACCATCCGCCGTTTCCGTTCGGAGAAGTTGCGATCTTGTCTTTCTCCTCCAGATAGACTTTACCGTCATGATCTACAGCAGGCGCCATCTCCTGCATAAAGAAGAAAATATGATCCTGCGGATATCCGAAACACTGATGTTCCTTAAAAAATGCCACTGTCTGATCATGGTTTTTATCACTTGTCATGATATATAAGTAGATCATATGCCCCGCCTGCGCAGTTACCTGCATCAGGTTATGGATCAGACACTCGAAAATATAAAGATCCTTTGTCACGCCAATATTGTATACACCCTTTGGAGCATCAGAACCAAGTCTTGTCCCCATTCCGCCGGCAAGCAAAACCGCTCCGACTTTATCACCGCGAATCGCATCCAGTCCGGTTTTGCGGAATTGTTCTTTCTTTTTCTCGATTTCCGGAAGCTGCATGGCTTCCAGTGGTGCAATTCTGCCACGTTCTGCTTTATGCATGGCGTCCATTGCTGAAAAGCACTTCAAAGTCTGTTGCCTCTATCTGTGAAAGAAGTCTCTTTTTCTGTGCCTCATTTAATTCCCCATAAAAATGCAGCAAGTGCTGTTGTCCATATTTTGTCAATTTGTCCAGCGCCTGTTCATAATTCATATACGTTTCCCTTTCCCTTTCTTTATTGCTGTTTCTGATTTTTGGAATATAAAGTCACCTTTACAAGCTCCGGTCTGTTGAGAAGCCGGATTGGGATCACACTGTTACCCAGCCCCGGCTGATCACAAGATCCGTGTCCTTTTCGTGAAAAACACCCTCTGTATAAGCCGGCAGAAAGCCTTGATCCGGTGCCACGAATCCGCCGATAAACGGAATGCGGAACTGTCCGCCGTGCGCGTGCCCGCTCAAAACCAGACTGACCCCATATGCTGCATATTGCTCCAGTCTCTGCGGCTCATGCGCCAGAAGGATCATAAAATCATCCGGATTTTTCCGGGCAGTCAGCTTTTTCAGTGCTTTATCGCATTCGGCTGTAGAAGCAAGGGAGGCATCATCGATCCCTGCCATATAGATCGTTTCCTTCGGCTCACCCATCGTCAGGATACGCACTTCATCCTTTAATACATGAACGCCTGCAGCTTCAAGGCCCTGCATCAGGCGATCCGTATTCTCTGCGGACAGCCAGTTATCATGATTGCCTGTCACAAAATAAATCGGTGCCAGATCCGCCATGGCAGAAACAAGCTCCAGTGCCGTATCGACATCCGGACGGTTACTGTCTACCAGATCTCCTGTGAGCACGATCACGTCCGGCTCACACGCCTTGATCCTGCGGACGAGTTTTTTCTGCTCCCTGCCAAACGATTTATTATGCAAATCTGATATTTGCACTATTGTACACCCATTAAAGCTTTGTGGCAAATCTTTATTTACTATATCATATTCCGTGATCGTCAGACCATTATTCTGCCAGTATAAAAATACCACTGAAAGAGTGAAAAAAAGCAGGCAGAAGCATGCTTTTCTCTTTCGTCCATCTACGTCTCTTTGTGATCTGTCAGCTTTGGATGTAAAGGAAAACTTCATAATTCCACCTGCCTGCTCTGTTTTTCTGTTTTCTGTGAGAACTGACTGCCTTATAAGAATACAACGCCTTTTTCTTCTGCCTTCTGCAGATCTTCCGGAAGCCATACAGATGCCTGCACTTCTCCCAGATGCGCTTTTCTGAGGAAGAACATACAGATTCTGGACTGTCCGATTCCGCCGCCGATCGTATACGGAAGTTCTTTGTTCAAAAGTGCTTTCTGGAACGGAAGCTCCATACGCTCTTCGCAGCCAGCCTTTTTCAGCTGCTCCTTTAAGGAATCCTCATCTACACGGATACCCATGGAAGATAATTCCAGTGCCATATCCAGAACCGGATAGTAAACGATGATATCACCGTTCAGCTTCCAGTCATCATAGTCCGGTGCTCTGCCGTCATGTGGCTTGCCGCTCGCCAGCTTATCTCCGATCTGCTCAAGGAAGATTGCACCGTATTCCTTTGCAGCTTTGTTTTCCCGCTCTTTTGCAGTAAGCTCCGGGTAACGATCCTCCAGCTCCTGTGTTGTCACAAAGGTAATCTCCTCAGGCAGGATACATTCAATATAGTCATATTCATTTGCCATGAACTTTTCAGTCACGCGGAGTGCTTCGTATACGGATTTTACCGTATCACGCAGTGTTTCCTCGGTTCTGTCCTCTTTGGCAATGATCTTTTCCCAGTCCCACTGATCGACATAAATGGAATGGATATTGTCGGTATCTTCATCTCTGCGGATCGCATTCATATCGGTGTACAGTCCTTCTCCGACAGAGAAGCCATACTGTCCGAGTGCCATACGTTTCCATTTTGCCAGGGAATGTACGATCTCCATTTCTCTGTTTTTCTGTTCCTTCAGATCAAATGCGACCGGGCGTTCCACGCCGTTCAAGTTGTCATTCAGACCGGAAGAAGCATCTACAAACAACGGTGCGGATACACGGCTTAAGTTCAGCTGTGTGATCAGCTCACGCTGGAAGAAGTCTTTGACGCGCTTGATCGCTTTTTCGGTGTCTTTGATGTTGAGGGCGGATTTGTAACCCTCTGGAATGATTATGCTCATGTGCAGCTCCTCTTCTTTACTTTCTTAACAGGCATCCTCCCACTTCGTGGGTCCCTCTCTCGGGATGTGCAGCCATTTCAAATTCTCGCTCCCGCTCGAATGGGGCTGCACAGAGTAGTAAGGCATCCTCCCACTTCGTGGGTCCCTCTCTCGGGATGTGCAGCCATTTCAAATTCTCGCTCCGCTCGAATGGGGCTGCACAGAGTAGTAAGGCATCCTCCCACTTCGTGGGTCCCTCTCTCGGGATGTGCAGCCATTTTCAAATTCTCGCTCCGCTCGAATGGGGCTGCACAGAGTAGTAAGGCATCCCTCCCACTTCGTGGGTCCCTCCTTACTACATATCCTACAAGTCGCAATTTTTTACGGTTCGTGGGAATGGGATAACATCGCGGATGTTACCCATACCTGTCAGGTACATGACGCAGCGTTCAAAGCCGAGTCCAAAGCCTGCATGTCTTGCAGAGCCGTATTTACGCAGATCCAGGTAGAACTGGTAATCTTCCGGTTTCAGTCCGCATTCCTGCATTCTCTGCAGAAGGACTTCGTAGTTATCTTCTCTCTGGCTTCCGCCGATGATCTCGCCGATGCCCGGTACAAGACAGTCCATAGCAGCAACAGTCTTGCCATCCTCGTTCAGCTTCATATAGAAGGCTTTGATCTCCTTCGGATAGTCTGTTACAAATACCGGTCTGCCGAATTCTTTTTCTGTCAGATAGCGTTCATGCTCTGTCTGCAGATCGCAGCCCCAGGATACTTTGTAATCAAATTCATCATTGTGCTTCTCTAATATCTTTATGGCTTCTGTGTATGTCACATGACCAAATTCTGAATGAAGGACATGCTCGAGTCTTTCGATCAGGCCTTTATCCACAAACTGGTTGAAGAAATTCATTTCTTCCGGTGCATTTTCCAGTACATAGCTGATAATATATTTGATCATGTTTTCTGCCAGTACCATATCATCCTTCAGATCCGCAAAAGCAATCTCCGGCTCGATCATCCAGAATTCCGCCGCATGTCTTGTTGTATTGGAATTTTCTGCACGGAAAGTCGGTCCGAACGTATAAATATTCTTAAATGCCATTGCATAAGTTTCACCGTTAAGCTGTCCGCTTACAGTCAGATTGGTCGGTTTTCCGAAGAAATCCTGCTGATAATCAATACTGCCGTCTTCCTTTTTCGGTACATTGGCAAGATCCATCGTCGTTACCTGGAACATTTCTCCCGCACCTTCACAGTCACTTCCTGTGATAAGTGGTGTATGCACATACACAAAATCACGCTCCTGAAAGAACTTATGGATCGCATATGCGATCAGGGAACGGACGCGGAATACCGCTTCAAATGTATTGGTACGCGGACGCAGATGAGAGATCGTACGCAGATATTCAAATGTATGTCTCTTTTTCTGCAGCGGATAATCCGGTGCAGACTGTCCTTCGATCACAACCTCCGTTGCCTGGATCTCAAAGGGCTGCTTTGCCTGTGGTGTCGGTGTTACAACGCCTTTTACGATCAGGGCAGCTCCTACATTTAACTTGCTGATTGCTTCAAAATTAGAAAGCTGATCAGAATATACAACCTGTAGCGGTTCAAAAAAAGTACCGTCATTGATCACAAGAAATCCAAAACTCTTGCTGTCACGTTTGCTTCTCAGCCATCCGCCGATCATAACTTCCTTTTCCAGATATTCCTTCTGCTCCCGGTATAAATCTCTGATATTCACTAAATCCATGATAATTTACTCCTTATATCTTTTCCTATGGGATCATATAGATCCTGCGCCTGCATCTAAAAGAACATATTCCGTGCAGACCACAAACATATTAATCTTACCCCATTTCCCCCGTATTCGCAATAGCATAACGCACTTTTCGTATGCTATGCTATACCATCTGCATCTTTCTCTACAATGTTTTGAACCACTCTGTAAACACCGGCTGGATCAGCTTATAAAAATGATTGCCATTTTCCTGCTTGAATGTTTTAACAAGCGCCATGTTCAGTGTCTGTTTGTCCTGTGCCTGCAGCATACAGCCATAGATCTGTCTGTATACACCCGCATGCAGGTTCTCCCCCTTCAGCTTCTGGCGCACTTTCTTTTTCACAGACTCCGGTACATTCGTGCGGGCAGGTTTTTCCGGCGTAACACTCTCCCGAGCGATTTCTTTTTCAGTTTTCCGGTTATGCTCCGGCTTTATGTCGGGTTGTTCGTTGCTAACCTCTTGATCCGGTTGTTCTGCATTATCTACATCATGTGCAGGTACCGTCATCTGCTCCTTTTGTGCCAAAACTGCCACATTTTGATCTGTCATACCGTTATCTGCTACGTTATTATCTGCCGCAGAATCTGAAAAATTCTGTGTCACGGCATCTGTATTTTGCGTTACCTGTTTCTCGCTTAATGCCGCATGATCTTCTCCATGTATCTTCTGATCCTCTCCCCCGACTGCCTGATTATCTCCCTGCACTGCCTGCTTAGCCTCCTGTGCAGTCCGGTTCTTTCCGCCAGTCGTTCCGGAAGTCTGCTTCGCTGCCTTATCAGTTGTCTTCTGCTTACCCGCTGTCTTCCCGGTTGCAGCCTTTGCGGCTATTTTCTGTCCTGCGATATTTTCCTTTCTGACAATGCGGATGCCCCACTTTTTCCAGAAATCAATCACGCTGTCATAACCGCTATCCTTACTGATCACATAATATTCCTTTACATCAGTCTGTCCGACCAGATAGCCCAGATAGGTTGTGAGCTGGAAATCCAGATAGTTCTTCGCTGTTTTTGTCGTTTTTATATACTTTACCTGCGAAGCTGCCTGACAGATCTTCACATGCTCGTCAAACGGAACCGCTCCTGTTTTCGGCCCATAAAAAATGATGATCAGATCATCCTCTTTCAGCTGTTCGATCCCAACCAGTCCCTTGACGCCTGTATTTTCATAATCAATTAAATAGGTTGCCATATTATTCTCCTGTTTTTAGTTCATAAGTCCGTTCAAATACTTCCCGGCGGATGATGTACATATCCTGCAGATCATCTAAACGGATCGCCAGATAATCTCCCGCCTTACCAATAAAATAATCCCCTCTTCCCTTGCCGAATACCTTTGTCCGCACCTGCAGCTGTTTTGCGTAGATACCGCCCGGCTTTGGCACGCACAGATACGCCAGTTCATCGATCGTTTTATATTCTCCCGTCCGCGGGAGCTCTACTGCAGGGATAAAGTCCAGAAGCTGTGAGAAAATATCAAGCTGCTCATCGCTTTTCTCATAGCTGTTTTCAAACTTCTGTCTGGTAATCTCATACACTTCACCCAGACAACCTATCATGATCAGCAGATCCGCATCCGCATGTATGATCAGACCGGTATCATTTTCCAGCGTTTTGATGCAGATCTTTTCTCCCGGTTTTGCAATGTCCAGTGTCTCGACAACTGCCCATGGAACCTGCTTCTTACAGTAGATGGGAAGCTGTCTGATCTGTTCTTCCCGCGCAGCCTCTTTGTCCGCATAGATAACCGCTGTTTTAGAAAAATATGAGTCTGTCTGTTCCATGAAATAAGACAAAAGATCTGTCGTTCCCTGCTCGGTCATGCTCACATCCAGAATAACCTGCGACATTTCCCCCTCTGCATATACTGCATCTCCGCGCAGCATTCCGTAATCCGCAAACAAAGCATCCAGAAATTCCAGCGCTCTGATCTGTTCCGCCCGGCTCATGCACCACACATGTACACAATCGGTCAGTCTGCTCACGATCAGAAGTATTTTTTTCAAATGTATGAAGCAGCACTTCCATCTGCTCCCGTTCCCAGCAAAACCTCTGATCGCATCTATGATCATCACACCGGTTTCCGCATCCTGATAGATGCGGTTGATTCCGTTCTGCGGCACATTTTCCTGCACCAATACATATTTTCCCATGCCACATCTCATCCCTTGTATGCATTTTCTTTTATTACAAGCTGCAGGAAATCCCCGGAAAGGAATGTGAAGTGCAGCCTGTATCTGTTACCCTCTGCTTCCACAATCTTGGCATATGCGTTTTCCTGCGTATCAAGTACCAGTTCAACATCCGTGAATACGTCCGGATATTCCGCTTTTTCCTGTGGCAGCATCTGTAATACGATCTCTTTTTCGGAAATAGCATGTACGCTTGCGGGGATTGCACTGCCCAGTATCTGCTTATCCAGCAGTACATACATACTGAGAACACACCTGTCATCCAGAATTGTCATCGGAGCTTCCTGTTCCTGCAGAAGACCGCATTTATAAGCACCCCGCAATACCCGTAATCTCACAGACCGGTATTTTTTCACGGATTC
>VOFC01006535.1_pt1 | contig 36208 bp, 55 predicted proteins | sample 5384161 | NCBI WGS metagenome assembly VOFC01 (sample SAMN12384722, study PRJNA508395) | human gut metagenome | isolation source: healthy gut B | host: Homo sapiens | reverse complement strand
TATAATTATTTAATAGAAAAATTAGCCTCAAATGAATTAGTTAATATTTTGAAGAAAATAGGCAAGTTATTTAAATTACTTATTTATCAATAGATTTTGTGAAGTTGAAGGAGATATTGTTATGTAAAAATGATTTTCCTAATGATGAGCAATCACGAGTATTTATTAACAGAGTAATGAAGGGGGATTAGAATGAATGAAGAAGTTAGATGTAAGATTATGATTATCTAAAAGAATCTTTTAATCCGTTTATCATCGAGGACCATGCATCAATTATGCCGTCTAGTCACCTTTTTATCAGATGCAGCGATCCCGAGCAGATATTATGTCTCTGTTAGTTAGAGGTGAAGTGAGAAATGGTACAGCTACCGAGTACGCTTTATATTAAACACAAAAAAGCCTATGTTAATCTATTTTGAGGATAACCCCTATGCCAGAGTTAAGTGCAGTTTCGCTTAAAATACGTGAAAGAAAACGATTATTGTACATATCGATTAATGTCTGATTTTGATAATATTGAAAAGTTGTCTGAAAAGATATCATCGAAAATGTCATAAGGTATTTTCAAAATATGAATTTAAAAGGAAATGACCAAGAATCTTGATACGAAACAATGTTCTTATCTATTGCTCAGCAATCTAAGAATATTCCAACAAAAACAGATATCGCCTTGTTTAGTAGTTGTTTATAACCACATTTGATTTTGCTGGGGCTTCTCTCAGTTGAAGGGGAGCAGATGCACCTGCAAGGTGTCGCTTCTTCTTCACGAATTTCAGGCAGCTTTAGAGATTGGTTGCTGATTACTGGACAAGGTGATGTTTCTGGACAAAGACATATTATATTTAATCAATTGTGTCTCTGATTTGTATTCAGATACTAAATGGTTGAAACCGACGTTGGGATGCAATTCGACAAATAGTTGGGGGATATCAATGATGCGTTGATAGCGGAGAACCAAGCACTCTCATTGGCAAAAATGCGGAAATGCCTCCATGGATTATAGCAAAATATATTGATTGATTGTAGAAATTTTGAGAACGAAATTTTGCTATAGAGCGAAAACCACGTTTTATAATGGTAAGGACAGAAGGAATTAGATGAGTTGAATACAATCGTATATCTACCAGTCCTTGGATCATTATGTGAGCAATATTTTGAAACCCTTGCAAATGAAACAAAAAAAGAATCAAAATGGTTAAAAACCTGGAACAATGCTTATGGGAACTAGTATTGTTGGTGTTAATGATGTGGAAAAACTATTTTTTGTAGCTATGTTGTATGGTTCTTACTCGCATATGATGATAGCACGTGATTTGCTTGTCAAAGCATTGTATCAGTATGATGAGCTGACAGGTAAGGATCCGCTCCTTTTCAATTGTAAAAATTTTTGGTGTTAAATGGGGATGGAGAAACTTTTAAAACTTTTATAGACCGTGGATGGGATGGGATGATATATCTTCCACTATTACTTCTAATGCTGACAAAACTATGGCGAATGGCAAATGAAGCGATATATCCTTCTAAAAGAGGCTATGAAGCGTGCGGTGATAACAAAACTTGAATGTATATGACGGATGCTTGTTTTGCAGACGACGGAGGCATATCTTAAAGATGCTGCCAATTTTTTGTTCGTTGGGATATATCCGAGGATTTTTTGACTGTATTTCACCAAAATATTGAACGCCTAAATCCAGTTGGTGTGGCTGGAATGCTGACAGAAATTATTCGTGAACAGCATTTTCATTTGGAGTGGAAGCTGGACTGATATTTTGATGTATTTAAAAAGTTGAAGACGTTTCTTATGAAGTGCAAGTGGGAACTTTGTAAAGTTCTTGAAGAAAAAAAGTTGAATTTATTGTTAGTAATGGTGGTCATCCACAATTTATTGCAGCTTTGGTTAATAAGAATAAAGAAGTTTTTGAAGTTCTTGCATTAGTTCCTAATAATGGTTTGAACGGAAGTGAAAAACTTTTTATGATATCAACATTGGCAATGGTGACTGGAATCAGATTGTTTTCTGATCAAGTTAAAAAGAGCGAGATATCAGTTTGAAGGCTAATAAAAATCTAGGTGCATATTGTGGATTTTTTAGATAAACCATATTTGGCAATAAAAAATGCAATTCGTAAACACTGCACTACTGAAATGATCGAGATTATTAACGATAGACTAATTCCGTTATGTGTTGAGGTTTTAAATAGTCAAACATCAGCTGATATAAAGAATGACTGTATAGATTGTTTATGTGATGCTTTTAGTTTATACGAATAATGGAAGTGTAATTATAACACAAGAATTAGTAGAAGCAATTGAAAAAATTGATGTTTCTAAAACAATATCTTTTATAGGCAATTCAAAAAGTGTCTTATTCTATCGAATACTTATGTTGAAGATTATCATAGGTACAGTCGATAAAGATGAGATATTGGAATGGTGTTTTTGATGTTGCAAAGAAGGATAATTCTACAAAGGTGGCCCTTGTAGAGTGTATGGAGCAATATATACGCTGTTATATACATGATCCCACTAAAATAGATGCTATGATTATTTCGATTATTTTTCAATGCTTTGAGGATGAGTATTGGATGGTTCGACGAATTGCCTGCAACTGTTTAGCAAAAATGTTGGTTACTAGTTATAAAGACCGTGTTGAACGTAAACTTTATGATGGTGCGATTGACCCTTCTCATTATGTTAGAAAACATTTGCTAATCATGTGTATAAATGGTGAAATAAAAGATAAGTATGTTTCAGAGCGTATAACTGACATTTTAAAAAATGATGCTAACTATGCGATAAGGACACTTGCAAATAAGTAAGAGGATGATAGATGTCAAAAAAACTAAATAAAACAATGCAGAAATTTGTTCTTTATCATATGTAAAAAAAATATATAAGAGTTTGGTCGAATTTTAATAGGGAATTAAAATTTTTGATAAGAAAAATATGGTCTATTTAGGAACGAATAATATTCTTAAAAAATCCTTAGTAGTAAACACTCATTTTTACTACTATCTTACTACTAACGGTGTCCTCGATTTGCCCTTATTTGCCGTGTTTTGCAGATTACGCTCTTGTCAAGCATGTTTTTAAATCGTTTGAAGGACAACGCAAATACGGGCAAATCACGGCATTTTACGGCTTTTTATGAAAGGAAAAAAAATTATGATTAAGATACTCTTTGTTTGCCACGGCAATATATGCAGGTCGCCGATGGCGGAGTTTGTGATGAAAGATTTAATTAAAAAGGCAGGGCTTAGTGATGAGTATTTCATAGCGTCTGCGGCAACGAGTACAGAGGAAATCGGGAACGGTGTACATTATGGTACGCGCAAAAAGCTTGCGGAATTCGGTATTTCCGTTGACGGAAAAAATATGCGGTTCAATTAAAAAATCCGACTATGCCAAATATGACTACATTATCGGTATGGACAGTTACAATTTACGCAATATGAAACGTATGTTACCGAATGATACCGAAAACAAAATACACCTTTTACTTGATTGGTCCGACAATCCGAGAGATATTGCGGATCCATGGTACACAGGTGATTTTGATGTGACATACAATGATGTACTTGAAGGTTGCACTGCTTTTTACTAAGGAAATCAAAAAGAGCTTTAAAGCTCTTTTTTATACCAAACACCTCAAAAATATTATACATTAAAACATAAAAAAATACAATTTATTTGTTACTAAAGCCGAAATCGGTGGTATAAATAAAATAGAAAGGAAGTGAGTTAGTATGAAAATCACATTTTTAGGTGCGGCACACGAAGTTACGGGCAGTTGTACGCTAATAGAAACGAACGGAAAAAATATTCTTGTTGACTGCGGAATGGAACAAGGTGCTGATATATTTGAAAATCAAGAAATTCCCGTAAATCCAAAATGATATTGAATGTGTATTGCTTACTCATGCACATATTGACCATTCGGGCAATTTGCCGTTACTTTACAAAAACGGTTTTCGCGGTAAAATTTACGCGACGAATGAAACATCCGATTTATGCGAAATAATGTTGCCGGACAGTGCGCATATTCAAGAAACTGAGGCGAAATGGCGAAACAGAAAAGCAAAGCGTGCCGGCAGGGAAGAATATGTTCCGATTTATGATATGGACGATACTATCGGTGTGCTTCAGCAATTCCGTCCGTGTAATTATGATGAGAAAATAAGAATTTTGGAAAATGTCGAAATAAGATTTCACGATATAGGTCACTTGCTCGGCTCATCTTGTATAGAAATTTGGATAACAGAAAGCGGTATTACGAAAGAAAACAGTTTTCAGCGGTGACGTGGGAAATACAAATCAACCGATTATAAAAGACCCGACTCCGATTTATGATACGGACGATACCGATTATCTTGTTATAGAGTCCACCTACGGAAACAGATTTCATACGGAAGTACCCGATTATATAACATTGCTTGCGGGGGGAATTTCAGAGAACATTTGACAGGGGCGGAAATGTTGTTATACCGTCATTTGCTGTAGGCAGAACGCAAGAGCTTTTATACTATATACGTCAGATTAAAGAACAAAATCTTATAAAAGGTTACGGTGATTTTTCTGTGTACGTGGACAGTCCTTTGGCGAATGAGGCTACCGCAATATTTTTACAGTGTGACGTAAAATGTCTGGACGAAGAAGCAAGAGCGTTGGTGGACAGCGGTATAAATCCGCTTACATTCAGCGGATTAAAACTTGCCGTTTCAACTGATGAGTCTGTTGCAATTAATTTTGACGAAAAGCCGAAAGTTATAATATCGTCAAGCGGTATGTGTGAGGCGGGAAGAATACGGCATCACTTAAAACACAATTTGTGGCGAAGAGAATGTTTGATTTTGTTTGTCGGCTATCAGGCAGAGGGAACGCTCGGCAGAATGTTGTGTGACGGTGTTAAGAATGTAAAATTGTTTGGTGAGGATATAGAAGTAAATGCCGAAATTAAAATGCTTGACGGTATAAGCGGACATGCAGACAAGAACGGTCTTATAAAGTGGCTTAAAACATTTAAGAAAAAAGCCTGAAATTGTTTTTTGTTAATCATGGCGAGGAAAAGTCTTGCGATGAATTTACCGATTGTATCAGAAATGAATACGGCTATAATTCTGTTGCACCGTACAGCGGTACTTGTTACGATTTGCTGACAGGTGAAGTGGTTGTACAGACGTACGGCATACGCGTGCAGAAAAAAAAACTACAAAACGTGCTGCGACTGTATTCGGCAGACTTATTGCCGCGGCGGAAAGATTGCTTGCAGTTGCAAGAAGTTGTGAGGGAATGGCCAATAAAGATTTGGCAAAGTTCGCAGACCAGATTGATATGTTGTCTGAAAAGTGGAAAAGATAGATAACCACCCCACAGTCGACTAATGGGAGCGACAAAAAACCTTTCCTTGAGGAGAGGTGTCACGAAGGGACAGAGCCATACAAAATAAAGCATAAGAAAGTACTCCCCTCGACTGCGTGACAGGAGCCAGGTAAAGTCCTTGAGGAGTGACGAAGACGGGTGGCAAAAAAGCATAAAAAGCCATTCCACAGCACTATAAGACAGCCCCCCCTCAATGGGACCCATACAAAAAGTCGAGGAGAGGTAGCGTCGACAGCACCCTCAATGGGAGCCATACAAAAAGCCTCTCTTCTCCTTGAGGAGAGGTGGCACGAAGTGACGGAGTGGTGGAAAAAAATAAGGACGGTCAATGACCGTCCTTATTTTGTATAATCGCTCCAACCGTCTATTGCACTGTCTTGAATTGCTCTGAAAAGTCTTTTTCTAAGTCCGGGATACATTTCCTTTTCAAGACGTTTAATAAGATCTTTCATATATTGACGTTGCGTATATCCGTCAGCAGGACAAGGATTGTGAACAACGGGAATATCATAATTTTTAACCACACCCCTAATATCACGTTCGCGAACGTAAATCATAGGTCTGATTTGATACATATCAGTGCGGTCGAGATATGTAACAGGCGAAAAACAATGTATTCTGCCCTCGTGCATAAGGCTAAGGAAGAATGTTTCAAGCACATCGTCATTATGATGACCGAGCGCAACTTTTTTGCAGCCGTTTTCAATTGCCATATCATTTAACGCACCGCGGCGCATTTTTGCACACAATGAGCAAGGATTGGATTCTTTTCGTATATCAAAAATAATCTCTTTAATATTTGTTTTCTTAACCTTATATTCAACGCCCAAATCATCACACATTTTTTGTACTTTTGAATAATCGGCATCATATCCCATATCCAAAGTCAATCCCATAACGGTAAATTTTTTCGGATAGTATCGCGAAAGTTCCGCAAGTACATTAAGCAGTACAAGACTGTCCTTACCGCCGGAAACACCGACGGCAATTTTGTCGCCCTCGTCAATCATATTATACTGTTCAATAGCACGCCTTGTAAGACTTACTACCTTTTCATATTATTCAGCCTTTCCTGTTATTTTACCGCCTTGATAGCTTCGGTTAAGTCAACCTTATCCGTATAAAGTGCCTTACCAACGATAACACCCTCAACACCTGTTGTAACAAGTGACTTGATGTGGTCAAGACTTCCGACACCGCCCGAGGCGATAATATCGGCATTTACCGCACTTGCCATTTCAGCCATTGCGTTTACGTTAGGACCGGCAAGTGTACCGTCTGTTGCAATATCCGTATAAACGATTGTCTGTACGCCGATATTTACCATTTTCTTTGCAAATTCAACAGCGGTAAAATCACTTGTTTTTTCCCAACCCTCGATAGCAACCATACCGTCTTTTGCGTCAATACCGATAACGATTTTTTTGCCGTATTTATCAACGGCACGTTTAACAAATTCACTGTCTGAAACGGCTTTTGTACCTATGATTACTCTGTCAATACCACAGGCAAGTTTTTTGCCTCAATATCCTCCATAGTACGAATACCGCCGCCTGTTTGTACGGGAACATTGACGCTTTCGCATATTTCTTTGATTTTTGCGGCATTTACGCCATGACCTTTTAAAGCACCGTCAAGGTCGACAACGTGGATATATTCACCGCCAAGACTTTCCCATTTTTAGCCATTTCGGCAGGGGAGTCACCGTATACGGTAACGTCCGAAAATTGTCCCTTGAACAATCTCACGCATTTACCGTCTTTTATATCAATCGCAGGGTAAATTCTCATTTTGTAATTCTCTCCTCAAACTGTTTTTACAATATTCATAATACGTTCTGTTTCCATTTTCATACTAACCTTGTTTACAACAAAACGTGCGCTTAGAGGGCATACGTCCTCAAGAACGTCAAGACCGTTTTCGTAAAGTGTTTTACCTGTTTCGACAATATCGACAATGACGTCCGAAAGTCCGACAAGCGGAGCAAGCTCTACCGAGCCGTTAAGCTTTATAATTTCAATAGTCTGACCTTTGTCGTCTTGAAAATATTTCATTGCGATGTGCGGATACTTTGACGCAACACGAAGATTTGTCATAGTGCCAAGCTTACCTTTTAATTCTTTCGGACCGCATACAGCCATTTTACATTTTCCGAAACCCAAATCAATCATTTCATATAAGTTACGGCTTTCTTCCAAAAGTGTGTCCTTACCGACGATACCGATGTCAGCCGCACCGTATTCAACGTAAGTAGGAACGTCAGACGCTTTTACAAGGATAAATTTCATCTTGTTTTTTTCGTCAGTGAAAATAAGTTTTCTTGTTTTTTCTTTCATTTCGGAACAATCCATTCCGATTGAAATAAATAATTCCATTGCAAGTTCGGCAAGTCTGCCCTTTGCAAGAGCAACTGTTAAATATCTCATTATAATCTCTTCCTCCCTAAAATCAGTGTTCGTGACCGCAGTCGCAGTGGTCGTGGTGATGTTCATGCTCGTGGTCATGGTCACAGCCGCAGCCGCAATGGTCGTGTTCGTCAAACATCATAGATTCGTCATAGTAGCCTAAAAACTCATTTGCGGTTGTTTTTATAATTTCGTGTTTTGCAAAATCATTAATCATAAGCTGACCGTTAGGGAAAAACTCTAAGCATTGCACCGATATTTTTGCCTTTTGAATATTCCTCTGCTGCTTTATAATCGCCGTCACCGATATACATTTCAACAAGGCAGCCGTTTACACGAAGATTGTATGCAATGTCATAGGCAATGCCTTCAGCGTTCTTTTTTTCGGCAAAAACAAGTGATGCGGAAACATCATGTACCTCCTTGTCGCTTAGTACGGAAATAAGTCTGTTTATACCGATTGCCGCACCGACAGCACCTTTATTGTCGCCAAATTGTCCCATAAGGTTGTCGTAACGTCCTCCGGCACAAATAGGGAATCCGACACCGTGTGTGTAGCACTTAAAGATTGAGCCTGTGTAGTAGTCGATACTTTCAAGCATACCAAGGTCAATAGAAACGTACTTTTTCAAAACCGTACAGACACAAAAAAGCTCATATATACGCTTTTAAGTTGTCAAGTGCATTTTTGGATTCTTCGTTAAGACCGTCAACATAAGCCTTTTTGAAAACCTCTTCACCACCGAAAAGGTAAGGCAAATCAATCATAAGATTTTTGATATTGTCATCAATATCAAGTTTGTCTGTAATTGTCTTAATACCGACAGAGTCTTTTGAATCAATACGTTCACGAAGTTTTTCGATAGATTGTTCGTCAAGTCCTGCTTGCTTTACAAGTCCGTTAAAGAATGCAATCTGACCGATTTCCATTGAAAATTCTTCAATACCTACCGCAAGAACAGCCTCCATAGCTGCTGAAATAACTTCAGCGTCTGCGGCAGGTGAGTATGAGCCGATAAGCTCGATACCGCTTTGTGTAAATTCTCTTTGACGTGCACCTTGTGTTTGCTCAACTCTGTATACGTTGCCTGTGTATAGATAGCGCTGAGGTTTGTCTGAATTTGCAACCTTTGTTGCCGCCATACGGGCGATTGATGTTGTAAAGTCCGGTCTTAGTGCAAGAATACGTCCTTGCTCGTCAAAAAACTTGAACATATGCTCTTGTGAAATCTGACCGCTAAGACCTAAATAACAGTCGTAATATTCAAATGTAGGTGTTTCAACTTCTTTGTAACCGATTGAAGAAAAAACAGACCATATTGTTGATTCAATTTCTTTTTTTACTGCACATTCGTCCGGCAGTATATCATTTACACCGTTCGGTGTATGCAATTTCAATTAGACATAAAACTAATCCTTTCAATATATTTTTGAATTTTAACTTTATTGTGCTAAAGCGATAAAGTTATTATACAACTTAATTTGTAAATTGTCAAGTAAACAATATAATTTTATCACTAAAACGGTGTATTTTCAAGGATAAGAATGTAGTATTAAGTCGAAATTTGTAATTGAGAAAAAATTAACAAATTGTCAACAAAATTTATTATTTGAACTGTTGAATATCCACATAAAATATGTTAAAATCAAATTAGTAAATATATTGCAGAAAGGAAATATGAAATGGCGATACACGTTATTAATGAAGCAAAAAGATGCTTGAACTGTAAGAAACCTATGTGCAGAGAGGGATGTCCGATACATACACCGATACCGGATATGATACATACGTTTTTAGAGGGGGATATAAATCAAGCCGGCGAGATGGTGTTTGAGAATAATCCGCTTTCAATCGTCTGTTCGCTTATATGTAATCATGAAAATCAATGCGAGGGACATTGCGTTTTGAACAGAAAAGGCTCACCGGTTCATATAAGCAGTATTGAAAATTATATTTCCGAAAACTATTTTGATAAACTTAGTTTTTCGGGGATTGAAAAAAAACGGCTTGAAAGCAGGTATAATCGGCTCAGGTCCTGCCGGTATAACCATTGCGGTAATACTTGCACAGCGCGGATATGATATTACGATATTTGAATCAAGAGAAAAAATCGGAGGTGTGTTGAGATACGGTATTCCCGAATTCAGATTGCCGAAATCAATTTTGGAAAGATATAAGGAAAAGTTGATTGAGCTTGGTATTAAAATCAGACCGAATACGGCAATAGGTACGACTATAAGCGTTGACGATATGTTCCGTGACGGTTACAGTGCAATATTTATCGGTACAGGTGTATGGAAACCGAACACACTTCATATAAAAAGGCGAAACGCTCGGAAATGTGCATTATGCGATTAATTATCTTACCAATCCCGATGTTTACAGACTTGGCGATACGGTTAATATTATCGGTGCGGGTAACTCGGCAATGGACGTTGCAAGAACTGCTTTAAGACACGGTGCTAAAAAGGTTACGGTATTTTCAAGAAGTGACCATTTGGCAGCAAGTCAGCGTGAAGTGGATTATGCAAAGATTGACGGTGTTGAATTCGTGGTACACGTTGAGCCTGTGGAAATTGTAGATGACGGAGTTATATTTGTTGAACTTGAATGTGACGGAAAGGGAAATCTTTCGCCGATAAGAGGAACGGAAAATCTTTATCAGGCAGATTCAACGATTATTGCGATAAGTCAAGGTCCGAAGGACAGAATTGTTTCAACAACGACAGGCTTGGAAGTTAATGAAAAAGGTTTGCTTGTAACAAATACGTTCGGAGAAACTACGCGTGACGGTATTTTTTGCGTCGGGCGATGTTGTCCGCGGTGCGAAAAACGGTTGTTGAGGCGGTTGCGTATTCAAAGCAAGTTGCAGACGCAATGGACGATTATATGAAGGGTTTAATGCACGAAAGAGATTTATAAATTCAGGAGGTCGATAAATTGTCCGAACAGTGCAAAATATTATTTTATATTTGAATTTAATTTACGGATATTATAAACAAAGGCAAGCCTATCTTTGATATACGGCTTGCCTTTTGCACTTTTTTGTGAAAAATAAACTCTAACGTACAAATGTACGTCGATGAGTTCATTTTCGGTACTCCTTTTTAGTTTTCCATAAAACTTTTCATTTTTTTCAACTGTATTTTGGCTTATATTATGCTCAATTTGGCAAGCCTCTTTTCGGCATCATCTTCGGGAATATGAAGAACATTTACAAGGAATTTTTTAATCATCGTATGACGGTGATATACTGCTTCACCGAGCTCAAAACCCTTTTCCGTAAATTATATCGCCGTAAGGCTCGTGAGAAACAAGACCTTGCTTTTTAGAGTATTTACCGCTCTGTTCACACTTGGTTTTGATATTTTGAGTGCAAGGGCAATATCCGTTATGCGCACACTCGTCTTTTGCTTTGAAATTTCATATATTGATTCAAGATAATCTTCCAGTGCGCTTGAGATACAAATATCATTATCAACTAACATATTAATCACCATAGCCTTTCTGTCCGCAAACTAATAAAAAATAAAGAGGGTATAGAAACATTACTGTTTCTAAACCCTCTTTGGTTTTCGAAAATTAATATCAATTAAATTATGCCTTTATTATAACCTAAATCACTTTAATTTGCAATAGCTAACATAAAAAAATTTAATTTTGTGAAGTCTATACAAATAAATTACCGATTTGGAATACAAGCGTTGACATTATCCACGCAACAGAAAGCTGATATAATACCGAAAATGCGGTTAATTTTCGTGAGTTGAGTTCACTGCGGAGTGTTGACACTGCGGCGATACAAGGCATATAAAGCAGTACAAACGTTAAAAACGAATATGCCGACAGGGGAGTGAATGAAGTCGTAAGGCACGATACAAGGTCGGCGGTGTTGTATGCTCCGTATAGGATTGACATAGTTGACACGACTGCCTCTTTTGCGGCAAAACCTGAAATAAGGCTTACCGCAACTTTCCAATTACCGAATCCGCAAGGTTTAAATATCGGTGCGATAAGTTTTCCTAAAGTGCCGATAATGCTGTATTCGCTGTCAGCGGTTAAATGCAAATGAAAATCAAGATTTTCCAAAAGCCAGATGATTATACTTGCAAGCAAAATTACAGTACCTACTCTTGTAAGGAAAGTCCTTGACTTTATCCCACATATGATTAAATGTCGATTTGAAAGTCGGCCTTCGGTAGGGTGGAAGTTCAAGTACAAAAAGGCGGTTCATCGCCTTTGAATACCGTATTTGACAAAATCAATCCCGAAATTACCCCTAAAGCTATCCCTAAAATGTATAAACTGAATGTGACGATACCTGCATTATTCGGAAACAGTGCCGCTGTAAATACCGCATAAACCGGCATTTTTGCACCGCACGACATAAACGGTATCAACAGCATTGTCAGTTTTCTGTCACGTTCGTTGTCAAGCGTTCTGGCTGCCATTGTCGCAGGAACACTGCACCCAAATCCCATTATCATAGGTACAAACGACTTGCCCGAAAGACCGATTTTTATAAAAAGTTTGTCCATAATAAAAGCCGTTCGTGCCATATATCCCGAATCTTCAAGAAAGGAAAGGAATAAAAATAACAGCATTATCTGCGGAAAAAAATGTTATGACACTGCCTATTCCGGATATTATTCCGTCAAGCAAAAGTCCTTTGAAAAATGCACCGACTTCGGCTGATGTTAAAATATTTTCAAGCATATTTGCAAACTGAACGTTAAACAGGGTGTCGAGCATATCGGACATCATCGAACCAAAAGTTCCGAACGTTATCTGAAAAACACAAAACATTACAAGTATAAAAATCGGTATCGCAAACAATGGGTGCATAGCGATTGAATCTATTTTTTCGGTCAGAAGAAATTGTCTGTTTTGACCGATTATTTTTACGCAGTCGGCTGCGACTGATTTTATGAATTTGTAGCGAGCTTGCGCTATATGTGTTTCGGTATCATTTTTTCTGTAAGTTGTATGGCGTAAAAACGGCTTATTTTATTTTTTTAAGCATAATGCGGAAATTGCCCTTTCAATTTCCGCATTGTATTTAATTTGATTTTGTGTATTACCGCCTAAGTTACATTCTTTGATGAGTTTTTCAATCCCGATACATTTGCTTGCCGAAATCGGAACAGACGGTATATTAAGACGTTTTGTCAACATATTTGCATTAATTTCAAAACCGTTTTTCTTAACTGCGTCCGCCATATTCAGTGCGATTACCATAGGCACGCCTGTTTCGGCAAGCTGTGTTGTAAGGTAGAGATTGCGTTCGAGGTTGGTTGCGTCAACTATGTTGAGTATTAAATCGGGCTTTTCATTTATAATGAAGTCGTGCGTTATAATTTCCTCCGCACTGTTCGGTGAAAGGGAATAAATACCCGGAAGATCGACTATAAGCATATTTTTTGTTGTAACGGCATATGCCTTTTTTGCTTTCAACAGTAACGCCTATGCGGTTGCCGACATCATAATTACTGCCTGTGAGTTCGTTGAAAAGAGTTGTTTTTCCGCAATTCGGATTGCCGACAAGAGCAACGACTGTTTTTGTATCGGACATTCATTTCACCACCTTGTGAATAAAAATTTTTTCGGCGTCCTTTTTTTCGTATACCTATGTTACAGTTGAGTACACGAAATTCGACAGGATCGCCGAGCGGTGCTAATCTAAGCATTTTTACGGTTGCACCGAGCGTCATTCCCATATCGGAAAGACGGCGTTTAATTGAACCGCTTAACCGTATTGCGAATATAACGCCAGATTCGTTTTTCTTTAAATTGCTTAAATTCATATATCAGTCCTTTCGCCATACAAACGAGCTGACAAACTTTTGAAGCTCAACGATTATAAGCGGCATAACGGACAGCACCGTTACAACAATCCAGCCCATAGCATTAAGAGGAACAACTCCGAAAATATTTGCAAGGTACGGAACGGAAATTACCGACACCTCAAAATAAGTCCCGAAATCAGTGAAAGCACAAGGTAAGGATTTTTAAATATACCGGCTTTAAAAACGGAGTGTTCACTTCTCATATTAAATGCGTGTACCAACTGAGAAATACTAAGCACCGCAAATGCCATTGTACGACCTGCTGTAATACCGCCGAAGATGTTTGCACCTATGGTGAATGCCAAAAGTGCGAGTGCACCTATCATCAAGCCCTCAAATATAATTGTCAGCCAAAGTCCGTCGGCAAATAAACCTTTTTTCGGTGAACGCGGCGGTTTATCCATTATATCGCTGTCGGGGAGTGTCAAGTCCCAAAGAAATAGCAGGAAGTGAGTCGGTGACGAGATTTACCCATAAAAAGCTGTATAGCGGTAAGCGGTGACGACCAACCGAACATAATACCCGAAAATACGGTCAGAATTTCGCCTATGTTGCTTGAAAGCAAAAATTGTACCGCTTTTTTGATGTTTGAAAAAAATACTTCTGCCCTCACGGACTGCATATATAATAGTAGCAAAATTATCGTCCGTAAGCACCATATCGGATGCTGATTTTGCAACGTCCGTACCTGTTATGCCCATACTGCATCCAATATCGGCGGCGGAAAGTGCAGGCGCGTCATTTACACCGTCACCTGTCATTGCGACAATTTCACCGTTGGCTTTAAGCGCTTTTTACAATTTTCATTTTATGGCTCGGAGTAACGCGTGCAAATATGTTGTATTGATTTATTGTGAGTGCAAGTTCGTTGTCCGATATTTTTTCAAGAATATCGCCTGTCATAACCTTTGAATTATCGTCCGCAATTCCGATTTTTTTCGCAACAGATAAAGCCGTTTCTGCGTGATCGCCTGTTATCATAATAGGACGAATACCTGCTCTTTTACAAAGTTCTACGGATTGCTTTGCCTCTTTTCGCGGCGGGTCTTCAATGCCGATAAGACCGATAAATACCATATTGTTTTCGTTGATTGCTGTCTTTGTGTAATCATCACGATAACAAACGGCGATTACACGCAAACCGTCCGAAGTCATTTTTGAATTTTCGGATACAATTTTTCGCTTGCTCTGCGAAGTAAGCGGAATAGCCTTTTGACCGTTATAAATATCGGTGCATAGCGGAAGTACAAATTCAATGCACCCTTTATTATTGTTTTATAACCTTTTATGTCCCTGTGCATTGTAGTCATTCGTTTGCGTGTTGAGTCGAAAGGAATTTCGTCAATACGTCTGTATTTTTGTCAAGTACGGACTTGTCAAAACCGTGTTTTTTGCGGCGGCGAGTATTGCACTTTCTGTCGGACTTTTGTGTCCCTCATCACAGTCGCAGCACATCGAACAAAGTCGTATCAGCTTTTTTTCATCGTGCGTATAAAATGAAGTTACGGTCATTTTGTTTTGCGTTAAAGTACCTGTTTTGTCGGAGCATATTACGGATGCACTGCCGAGCGTTTCGACAGACGGAAGGTTTCGTACTATTGCGTTATGCTTTGACATACGCATTACGCCGATTGCAAGCATAATCGTAACTATTGCCGGAAGTCCCTCCGGTATTGCGGCAACCGCCAAAGAAACGGCTGTCATAAACATATCAAACGGCGGAAGATGACGGAACAGACCGACAATAAAAATAACAAGGCATACGAAAAGTGCGGCAATACCGAGCGTTTTGCCTGTATCGGCAAGCTTTAGCTGAAGCGGTGTCTGCGGTGTTTCATCATCAAGGAGCATATTCGCAATGTGTCCGACTTCCGTATTCATTCCCGTACCGGTAACTATCGCGGTGGCTTTTCCGCCTGTTACGGAGGTGGAAGAAAGATTATATTTTTTCTGTCCCCAAGTGCCGTGAATTCTTCAAGTACAACCGATGCGTCTTTTTCGGCGTTTACAGATTCACCGGTAAGAGAGGATTCGTCTGTTGTGAGGTTGTTAGATGTGACAAGACGGCAGTCTGCGGCAACAAGATCGCCTGCCGATATTATAAGTATATCACCGGGAACAACGTTCGCGGCAGGAATATTAAGCTCATTGCCGTTTCTGAGTACACAGGCATGGGGGTGATGATAGTTTCTTTAAAGCCTCAAGACTTTTTTTTCGGCACGTTTTTCTTGAATAACTCCGAGCAATGCGTTTAATATGACGATTGCAAGAATTATTACAGGTTCTGTTATATCTGCGTCACCTTGCATAATTGACGTTATAAATGATACCGCAGCGGCGGAAAGAAGTATAATTATCATAAAATCATTAAATTGTTCAAGGAATTTTATAAATATGTTCTTTTTCTTTTTTTGATAAGTTCGTTTTTGTCGTAATGGTGAAGTCGTTTCTTTATCTCGTCATGTGTAATTTCTGTTTTTATATCCGTACCGAGCAATTCGGCGGTTTGCTGTACGGTTTTATTGTGGTATGTCTGCATTTTATACCTCCTCTGTTTTATACGATATAACTATTCCGTATTGCCTGTATTTATAACCAACTTGTCTTTAAATTGTAATCAAAATGTTTTAGTGTCCCCTCCGAAAATGTGTTATAATGTAAGAAAAGGAGGGACACTAAATGGCAAGAAAGGCAAGAGAGATAAGTAAAAGTGGTAATTATTATATTACGCTGAAAGGCAATGAACTTTTTGTGACAGACGAGGATAAAAAAATGTTTGTTGAAATTCTTGAAAAGAATTTCGCAACGGGTATTGTACATAGCTATTATCTTACAAAGTCGGAAATTCGTCTTGTTGTAAAAAGAGGGTGAAAAGGGAATTTCAATGACAATGAAACCTGTCACGACAAGCTATGCGAGATATTTCAACAGAACGCACGAAAGAGAGGGCAAGCTTTTTACGGACAGATTTAAAAGTGAGCCTCTTGAAACTGATGAAGAAATAGCAGAATGTATCAAAAATTTAGAAAACGATACACCGAAAAAAGCAGGCAAAACCTAAGAGAACCGCACCGAAGAAAAAAGGACGTGACAAAGGTTAAAAAGACTGAAATTAAAATCGAGAAAACAGAAGAAACAAAGCCGATCGAGGAAAAGAAAGAAGAAAAAGAAAAATAAACTTCCGTCATGGCTTTTGTGATGTCATAAACATATGCCGACGCGAATAAGATATATTAAGCAGATATATTTTAGGAGGTCGGCATTTTGAATTTTTTATGTTATTAAAATAAAGAATATTATAATAGCATTACTGATTTTTGCGGTTATACCGATAATTAGGTTTACGACTTCAAGAGCGGTAAGCGTGTTTAACGTAAACGGCAGAGAAATTCCGATTTACAGCGTAGAGAGGGACGACAATAAAATTGCACTGACATTTGACTGTGCGTGGAACGATGATGATATTGACTCGATTCTTGATACGTTGGACAAGTATAATTGCAAGGCAACGTTTTTTCGTCGTGGGTGATTGGGCGGAAAAGTATTCCGAAAGTTTGAAGAAAATTTATGACAGGGGACATGAAATCGGCAATCATTCATATAATCACGCGGATTATACGAAAATGTCGGCAGAGGCGATTACAGCCGACCTTGATAAATGTGACGGAACTGTTGAAAGCATAACCGGTGAAAGACCGTACCTTATGCGTGCGCCGTCAGGCGGATATAATAACACTGTCGTGAAAGCGGCGGAGGATAGCGGAAGAATGTATATTCAGTGGTCGGTGGACGGAATTGATTACGGTGACGCGGAGGCACAGGATATATATGAAAGAAGTGTCAGACGCACGCAAAACGGCGACATAATTCTTTTGCATAACGGCACAAAGAATACGGCGGCAATTCTGCCGAAAATTTTGGAGGCATTGGAGTGCAAATATGAATTTGTAACCGTGTCGGAACTTATTTACAAAGATAATTATGTGATAGACAATACAGGCAGACAATTTCAAAAATAATTATTTACAAAACCGTTGTAATCTATTATAATAGATAATATGAAAATATAAAAGCGAAACGGAGAAAATAATATGGATAAGAAATATGAATATAACAGTCCTTTGGTGTATCAGCGGGCAGATCCGTTTGTGTATCTGCATACTGATGGATATTACTATTTCACAGGTACAATGCCACAGTATGACTGTATTGAGATAAGACGTGCAAAGACTCTTAACGGACTTTTGACAGTTGATTCGGAAGTAGTGTGGAAAAAGCATCCGACAGGTGAAATGGGCTCACATATTTGGGCGCCTGAACTTCATTATATAGACGGTGTGTGGTATATTTATTTCACCGCCGGTGACGCAAAAGACGTATGGGAAATCAGACCGTATCTGCTTATGTGCGAGGACGAAAATCCTATGACGGGTAAGTGGATTGAAAAGGGCAGAATTGATGTGGGAGTGGAAAGTTTTTCGCTTGATATGACCACATTTATACATAAGGGCGAACAATATGTACTTTGGGCGCAAAAGACAGAGCCTGCAGATGTATCTGACGTGTATATTGCAAAATGAAAAAATCCTTGGACTCTTGCAACAAAGCCGATGATTCTTACAACACCGGAGTATGATTGGGAAGTGCAGGGATTTAAAGTGAACGAAGGCCCGGCGGTACTTGTCAGAAACGGTAAAGTTATCGTTACATATTCGGCGTCCGATACAGGTTGGAGATACTGTATGGGAATGCTTTGGGCTGATGAAAACAGCGATTTGCTTGATATAAAGTCGTGGCATAAGAGCGACAAGCCTGTATTTAAAACTAGCGAGGAGAATAAGCAGTACGGACCTGGACATAACTGTTTCACGACCGATAACGATAAAGACGTGCTTATATATCACAGCCGAAACTATAAGGAAATCAAAGGCGATCCGCTTCACGATAACAACCGCCACGCAAGAGCGAAAGTGTTTGAATATGATGAAAACGGACTTCCGATATTCGGTGAGCCTGTTCCGAAGAACATATAAATTTATAACAGCACAAAAAGCAGAGCCTTAATGGCTCTGCTTTTTTATGACTTGAATTGTCAAGTCAAATGCACCGATATATTAAAATAAACTTCAAAAGGCGATTTCCAGTTCAAGCATTTGCGTGGACGCTGATTTAAAATAAGAGTTTTATCTCTAATTAATGATGATTTAATTTCTGTCAAATCCTGTTTTTTAGGAAAATATTCGCGTAGAAGTCCATTAGTATTCTCATTAGTACCTCTTTGCCATGGTTGATGTGGTTCAGGAAAATAGAATTGCACATCATTTAGAGCTTTGCTTATTTCTTCATGTCGTGAAAATTCTTTACCCCTATCAGGTGTAATTGTTTTTGTTTGACTATCTTTTAACATATGAATTATCGCTTGTTTTACACTGATAGAATCTTTTTTTGCTACTTTTTCGCACAACAAATAACGACTCTTTCGGTCAACAAGCGTTACTAAACACGCTTTTCCTGTTACGCCTGCAACAGTATCAGCTTCCCAATCGCCTATTCTCTCTCGTTGATTTGCTTGTTCTGGTCGTTCTGAAATGTGATGACTAATTTTAATTTTGCCTCTCGTTTCAATACTACCATTTTTATGTCTGTTTTTTCTTTATGTCTTAACTTTCTTGCAACTCCACGTTGACCGGGAGATAATTTCCCTTCTTCTAAAAAAATCCTCGATATATTCCACGATAAATTGTAGCATAACTAATTTGTATAGGATTTTTCTCGTGTTTTAAACGAAATGAAATTTTCTCCGAGACCATTGATATTGAAGAAACAAGAATTGAACAGTTTTATGAATATCAGCATTTAATAACAATGGTTTTCTACCACATTTGCGTCTTCGAATTTCATATTGCTTTTGTGCGTATGATGGCGAGTAAATGCCTTCAGTATTAGTATTACGCTTAATTTCACGAGATACCGATGATTTATCTCTCTGCAATTCTTTAGCTATAAAACTAATTGTTTTTCTCTTGTGCAAGAAAAAATCAGTATCTTTTCTCGTTCTTTTTGTGGTAAAATGTTTGTAGTGGCTCATAAATCATCCTTTCAATAATAGTCGTTGCAATTCTATTATACTGGATTTTTCCCTTTGAGTCATTATTTTTTTACTTGTTGCACTTATATTGTAAATTCAAGGAAGAAAAAAATGAAAAATTATCGTGAATTGATTTAATAATTATCAATTCTTTAACTGTATTATAATATCGAAACCTTAAAATAACCTTAAAAAACAAATTATTTTACCAAGTTTTTTAAAAGATTTTTTTACTTCTCTGAATGATTTCGGTTTACTTTCAAACATTTTTCTGTTTGTTTTCATAAGTTTATATGATGCGGTGCGTGCGGTTGAAACGATATATTCTTCCGAGAATACTGTATCGTTATCCGATTCGGCAAAATCGCCGGAAACCGCAAAATTCTTTATACCTGTCGGAATTATTTCAAGTTTTGAATTAACAGGTGATAAATATGATGTACCGTAACGTCTGTGGCAAGGAATTACGTTTACTACCCTTTCGCAAATATCGTCCCAAACTTCATCAAGGTTAAAGCATGAAACAACTTCATATAAAATTTCGGCACCGCTGCATTCAGTCATAGTTTTACCGCTTCTGTCACCGTCACAATTAGGTCGCATAGCACAGCCCCACAAAACTGTAATATCTTCGCTTTGGTCTTTAAAATAAGTTGACGGTACCGCACAAACTGTCATTTTCCAATTTGAATCGTCAAGCACGATAATACCGTTGCGACCTAAGGCACCGCAAAATAACTTTGTCGATAAGCTCAGGCAAAAGTTTGTTTGAAAAGAGTAATTGTAAATTCCTCTGACATATTACCCTCAAATTCATCAAAGAACAAGTCAGGTGACTTTGAATGACGGGTGCTTTTCAGCAAGCTTTTCCCAAAGTTCAAACGGCTTTGAATAAAGTTTCGGAGCAGGTTCGTTGAAACTGCCGAAAGATTCGCAGTCAGCCATTTCATCGGTAGGCATAATACAAATATCGCCGTCATTAAGATAGAAAGTCTTTCTTGTTGCACCGTCCGTAAAGTGAATTGAGTCGGCATTGTCGTTTTCAAAATCAATATCGGTAACAACCGCATTTTCTCTTATGTCAACACCGATTTTCTTCAAATGCTCTTTTAGAGGGTTGACAATTTCTTCGTATCTGTCAAAATCATTCGGAATGATACCCGAAAGCATATTATCCATATTTGCAATACAGTTTACAAATTCATATGCACTCGATTCTTCTGTAAAACCGTATAATGCGGAAATAAGTTTCCAGAACGGTGAAAGGAAAGAAATCGCTGTCCATAACGTCAAATATCGACGCAGACTGAATTTGCGAACGTTTTGACTGCATAAGTGCAAGTATTGCGTTTCTGTGTGATTTTGAAATCTTGATTTTTTGAACTGTCTATAACGTTCTTGTCTTGATCAATCAAAGTCACACTTCGCGGATAAATATTTGCACGATAAATATTAAGTATTTCATCGCATACCGTCAAATCAGGAATATCCAAAGAATCAACATCGCTGATAAGGTCAAAGAAATTCATACTGTCTTTGATGCTTATAGTTTTTCCGCGACGGCAGATAAAGCCTGTTTCGTTGTTGCCGCAGTCGCGAGTACCGTTTGTAAATATATGAATATTCTCCGGAGTGAAACCGCAGTCACGCACAAGATAAAGTGCTGACGCAAATGCGGAAAGTCCTCCGCCTGTGATATATGCCTGCTTTTTCGTAAGAGTTTTTGTGTGTTCTGCAAGCATTGTTTTGTGTTTTTTGTGCTTTGAAATAACAATCGCAGTAGTGGCGGCAGCCGCTGTTACAACCGCACCGATTGCAATAAGTTTTTGTAAGATCGCTTTTTTTTTTTCATAATAACACGCTCCTAAAAATCGTTCAATCAATTCTATTTACTTATTATATCACAAAAACAAATTTTGTACAGTAAATATTACCCTACAAAAGTGAACATACTGTAAACATTTTGATTGAAAAAAATGTCGGATTATGATATAATAATCTATACTATCGTTAAAGGAGAATATATTATGAAGAGGATCGGAAAAAAAAGGTAGGTTTGTACTGCTGCTTGTTCTTCAAATTCTGGTTGTTTTAACAATGGTTGCGGAAATATTCAACAGAAATTTCTACAATGTATTTCTGTGTCTGCTAACTTTGGTTTTATTTAACATTCCGAGATTTGTAGACTTAAAATTGAACATAAAATTACCGACAATGCTTGAAGTTGTAATTTTACTATTCATATTTGCGGCGGAAATACTCGGTGAGATACAAAGTTTTTATACGATTTTTCCGTATTGGGATACCGTACTCCATACAATTAACGGATTTATAATGGCGGCGATAGGCTTTGCACTTATTGATATTTTAAATCAAGACCCGAGATTTCATATTAATATGTCACCGTTTTTTGTAGCGTTCGTGGCATTTTGTTTTTCTATGACGGTCGGAGTTGTTTGGGAATTCTTTGAGTTTGGTATGGACCAAATTTTCGGAATGGATATGCAGAAAGATTTTATCGTGAATGCAATACATTCCGCAACGCTTAATCCGAACGGACTTAACGGCACGGTCAGCTTAAACGGCATAACAAGTACGATTGTGAACTATAACGGAGGACAGTACGTTATAGAGGGAGGGTATCTTGATGTCGGAATAATCGATACAATGAAAGACCTTATGGTAAACTGTATCGGTGCGGTTGTATTTTCGATTATCGGAATACTTTACATAAAGCACAGAGGTAAAGGAAAGATTGCGAAAAGTTTTATTCCGCTTATGAAAACAACAGAGGAAATTGAAGAAACACAAAAATGATTGAAGAATTTAAGAGTAAGAAAAGGAGAAATAAGAATGAGAAAGTTAAACTTAATGTTGGCGTCAATAATGACGGTGACAATGGCATTGGTTCCGACAGTACAGGCGAGTGATATTACGGTAAAGGTAAACGGTGAGGAAATTCATCCCGAAATGGCGCCTGTAATTGTTGAAGAAAGAACACTTGTACCTCTTAGAGCCGTTTCGGAGACACTTGGCTGTGACGTGTCGTGGGACGCAGATACAAAGGGCATAACACTTTGTGACGGAAGTAATCTGTATTTTACTTGGATTGACAAAGACCACGCATTTAAAACCTCGGCAACTGCGCTTGAAGATACAACTGTAATGGATGTGCCGCCGACTATAATGAACGATTATACAATGGTACCGCTAAGAGCAATATCGGAAATGTTCGGCGCAACGGTTAATTGGGACGGAGGTACATCAACCGTTACAATCGACTACACGAAGAAAAATGTAGAAGAAGGACTTGCAAAGAAATTTGAAACATACGAAAAGGTTTTTAAATCAAAAATATGACGCATATAAAAATTATGCGGATGATACGGGAAATATCGTAAGAGCTGAAATTCAACTTGAGGACGGCGGTAATATTGAGCTTGAACTTTATCCGGAAATTGCACCGATAACGGTTGCAAATTTTGTTAAACTTGCAAATGAAAATTTTTATGACGGGCTTGTGTTCCACAGAGTTATAAAAGACTTTATGATTCAGGGCGGCGGCTATGATACCGATATGACACAGCACGAAACGGATACAATAACAGGTGAATTTATCCAAAACGGATACTTTTAATTTGATACCTCACGAAAGAGGTGTTATATCAATGGCAAGAACGGCGATAAGTATGGACAGTGCGTCAAGTCAGTTCTTTATTATGCACCAAGACAGTCCGTCGCTTAACGGTCAGTATGCGGCATTCGGTAAGGTAACATCGGGTATGGAATATGTGGATAAAATTGCGGAAACCGAAACTCATTCACTAACTGATATGGGTATGGACGATGTACCTGTTCAAAATCAAATCATCAAGACAATAGTTATCAAATAGCTTTTGGCATATATTGTTCGTTGAATTAAATCACTCCCGTATGGTATAGTATCATACAGAAGGGAGTGATTTTTTGTTTTGCGTAAAAAAATAAAATCGGAATAATTGAAAAACTCGGACAGAAAATACCTGACCCTGTTATAATTTTTTATATTGCTTTATATATTGGTACTTGTTGTAACAGGGGATATTCGGAGGAAATACATTCTCTATGACTTCGGCTGACGGTACAAGCGTGAGTTATGAGATTAAAAATATGTTCACTGCCGAAAATGTAAGGTGGATATTCTCAAATGCGATACTTGATAACTGGCTCGGATATGCCGGAGGTATAGTAGGTACTATCTTAATAGTAATGTTTGGTATAGGCATAGCGGAAGAATCGGGACTTTTGTCGGCACTTATAAGACGTATGGGTACAAATATATCGGATAAACTACTGCCGTTTGTGCTTGTATTTCTCGGAATAATGAGTAATATTGCGACAGATGCGGGATATTTGATTTTGATACCGCTTGCCGGACTTTTTATATGTCGGTATAGGAAAAAATCCGCTTATAGGTATGGCGGCGGCATTTGCAGGCGTAAGTGCAGGATTCAGTGCGAATTTGATACCGGCAACGGTTGTTGACGTTATAATCGGTACAAATGCGGAGGCTTTTGCAAGCAGTCAGAATATACCGTTCGTTTCGTATCTCGGGAAAGCGATAAATCCTATGACAATGCACTATTATTTTATGCTTGCGTCAACGGTAATGCTTGTAATAATAGGCGGATTTGTTACAATAAAGTTTGTAAAACCTAAATTTGAAAAACAGAAATATATAATTCCGTCAGATATAAATGTAAGTGAATTTGCTGTTTCGGATAAAGAAAAAAGAGCACTGTGGTGGTCGGTTGCAGGACTTTTGACAGCACTTGCAGCAGCGGCATTGCTTGGATTCGGACCGCTTTCGTCATACGTTGACGAAACAGGTAAAACCGTAACACCGTTTCTTGATAACATCATATTGATAATTACATTCATATTCTTTGTTCCGGGAATGTTTTACGGATATGCCGTGGGTAAGTTCAGAAAACTCAGCGATATGGTCGGAGCTATGTCTAAGCAAATCGGCACAATGGGATATGCGATTGTTTTAACGTTCTTCAGCTATAACTTCCTGTCACTTTTGACTTATACAAATTTGGGAACGTATATAACGTATATCGGAGCAATTGGTTTACAGGCGGTCGGTGCGTCAAATTCACCGATATTGCTTATAATCGGCTTTATATTGATAACAGGATTTATTAATCTGTTTGTCGGCGGATTGAGTTCAAAATGGATGTTGCTCGGACCGATTTTTGTGCCGATGCTATACCGTGTAAACAGCTCAATGACGCCGGACGTTGTCGAGGCGGCATACAGAATTGCCGATTCGTCAACGAATATCATAACACCGCTTATGACATATGCGGGAGTGGTGCTTATGTATATGCGAAAGTATAAACCGGAATTTACGCCAGGTAACTTAATATCAATGATGATTCCGTATTCGGTTATATTTATGGTATCATGGACATTGCTGTTAATGGCATTTATTCTGTTCAAAATTCCGTTGGGATTTTAAAAATAAAAAGCGCGAATCTGTTTAGATTTGCGCTTTTTTGATTTGAGAAGGTTATGTTTGAATAAATGAATAAAAAATAACATAATATATAGGAAGGTTTGGAATTAAGACAATTAAACAAAAAGTGAAAATATACTTATTATTCTTTGTGCAAAGTGCAACAAAGAAAAGGATAAATTTGTGTATAAGTGAGAAAATTAAAAAGAATAAACGACAAATAACGATAAAATTGTTTAAAAATATATATTTGTCGGAAAACTAAGGGTTGAAAATAATAAGTATTATGGTAAAATAGATATAGTATCAAAAAAGAGAAAGAGGGGAAATATGTGTCAAAGACTTTACTTGTCGAAATAAGAAATATTGCAATAGGTGTAATCATACTCGGAGCGGTGCAAGTGCTTGTTACTTTGCCGACAAAAGTTTTTCGGTTTATCTGCAATATTCGGAACACTTCTCGGATGTGCGGTGGCAATTTTAAACTTTGCACTTATGGGAATTATCCTTGAAAGATGTGTGTCAAAGCAAAAAGGTGCGTCCGGACTTATGGGAGTCGGTTATATAGGTAGGCTGGCACTTATTGCACTTGCGGTAATTTGGGCAACAAAAGGTTGATTATCTAAACTATGTATGCGTTATAATTCCGCTTATATTCCCGCAGATTTCTATATTCATACTAAATCTTACGAGAAAAAAAGGAAAGGGAAGTGTCAGAAGATGAACGGACCTAAGGTTTTATTTGAGATACCGCTTTTCGGTGGAATTAAAGTAACCGAAAGTATAGTCAATATGTGGATTATAATGGCGGCACTCGTGATAGTGTCTGTATGGCTGACACACGGTATGCGAGTAAGAAATCCGTCAAAGAAACAACTTGTGGCAGAAAAACTCATTACAATGCTTTACAATCTTGTAAAGGATACAATGGGTGAAAAATATATGTCGTTCGCACCGTATATAGGAACGCTTTTTATATTTTCGATAGTCGGAAGTTTATCATCGCTTACGGGTTTAAGACCGATAACGGCTGATTTAAGCGTTATACTTTCGTGGTCGATAGTGACGTTCCTTATGATACAAGTGACGAACATCAAAAATCACGGTGTTTTCGGTTGGCTTAAGTCGTTTACCGAACCTGTACCGGTTATAACACCGCTCAATCTTATAAGTGAAATCGCAAATCCTGTTTCAATGACGTTCCGTCATTTCGGTAATATTGCCGCAGGTCTTGTTATAACATCACTTGTATACGGCGGTTTGGCGAGTCTTAGCAGTGTTATACTTTCGTGGATACCAAATGATTTCTTTTTGCAACAATACCGATTTTACAAGTCGGTATTCCGGCAATACTTTCGGTTTACTTTGACCTGTTCACAAGCTTTTTGCAGGCATATATAATCTGTATGCTTACAATGGTGTTTGTTCAAGGTGCAGGCGACTAAAAACGAGCCTGTCGACATTCTGTCGACAGCTCCAATCACATCTTGGTGCAATTTTTGGCGACTTTAAAAAAAATCAAAAATTCCTCCAAAGTCGAAACTTTAAAACAACAGGTCGTCAAAAATATTATAGGCGAAAAACTCCCAAAGTAGACAAAACCATAAGGTTTTGTCTTTGATAAATATAAAAACAAAGGAAAAAATGGAAAGAGCAATTATATTAGCGGCGTCGGCAATAGGTGCGGGACTTGCAATGATAGCAGGTGTCGGACCGGGTATAGGACAAGGTTTTGCGGCAGGTAAGGCGGCAGAGGCAGTCGGCAGACAGCCTGAGGCAAAGGGCGCAATTACTTCAACAATGTTGTTTGGTTGTGCGGTTGCGGAATCAACAGGTATTTACGGTCTTGTTGTCGCATTGATTTTTTTGTTTGCAAATCCGCTTATAGGACTTCTTTAATCAAACAGCGAAAGGATGAGAGCAAATGAATGAATATTTGCCTTTTGTATCCATAGACACATGGACAATGATTTTTACGTGGGCAAACCTGCTCATATTGTTTCTGCTTTTTAAAGAAGTTTTTGTTTAAACCTGTAACGAAGATACTTGATGAACGCGCAGAAGAAATCGAAAATTCGTATAAACAGGCAGAGGAAACCAACGATAAGGCACTAAGCCTTAAAAGTGAATACGAAGAAAAACTTTTGTCTGCAAAAAAAAATGAGGCTGACGGTATAATAAAATCGGCGGTTGAAACGGCGGACAGACGCTCTGAATCTATTGTAAATGAGGCAAATGAAAAAGTTCGGTATATAATGGAAAAGAGTCAAAAGCAGATTGAACAAGATAAGCAGAACGCAGTCACTGACGCAAAGAGAGAGATTGCGTCTATGGCTGTCGATGCGGCAGAAAAAATTATAGGCAAAAAATTAACTGACAGTGATGATGAAGAACTAATTTCTGATATTATTGATAGAATGTAGGTGATTTATATGTCTGCACCACAGACTTACGGTGCCTCGCTTTACGACCTTGCAAAAGATGAGGGATGTCAAGAGAGATATTGGTTGATCTTGAGGGGATTGTTTCGTTATTTAACGAACACCCTGCATATGTTAAAAATACTTGATTCACCTCAAATCGAACGTGATGACCTTATGGAGATACTTAACGAAGATTTCTTGGGCAAGGTGAACAGATATGTTTTGAATTTCTTAAAGTTACTTTCGGAAAAGCATAGTGTACATCACATCGGGGAATGTTTTAAAACATATGAAAAGCTGTATAATGAGGACAATAGTATAAAAATTGTTAATGTTACAACAGCAAAGCCTATCGGCAAGCATTTGGAAGAAAAACTATTGCAGAAACTTGAGAAGAAAACAGGCGGAAAAGTAGTTTTGAAAATGCACATTGATAAAAAATGTATAGGCGGAATTATAATTGAAACAGATGGTATGCGGATTGATTCAAGTATAAAATCAGGACTTGAAGATTTAAAAAAAATCAGCTTTGATATAGCATAGGAGTAGAAGATGCAGGATTTAAGCAAAGTTATAAAGGACAGAATTAAAAATTACGATAATATAATACGCGAAACAGAAACGGGTTACGTTATAGAAGTCGGTGACGGAATTGCACGTATACACGGACTTGATGCGTGTATGGCCGGTGAGCTTATTGAGCTTGACGGCGGAGTTATGTCTATGGCGCTGAACCTTGAAGAAGATAACGTCAGCGTTGTTATTCTCGGTGATGATACGGGAATAAAAGAGGGCAGTATCGCGAAACGTACCGGGACGTGTTGCAGACGTTCCCGTTGGTGATGCACTTTTTGGGGCGTGTTGTTGACGCTCTCGGAAACCCTATTGACGGCAAGGGTGCAATAAATACAACCGAAACACGCCCCGTCGAATCTCCGGCGTCGGGAATTATCGAACGTAAGTCTGTAAGCGTGCCTTTGCAGACAGGTATAAAGGCGATTGACTCTATGATACCTATTGGCAGAGGACAGAGAGAACTTATAATCGGTGACAGACAAACAGGTAAAACGGCGATTGCGGTTGATACCATTATAAACCAAAAAGATACGGACGTACTTTGTATTTACGTTGCGATAGGTCAAAAGCGTTCAACGGTTGCGTCAATCGTTGATACGCTTGAAAAGGCCGGTGCGATGGATTATACGATTGTCGTTTCCGCAACGGCGTCTGAAATGCCGGCACTTCAATATATTGCACCGTATGCAGGTTGTGCAATGGGTGAATATTTTATGTATAAAGGCAAGGACGTTTTGATTGTGTATGACGATTTGTCAAAACACGCAGTCGCATACAGAGCGTTGTCGCTGCTTTTAAGACGTTCACCGGGACGTGAGGCGTATCCGGGCGATGTATTCTATTTACATTCAAGATTGCTTGAAAGAGCGGCGAGATTGTCGGAGGATTTGGGCGGCGGTTCACTTACGGCATTGCCGATTATAGAAACACAGGCGGGCGACGTTTCGGCATATATACCGACAAACGTAATTTCAATTACGGACGGACAGATATTCCTTTGAAACGGAATTATTCCATTCGGGCATTATGCCGGCGGTCAATCCCGGTATAAGCGTGTCGCGTGTAGGCGGTAACGCACAGATAAAGGCAATGAAAAAAGTTGCCGGAAGTCTGAAACTTTCGTATTCACAGTACAGAGAACTTCAAGCATTCGCACAGTTCGGCTCGGACCTTGATAAAGACACAAAAATGCGTCTTGCAAAGGGTGAGAGAATAGTTGAAGTGCTGAAGCAAGGAAGAAACACGCCGATAAGAGTATCATTGCAAGTGGTAATTATTTATGCGGTTATAAACGATTTGCTTGAAGATATACCTGTTGAAAGAATACAGGAATTTGAAACATCATTATTTGAGTATATTGAAAATAATGCACATGATATAATAGATACGATTGAAAACACAGGTGAAATGAGCAAAGAATGTGAAGAAAAAAATCCGTTCATCTGTTGAAGATTGTAAGAAACGTTTTGTAAAGTAGGGGGATGCTCTGATGTCTGCTTCATCAATGAAGACAATAAAAACAGAATAAAGAGTATAAGCTCAACTATGCAGATAACAAAAGCTATGGAGCTTGTTGCCGCGTCCAAAATGCGTAAAGCGTCCGAGGGGTATTGAACGTTCAAAGCCGTATTTTAATATACTTCACGAAACGCTTGAAGATATTGCAAAGGATAATAAGGATTTCAGCTCTGTATTTACGCGTGAGAGAGAGGGAAAAACGTGTCATATTGTTATAGCCGGTGACAGAGGTCTTGCGGGCGGATATAACAACAATTTGTTTAAATCTCTTGACATAAAAAGACGGAGATATAATTTTTCCGATAGGTAAAAAGGTTGTGGAGCATTTCGGTGAAGATAATGTGTATACCGACACATATGCCAAAGCAGGCGATATAAAAATCTCCGATTGTCACGCAATAGGAAGCTTATTGGCAAAGGCGTATGAAAAAGGGCGAATTTACGCGCCTTATTCTTTCGTATACAAGCTTTGTCAATATGCTTACGCAAGAGCCTAAGACGGAAAATGTTCTGCCGATAAGAGTTGAGCATACAAAAGAGGGTATGCGTAATATGAATTACAGCCTTATTGTGTATGAGCCTGACGCAGAGGAAACTTTTGCACAGATAATACCTTATTATATTTCCGGAATGGTGTACGGTGCTGTGTCGGAATCGGTTGCGTCGGAATTATCGGCACGAAGAAATGCGATGGAATCCGCAACGGACAATGCGTCGGAAATGATTGAAAATCTGAGCCTTGAATATAACAGAGCAAGACAGGCGTCAATCACGCAGGAATTAACAGAGATAATATCAGGTGCGAATAATATATAAAAAGGATTTGAAAATATGAATAACGTTGGAAAAATAGTTCAAATAATAGGTCCTGTCCTTGATATAAGGTTTGAGGACGGTGAATTGCCTAATATTTTAAATGCCATTGAAATTGACAATAAAGGTCAAAGGCTTGTTGCGGAAGTTGCACAGCATATAGGTGACAATGTTGTCAGATGTATTTCGATGGGTTCGACGGACGGACTTGTCAGAGGTATGGACGCCGTTGACACAGGTGAGGGAATTAAAGTGCCTGTCGGTGAAGAAACACTCGGAAGAATTTTTAACGTTTTGGGTGATGCGGTTGATAATATGCCAAATCCCGAAACGAAAGAAAAATGGTGTATACATCGTGAGCCGCCGACATACGAAGAACAAAATCCGACAACGGAAATACTTGAAACGGGTATTAAGGTTGTCGACCTTATTGCGCCGTATGCAAAGGGCGGTAAAATCGGTCTTTTTCGGCGGCGCGGGCGTAGGTAAGACGGTTCTTATAATGGAGCTTATAAATAATATTGCTAAAGAACACGGCGGTATCAGTGTTTTCGCCGGTGTCGGCGAGAGAACGAGAGAGGGTAACGACCTTTATAATGAAATGAAAGAGTCGGGCGTTATCAACAAGACTGCGCTTGTTTACGGTCAGATGAACGAGCCGCCGGGTGCAAGAATGAGAGTTGCGCTTTCGGGACTTACAATGGCTGAATATTTCAGAGATAAGCAACATCAGGACGTGCTGCTGTTTATCGATAATATATTCAGATTTACACAAGCCGGTTCGGAGGTTTCGGCACTTATCGGACGTATTCCGTCGGCAGTTGGTTATCAGCCTACACTTTCTACTGAAATGGGTGCTTTACAGGAGAGAATTACATCTACAAAGAACGGTTCTATAACTTCGATACAAGCTGTCTATGTGCCTGCGGACGACCTTACAGACCCTGCTCCCGCAACGACATTTGCTCACCTTGACGCAACAACTGTTTTGTCAAGACAGATTTCTTCGTTGGGTATTTATCCGGCGGTTGACCCGCTTGAATCAACGTCAAGAATTTTGACACCAGAAGTTGTGGGTAAGGAGCATTACGAAACAGCCAGAGCGGTACAGCGTATAATTCAAAGATATACTGAATTGCAGGATATTATTGCCATTATGGGTATGGACGAGCTTTCGGAAGAGGACAAGAATACCGTAAACAGAGCGAGAAAGGTTCAGAGATTTTTGTCACAGCCATTCTCTGTTGCGGAACAGTTTACCGGTATGCAAGGTAAATACGTTCCGATTAAAGAAACAATTCGCGGTTTTAAGGAAATTATCGAGGGTAAATGTGATGATATTCCCGAATCGTGTTTCCTTTTCGCGGGCGGTATTGACGAAGTTCGTGAAAAAGCAAAAGAAAATGGGTGAATGATTATGAATACATTTCATTTGCAGATAGTAACGCCCGACGGACTTATGTTTGACGGTGATGCGGAAAAAATTACTTGTTCGTACAACGGAGGGTGACGTCGGTATTATGAGCGGTCACTGCGATTATGTAACGCCTGTCGATACGGGCATGGCAAAAGTTACAACAAACGGCGATGTAAGAACGGCGGCGTGTTCGGGCGGACTTTTGAATGTGAAAAAGGAACGGTCAGACTTGTTGCAAGTACGTTTGAATGGTCCGAAGATATCGACGTTGAACGTGCGTTGAGGGCAAAAGAGGCTGCGGAAAAGAAAATTAAAGAAGCTTCCGACTACGAAGAAAGAGCCGCTGAAATAAAATTAAAAAAGAGCACTTACGAGAATACGTGTAGGTGAAGAAAAATAGTAGAAGGGGACACTAAAATTCAGTGTCCCCTCAGATTGTCAATAAATTGTCTGGAACGTGCAAAATATTATTCTTATAATTTAATAAAAAACAAAAGGCAAGCCTATCTTTAATATACGGCTTGCCTTTGCTTTCAGCGAAAATAAAAACGTACCTTTACGCCGACAAGTTCATTTTCGCAGAATACAAACTAATTTCTTTGACATCTGCCGATATGCAGATAAAATAAAAATTTGCTAATCGTATTGACAAAAATTAGCCGCTCGGATATACTAAAATATGAATAGGAGGACAAGGTATGCAGATTGAAAAATACTACAATGATTTAAACACATTGCATATTAATACAGAAGAAAACAGAGCGTATTATATGCCGTGTTCGGATATAGAAAATGCAAGAAAGGGAACGAATGACAGAAAGCAGGTTTTAAACGGTGAGTGGGACTTTATGTATTACACTTGTATTGATGATGTTCCTGATGATTTTAAGGACGGAAATACAGACGGCTTTGATAAAATTCCTGTACCGTCATGTTGGCAAACTCAAGGTTATGACCGCCATCAATACACAAATACAAGATATCCGTTTCCGTATAATCCGCCGTATGTTCCGTATGACAATCCGTGCGGTGCGTATGTAACTCATTTTGAATCGGATAATGATTATAGGAAGTATTTGAATTTTGAGGGTGTGGATTCTTGTTTTTTTATGTTTGGGTGAACGGCGAATTTGTCGGTTACAGTCAAGTATCACATTCAACATCTGAATTTGATATTACAGATAAGGTTAAAAACGGCGATAATATACTTTGTGTGTTGGTTTTTAAATGGTGTGACGGAAGTTATCTTGAGGATCAGGATAAGTTCAGAATGAGCGGTATTTTCAGAGATGTGTATATTTTAAATCGTCCGCAGAAGCATATCCGCGACTATAAAATCGAAACAGATATTCAAGGAAAAATTAATATTGAAATAGATTCGGACACTGATGTGAGCTTTGTTCTTGAAAATGAAAAAAGGCGAGATATACAGTGGGGACAGTAAAACTATAACGGTTGAAAAACCGATACTTTGGAATGCGGAATATCCGTATTTATATACATTGTATCTTGTAACGGAAGATGAGGTTATACGCGAAAAAATCGGTTTCAGAGAAATAAAAAATGATGACGGAATTGTTTTTCTTAATAATAAACCGATAAAAATGAAAGGTGTAAACCGTCATGACAGTGACCCTGTAACAGGATATACCATAAGCCGCGAGCAAGCCGAAAAAAAGATTTAAAGCTTATGAAACAGCACAATATCAATGCACTTCGTACAAGTCACTATCCAAATGCTCCGTGGCTTATGCAGTTGTGCGACGAATACGGCTTTTATGTTATTGCGGAATCGGATATTGAAATTCACGGAACAGCATCATTTTTCGGCGGTTCACAAGCCGTTACATTCGGATTGCTTGCACAAAATTCCGATTGGGAAAATGCAATTTTGGACAGAGTTCAGAGAAATGTTATACGCGATAAAAACAGAACAAGCGTGTGCATTTGGTCGCTCGGCAATGAGGGCGGTTACGGCGTGAATTTTGAGAAAGCTGGAAGATGGGTTAAGGAATATGACTCCACAAGATTGACGCATTACGAAAGCAGTATGTGGCAGATGGAGGGACATATAAACGATACCTCAATGCTTGATGTTGAAAGTACCATGTATGCGGATTATAAGTGGATAGACAAGTATTTTGAAAATTCGGGTGAAGTGGTTTGGCACAGAGTCAGTCTTGGAAAAGGCAGTGAATACGGCGGTGCGGGCGAATGGATAAATCTTTCGGAGAGTAAACTCGGCAAGAAAGAAAAGGAACAAATGGCGGTTGTAAAACCGTATATGCAGTGCGAATTTATACACGCAATGGGTAACGGCCCCGGCGGTGTAAAGGAATATATAGACCGCCTATACAGATATGACGGATTTTTCGGTGCATTCGCTTGGGAATGGTGCGACCATGCTATTGATATGGGGGACAGTAAATATTTTTACGGCGGTGATTTCGGCGAATATCCGAATGACGGTAATTTCTGCGTTGACGGACTTGTTTACCCTGACAGACGACCTCATACGGGACTTTTTGGAATACAAGCAGGCTATTAAACCGTTTGCGATAAAATCATACAGCAATATTATGGTGGTGGAAAATCGTTACGATTTTGCGGAGCTTGACGATAAACTTTATTTTGAAGTCAACGGTGAAAGAATGGAATTTGATGTTCCGCCGAGAGGAAAAAAGAGTTTTCCGCGTCCGAATGGTGATGTAGTAATGGTTAAGGCATATCAAAAGAGCGACACGCTTTGGGCGAAAAAAGGATATGAAGTAGGCTTTGAACAACTTATTGTAAATGACACTGTGCCGAAACTTGAAACTGTCAATGCAGACGGAAGTTTTGAAGTATCGGAGCAAGGCAGAAACATTACGATAAAAGGCAATAATTTTGAATATATCTTTGATAAATCAACAGGTAATTTCAAAAAAACTTTCCGATGCGGTTACAAGACCTGTCGAATGGAATATGTGGAGAGCACCGACTGACAATGACAGAAATATTATGCGTGATTGGATAAATGCCGATTATCATAGAGAACAAAGCTACGTCTACGACTGCACTTATGATGTTACTGATACAGTTACGATAAAGTGCCATAATGCGCTTATTCCGTTGTGCAACGCAAGCATATGGATATTGAAACCGTATGGACGATTTATGCAAACGGTATCATTGATATGCAGTCGAGCGTTAAAGTGGGCGAAAATCTGCCTTTAATTCCGCGATTTGGTTTGAGATTTTTCACTAAAGGCGAGAACGTCAAGTATTACGGCTACGGTCCGTATGAAAGTTACAGTGATAAGCACCTTTACACATATCTTGATGAATTTAATACAACCGTTTCGGATATGTATGAACCATATATAAAACCACAGGAAAACGGAAGTCATTTCGGTACAAGATATGTTGAAACGGAAAATATCAGAGTAAGCTCGGATACTCCGTTTTCATTCAGTGCGTTGCATTACACGCAAGAGGAATTGACCGAAAAGAAACATAATTTTGAACTTGAAAAATGCAACGATACTGTTTTGTGTATTGATTATAAGCAAAACGGTATAGGTCAAAACAGCTGTGGACCGCTTACACAAGAAGAATATCGCTTTGATGAAAGTGAATTTGAATTTAAAATAAGAATTGAAATTAAATAGGAACACAAAAAAGGATAGCGGCAATATGTCGCTATCCTTTATTTTATCTTACCATTTCATCTTGATGACCTGTTGCTTTGTGTGATTTAATAACGCTTTCGATTTCTTCAATACTGCTTGCTGACATATCGCCTGCAACAGTGTTTTTAACAGCTGAAAGTGCATTACCGATTTCGATTGCTCTTTCAGGAGTACCGAACTTGATAAGTCCGTAAAGCACACCTGCAAGATATGCGTCACCCGAGCCTATGCGGTCGATAACTTCGATATTATTGTAAGGTTCTTCTTCATAGAAATTACCGTTCATATATATTTTTGAGTTGAAATTATGGTGTGTAGGGCTTACAGCCTCACGTCTTGTTGTTGCAATAAGTGTGCAACCGTAAGTGTCGGCATAGCCTTTCATTATTTCTTCCAAAGTACCTGTTCTCTGCAACATCCTTCTTGATGTTTCTTCCGAAACGAAAAGAAAATCTACATATGGGAATATCGCCTCAACGGTCTTTTTTTAGCCTCTTCTTCAGACCACAAACTTGCACGGTAGTTTACGTCAAATGAAATATATGCACCTGCCTCGTGGAATTTATGT
>VOFC01005092.1_pt1 | contig 36222 bp, 39 predicted proteins | sample 5384161 | NCBI WGS metagenome assembly VOFC01 (sample SAMN12384722, study PRJNA508395) | human gut metagenome | isolation source: healthy gut B | host: Homo sapiens | reverse complement strand
TCCGGCTGGGCGTATTCGGCTTTCAGGTCACCGTTCTCGTCGGCCAGCACCTCCCACAGGTTGAGGAAATAGCAGTTCTTTTCCAGCGCCACGGCGGCCAGCTCATCGTTGATCTGGCACAGCCGCTCCTTGTACAGGCCGGGGTGCTTTTCCCGCACTTCGGGCCGGACCGGGGTGATGGACTGGACATAGAGAGTGGTGTTGGACAGCGACTGGGAGACCATATCCAGCATCAGGCGGTAATAGGTCAGAAAGCTGCTGTAATCGTCGTCCCGGTTGAGGACGTTGGTGCCCAGCAGAATGTACAGCGCCCGGGGCTGCTGGGCGGCCAGAACATCCATGGGGATCTCTGCCACACCGTCGGCCCGCTTGCAGGTGGTGCCGTTGACCACGGCGTTGGGGCCCACGCCTTTATAAGCACAGAAATGCGCGTTGGGCAGGCCGTTTTCATACATCTGCATCCCCTGGGTCAGGCTGTCGCCCAGGAACCACACGTCCGAAAACCAGCTGCGGTCCACGGCCTCCGAGGCGGGCTGCGCCGCCAGCCGGAAATCCATGGCCGTGGTGCCGTCAGCCTGGGTCTGGACGCTCAGGCGGCGGGCCGGTGTGTAGCTGATGGTGTTCCACTCGGTGCCGGTGAGCTCCTGCTGCAAAATGGTGGGGCCCTCCACGGGATTCAGGCGCTGGTCGCGGTGGAGGCGCTTCCAGAGCATGCCCACGGAAATGAGCAGCACCAGCAGTACCAGCAAGGCAACAGCGGTAAACATCCGGCGCCAGCGGCGGTGCAGGATGCGGCGGCGGTATTCCTGATAATCAGCCATAAAAGTTCCCCCGTTCGTGTGGTGATCTCCAACCCTATTATACAGCGCCCTGGCAGCAGGCGCAAGCCGTGAAAAAAATTGTGCAAGAGTCCGTCTATCTATTGCACAAGGGGCGCGGATTATGGTATACTAAACTGAATCTAAACGATAGGGAGGCTTTCACGATGCCATTTACACCGAAACTGACTTATAAAGGCAAGCCCCTCGTCCGCAAGGACAACGAGCTGTATTACGGCCGTATGACCGATCCTTATGTGCTTTACCTGCAGATCCTTTCCACAAAACAGAGCGGCAATATGCAGGTAGCCGATAAGGTTCATTTGCAGCTTCTCTCCACCGACGAGAGCAGGACGCCGGAAGCTCGTGTTGCCCGCCAGACCACCAAGAACGGTCTGTACAACGCACTGGATATTGGCAGCATCTGGCTGCAGAAAGCAAACGAGAACCACTGAGCCGCACGCCCGCGGCCGTGAGCCCCGCATGGAAAAGAGCCGTGCCCGCACCGCTGCGGGGCGGCTTTTTTGCTGTGTACAGGTACTTTACGCTGGCACGCGGTTTGTGATATACTATCCATAACTATGCAAGAAAAAGGCAGGAATCATCCGTTATGATACAAGACCCGAACATCCATTATCTGGACAACGCCGCCACCACCATGGTAGCCCCGAGGTGGCGGACGTCATCGACAAGGCCATGCGGGAGCACTGGGCAAACCCCTCGTCCCCTGTACGCCCCCCGGGGCCCGGAGCGAGGAGGCCCTCAACGCGGCCCGGGCGGCGGTGGCCCGCACCTTTGGCTGCAAGCCCAAAGAACTCTATTTCACCTCCTGCGGCAGCGAGAGCAACAATCTGGCCCTGCTGGGCGCGGCTCTCACCCGCAAATTCGGCAAGGGCATCGTGGTGTCCGGGTTCGAGCACCCCAGCGTGCAGAAGCCGCTGGAGCGCCTGGCCGCCATGGGCTATGACGTCACCGTGGTCAACCCCAGGGCAGACGGTACCCTCAGCATCGACGAGATGCTGGAGCATGTGGACAAAAACACCATCCTTGTAGTCTGCATGATGGTGAACAACGAGATCGGCACCCGCAACGATGTGGAGCGCCTTGCCGCCGAGGTGAAGCGCCGCAACAGCCGCACCATCGTCCATGTGGACGCGGTGCAGGCCTGGATGCGGGTGCCCCTCAAGCTGGCCAACATTGATACCCTGTCGGTCAGCGGCCACAAGATCCACGCGCCCAAGGGCATCGGCGCGCTGTACCTCTCCGACCAGATCGTGCAGGCGTTCCAACCGCCGTATCTGGGCGGTGAGCAGGAGCGGGCCTGCGCCCCCGGCACCGAGAACCTGCCCTACGCCATGGGCATGGCTGCGGCGGCCACCCGCCTTGCCAAGACCATGAAGAGCCGGGACACGGCGGTCCGTGCCCTGAACGCCCGGCTGCGGGGCCTGAAAGCGTTCCCGGAAGTGGTGCTCAACAGCCCGGCGGGCGCGGTGCCCGAGGTGCTCAATTTCAGCGAGCACTGCATCAAGAGCGAGACCATGCTGGCCTGGCTGGCGGAAGAGCAGATCTACGTTTCCTCGGCCAGTGCCTGCGGGCGCGGTCAGCCCAGCCACACGCTGGCGGCCATGGGCCGGGACCCGCTTGCCATCGACACTGCCATCCGGGTGTCCTTCTGCGCCGACAACACTCCGGAGGATGTGGACGCCTTCCTCAACCGCTTTGAAGATGGCATGAAGCATTTACAGAGAATGAGGAACACCGATAATATGAGAGAAGTGATTTATGGGCTATCAGGGCGAAATGTCCCTGAAGGGCCTCAACCGCAACCAGTTCGAATCGACGATGATGAAGATCCTGCGCTACCGCCTCAAGACGGTGGGCAAGTTCCGCGTCTACTGCACCCAGTCCACCTTCTACATGGAGCCGGAGGAAGACGACATCGACATGGACCTCGCCTTTGAGCGGGTGAGCAAGGTGTTCGGTCTCGCCGCGCTCAGCCGCGCCGTGGTCTGCGAGAAGGACTTTGACACCATCTGCCAGACCGCCGAGGACTATCTGGGCGACAGTCTCCACGGCATCAAGACCTTCAAGGTGGAGGCCCGCCGCTCCGACAAGACTTTCCCCATGACCAGCCCTGAGCTGATGCGGGAGCTGGGCGCTTACCTGCTGGGCAAGCACAACTACCTGCGGGTGGACGTCAAGAACCCGCAGTTCAAGGTCATCGTGGAGATCCGCGATTACGGCGCGTATATCCATGGCCCGAAAATACAGGGTGAGGGCGGCCTGCCGGTGGGAACCTCCGGCCGCGCCCTCAATATGCTCTCCGGCGGCATCGACAGCCCGGTGGCGGCGTACCGGATGGCAAAGCGCGGTCTCGGCCTCGACCACATCCATTTTGCGTCCCCTCCGTATACTTCGGAACGTGCAAAACTCAAAGTCAAGGCACTGGCCCAGCGGACCAGCATCTATACCGGCAGTTCCAACCTGTTTGTGGTGCCCTACACCAAACCGCAGGAGTACATCCGCGACAACGCTCCGGACGTCTCTTCACCGTCCTGATGCGCCGCAGCATGATGCGCATTGCTAACATCATCGCCAAGAAGCAGGGCTGTGAGGCTCTCGTCACCGGCGAGAGCCTTGCGCAGGTGGCCAGCCAGACCGTCAAGGCCCTGCAGTGCACCGACGCCGCACAGGACCTGCCTATCCTGCGCCCGCTGATCGGCATGGACAAGACCGAGATCGTGGAGACAGCCCGCCACATCAATACCTTTGAGACCAGCATCCTGCCCTATGAGGACTGCTGCACCATCTTCACCCCGCCGCACCCGAAGATCCGCCCCGAGCTGGAAGAGATCCTTGAGGCCGAGGCCGGGATGCCCGGTCTGGCCCAGCTGGAAACCGAAGCTGCCGAGGCCACCGAGCGCATCCGTCTGCGCATCACCGACGACGTGGAATTCGAGGGCTGAGCCATGACAGCAGAGATCATCAGTGTGGGCACCGAGCTTCTTCTCGGCAATATCCTCAACACCAACGCGCAGTACCTCAGCCGGGAGCTGGCCGATTTGGGCATCACCGTCCAGCGGGAGAGCACCATCGGTGACAACCATGACCGTCTGGCCGACTTCGTCAACGAGGCCAAGAGCCGCTGCGACCTGCTGGTCTTCACCGGTGGCCTCGGCCCCACGGCGGACGACCTGACCAAGGAGACCGTCGCCGCCTGCTTCGGCGACGAGCTGGTCTTCGATGCGTCCGAGAGTGGGAGAAGATCACCGGCTACTTTGCCCGCACCGGCCGCGAGACGACCCCCAACAACCGCAAGCAGGCGATGGTGCCCGCAGGGGCCATAAGATCATCAACAACCACGGTACTGCGCCCGGTGCATGGTTCGAGCAGGATGGCCGCTGTGCTGTCCTCATGCCCGGCGTGCCCCACGAGATGAAAGCCATGTGGACCGAGAGCGTCCGCCCCCTGCTGATGGAGCGCCAGAACTGCACCCTCCATTCCGTCACCCTCCGGGTGCTGGGCGGCGAGAGCGACATCGAGTATAGAGTCCGTGACCTGCTGGAAAACCCGAACCCCACCGCCGCCATCTACTGCAAGACCGGCGAATGCGAGATCCGCATCACCGCCCGCGCCCGCTCCGACGAGGACGGCGAAAAAATGTGCCGCGCATATGCCAAAAAGTTCTATGATACTGCTGGGCGATGCGGTGTATGATGAGGATGTGACCGGTCTGGAAGAGACTCTGGTGCACACCCTGAAGAAAAAAAGGGCTCACCATTGCCACCGCCGAAAGCTGCACAGGCGGCATGATCGCCCAGCGCCTGACCAGTGTGTCCGGCGCAAGTGAGGTGTTCGGCTTCGGCTTTGTTACCTACTGGGAGCAGGCCAAGGCAAAGATGATCGGCGTAGACCCGGCGGCGATCGCAAAGTACAATGTGGTGTCCGCACCGGTGGCGGCACAGATGGCACTGGGCGCAGCCGAAGCTGCCGGGGCCGATATCGCTGTCAGCGTCACCGGTCTGGCAGGCCCCAACGGCGGTGATGCCGTCCGCCCGGTGGGCACGGTGTATCTGGGTGCGGCCTGCGGTGAGACCGTCTATGTAAAAAAGCTCTTCGTCTCCCGCCCCGACCGTGCGCTGGTGCGTGCCCGCGCGGCACAGGCGGCACTGGAACTGGCGCTGCGTCTGGCTCAGGGCAAAGTTCCTGCAGATACACAGGCACTGGCAAAAAGCGCCCGGCACGATGCTGCGGCTCTGACGGCACTGGACAGCACCTTCCTCCGGGTTAAACATCAAAAAGGGGGGGGTGATGGGATTTGATACACGAAAAACGCAGACCACCTGTGTGCTGCGCCTGTACGGTGCGCCGCAGGGACGGCTGGCAACAGCGGCAGTTTGCGCCCCACAGGACTTGAGGCCCAGTGGAAGCCGGGGCGCAGAAACGCTGGCTGGCTGTCCATGCAGACACGCCCACGGGGCTGAAAAAGGCGCCCAGAGCCTGGCAGCACCGCTTTGGCGCAGAGCTGTATGGGGCAGGGGATACCAGTCTGGCGGCATGCCGCCGTGCAGGCGCTGGAAGCCCATGACCGGCTGCTGGCCTGCGGCGATGCCGGATGCCGGTGCGCTCTGCTGGAAGCCCGGATGGAAAGGTGGCCGGCGCAGAAAAAGTGTTTGATTTTGGAGCCATGAGCTATGCCGACGCCAAGGTCGGCCCCCAAATCGAAAAGCGAGCGCCAAGCTCGGCGGGTCAAGGGACAAACCCGAACCCGTCCGTCTGGCCCTTGCCCGGGCAGCAGGCGGCCCGCCGCATCGTGGGCACAGAGCTGGCTGTGGCCTGCGCCGAGCGGGAGAGCGACCATGTGCTGGTGCTCAGTGCGAAAAAGGCTGCTGGCTCCGCACGGTCCCCGCAGCAGATAACGCCGCCTCTGGCTGCTGGATATGATCCGCCGGGCGGCTTCCGGTCTGCCGCAGGCAGAGGGGACGGGCTTCCTCCCCGCCGGACAGGCTGCCCAGAATCCACGCCGTTCGCAGAGCCACCACCCCAAAGAAGCACCCCCTCCGCGTCCTGCTGGCGGTGCTCTTGCTGCTGGCGCTGGCGGCGTTCGGTGGTGGCGTGGTATCTCACGGACGGCGATCTCGCCGCCCTGCCCCAGCGCCTGAAGGCGCTGCGTCTGCCCGAGTGGATCACTCTCTGGCAGGCCCACGAGCCGAAGCCCGGTGCAAGACTGATATAAAACATAACGAGGCCGCTTCCCGGCAGAAATACGGGAAGCGGCCTCTTTTTACTACACAAAAACCCCGCCGCAAAAGGGAGCTTCCCAATGCGGCGGGGCATTTGTGTTAAAATACAGTCAAGTGACAGTGCTTAGAGCTGGCTCTGATATTCCTTGCGGTAGCCTTCCAGCTCCTTCTGGTTGCCATAGACGAAGTGACCGTTGGCGATCTCCTCCCAGACCGGCTTGTCCACGCTGTAATCGTGGCAGCTGGGGTCGTAGACCAGAAGCTTCTTCTTCTTTTCCAGACCCGGGTCGGGGATGGGGACGGCGCTCAGCAGAGCCTTGGTGTAGGGATGCAGGGGGTGGAGGAACAGCTCTTCAGCCTCTGCAAGCTCCACGATGCGGCCCTTGCTGATGACGGCGATGCGGTCCGAGATGAACCGGACGACCGACAGGTCGTGGGCGATGAACAGATAGGTCAGACCGCGGGACTTCTTCATGCTGTTCAGCAGGTTCAGCACCTGCGCACGGATGGAGACGTCCAGTGCGGAGATGGGCTCGTCGGCCACGATGAACTCCGGCTCCATGACCAGCGCACGGGCGATGCCGATTGCGCTGGCGCTGGCCACCCGAGAACTCATGGGGGAAGCGGGAGGCAAACTCCGGCAGCAGGCCGACCTCGTGCAGAGCGTTCATGACCTTTTCGTGCAGGTCATTCTGGTCCTTGTACAGGTGGTGGTTCAACAGACCCTCAGCTACGATGTACTCGACCTTGGCGCGCTCGTTCAGGGAGGCCATGGGGTCCTGGAAGATCATCTGCACCTTGCGGATGACCTCACGGTCCAGCTCCTTGGAGATCTTGCCGTTGATCTTCTGGCCCTTGAAGAAGATGTCGCCGCCCGAGGTCGGGTTGATGCGGCAGATGGCACGGCCAATGGTGGTCTTGCCGGAGCCGGACTCGCCGACCAGCGAGAAGGTCTCGCCCTTGTAGATGTCAAAATTGACGTGGTCCACGGCCACGAACTTCTTTTTGCCGGAGCCAAAGGTGATCTGAAGGTCTTTCAGCTCAATCAGCTTTTCACGCTCAGCCATTTAAGTTGGAACCTCCCATCTTTCCCATTTTCTCACGCAGGTTCTGGATGGAGTGCGGGCGTTCCATCTTGGGAGCCCGCGGGTCCAGATACCAGGTCTTTGCCGCGTGGGTCTCGGACACCTGAAAGAACGGAGGTTCTGCCACGAAGTCGATGGCCAGCGCGTGCTTGTTGCGGGGCGCAAATGCGTCACCCTTGATCTCATTGAACAGGTTCGGCGGCGTACCGTCGATGGTGGGCAGGGCCTCACCCTTGGTACCCAGCTGCGGCAGAGCCTGCAGCAGAGCCCAGGTGTAGGGGTGCCATGCGTCGTAGAAGATCTCCTCGACGGTGCCGTACTCGACGATCTGGCCGGCGTACATGACGGCCACGCGGTCGGCCACGTTGGCCACAACACCCAAGTCATGGGTGATGTAGATGACCGACATGCCCAGCTCTTTCTGCAGGTCGCGGATGAGCTGCAGGATCTGTGCCTGAATGGTCACGTCCAGAGCGGTGGTGGGCTCGTCGCAGATGAGGATTACTGCGGACGGCAGGCGGCAGCGATGGCGATGACCACGCGCTGACGCATACCACCGGAGAACTCATGAGGATACTGCTCGTAGCGGCGCTCCGGGTCGGGGATGCCGACCTTGGCCAGCATCTCGATGGCGGCCTTCTTAGCCTCCGCGCCCTTCAGACCCTGATGGTGCTCGATACTCTCCTGGATCTGCTTGCCGATTTTCTTCAGCGGGTTCAGGCTGGTCATCGGGTCCTGCATGACCATGGCAATCTTCTTGCCGCGCACGCCCAGCCAGTCCTTCTCGGTGAACTTGGTCATGTCGCGGCCTTCGTACAGGATGGAGCCGCCGGTGATCTTACCGTTGACATCCAGCATACCCACGAAGGTCTTGGTGAATACGGACTTGCCCGAGCCGGACTCGCCCACGATGGCCAGCGTCTCGCCGTCATAAAGGTCCAGCGAGCACTTGCGGATCGCGTTCAGCTTCTTGCCGCGCAGGCTAAAGGTGATCTCCACGTCTTGGCAGAGATGATCGGTTGTCTATCCATTTTTGTGATTTTCTCTCCCATCTGTTAAACGTGGTTGCGCGGGTCAGCAGCATCCGAGAAAGCGTTGCCCATGATATAGAAGGAAATGGAGATGATGGACACGATGGATGCGGGGAAGACCAGCAGGTAAGGGTAGTCGAGGAAGAAGCCGCGCACCTTGCTCAGGTTGAGGCCCAGCGACGGGGTCTCGATGCCCAGACCGATGCCCAGATAGGATAGGGTGGACTCGAGGTTGATGGTGGCGGGGATGCTCAGCGCCATGCGCAGGATGATGACGGAGACCAGATAGGGCAGGATGTTCTTGGTCAGAACGCGCCACAGCGGGGTGCCAAGGCAGCGGGACGCGAGGTTGTACTCGCGGTCGCGGAACATGAACACCATGTTGCGGACGCGGCGGGCCATGACCAGCCAGCCGATGGCGATCATCGAGACGGCCATGATGGTGAAGCTCTGGCCGACGACCAGTGCGATCAGGGTCATGTAGATGATGTAGGGCACATTGTCGATGAGGTTGTACAGCTCCGTGAAGAAGCGGTCCAGCTTACGGACATAGCCCCAGATCAGGCCGATGATGACGCCGAGGATGCTCTCGCCCACGGCAACGATGAGGGCCAGACGGATGGACACCTGAGTGGCGTACCACACCTGACACCAGTAGTCGCGGCCAAGGTTGTCGGTGCCGAACCAGTATTCGCTGTTGGGCTTCCGGAAAGCCAGAGAGGAATCCGTCACCAGCGTCTGATAATCGTACTTGCCGATGGCCAGTGCGGTGAAGGAGAAGACCACGAGGAACAGGAACAGGAACAGGCAGACGACAGCAGCCTTGTGCTTGAGGAAGTTCTGGATGACAGAACCCCAGTAGCTGTAGTTGGAGTAGCCGACACGCTCGGCTTCCTCCGGAGAGTAATCGACGAAGTAGAACAGTTCGTCCTGCTTCTTGCCCTCAAAATCAGATGCTTTAGCCATCAGCGTGCGGCCTCCTTTCCGGTCAGAGTAATGCGCGGGTCAACCAGCATCATCAGCACGTCGCCCAGGAAAACACCCACGATGCCCAGCGCAGCGTAGAGGATGACCAGAGTCTGGACGACGTTCAGGTCATAGCGCTGGATGGCGTCGGTCAGCAGGGGACCCATGCCGGGAACGGAGAAGAACCGCTCCATCAGCAGAGAGCCGCCGACCGTCAGCAGGATGGACTGGGGATATACTGCACCATGGGAACCATGGCGTTGCGCAGGACGTGCTTGAACATGATCTCGCTGGAGCTGAGGCCCTTGACGCGGGCCAGCTTGATATAGTCGCGGGTCAGCTCATCCACCATGTAGCGGCGGGTCCACAGAGCGTAGCCTGCGATAGACGCCAGCGACAAGCAGACGATGGGCAGCACGCTGGACGGGCCGACATTACGGGTGGAGTACAGCGTGGGGAAACCCAGGTATTTGGAGCCGAAGACCAGCACCAGCGAATAGGAGACCAGAGAAGGCACAGCGTTGACGAAAACGGTGTAGGCCGTGCCGATCCAGTCAAAGACCTTGTCCTTGAAGGCGGTCTGCAGGATGCCCAGCAGGACGCCCACCACCAGCAGAGATGCCGGCAGAGATCAGGCCGAGGCGCATGGAGACGCCGAACTTCTTGCCGATGACCTTCACGACGGAAGCGCCATTCTGGATGCGGCGGGAAGTGCCGAAGTCCAGATGGAGCAGATCGTTGTAGAAGTGCAGCAGCTGGGTGCCGATGGGGTCGGTCAGACCGGCGGCTTCCAGCGCGGCGTATTTCTGCTCTTCGGTAAACTTCATGAGCTGTTCTTCCGTGAAGTAGTAGTCCGTAGGCAGGCAGCGCATCAGCAAAAGACGATGGTTGCGATCAATAAGATCGTGACGAGCGACTGAGCCAGCCGCTTGACGGTGTATTTTAACATGATAACCAAACCTTTATAAAATAATCATCAGGCTTTGGTTGCTGCATCGAAAGCAGCGGAGAAAGCCTCGTACTCCTCGGTGGTGTAGCCGTCGCCCTGACGGGTCTCCCAGTTGACGGCCTTGTAGTTGCAGGGACCGTACATGGCGTTGATCTTGGTGTACTCGTTGACGTGGGTCAGGCACCAGAGCACCTCGTACAGGCAGGGGATGCACAGTGCGTTGTTCAGCATGGAAGCCTCAGCCTTTGCGAATGCGGCATAGCGTGCATCGGTATCGGTGACGATAGCCTTTGCCTCGGTGACCAGATCGGTGAACTCCTGGTAATCTGCCAGCAGCTCCTTCTGGTAATCCTTCGGGTCGGCCTCGACGGCTGCGATCCAAGAGGTGGTCTGAGCGTAGTAAGCGTTGTCGTCGCTCAGGACTTCCTGACCGAGGAAGTTGACGGGGTCGCCGAAGTCTGCGCGCCAGCCGTTCTGCAGGATGGAGTGCATCTGCACGTTACGGACTTCCTTATAAAGAGAAGAGACGTAGGTGCCGATGTCCAGCACGACGAAGTCATCGCCCAGGCTCTCGGAGAAGCACTGCTTCAGAACGGTGGCGGTATCCAGAGCAGTGGTGTCGCCGCTCTTGATGTAGTGGTAGCAGTGGACGGGGAAGGTGACGCCGATGGCGCTCAGCTCTTCCATGGCCTGCTTCTTCAGGTCAGCGATGTCGCCGCCGTTGTCGCGGTGGCGGATCATGGTCTTGCCGTCGTAAGCCTGACTGTCGAAGCCCATCTCCTTGGCGACCAGAGTGGTGTACTCCTCACCCTTGGTGTTGTAGCAGACACCGGGCATGGTGTAGTAGTCGTTCTCGCACTTCAGGGGGTTGATCTTGCTGGTGCGGGCGTAGTAGTTGGTGAAGTCGATGCCCTTGTAGAAGCACTGACGGAATGCGCGGTTGGAAACAGCCTTGTTCCAGTTCTCGTCCAGATTGCCGTTCTCATCCTTGCGCTGGAAGTTCAGGTGCATCTGGAAGCTGAACTTGGTGGGGCGCTTCTCGCACAGGAACTTGTTGTGCTCGTTGTTGGGGTCGGAGGTGATGGTGGTCAGGTTGGACTCGGTCAGGTCGATGTTATCGACTTCGCCGTTCTCGTACAGCTGCAGGCCCATGGACAGGTCGGGGATCATGGTGATGGTGTGATGCTCGAAACGGGTGCAGTCGTTTGCAGCGTAGTAGTTGGGGTTGGGGATGAAGCTCTTGGTGTTCTGCTGGATGTACTCCTCGATGAGGTACGGACCATTGTACCACATGGTGGAGTAATCGCAGGAGCGGAAGCCATCGATGCCCAGCTCCTTGATGAGGTCCTCAGAGGCGGGGTAGAAGCTGTTGTAGGCAGCGACAGTGTCGAAGTAGGGGCAGGGGTTCTTGCAGGTGAAGACCAGAGTGTAGTCGTCCGGTGCCTCGACGCCGACACCAGCAGCCAGCAGATCCTCATAGGTCATGTCAGCAGCAGCGTCGCCCTTGTCCTTGGTCAGGTCGTAGTACTCAGCAGCGCCCACGACGGTCTCAGAGGGCATGGAGGTGTTGAAGGCCTCATTCTTGAGCGCGTTCAGGACCCACTCAAGACCCACGAGGAAGTCCTTGGAGGTCAGGTGAGACTTGACCTCGCCGTTGACGTCGCACCAATCGACATCGTCGCGCAGGTGGAAGGTCCAGACGGTGGAGTCGTCGTTGTGCTCCCAGCTGGATGCGATGGCGGGGGCTGCCTTGCCGTAGCAGTCGAAGCTCAGCAGACCGTCCCAGCAGTTGGTGGTGACGTTCAGGTCGGAAGCGGACTGGCTGTACAGGAAGTTCCAGGTCTCCAGCTCACGGTTGGCAGTCTCGAAGGAGACGTAATCGGTGATGGCGTCGGCTGCAGGTGCAGCTGCGCCGGAGGCAGCACCGGAGGTGCTGGCAGCAGTGCTGCTGGAAGAACCACCGCAAGCGGCCAGGATGCTTGCAGCGCCCACGACACCGGAAGCCTTGAGGAAGCTGCGGCGGCTGATGGAATGAGACTCAAAATTTGCGTTCATTGTGTTTTCCTCCCAATTATTCTTTCGTGTCTCGGCTCTATGGCGCAGGGTACCTTGCCCTGCCGATTTCCCACTCTTACGAGATCATCTGCCCCCCTGTATTGCCAGAGAATACAAAAGAGCGCAGAAACAGACCCCTCTGTCTGTGCCTGTGCTCCTCCCGTAAAATCCTTAACACGACATATATTGTACCATCGAAATAAATAGTTGTCAATGGAATGGAAATCGCTTTTTCTTCCAAAAGAAAGTTGTACTCTGTATAGACATGAAATAAATTTACTTTACCGCAATGAAGAGTGACGAAAATAAGATAAACAGACCCAAAAACAAAACAGCGGGAGCTGTTCTTGGATTAAGAACAGCTCCCGTGTGATACGGGCCGGAAACAGGAACTCCCGGCGGAAAAGAGTTAAGAAAAAGTTAAGATTTTGCGGCGTCGAAAGCCTTGGCAAATTCCTCGTACTGAGCGGTGGTGTAGGCGTCCTCGCTGGTCTCCCAGTTGACGTACTTGAAGTTGCAGGGGCCGAACATGGCGTTGATCTTGGTGTACTCGTTGACGTGGGTCAGGCACCAGCGGACATCGTAGTAGCAGGGGACAGCCAGCGAGTTGTTGATCATGTAGGCCTCGGCCTTTGCGAAAGCCTCATAGCGGGCGTCGGTGTCGTCCACGATGGCGTTGGCTGCGTTGACCAGGTCGGTGAACTGTTCAAAACTCGTCTACCAGCTCCTTCTGGTAATCGGCGGGATCCTCCGCCACCAGCTGGATGTTGGAGTAGTTGACGGCGTAGTAGGCGTTGGAGTCGTGCAGGATCTCCTGACCCACAAAGTTGACGGGGTCGCCGAAGTCTGCGCCCCAGCCGTTGATGACGAAGCCGTGGAGCTTGGGGATGCGGACTTCCTTTGCAAGGCTGGAAACGTAGGTGCCGAGGTCCAGCTGGATGAAGTCGTCGCCGAAGCTGTCGGTGAAGCACTGCTTGAGGACGGTGGCGTTGTCCTGTGCTACGGTGTTGCCGGCCACGAAGAAGAAGGGGACTTTCACCGGGAAGGTGACGCCGACGGCGGAAAGCTCGTCCATGGCCTGCTTCTTGAGGGCGGCGATGGAGTCGGCGGTGGACTTGCGCAGATGGACCATGGTCTCGCCGTCATACTTCTCGCCGTCGATGCCCAGCTCCTTGGCCACCAGATCAACATAATCGGTGCCTTTGGAGTTATAGCAGATGCCCTTCATGGTGTAGAAGCTGTTTTCGCACTTGAGGGGGTTGATCTTGTTGAAGCGTGCGTAGTAGGGGATGAGGTTCAGGCCCTCTTGGAAGCAGCGGCGGAATGCCCGGGTGGCCACGGCCTTGTTCCGGTTCTCGTTGGGGGTGCCGTCGGAGTTGAGGCAGTTGAAGTTGAAGTGGAAGTCGTAGGCGTACTTGGTGGGGCGCTTCTCACAGAGCTGGTCATTGTAGGCGTTGGAGCTGTCGGAGGTGATGGTGGTCAGGGTGCTCTCGCTCAGCTCCAGCTCGTCCAGCTCGCGGTTCTGGTACAGCTGATAGCCCACGGTCAGGTCGGTGATCATGCTCAGGGACACGCGCTCGAAGCGGCTGCACTCGTCAGCTGCATAATAATGGGGTTCGGGATGAACCGCTTGGAGTTGTCGGCCACAAATTCCTCGATGAGGTAGGGGCCGCAGCACCACTGCTGGGTGTAGTCCACGCCGCGGAAGCCCTCGACGCCCAGCTTCTCCACCAGAGCCGGAGGGGCCGGGTAGCAGCAGACGTAGGAAGCCACGGTGTCGAAGTAGGGGCAGGGGTTCAGGCAGGTAAAGACGACGGTGTAATCATCCGGTGCGTCGATGCCGACGCCTGCGGCCAGCATATCGTCGTAGGTCAGGGCCGCGGCGGCTGCGTCGTCCATCGCATAGGTCTTGTCGTAGTAATCGGCTGCGCCCACGACGGTGGTGGAGGGCATGGAGGTGTTGGCGGCCTGATTCTTCTTTTTGCGTTCAGCACCCACTCAAGCCTACGAGGAAGTCTTTGCTGGTCAGGTGGTCCTGCACCTCGCCGTTCATGTCCACCCAGTCCACGTCGTCACGGAGGTGGAAAGTCCAGACAGTGGAGTCCTCGTTGTGCTCCCAGCTCTTAGCCAGAGCCGGCACCGGCTTGCCGTAGTTGTCGAAGCTGACAAGACCGTCGATGATGTTGGTCGTCACGTTGAAGTCGATGGCCTGCTGGCTGTAGAGCATATTCCAGCTCTCGATCTCACGGCCAGAAGTCTCGTAAGTAAACAGCTCGCTCAGGCCCTTGCCGGAAGCAGCTGCACCGGAAGAAGCCGACGAAGCGCTGGCTGCGGTGCTGGAAGAAGAGCCGCCGCAGGCAGCCAGCAGACCAGCTGCGCCAACAGCGCCGGCACCCTTTGAGGAAGCTGCGGCGGGTGATGGTGTGAGACTCAAAATCGTGGTACATATTCTTTCCCTCCCTAATGACTGTAATGACTGGTACGGCTCTGCGTTTCCAAAATCCCTATCCTGTCCATACTACTTTACCTAAAAAGGGTACAAAAAGGGCGCAGAGACAGATTTTATTGATCTGTTTCTGCGCCATTGCAGAACCCGTATCGATTACAAATATTCTATCATCCCACAGGCGGGAAGTCAAGAAAAACCACTCTGGTACGGATTGAATCTTATTGATTCAGCAAACACATAAAAATGAAAAGATTTCATGTGCCGACTGAAATGGAATGACTTTTACGTCTGCTTAGCCCTGAATAGCAGCGTCGAAAGCCTTGGCGAACTGCTCGTACTGGACGGTGGTATAGGCTTCCTCGGAAGTCTCCCAGTTGACAGCCTTGTAGTTGCAACCGCCGTACATGGCGTTGATCTTGCTGTACTCGTTGGCGTGGGTCAGAGACCATGCGATGTCGTAGTAGGTGGGGCTGACCAGCACGTTCTCCAGCATATAAGCCTCAGCCTTGGCGAAGGCCTCGTAGCGGGCGTCGGTGTCGTTGACGATGGCGTTGGCGGTATTGACCAGATCGGTGTACTGCTCGAAAGCATCCATCAGGTCCTTCTGGTAGTCGGCAGGAGCCTCAGCCACCCGGGCGATGTTGGAGTAGTAGTGTGAGTAGAAAGCATTGTCGTCGTGGAGGGTCTCCTGACCGAGGAAGTTGACGGGGTCGCCGAAGTCGGCGCTCCAGCCGTTGATGACAAAGCTCTGGAGCTGAGGAGTGCGGACCTCCTGGGTCAGGCTGGAAACGTAGGTCTGGATGTCCAGCTTGATGAAGTCGTCGCCGAAGCTGTCGGAGAAGCACTGCTTGAGGATGGTGGCGTTGTCCAGTGCGGAGGTGCTGCTGGCGATGATGAAGTAGGTAGCCTTGACGGGGAAGGTGACGCCGATGGCGCTCAGCTCCTCCATGGCCTGCTTCTTCAGGGCGGAGATGTCGCCGCCGTTGGCACGCAGGCGGATCATGGTCTCGCCGTCGTACTTCTCAGCGTCGAAGCCCATCTCCTTGGCCACCAGAGTGGTGTACTCAACGCCCTGCGTGTTGTAGCACAGACCCTTCATGGTGTAGTAGTCGTTCTCGCACTTCAGGGGTTGATCTTGTTGTAGCGGGAGAACCATGCCTTCAGGTTCAGGCCGCGGTAGAAGCACTGACGGAAAGCGGTGTTGGCGATGGCCTTGTTCCAGTTCACATCGGGGGTGCCGTCGGCGTTGTTCTTCTGGTAGTTGAAGTGCATGGCGTAGGCAGAGGGGCGGGCACGCTTCTCACAGAGCTGGCTGTTGTATTCGTTGCTGGGGTCGGAGGTAATGGTGGTGATGGTGCTCTCGTTCAGGTCGATCTCGTCCAGCTCGCGGTTCTGGTAGAGCTGGAATGCGATGGCCTGATCGGAGATCATGGTCACGGTCAGACGCTCAAAGCGGCTGACGTTGGCAGCGCCGTAGTAGTGGGGGTTGGGGATATAGCTCTTGGTGTTGCCCTGAATATACTCCTCGACGATGTAGGGGCCGCAGTACCACATGGTGGTGTTGTCGCAGCCACGGAAGGTCTCGATGCCCAGCTCGTCGATCAGCGCCTGAGAGGCGGGGTAGAAGCTGGTGTAGGAGGCCACGGTATCAAAATAGGGGCAGGAGTCCTTGCAGGTGAACACCAGAGTGTAGTCGTCCGGGAGCCTCGATGCCGACGCCTGCGTCCAGCATATCCTGATAGTGCAGGTCGGCGGCGGCAGCGTCGCCCATCCTTGGTCTTCTCGTAGTACTCCTCAGCGCCCACGATGTACAGGGTGGGCATGGAGGTGTTGTTGGCCTCGTTCTTGGAGGCGTTCAGCACCCACTCCAGACCGACCAGAAAATCGGTGGCGGTGATGTGGGTCCTTCACCTCGCCGTTGCAGTCCACCCAGTCCACATCGTCGCGCAGGTGGAACGTCCAGACGGTGGAGTCCTCGTTGGCCCCCAGCTGGTGGCGATGGCGGGTGCCAGCTTGCCGTAGCAGTCGAAAACTCATCAGGCCGTCCCACAGGTTGGTGACGACGTTGGCGTCGGAAGGTGCTGGGTGTACAGCAGGTTCCAGCTCTCCAGCTCGCGGTTGGCGGACTCAAAGGAGATGTACTCGCTGAGGGGTGCACCGCCGGTGGTGTTGGGGGCAGCGGTGCCGGAAGCGGCAGAGTTTGCGGTGCCGTTGTTGGAGCTGCTGCCGCCACCATGCGGACAGCAGGCCGGCCGCGCCGATGACGACGCCCGCGCCCTTGAGGAAGCTGCGGCGGGTCAAGTTATGAGATTCAAAATTGATGCTCATTGAGATTTGATCCTCCCAGATCTGTATTTTCCTATTTTCTGATGGACAGTATGGTCATGCCCGGCGCTGTTGCGGGGCGAGCACAATCAGAGTCACACTAGCTGCTATTCTAGCATCCTGCCCGAAAAGAAGTCAATGAAATCTGACGTGCTTTTTGGAAACAAAACTGTAACAACAGGTTTTACCAGGAAAGCAAACACAAAAAAATGACAGTTAAAATCAAAATGACTTCAACTGCCGCGTTTGGATCGATTTTATAGCAAAATGACGGCAAAAACATCCGTAAAGAATCGTTTATGAAAATTGATAAAGAACGGGTTCCAACTCGAAAGCGCTGGCGTTCCGTCAGGTGAAAACCCGGTCAGCGGGGCGGTGTCTACCTCTGCGGGCACTCTATCTTTTTTCACAAAACCATGCTACAATAAAACTGTATTTGTCTGCACGCGGAGGAGTAAGCCAAAATGAAAAAATATGTTCCCCATGTACAAAAAGTATATGTTCCATCCCATTCTATATAAGAGCGTCACCCGGGTGTCCGTGGTAGCGGTGCTGATGCTGCTGTGGGACCGCTATGTCAGTGACGGCACCTTTACCATGTGGCAGGCCCCGGCCCTGCTGCTGGGGGTCATCCTGCTGGCATGGGCCTGGGTGGACTACCTGCGGCTGGACGGCGTGACCATCCACCACCTGGCAGAAGAATTCAAGGATATGGGCAAAAAGAAGAAGCGCCACGCCACCAAGTCCATCGTGGACTATGCCGACGAGCGGATCGTCTCCTTTGAGGAGCTGGAGCCGGAGGAGCGCGTGTTCTGCAGCCTGCTGTCCAACCTGGTGCTGGGCGTGCCGCTGGTCGTCATCAGCCTGATCGCGGGCGCAATGTAAGGAGCGGCCATGGAAGCAGAAAAACAAAGGGCCAAACAGCTGGTGGTGGGCATTCTGGCCCATGTCGATTCCGGCAAGACCACCCTCTCCGAGGCCATGCTCTACCGCTCCGGCACCATCCGCAAACTGGGCCGGGTGGACCACAAAGACGCCTTTCTGGACACCGACGCACTGGAAAAAGCCCGGGGCATCACCATCTTTTCCAAACAGGCCCTGCTCACGGCGGGGGAGACGGCCATCACCCTGCTGGACACCCCGGGCCATGTGGACTTTTCCACCGAGACGGAGCGGACGCTGCAGGTGCTGGATTACGCCGTGTTGGTCATCAGCGGGACGGACGGCGTGCAGAGCCATACCGAAACGCTCTGGCGGCTGCTGCGGCGATATCATATCCCAACGTTTGTCTTCATCAACAAAATGGATCTGCCCGGCCCCGGCAAAGAGAAACTGCTGGAACAGCTCAACCACCGGCTGGGCGAGGGTTTTGTGGATTTTGGGGCGGACGAGGACACCCGGAACGAGGCGCTGGCTGTCTGCGATGAGCGGCTGATGGAGGCCGTGCTGGAGCGCGGCACCCTGACGCCGGAGGAGCTCATTCCCGCCATTGCCCGGCGGCATGTTTTCCCCTGCTGGTTCGGGGCGGCCCTCAAACTGGAGGGCGTGGACGCCCTGCTGGCCGGGTTGGATACCTACACCCGACCGGCCCCGGCGCTGGACGCCTTTGGGGCAAAAGTGTTCAAACTCAGCCAGGACGAGCAGGGAACCCGCCTGACCTGGCTGCGGGTGACGGGCGGCACTTTGAAAGTAAAGGCCCAGCTCACCGGCGAAAGCGACGGCGGCCCCTGGGCCGAAAAAGGCCAACCAGCTGCGGCTCTACTCCGGTGTGAAGTATACGCTGGCGGAGGAAGTGGGCCCCGGGCAGGTGTGTGCCGTCACCGGCCTGACCCAGGCCCACCCCGGCGAGGGGCTGGGTGCCGAGCGGGACAGCGACCTGCCCGTGCTGGAGCCGGTGCTCAGCTATCAGGTGCTGCTGCCCGAGGGGCGCGGACATCCACGCCGCGCTGGGCAAGCTCCACCGGCTGGAAGAGGAGGAACCCCAGCTCCATGTGGTCTGGAACGAGACGCTGGGCGAGATCCATGTTCAGCTCATGGGCGAGGTACAGCTGGAAGTGCTCAAAAGCCTGCTGGCCGAGCGGTACGGTCTGGAGGTGGAGTTTGGCCCTGGCGGCATTTTATATAAGGAGACCATCACCGAGGCCATGGAGGGCGTGGGCCACTACGAGCCCCTCCGCCACTATGCCGAGGTGCACCTCAAGCTGGAACCCCTGCCCGCCGGCAGCGGGATGCAGTTTGCCGCCGACTGCCGGGAAGAAGTGCTGGACAAAAACTGGCAGCGGTTGGTGCTGACCCATCTGGAAGAAAAACAGCACCTGGGTGTTCTCATCGGGGCACCGCTGACGGATGTAAAAATTACCCTCATTGCGGGCCGGGCCCACCTCAAGCACACCGAGGGCGGTGATTTCCGGCAGGCGACTTACCGCGCGGTGCGGCAGGGCCTGATGATGGCCAATCAGATCGGCAAAACACAGCTGCTGGAGCCCTGGTATACGTTCCGGCTGGAAGTCCCGGCCGAGAACCTGGGCCGTGCCATGAATGACATCCAGCGGATGGAGGGCAGCTTTGACCCGCCGGAGACCAGCGCCGACGGCCAGACAGCCACCCTGACGGGCAAGGCCCCCGCCGCCACCATGCGCAGTTATCCCATGGAGGTGGTCAGCTACACCCGTGGCCGTGGCCGCGTGAGCCTGACGCTGGAGGGCTACCGCCCCTGCCACAATGCACAGGAAGTCATCGAGGCCGTGGGCTACGAGCCGGAGCATGATCTGGACAACCCGGCGGATTCGGTGTTCTGCGCCCACGGGGCGGGCTTTGTGGTGCCCTGGGAGCAGGTGCGCAGCCACATGCATGTGGACAGCGGCTGGGGCAAATCGAAGCCTGCCGAGACGGACGCCGTGGCTGCCTCCGCCCGGCAGGCGGGCCGCCAGCGCCGGGCAGCAGCCTACCGTGCCACGCTGGAAGAGGATGCGGAGCTGCTGAAAATTTTTGAGCAGACCTACGGCCCCATCAAGCGGGACCCGCTGGCCGCGTTCCGCCCGGTGCAGAAAAAAGAGCGCCCGGATTTTGCCGCCGAGCAATGGACGCTGGCCCCGGAATATCTGCTGGTGGATGGTTATAACATCATCTTTGCGTGGGATGAGCTCAATGCCCTCTCCAAAGAGAGCCTCGATGCCGCCCGCAAAAAGCTGGCAGACATCCTGTGCAATTATCAGGGCTTTAAAAAATGCGTGGTCATCCTTGTGTTCGACGCCTACCGGGTGCCAGGCAGCCCCGGCAGCATCGAGCAATACCACAACATCCACATCGTCTACACCAAAGAGGCCGAGACGGCGGACATGTTCATTGAGCATGTCACCCATGAGATCGGAAAGGACCGCCGGGTGCGGGTGGCGACCTCCGACGGCATGGAGCAGATCATCATACTGGGCCATGGTGCCCTCCGCGTCTCGGCCCGATGTTCCACGAAGAAGTAAAAGAAGTGGAAAAAGAGATCAAGCGCTATCTTCAGGGGGAGGTATGACCATGGCTGCGACCATCACACCGGAATCCGTCTGGGCCCACATCCCGCCCCGGGCAATGGACAGCCATAAGGGCAGCTTCGGGGCAGTGCTGGCGGTGGCGGGCAGTGCCTGCTACCGGGGCGCTGCGGCGCTGACCGTGGAGGGTGCCCTGCGCACCGGGGCCGGCATCGTCACGCTGGCCAGCGTGGAACCGGTGCTGGCGGCGGTCTCTGCCCGCCTGCCAGAGTGCTGCCTCTGCCCCTGCCTTGCGGGTGCGGAGGGCGGCATCTCGCCCCGCAGCCTCCCGAACATCACCCGCCAGAAAGCCACCACCCTGCTGCTGGGCCCCGGCCTGGGCTACACGGCCCAGGCCGCGGCCCGGGCCGCCGAGACACGGGAGCTGGTGGAAAAACTGCTGCCCGGCTTTGGCGGCAGCGCGGTGCTGGACGCCGACGGCCTGAACGCCGCTGCCAGCCTCCTCAATGCGGGCAGAGCCCTGCCCCACCCGGCGGGCGAGCTGATCCTGACGCCTCACCCCGGGGAAATGTCCCGGCTTACGGGTCGTTCCACTTCCGTCCTTGCGGCGGACCGGGAAGGCGCTGCCTGCCGCTTTGCCCGGGAGTGGAACGCCGTGGTGGTGCTGAAAGGGGCGGGGACGGTAGTCGCCGCGCCGGATGGCCGCAGCTGCGTCAACACCACGGGCAATCCGGGCCTTGCCCGGGGCGGCAGCGGAGATGTACTGGCCGGTATGACGGCGGCCCTGCTGGCCTGCGGTCTGCCTGCATACGAAGCTGCGGCCTGCGCGGTGTATCTGCACGGTGCCGCTGCCGACCGGGCCGCCGCCCTCCGGGGCGAATACGGGATGCTCCCGCAGGACTTGTTTGCCCAGCTGGGGCGGCTGTTTGCGGAGCACCACCGCTGAAGAAAACCACAGAAAAACAAACGCTTTCTTTCCGGCCAAATTGTGCTATACTGGGTGCAGAACAACACAAGGCCGGGAAAGGGGCGTTTTTTGTTATGGTAGCAGAACTCGAAAAGATCATTGCCGAGAGCGGCAACATTGTTTTCTTTGGCGGGGCGGGCGTTTCCACCGAGAGCGGGATCCCGGATTTCCGCAGTGTGGACGGGCTGTACCACCAGAAATACGATTACCCGCCCGAGGAGATTTTGAGCCACACGTTCTGGGAGGAGAACCCCGAGGAGTTTTACCGTTTTTACCGGGACAAGCTTATTGTAAAGGGCGCAAAGCCCAACGCGGCCCACCTGCGGCTGGCCAGGCTGGAAAAAGAGGGCAAGCTGAAAGCGGTCATCACCCAGAACATTGACGGCCTGCACCAGGCGGCGGGCAGCAAAAACGTGTTGGAGCTGCACGGCAGCACCCTGCGCAACTACTGCACGGGCTGCGGCGCGTTCTATGATGTAGACTTCATCGCAGACAGCACCGGCGTGCCCCGCTGCCCCAAGTGCGGCGGCATCGTCAAGCCGGACGTGGTGCTCTATGAGGAGGGGCTGGACGAGGAAGTCCTCTCCGGGGCCGTGCAGGCCATCCGGAAAGCGGACACCCTCATCATTGGCGGCACCAGCCTGGTGGTCTACCCGGCGGCCGGGCTCATCCGGTATTTCCGGGGCCGCCATCTGGTGGTCATCAACATGCAGCCCACCGGGGCGGATGCTCAGGCGGACCTGTGCATCGCAAAGCCCATCGGCCAGGTGCTCAGTGAAGACATCACGGTTGGATAAAACGAAAAAAAAAGTAACAGAGCGCTCTCCGCGCAGGCTGAAACGGCCCGGCGGGGAGCGCTTCTTCGTTTCTATTTATGGATGTTTAATCAATGGTGGTCTTGGTGCGGCCCACGCCCAGCACGGCGGTGGTGATCTTCTTCCAGCTGTTGCAGCCGCAGACGCCGTCCACCCTCAGGCTGGTGCGGCGCTGGTAGCCCCGCAGGGCCTCTTCCGTCCGCGCGCCGAACAGCCCGTCGATCCGGCTCCCGGTCTGGTAGCCCAGGGTGGAGAGAGCGTCCTGTAAGATCATGACGTAGCAGCCCCGGCTGCCCCGCCGCAGGGTGGGGTAGCCTGCCGTGGTGCCGCTGCAGGCGGGGGTGCCGTAGCGGCGGTCCATGTGCACCCAGGTGGGGGTCTGGCTCAGGGGCTCCACATAGCCCCAGGCCCCGGTGCCTCGGGCCGCGTTGTAGATGGCGGTGCGCTCGCGCTGGGTCAGGCTCTGCCCTACATCGAGCGAGACGCCCGCATAGTGCTGGCTGCGGGTGCCGTGGCCGCCCTCCCAGATGCGGCGGAACGCGTACCCTACCGGGATGCCTTTGCCGTACTTGCGGCGGGTCAGGTTCCAGGCCTCCATGGCCGCGATCGTCGTCCAGAGCACCGGGCTGCCCGATTTGCCCCGGAATTCCCGCACCCGCAGCGTGGTGCCGTAGCTGTAGGGCATGGGGTCGCTCTCGCTCAGGTTGGGGTAGGTGTAAACTTTGTTCTCGTATGCGTCGTAGACCAGTAACCGTGCCATCGTGCTCATTCCTCCGTTTCCGATTCGCAGGCATCGCGGCTCTGGGCCCGCAGAGCGGCCCAGGTCTCCCGGTTGACCGTGCCCGTCTGTTCCAGCCCGGCCCGGGCCTGCGCGGCCTTGACAGCACGCGTTTCTGCCGCGCCGAAGACAGCGTTTTCGCTCACATAGTCCTCGCCGCAGTAGAGGCAGGCCCGGCCATTGATCCACTGCTCAATTTGCGAGACATCCGGCCCGGTACTGCCCTCGGCAAACGCCCGGCCCGGGTAGGCGAGGCCCTGCGCACCATCCCGGTCGGGGTTTGGGGTGTAGGCGGCCAGCTGTAAACTCAGCGCCTCCACCGCCGTCCAGGTCTCGGCGTCGGCAACACCGGTCTGGGACAGACCCAGCAGCTCCTGGGCACTGCGGGTAGCGTTGGCCGTTTCCTCAGTGTACTGGCTGGAAAGAGGCGGGTTCTCCACGCTCTGGTAATAGTAGGCAATCCGCTGCAAAAGAATCGTGTAGTAGAGCACCGTGCTGCTGTCCGAGCCAACGGTCAGGGGAGTGCCGGGGTAGGGCAGGCGCCTCAGTGTGACCACCGGCCCGGACTGCCGCAGGCGGGAAGCCGTGCGGTAGAGAGAATTCCAGGTGGTGCGTCCCACGATGCCGTCCACCGTGAGCCCCGCAAAGCGCTGGTAGGCCCGCACAGCGGTTTCGGTGGCCGCGCCAAAGCTGCCGTCGATGGAGACGGTGGGGATGCTGCTCTCGTAGGCGCTCATGAGGTAGAGGTAGAACTGCAGCTCCCGCACGGCGGTGCCGGTGCTGCCCCGGCGGAGGGTGCCCGGGTACTCGCCGGGCCGCAGGCTGGAAGAGAGCAGTCGGTTGGCAATGTCGTTGTACACCTCATAGAGTTTGGTCCAGGTGGCGCGGCCCACCACACCGTCGCTGGTGAGGCCGAAGTAGCTCTGGAACTTTTTTCCGCCGCTGCCGTAGTGGCGGCCCCAAACTTTCCGTCCACCGTGACATTGTTCAGTGAGGAATACACCGTCCGGGCGATCTTGAGCCAGAACTGGATGAGCCGGACATTCTGCCCGCTGGCACCCTGCCGCAGCGGCGTGCCCGGGTAGGCGTTGGGAGCACCGTTGTCGGACTGGATGCTCCGAAACTCGTCGTAGAGCTCGTTCCAGGTGTTCTGGCCCGCCACGCCGTCCACGGTCAGGCCGTACCGCCGCTGGAATGCCCGCACCGCGTTGGCCGTGCCGGTGCCGTACACACCATCCACCGTCACCGAGGGGATGGCGGAATCGTACTGAGCCAGCGTATTCAGCCAGAACTGCACCTGCTCCACGGCGCTGCCGGTGGAGCCCTGCCGCAGGGTGGTGCCGCCCCAGCTGCCATCCGAGAGGGTGCCGCTGGCCGTCTCGCCCTCGCTGGTCAATTCGGCCAGATCCTTGACGGAGACGTAGATATAGCTGATCTTATACCAGGTCTGCCGCCCCACCACGCCGTCGGCGGTGAGGTTGAACTGCTTCTGGAATTTTTTCACGGTGCTGGTCATGCTGCTGCCAAAGATGCCGTCCACGGTCAGCAGGCCCAGAAACGGGTAATCCTTGGTGATGCGGTTCAGCTGCCGCTGCAGGGTGAACACGCTGGTGCCCCGGTCGCCCTGCTTCAGCGGGCTGCCCGGGTAGCTCTGGGGGATGGACTCGATGTTGTTGGTGCGGATGATCTCGATGTTGTTCCCGTAGTAGTATTTGAGGATGCTGAGGGCGTTGCGGCCCTGGTTGGCCAGCGTGACGGTGCCCCATTGCTTGAGCCCCGGGCAGGTGACGGATCTGCCGTCGCAGTATTCGGAGTAGTAAGGGTTCACAGTGCCTGTCTTGCGGATGTAGGTGTTGAAGATGTCGTCCGTCAGGCGCACCATCACGTCAAACACCGTCCGCCCGTGGACATAGTATTGGTCATAACTGGTGGAATTGGTGATGTTGAAACGGTAGCCCTTGCTGGGGTACCACTCGGTGTAGATGCGGTTGAGCGCCAGCGAGATCTGGCAGTGGATGTTGGCCCGGAGGGCCTGTTCCGGCCAGGTCGGGTACACCTTCACTGGACGCCACGTTGGCAATATAGCGGCGGAACGAGACGGTCACGTTCTGGGCACTGGCGGCGGGTCTGCCCAGGTGGACCGTGATGTTTTTGGGGGATGATGACCCGGTCCAGGACCCGGGGTCACAGTTGGTGGTGGGGTTCGGGCCGCTGCCGCCGTTGCCGGTGAACAGGGCGTGGGGCGGGGGATGACGATGGGGACTCTGCCGGGGTGTCCCGGTCCTCCTCCGTGTCGGGATCATCTCGGGCTGGGCCAGCGTCACCTGCCCGGGGAAGACCTGCACGCCCTGGATGCGGACGGTGCGTAGCTTGCGCCCGTTGCAGCCAGCAGTTTTTGGCGGCATCAATGCCCTGCTGGTTGCCGTCTAGCGTCTCGGTGTTGATGCCGACAACCTCGCCGCCCTGCGCCTTGACCTTTTCGTTCAGGGCGTTCAGGTCGTCCAGCTCCTCTACGCAGGGCTTGCAACCGTTGAACCAGAAGTTCACCACCGTAAAGGCGTTGCCCGCAAACAGACTGTTGTCCACCGGGTTGCCCTCTAAATCGCTGCCCTCAAACTGGGGAAAGCAGTGCCCTGTGCGGCAGCGCCGGAAGCGGCCGCGTCCGCGAGGGCAAGGGTGGCAATCTGCTCCTCGATGGCACGGATTTTTTCTGCATCGGCGGTCAGGGTCTTGTACTCCTCATCCGAGAATTGGTCCTTTGTCTTCTCCACGGAGCTGCGCAGAAAATCGCCGTAGTTCGTGCTGAGGGTGGTCTCAGTCATGTTTTTGTCCATGGAAGCGAACACCTTCTCCCACAGGGCATCGTTTGCGGAAAGGATCTCGTTTTCCTCGGCCAGCAGCTGCTCCTCGGTCTTGGTTTCCGCTGCCGCAGAGGAAGCGGCAGAAGAAGAGGATGCAGAAGATGCAGAGGACGCGCCCTGCCCGCAGGCGGCAAGGCTGAAAAGCCAGCGTAAGGCTGAGCAAAAGTGCGGTTACACGGTTGAATTTCATGGTTTTACACTTGTACTGGATGGCGTCCGTGGGGCAGGCTTTCATACACATCCCACAGCGGATACATTCGGCGTGGTTGGGGGTCTTGGTAATGTCTACGTCCATCTTACAGGCCCTTGCGCAGGCGCCGCAGGAGACGCATTTTGTGGGTGTCTACACGCATCTGGAACAGCGACACCTTGTTCAGCAGCGCATAAAACGCACCCAGGGGACACAGCCACTTGCAGAACGGGCGGTAGAACACCACGCTGCCCATAATAACTGCCAGCAGAATGCAGGCTTTCCATGTGAACAGCTTGCCCAGCGCGGCGCGGATGCCAGCATTGGTCAGGGAGAGGGAAGGGCGCCTTCCAGCACGCCCTGTGGGCAGAGATATTTGCAGAAGAAGGGGTCGCCCATGCCCAGCTCGTTGACCGCCAGCAATGGCAGCAGCACCACCATGACCAGCAGCACCGCATACTTTAAATAGCGCAGCGGCTTTAGCTTTTTGGTGGAAAGCTTGGGAGAGGGAATCTTGTGCAAAAGCTCCTGAAACCACCCGAACGGGCAGAGGAAACCGCAGATGAACCGTCCCAGCAGCACCCCGAAAAGGATGAGAATGCCGGTGATGTAGTAGGAAAAGCGGAATTTGGAAGAGCCCACTACCGCCTGAAACGCCCCCACCGGGCAGGCACCGGCAGCGCCCGGGCAGGAATAGCAGTTCAGCCCCGGGACGCAGACGTATTTTCCATTGCCCTGATACAGCGTTCCTTTGGCAAAGTTGGGCAGGTGGATATTGGTCAAAAGGGTTGCCCCGGCCTGTATAAAGCCCCGGAACCGGGCAAGGGGATTTAATTTTTTTTATCCAATGCCCACACACTCCATCCATACACAGCCGGATGGCTTTTGAAAATACGGTGTCTGCCTCGCCCCGCCATACGCCGAACAGCAGCATCAGTACCCCGGCAGCAAGCAAAAGCAGCTGCGCCTGTTTTTTTGTCATGAACATCATAGCCTCCTGTTGTTTGATGGCACCAGTATACACCATGCGGCATAAAATTTCTGCTAAGGTGTATCTGAAAACAAAGAAAATGACGAATATTTCGCAAGCACAAGCGGGATTTAAGGCAAATAGCCGCAGGAAATTTCAAGGCTGTTTAACGCAAAATCCAGCTGTGCTTGTAGAAATAGACTAAATTTTCGACTTTTCAGATACACCCTAGGAAAATCTTAACACGAATCTTAACACCGTCTGCTATAATCTGTTATAATGAAGAAAAAACGCAAGAAATGGATTTTTTACGGAAGGGTGGAAAACAAAATGCGCCTTTTGGTGGTAGAGGACGAGCACTCCTGCGGGAGGACATTGCCCGGAAGCTGCGGCTGTCCGGGTACGAGGTGGACGCCTGTGCAGACGGCGAAGCCGCATTGGAAGCGCTGACGGCAGAGCGGTACGACCTTGTACTGCTGGGACCTCAATCTGCCCAAGGTGGACGGGATGCAGGTGTTGCGCAGCTTACGGCAGCACGACCTTGAGACCTGTGTGCTGATCTTATCAGCGCGCAGTGAAATTTCAGATAAGGTGGAGGGGCTGGATGCCGGGGCGAACGATTATCTTTCCAAGCCATTCCACCTTGCAGAATTGGAAGCCCGGGTGCGCAGCCTGACCCGGCGCAAGTTCATCCAGCAGGACGTCTGCCTGTGCTGCGGGCGGCTCAGCTTCAACACCCGCAGCCGCGTTGCCACGGTGGATGGTCAGACCCTTGCCCTGACGCGGAAGGAGAGCGGCGTACTGGAATATCTGCTGCTGCATCAGGGACGCCCGGAGCGCCACGCGCCCATCCTCTTTCCCTGGACCGGCAAGCTGACAGGCGGCACCTTTACCGCAAACGGCAAGACCTACAAGGGCGGCCAGCACGGCTTTGCCCGGGATCTGGAGCACACCCTGCTGCGGGCAGAAGGGGATACCATCCAGCTGGAGCTGCGGGCGGACGACGCCATCAAAGCAGAGCGCTTCCCCTATGATTTTGTACTGACCAGCACGTTCCGGCTGGAGGGCAAGACCGTCCACCATACCCTCACGGTGCAGAGCCCCGCCGAGGCCGCTCAGGAGCTGCGGTTCGGCATCGGCTATCACCCGGCGTTCAACGTCCCGTTTGACAGCGCCCACACCACCGAGGATTACGAGTTCCGGTTCGACCAGCCCGAGAGCCCCATGATTCTGGACGCCTCCCCCAACGGCCTGTTGAGCGGCAGGTGCTATTACCAATGGAAGAACGCCAGCGCCATCCAGTTGACGGACGACCTGTTTGCCAACGACAGCTTCTGCATGGCCGGCCTGCGCACCAAGACGCTGGGCATTTATGAGAAAGATACCGGCCGCAGCGTGGTCTGCAATGTCGCCGGTTATCCCTATACTCTCATCTGGAGTGCTCCCGCCAAGCCCGTGCGCTACGTCTGCATTGAGCCCTGGCACGCCCTGCCCGGGGCCGAGACAGACCCGCAGGAGTGGAGCGAGCGTGCCGCCACCGCCTGCCTGGCCCCCGGCCAGCAGTGGGAAACGACCCTTTCCACGACATTTGACCGTTAAACATAAAAACTCCTCCGGCAGCTGCCGGAGGAGTTTTTGCTTGTAGGAAAGATGTTACAGGGCCTTGATGGCGTTCTTGATGCGCTCGGCGGCCACCTTGGTCTTCTCGGCATCGCCGAATGCAGTCAGGCGGAAATAGCCCTCGCCGCACTCACCAAAGCCGACACCCGGAGTACCCACAACGCCGCAGGTGTTGAGCAGCCAGTCGAAGAACTCCCAGCTCTTCATGTTGCCGGGGCAGCGCAGCCAGATGTAGGGGCTGTTCTTGCCGCCGCAGTACCACACACCGCACTCGTCCAGCGCGTCGGCCAGGACTTTCGCGTTGCGGCGGTAGTAATCGAGGTTGGCCTGAATTTCCGCCATGCCGCTCTCGGTAAAGACAGCGGCAGCGCCCCGCTGCACGATGTAGGGCACACCGTTGAACTTGGTGGTCTGGCGGCGGAGCCAGAGCTTGTTGATGTTCATGCCCTCGCGCTCCAGCTCCTTGGGCACCACGGTGTAGCCGCAGCGGGTACCGGTAAAGCCTGCGATCTTGGAGAACGAGCAGATCTCGATGGCGCACTCACGGGCACCCTCGATCTCAAAGATGCTGCGGGCCAGCGCGCCGTCCGAGATGAAGCACTCGTAAGCGGCATCGTACAGGATGATGGCGTTGTTCTTCTTGGCGTAAGCCACCCACTCCTTGAGCTGCTCACGGGTATAGGCAGCGCCGGTGGGGTTGTTGGGGCTGCAGATATAGATGATATCCGCCTTGACGTTCTCATCCGGCATTCCCAGGAAGCCGTTCTCCTCACTGGTGCGGCTGTAGATGATCTTGCGGCCGTCGGTCACGTTATCGTCCACATAGGTGGGGTAAACGGGGTCCGGCACCAGCACGGTGTTGTCCACATCAAACAGGCCCAGGATATTGGCCAGGTCGCTCTTGGCGCCATCGGAGATGAAGATCTCATCCTCTTCGATCTTGGTCCCGCGGCTGGCGTAGTAGCCCTGGATGGCCTGCTTGAGGAACGGATAGCCCTGCTCCGGGCCATAACCGTGGAAGCCCTCTTTGGTGCCCATCTCATCGGCTGCCTTATGCATGGCCTCCACCACGCACTTGGCCAGCGGCTGGGTCACATCGCCAATGCCCATCCGGATGATCTCTTTTTCGGGGTGAGCTTCCTGGTAGGCAGCCACCTTGTGCGCAATGTCCACAAAGAGGTAGCTGGCTTTCAGCTCCCCATAGTGATGATTCATTTTCATCGTTGTTCCCTCGCTTTTGTTGTTCCTCTCTTTGGCTCCCCTGCCAGGACAGACTCCCTCCGGCCGGAGGGAGATGTCGCGCCAGCGACAGAGGGAGGATAGTTGGACGCGCCAGAGCGCGGCCTGAGAGGTTTCATTTCAAATTGATACTTCTGCAATTCCCCCTCATATACCGTCACAGCGGCTCCGGTCATGAGCAGTTTCCTGCCCGGGAGCACCCGGATGATGAGTTCGCCGCCCCGCAGTGCCACATGCACATCCTCCCCGGCCGGGCAGAGGCCCAGCTCGGTCAAGGCCGCCACCGTGGCACAGGTACCCGTACCGCAGGCCCAGGTCTCGCCGCTGCCCCGCTCCCACACCCGCATTTTCAGGTGGGTGGCGTCCACCACTTCCACAAACTCGGTGTTGATCCGCTCCGGGAAGTTCGGGTGGTTTTCAAAGGCAGGGCCGATCTCTTCCAGCTTCAGGCTGCCTACCTCCGGCACCACGGTCACGCAGTGGGGTTGCCCACGCCGATGCAGGTCACCTGCCAGCGTTTGCCCTCCACTTCCAGCGGGCAGTCCACCAGCGGGCCCTCGCCCATGTTCACGGCAGGCAGGGCCGCGGCCATGGTGGTGTACTCGCCCATTTCCACCTGCCACAGCCGCTCTCCCATCCGGGTCACCGTCTTGCAGCCGGCGCCGGTATCAATGGCCAGCCGCGGCTTTGCCACTCCGTGGGTGTACAGCCACTCGGCCACACAGCGGACGCCGTTGCCGCACATCTGTGCCTCGCTGCCGTCCGCGTTAAAAATGCGCATCCGGCCATCGGCCCCGGGGGTAACGGGGGCACAGATGCAGATGATGCCATCGGCTCCCACGGAAAAATGCCGCCGGGACAGGTCCCGCGCCAGCGGGACGATGTTCTCCGGCACGCCGCTTTCCCGGCAGTCCAGATAGATGTAATCGTTGGCACAGCCCTGCATTTTGGTAAAGGATAATTTCATGGAAAGCCCTCGTTTTCATGGTGTTTGCCTCGGCAGCAGGGCACGGTATCCCAAGAGCCGCAGGCGACAAAAAGCAACCAAAACCGGCCTGCCAAGGGCTCCCCTGTCAGGAAAGACTCCCCCGGTCGGGGGGAGGTGGCACGAAAGTGCCGAAAGGGGAGTGGCTGTCCGCGAAGCAGACTGAGAGGTTGTTTGTCTTATATAATCATAAGAAGCAAAGGCCGTTCTGTCAAGCAGAAAAACGGACTTTCCCGCAATTTCTGCTGTTAAACTTTGCGGCAAAAGCTCCCAAACGTCAAAACAGGGCTTGACAATCCACAGTCCATGGGATATAAAAAAGAGAGAGCGCTTTGCACAGTGTTCCACAGCCGGGCCCGCCAAGGGACGCAATGGTCAAACCGCCCCAGCCCGGGCGGACGGTGCAGGGCCAACAATTTACTGCACAAAAAGGAGACCGCGACAAATGGATACGTTTGAGAAGATCCGCGCACTGCTGGCGGAGCAGCTGGACCTCGACCCCGCAAAAATCACGATGGAGAGCGACATCATGAACGATTTTGAGGCTGACAGCCTGGATATCGGATATGGTGATGACGCTGGAGGATGAGTTTGGCATCGAGGTGCCGGACGACGCCATCGAGAACCTGCGTACCGTGGGCGATGTAGTAAACTTTGTGGACAGCCACCAGGCAAACGGCTGAGTTTCAATTTGGCAGAAGCCCCGCAGCACTGGCTCTGCATCCGGCAGAATCAGGGCGGGGCTTTTAATATGGGTTCGTGCGGAACGCAGGGGAAATGAAACGCGTTTGGCGCACGGCCTTTGGAGGAAAAGACAAAAATGGCAAAAGACAACAAAAAGCTCGTACAGGCGATCACCAGCCAGGAAGACAACTTTGCACAGTGGTACACCGACATCTGCGTTAAGGCAGAGCTGGTGGAGTACTCCAGTGTCAAGGGCTTCATCATCCTGCGCCCCTATGGCCAGGCCATCTGGGAGCTGATCCAGAAAGACATGGATGCCCGCTTCAAGGCAACCGGCCATGAGAACGTGGCCATGCCTGTGCTGATCCCTGAGAGCCTGCTGCAAAAGGAAGGCGAACTGGTCAACGGCTTCGCGCCGGAGGTGGCGTGGGTCACGATGGGTGGTTCTGACAAGCTGGAAGAACGCCTGGCCGTCCGCCCCACCAGCGAGACCATGTTCTGCGACCACTGGTCCCGCGTGCTGCACAGCTACCGCGAGCTGCCCATGAAGTACAACCAGTGGTGCAGCGTCGTCCGCTGGGAGAAGACCACCCGCCCGTTCCTGCGCAGCCGCGAGTTCTGGTGGCAGGAGGGCCACACCATCCATGAGACCGCAGCCGAGGCTGAGGCAGAGACCCAGCAGCAGCTGAACTGCTACGCGGACGTCTGCGAGCAGGATCTCGCCATCCCTGTTGTCAAGGGCCGCAAGACCGATAAAGAGAAGTTTGCAGGCGCTGAGGCCACCTACACCATCGAGGCCATGATGAAGGACGGCAAGGCCCTGCAGAGCGGCACCAGCCATTACTTTGGCGATAAATTCAGCAAGGCTTACGACGTGACCTTTACCGGCCGCGACAACCAGCTGCATCACCCGTTCCAGACCAGCTGGGGCGTTTCCACCCGTCTGGTGGGTGCCATCATCATGACCCACGGCGACGACGACGGCCTGATCCTGCCCCCCGCCGTGGCTCCCTTCCAGGTGGTGATCGTTCCCATCGCGGCCCACAAGCCCGGCGTAAGCGAGAAAGCCGCTGAGCTGGCTGAGAAGATCAGCAAGTACGCCCGCGCCAAGCTGGACGGCAGCGACAACGCCCCGGGCTGGAAGTTCTCTCAGTGGGAGATGAAAGGCGTGCCTCTCCGCCTGGAGATCGGCCCCAAGGACCTGGAGAAGAACCAGTGCGTCCTGGTCCGCCGCGACACCCGTGAGAAGACGTTCGTCTCTCTGGACGAGCTGGAGACCGCCATCCCCGCCCAGCTGGAGGCCCTGCGCAAGGACCTGTACGAGCGTGCCCTCGCCAACCGCAAGAAGCGTACCTGGTCTGCCACCACCATGGACGAGGTCAAAGAGCTGGCCAAGGCCAACACCGGCTACATCAAGACCATGTGGTGCGGTGACCTCGCCTGCGAGATGAAGATGAAAGAGGAAGCTGGCCTGTCCAGCCGCTGTATGCCCTTTGAGCAGGAGCACCTGAGCGATGTCTGCCCCTGCTGCGGCAAGCCCGCCAAGACCATGGTCTACTGGGGCGTGGCCTACTAAGATTTTCCCGATGAGATGACCTGATTGCAAAGAACCACACCGTGTGCCAGCAAAACGGCACATGGTGTGGTTTTTTTTTCTGACCGTCTCTTTTTTTGTGCAGGGGTTCCGTGCCGTGGTGCCGAACACTGGAGCAGACTGCGGAATAAGCTGGCTCGAACGATTCTTTCACACAAAGGAGAGCATGAGCATGGCAACCGGAATTTTGCGCATCCAGGCCTTTGCGGCCCGCCAGTCCAGCCCGGTGGAAGGCGTGACCGTGACCATTACCGGGGACGGCTTCACCGTGACCCGCCGCACGGACGCCGAGGGCAGCGCCGGGGACGTGACCCTCACCACCCCGGACTGCGCCCTCTCACTGGACGAAAACAACACCACCACCCGCCCCCCCTACGCGGTGTGCGCCCTGACCGCCTTTAAGGAGGGCTGGCGCACTGTCCGCATCCAGGGCGTGCAGGTCTTCCCCGGGCAGGTCACATTGGCCCAGCCCGAGATGATCCCGGACACGGAGGAGAACCGGGACACCCCGGCAGAGCCCATCGTCATCCCCGCCCACGCCCTGTTTGCCGGGGGCGGCGGCAGCGGCCCGGACCCCACCACCAACTGTGACCCCAAAGTCCTCAGCCGGGTCATCATCCCCAAAAACATCACGGTGCACCTGGGCAAGCCCGCGGCCAGTGCCCAGAACGTGACCGTCTCGTTCCGCCGCTATATTGCCAACGTGGCGTCCAGTGAAGTCTACCCGACCTGGCCGGAACAGGCCCTCCGGGCCAACATCCACTGCCAGATCTCGCTGGCCCTCAACCGCATTTACACCGAATGGTACCCCAGCAAAGGGTACCGTTTCAACATCACCAACTCCACCAGTTACGACCAATACTATGTCCACGGGCGGACGGTGTTTGACGTGATGGTGCGCCTGACAGACGACATCTTCAACACCTACATCCGCAAGACAGGCACTGTGAACCCTTACTACTCCGAATACTGCGACGGCAGATCCGTCACCTGCCCGGGGCTCAAGCAATGGGGCACCGTCACGCTGGCCAACCAGGGCCGCAACGCCCTCAGCATCCTCAAATACTACTACGGGAACAACATCGAGATCATCCGCACCAACAACATCGAGTCCATCCCCCAGAGCTACCCGGGCAGCCCGCTGAAGCAGGGCGACCGGGGCACCAGCGTGTTCACCCTGCAGCGGCAGCTGAACCGCATCACCAAGGATTACCCATTCCTGGGCCTGCTGACCGTGGACGGCATCTTTGGCAGCAGCATGACCAGCACCGTGAAAAAATTCCAGAAGCAGTTCAACCTCACCGCCGACGGCGTGGTGGGGCGGCAGACCTGGTATAAGATCAGCTATATCTACGTCTCCGTCAAGGATCTGGCCGAATTGACCAGCGAGGGCGAGACGGCCAGCGGCACCCCTCTCGGATGGCAGCTGGGGCGGCACCACCCTGCGGCAGGGCTCCACCGGCAGCGCCGTGGAACAGCTGCAGTTCTGGCTGAATACGCTGGCTCAGTACGATTCCGCCATCCCCTCGGTGACGGTGGATGGTGTGTACGGCACCGGCACGGCCAACGCGGTGCGGGCATTCCAGCGGCGGTACGGCCTGACCGTGGACGGCGTGGCGGGCCAGAACACCTGGAACGAGCTCTACGACGAGTTTCGGAGCATCCAGTCCGACAACGGTGCTCCCAACGCCTACCCGGGCACGCCGCTGCGGCAGGGGGTGCCAGCGGGCAGAATGTCCGGCTCATCCAGTTCTGGCTCAAGATCGCCCGGACGGTCTATTCCAGCCTGAACAATGTCACGGTGGACGGACAGTTTGGGGCCGCCACTACGGCAGCGGTGAAAAAGTTCCAGAGCTACTTCGGCCTCACCAGCGACGGTGTGGTGGGCCGCGCCACCTGGACCAAACTCTATGAGGTGTACAACGACATTGCCAACCGACTGCTCTCTTCCAGCCTGCGGCCCGGCGAGTACCCGGGCATCCTCCGCCGGGGCAGCACCGGCACCGCCGTGCGGGAGCTGCAGTTCTACCTCTACCTCATGAGCGCCTACGAGAGCAGCATCCCCACCGTCTCCATCGACGGCAGCTTTGGCACGGCCACCGAAACCGCTGTGCGGGCCTATCAGCGCCTTGCGGGGCTGACGGTGGACGGCATCGTGGGGCGCACCACCTGGAATTCTCTCTACCGCACGGCTTCCCGCCTGCGGCAGTCCGGGCCGGTGGTCACACTGAGGCGCCTGCCCTACCCCGGCACCCCCTGACCGTTGGCTCGGACAGCAGCACGGTGCTCTACTACACGATTCTTTTGCAGCGGATTGCCTACTATTACCAGAGCGTGGAGAACCCGCCTCTTTCCAGCCAGTACACTGAGGAAACGGCCAACGCTACCCGCAGTGCCCAGGAGCTGCTGGGTCTGTCCCAGACCGGTGTTGCCGACGCCGAGACCTGGACGGCGGTGGAGGCGCTGAGTTTACAGCTGGCCGCCTACACCCCAAACCCCGACCGGGATGGTGCGCAGGGCCTCGCCTACCCGGGCCGGGCGTTTGCCGAGGGCAGCACCGGGCCGGATGTCTCGCTAATTGAGCGGTGGATCAATGGCCGGGCCTGCCTCTACTGCGGCGAGGACTATGTGAGCGAAAACGCTGTCTTCGGCGCGGCAGAAACGCGTGCTGTCAAGGCTGCGCAGGCCCGGGCCGGGCTGGAACAGACGGGCACGGTCAACCGGGAGACCTGGGCCGCTCTGCGGGCCCAGAGCCGCGATGCCTGCGAATCGGAAACGGAGGAATGAGCACGATGGCACGGTTACTGGTCTACGACGCATACGAGAACAAAGTTTACACCTACGCCAACCTGCGCGAGAATGACCCCATGCCCTACAGCACCGGCACCACCCTGCGGGTGCGGGAGTTCCGGGGCAAATCGGGCAGCCCGGTGCTCTGGACGACGATCGCGGCCATGGAGGCCTGGAACCTGACCCGCCGCAAGTACGGCAAAGGCATCCCGGTAGGGTACGCGTTCCGCCGCATCTGGGAGGGCGGCCACGGCACCCGCAGCCAGCACTATGCGGGTGTCTCGTTCGATGTAGGGCAGAGCCTGACCCAGCGCGAGCGCACCGCCATC
>VOFC01002945.1_pt1 | contig 36230 bp, 53 predicted proteins | sample 5384161 | NCBI WGS metagenome assembly VOFC01 (sample SAMN12384722, study PRJNA508395) | human gut metagenome | isolation source: healthy gut B | host: Homo sapiens | reverse complement strand
GATCTGCACCAGTGTCTGGATGTCTTCGTCCTTCATGCGGGATGTGGGCGCAGTGAGTACCACGGTCTGGGCACTCACGGTGCCAGTGAGCTGGATGCTGACCCCGTGTTCCGGGATGGTGAGCAGGATGTGCACCGGGATGGCATCCGCAAAGAATCTGCTCTTTTCCAGCCCGATAACAAGTACCGGTGCATTGGCGCTGGCATCACCGGTATCCAGCTGAAAATAAAGGTAGCCATCCTTTGCGTTTTCCGGCTGTACGCGCTGCAGCTTTTTCTGCGGCAGCTCAAACTCGGTCATGTCCTGCAGGCTGGTGGCTGTGGTGTCCACACCCAGCAGGCTTGCCAGCTGGGCCTGCGAGATATAACTGCCAAGGCTCCAGTCCGGCAGCAGAAGGCTCGCCAGCGGGTAGCTGCCGGTGATGGAAGAGCGGATATTTTTGTACAGCTGCCCGACATCGTATAAGGTCTCGCTGCTGCTGATATACACCCGGGTGAGCGGGCCTGCCGGGATAACGGCATCCTGGGCCGAGATGCTCAGCTGCAGTGCGTCCGGCGCATACAGGCCGTTGACGGTGCCCTTGGTGGAGCCTGTCTTTTGCAGGATGGTGTAAAGGGCAGGGGAATCGGCTGTGGATGTGATCTCATAATCAAAGGTAAAGGCCGCGCCTGCCTGCAGCGCTTTCACCCGGCGGGCTACCAGACTGTACCCGGTTACAGCGGCCACGACTGCAAGCAGTACAAGGATGAGCACTGCGATCAGGACCACATAGCCCGCGCCGTGCTTTTTTCGTTTGGAAGATGCCATAAAAAATCCTCCCTCAGATGTTTTATTCAGCATAGCGGAACAGCGGACAAAAGTCAAGGCGGAACAGAGAAGCGCTGAAAAAACAAAAAATCCGAAACCGTAAGGTTTCGGATTTCTGGCGGAAAGATGGGGATTCGAACCCCAGAACGCTTTTGACACGTTACACGATTTCCAGTCGTGCGCCTTAGACCAACTCAGCCATCTTTCCATATTCGGTTGTACGCCGCAGCGCCACACTATAATACCTGAAAGGTGCGCATTTGTCAAGCACTTTTTTTTAAAATGAAAAATGAGCCGATAAAACAAAAAATCCGGGACCCAAAGGTTCCGGATTTCTGGCGGAAAGATGGGGATTCGAACCCCAGAACGCTTTTGACACGTTACACGATTTCCAGTCGTGCGCCTTAGACCAACTCAGCCATCTTTCCATATTCGGTTGTACGCCGCAGCGCCACACTATAATACCTGAAAGAACCGCTTTTGTCAAGGATTTTTTGAAAAAAATGGGTTTTTTCAAAACGACATCTCTGTGCAGGCAAAAAACGGCAAAAAATTCAGGGATGCAGAAAAAGCCCTTGACGAAGCGGTTGAACCGGACTATGATGAAGCAGGAGAGTACTGCGGCGGGAAATCTTTGCGGCCGCAGAGTGGAATAAAAAAGGAGGATGCTTTCTTATGACTTATCCTGAAGTGCTGGCCAATGCCCGTGAGTGCATTGGCAAATACTGCAAGGCCTGCCCGGTGTGCAACGGCGTGGCCTGCAAAAACCAGATCCCGGGCCCCGGTGCCAAGGGCGTGGGCGATACCGCCATCCGCAATTATAATAAGTGGGCCGAGATCCGTGTGAACATGGACACCCTGTGCGAGGGCGGAACCCCGGACACCCATATTGAGCTGTTTGGCAAGAGCTTCAAGTACCCGTTCTTTGCAGGCCCGGTGGGTGCTGTGAACCTGCACTACTCCGAAGCCTATACCGATATGACCTATAATGATGTGCTGGTGCGCGCCTGTGCAGAGAACGGCATCGCTGCCTTTACCGGCGACGGCACTAACCCCACCGTTATGGAGATGGCCACCAAGGCCATTGGCGCAGCAAACGGCTGCGGCGTGCCCACCATCAAGCCCTGGAACATTGATACCATTAAGGAAAAGATGGCCGAGGCCAAGGCCAGCGGCTGCTTTGCCGTGGCCATGGATGTGGACGCAGCCGGTCTGCCCTTCCTGAAGAACATGACTCCGCCCGCAGGCAGCAAGAGCGTGGCAGAGCTTGCCGAGATCGTCAAGCTGGCCGAGCGCCCCTTCATCGTCAAGGGCGTTATGACCGTTAAGGGCGCACTGAAGGCAAAGGAAGCCGGCGCGGCTGCTATCGTGGTGTCCAACCACGGCGGCCGCGTGCTGGATCAGTGCCCGGCCACTGCCGAGGTGCTGCCGGAGATCGCAGCGGCCCTCAAGGGCACCGGCGTGAAGATCCTGGTGGACGGCGGCATCCGCACCGGTGTGGATGTGTTCAAAGCACTGGCACTGGGTGCAGACGGCGTGCTGATCTGCCGCCCGTTCGTCACGGCTGTGTATGGCGGCGGCGAGGAAGGTGTGAAGTGCTACATTGATAAGCTGGCCGGTGAGCTGGCTGACACCATGCAGATGTGCGGTGCGCATTCTCTGGCCGAAATCACCCCGGATATGGTGCGGGTATAAGAAAAAGAGTGAATAGAAAAGCGGTCTGTGCCTTTGCGGTGCGGGCCGCTTTTTCATCCTTGCAGCTGCGTGCCGGGGTAGTAGTGTGCCAGAATATCGGCATAGCTTTTGCCCTGCTCCGCCATGGCCTTTGTGCCCCACTGGCTCAGGCCCACGCCGTGGCCGTAACCCCGGGTGGTAAAGCTGAAATTCCCGCTCTGGTACTGCACGGTAAAGCAGGTGCTGCGCAGACCCAGCGCCCGGCGCAGGGTCGTCGTGCCGGTCACGGTCTGCCCGCAGACCGTGACGGTTTTTGTGTATCCGGCGCTGGTCAGCGCTGCCGGGCCGAACCAGCCCTCCAGCGCGGCGAGGTCGGCAGAAATGCCAAGGCCTGCAAGGACCTGCTGCACCTGCTCTGCGGAAAAGGTGACGGTGTATTCGTAGTTGTCAGCGGAACGGTCGGTGCTGCTGTCCACTGAAATGAGGTAGGGCAGGGCGGAACCCCATACATTTTCGCTGGCCTCGGTCTGCCCATTGGAAATGGCAAAGTAGCTGGCGCAGGCGGGAGCGTTCTCATAATAAAAGTATCATCCAAGACCTCGTCCACAAGGGCGGAGAGGCGGGCATAATTCTGCTCGTAGGCGGTGCTCCAGTAGCTGCGCAGCACCGGCTCGGTCAGGCAGCCCTGCCGCCGGGCTGGGTCGGCAGTGAGCCAGGCGCCGCTTTGCAGGGTGGTGTGGTCCCGGCAGTAGAGCGCGTAGCTGTGGGCGGCAACGGCCTGTGCCTTGAGTGCTTCGTCCGGCCAGCTCACCGGCATCTCGGCGGCGACAGCACCCAGAACGTATTCCTGACGGGAAAGCTCCAGCACCTGTCCGGTGGCCTGATCCTCCACCAGAAAGGTCTCGGCATCCGCAGAAGGCACGGCACTTGGCGGCTGCGCAGATGCTGCAGGCGAAGATACGGCAGAAGATGCGGGCTCTGCCCCGCTGAGCACGGCGCGTGTGATCCGGTAGGCAGCCAGCGGCAGAATGCTGCCCAGCACCAGCAGGACCGCAAAGATTGGCAGAAAAAACTTTTTCATAGTCCCAAACCCTCCGACAGCGGTGTTTTTTTAATCAGAATACCGGATATACCCTGAAAAAAGATGCGAAACAGGGAAAAAGCCTTTTGTGGTGCAAGCGCAAAAAAGCACCAAACCGACTTTTTGTGCGCTGAACGGTGCAGTTGATGCTTGAATTTACTCGTCAAAAGCGATAATATAGAATTATACCCATCATTGAGGATGGGCGGGAAAGTATATAAATAGGATGAAAGGAGAATTCCCCTTATGAATTTTGCACATTCGGAGGTGGCAACGCTGGACCCGAACACAATGCGGACTTTGTGTGAGGAATATGTTGCCAACAACTACATCGATCCGGAGACGAGCGAACGTCTGGGGGTCAAGCGCGGCCTGCGAAACCCGGATGGCACCGGTGTGTTGGCCGGCCTGACCAACGTCTGCGACGTTGTGGGCTATAAAAAGGATCAGGAAGGCCATGTGATCCCCACTCCCGGCAAGCTGATCTACCGCGGCGTGAACATCAACGAGATCGTGGACGAGGCCTACCGCAACGACCGCTTTGTGTTTGAAGAGGTGATTTGGCTGCTGCTGTTCGGCAGTCTGCCCAACCAGGAGCAGCTGGACGATTTCTGTGAGATCCTGGCAGAGCACCGCGCCCTGCCGGAAGGCTTCATGGACACCATGAACGCCCCCTCGCCCAATATCATGAATAAGCTGCAGCGCTGCGTGCTGGGCCTGTACTCCTACGACGAGCACGCCGAGGATCTGAGTCTGGAGAACATCCTGAGCCAGAGCATCAATCTGATCGCCAGCATGCCCACCATGATGGTGAACGCTTACCAGATGAAGCGCCGCTACTACGATAAGCAGAGCATGTTCTTCCACCTGCCCAAGCCCGGCCAGAGCACGGCAGAGCACATCCTCAGCACCTACCGTCCGGACCAGAAGTGCACCCACGAGGAAGCAAAGTTGCTGGATATGTGCCTGCTGGTGCACGCCGACCACGGCGGCGGCAACTGCTCCACCTTTACCACCCGTGTGCTGTCCTCCTCCGGCACCGATACCTACTCCGCAATCGCGGCGGCCATCGGTGCACTGAAGGGCCCCAAGCACGGCGGTGCCAACCTGATGGTGAACCGTCAGCTGAAGGATATCCTCAAGCATGTGGAAAACCCCGAGGACGACGATGAAGTACGGGAGTATCTGCGCCGCATCCTGCGCAAGCAGGCCGGTGACGGCTCCGGCCTGATCTACGGCATGGGCCACGCAGTGTACACCATCAGCGACCCCCGTGAGGTGATCCTGAAGCAGCGCGCCCGCCATCTGGCCTACGACAAAGGCTTTGAGGAAGAGTACAATATGCTGTGCAGCATCGAGCGGCTGGCCCCCGGCATCTTTGCCGAGGAAAAGGGCAGCACCAAGCCGGTGTGCGCCAACGTGGACCTGTTCAGCGGCCTGATCTACAACATGCTGGGCATCTCTGAGGATATCTACACCCCGCTGTTCGCCATTGCCCGTGTGCCCGGCTGGTGTGCACACCGCGTGGAAGAGGTGGTATTCGCCAACCGCATCATCCGCCCGGCCTACAAGTATCTGGGCGTGCGCCAGAAATACAAACCGATCGAGGAACGCTGATGAATCCTTCTGTTTTGTTCGTTTTTTTATCCTGAGCATTCTGCTGGGCGTGCTGCGCGCGGCAGACCTTGCCTTTGGCACCGATGCCGTCACCGGTCTGTGCGTGGTCGGCTCGGTGTGGTGGCGCTATCTGGCACTGGGTATCGTGGTGCTGGCTGCAGTGCTTGTGGGCCGTACACAACCTTCCCGCTCGGAAGCGATGCGTAGCCGCAGGCCGCTGGCCGGTATTCTGGCTTTTGTCGGTGCAGTATGTTTTCTGGCCGCAGCGGGTGCACAGATCGCGCTGGGCGCAGCTTCCGGTCTGGGCGGCTTTGTGCGGTGCATTCTGGAATGCCTGTGCTCCGCGTGGCTCAGCACCATGGGCCGCTGCTGGCTCAGCCCCAACGAGTGGAAAAAGCCCTTTGGCGGGCTGTATCTGGCCGTGGCGGGCAGTCTGCTGTTCTACTGGAACGTGCTGCTGCGCTTTATGGAGAACAGCTCCAGCTGGCACCGCGTGACCCCTACAGCGGCGGTGTGGCAGGCGCTTGCGGCACTGGTGTTTTTGGCAGCGCTGGCCCGGGCGCTGCATGTCCCGCAGCCGGGCAATGGCAAAACAGTGTGCGCAGCCGGGCTTGCCGCATTTGCACTTTGCCTGTGCTGGCAGCTGCCCTATGTACTGGTTTTGATGAGCGGCCTGAGCTGGGCCGCACCGGCTGTCTGGCCGGAGATCTTTGCCGGACTGGGCCTTTGCTGCGTGGGCGGCATTGGCGGAGCGTGCGTTACAGTCTGCTTGAACGGGGAAAGCTGACAAAAATGTTGGCACTCTGTTGGCGCAATTGCCGAAAAGCAGGGAATGAAAGGAATTAAAATCGTACAAAAGCAAAAAATGCAGTGAATGTCTTGTTAATTTTTTGGCAGATACTTGAAACTTTCTGCGTTTTGGTCTAAAATAAAGATACCGTGATTTATCCGATTATGGGTAAAATAATTAGGAGGTACTATTAACATGGCTGTTAGAGTTGCTATCAATGGTTTCGGTCGTATTGGTCGTCTGGCTTTCCGTCAGATGTTTGATGCTGAGGGTTACGAGGTCGTCGCAATCAACGACCTGACCAGCCCCAAGATGCTGGCTCACCTGCTGAAGTACGATACTGCTCAGGGTTCTTTCTGCGGCAAGATCGGCGAGGGCAAGCACACCGTCGAGGCTACCGAGGACTCCATCATCGTTGACGGCAAGGAGATCAAGATCTACGCTGTTAAGGACGCAAAGGACGCTCCCTGGGGCGAACTGAACGTTGATGTCGTTCTGGAGTGCACCGGCTTCTACACCAGCAAGGAGAAGAGCATGGCTCACATCCAGGCTGGCGCTAAGAAGGTCGTTATCTCTGCTCCCGCAGGCAACGACCTGAAGACCATTGTTTTCTCCGTCAACGAGAAGACCCTGACCGCTGCGGATCAGGTCATTTCTGCTGCTTCCTGCACCACCAACTGCCTGGCTCCCATGGCCGACACCCTGAACAAGACCTACCCCATCGTCTCCGGCATCATGACCACTGTTCATGCTTACACCGGCGACCAGATGATCCTGGATGGTCCTCAGCGCAAGGGCGATCTGCGCCGTGCTCGTGCTGGCGCACAGAACATCGTTCCCAACACCACCGGCGCTGCTAAGGCTATCGGCCTGGTCATCCCCGAGCTGAACGGCAAGCTGATCGGTTCTGCTCAGCGTGTGCCTGTTCCCACCGGCTCCACCACCATTCTGGTTGCTGTCGTCAAGGGCAAGGACGTCACCAAGGAGTCCATCAACGCTGCTATGAAGGCTGCTACTTCTGAGTCCTTCGGCTACAACGAGGATCAGATCGTTTCTTCCGATGTCATCGGCATGCGTTACGGCTCTCTGTTCGATGCTACCCAGACCATGGTCGCTAAGATCGACGACGACACCTATCAGGTTCAGGTCGTGTCTTGGTACGACAACGAGAACTCCTACACCTCTCAGATGGTCCGTACCATTAAGTACTTCGCTGAGAACTGCTAATCACAGCTCTACGCTCAAAAGTGCTTGAGGTGCCGTGCTGAATGACAACTAGTATTGGCTTTGCTGATACGAACATGCTGTGATTGGTACGACAACAGGATAACGAGTTCAACACCCTTCCTTTTGCGGGTTTCCGTGAGAGGAAGGGTGTTTTTTTGCTGCAAAAAAGCAATGGAACGAGTTCCTTTCCAAAATGAATAGGTTGCAACAAAAAGACGGAATAAAGTACGGAAATCTTAGCCATGATGCAGGCAATGATACAGCTGCAAAGAAATATTGTACCCCAGAGGAAAAAATGGTAAAATATTTTTAGTGTCAATAAATACATTTACGAAATTGATATTGATGATTCTGGAAATAAAATGTCAATGAATTGCGGCGTAAATCTGTCAAAAACCTGGGCGTAGATGCGTCCGGGCTTTTTCTGATGTAAAGGAAACCGGGCCGGAGTTTGGCACGGTATGGGGATGAGATCCCTAAATGTGTAAAGCGACAGGAAAGGGAAAATGAAAGAGAAATTGAGGCTTGCTGTTTTTGGCCACAAAAGGTGGTCGAGAGAGGGCGTGGAGATCGTGGCAAAAGAGCTGTGCACACGGATGGCGCAGCAGGGCTGTCAGGTGACATGCTACAACAGAGCAGGACATCATGTGAGCGGTGCGGAATATGACGATGCTGGTAAAACGGAGTACGAGGGAATCCGTCAGAAGTCTGTTCCGACCATTGAACGGCGCGGGGCTAGAGATATAATACGCGGCTGTCATAATAGGGACAAGGGTACGGCAGAGAACGAAAGGCTCCGCAACCTGAAGTTCATATTTTCTTACCCGAAGAATGAACGACTGATCTTTTTGGGTGGTAGCAATGCCATCCAGAAAGAAATCTCGACCATGAGGGTGGGGTGACAGCCAGCGGACAGGTGGACGAGCCTATCCGCTCTTTGTGTTGGCCGAGATATTGATGAAGAATTGAGTGGGATTGTGGGAAAGATTTATGAGTAAAAAACTTGCGATTGCAATGTTCGGACAGAAGCGATTATCGAGAGAAGGCGGAGTAGAAATCGTTGTCAAAGAGCTCTGCACCCGAATGGCACAGAATGGTTGTGACGTGACCTGCTACAACAGAGCAGGCCATCATGTGAGTGGTGCAGAATATGACGATGCTGGTAAAACGGAGTACGAGGGAATCCGTCAGAAGGCTGTTCCGACCATTGAACGGCGCGGACTTGCTGCAGTCAGCTCCTCCGCATTTGCGGCACTTTATAGTGCATTTGGAAAATACGATGTGGTGCACATCCACGCGTGATTTCGGGGTTAGTGGCTTCTGGTTGCGCTCTATACTTAACCCACCACAGCGAAAGCTGATAGAGCAGAAAACAGAATAAGGAGGTACGAGGACAAGCCTGCGTATAGATTGTTGTTGCTGCAATCTGTATACAGGCTTGTTGTTGTGCTATGAAGTAGGAAAGGTGAATAGTGAAAGACGAGCATGACAATTTAAGGAAAAAAAACTGCTGGGATTGTGTATAAAGCCTAGGACAAGAATAGAAACTATGAAATAGCGGTTGGAGAGAAGTAATGGAAGGAAAAAAAAGTCAGACTTGCGGTTTTCGGACAGAAACGTCTTTCGCGTGAAGGCGGGATAGAGATTGTCGTAAAAGAATTATGCACCAGGATGGCACAGAATGGTTGTGAGGTGACTTGCTACAATAGAGCAGGTCATCATGTGAGCGGTGCAGAGTATGACAAAACAATTGAATATGATGGCATCCGTCAAAAGGTTGTTCCGACCATTGAGAAGAAGGGACTTGCAGCGGTAAGCTCTTCCTTTTTCGCAGCACTTTGTAGTGCATTTGGAAGATACGATGTGGTGCATATCCATGCAGAAGGTCCTGCCTTTTTCTGTTGGATACCAAAACTTTTTGGCAAGCGTGTAATCTGCACTATCCACGGTTTGGACTGGGATTGAAATATGCGGACGAGATCATTGTTCTAAGCAAAGACGTGCAGAAGTATTTCTTGGAGACCTACGGAAGGGAGACACATTTTATCCCTAATGGTGTCAATCGGCCAGAGGTTCGGGAAGCAAAGCTGATCACGGATCATTTTGGATTGGAGAAAAGATTCCTACATATTGTTCCTCGGTCGTCTGGTGCCGGAAAGGGGATTCGATATCTGGTTGAGGCCTTCAAGAATGTCAAGACGGATAAAAAGCTGGTCATCGCAGGCGGCTCCAGCGATACGGATTCCTTTATGGAGGAATTGAAAGACCTGGCGAAGGGCGACGATCGGATTCTCTTTACTGGGTTTGTGCAGGGAGCAATGCTGGATGAACTATACAGCAACGCTTACATCTACACGCTGCCGTCTGATTTGGAAGGAATGCCGCTAAGTCTGCTGGAGCGATGAGCTACGGCAATTGCTGTCTGGTATCCGATATTCCAGAATGTGCAGAGGTTGTGGAAGATAAGGCATTGATTTTCAAAAAGTCAGATGTAGAGGACTTGCAAGAAAAATTGCAAGATGCCTGTGACCATCCTGAAATGGTTATGAGAATGAAGAATCAGGCAGCTGACTTTATCTGCAAGAAATACAACTGGGATAAAGTTGTAAAGGAAACGATGAAACTGTACAGGAGATAATAATAGATGAAAGTTCTGGACGACTTCAAGCCGGATGTCTGTCATCTGAACAATTTTAACTACCAGCTGACACCTTCCATCATTCTGGAAATCGTGAAGTGGCGCAAGGAGACTGGAAGAGATTGTAAGATCATCTTCACGGCACATGACTACCAGTTGGTCTGCCCGAACCACATGCTGAACAATCCGAACACCCACCAGAACTGTGAGAAGTGCCTCGGCGGTCATTTCGTGAACTGCATGAAAGGCAAGTGCATCCACGGTTCCACGGCGAAATCTGCTATCGGTATGATGGAGGCTGAGTTCTGGAAGTGGAAGGGTACCTATAAGTACATTGACACCATGATCTGCTGCTCTGAGTTCATGAAGACCAAGATGGACAGCAACCCGCTGTTTGCGACGAAGACCGTGGCAATGCACAACTTCATCGATAAGGTGGAGTGGAAAGAGACTCCGAAGAAGGATTACGTCCTCTACTTCGGCCGCTTCTCGGAGGAGAAGGGTATCGGCACGCTCATCAAGGTCTGTAAAGAACTGCCGGATGTGCAGTTCATCTTCGCTGGTACTGGCCCGCTGGAAGAGACGGTAAATGGTATTAAGAACATCAAGAACGTTGGCTTCCAGAAAGGCGAGGCACTGGAGAAGCTGATCCGTGAGGCACGGTTCTCCATTTACCCGTCTGAGTGGTATGAGAACTGCCCGTTCTCCGTAATGGAATCCCAGATGTATGGCACACCAGTGCTGGGAGCTGAGATAGGTGGTATCCCGGAGTTGATTCAGGTTGACAAGACCGGCGAGCTGTTTGAGAGCGGTAACGGAAAAGATTTGAAAGAAAAGATAGAAAAGCTCTGGGGTGATAAGAAGCTGTGTGAAGCATATAGCAAGAACTGTAAGAACATCAGCTTCGATACCATTGATGAGTATTACGAGAAAATTATGAAGGTGTATCAGTAAGACTGGTATGTGAGGAGAGAATTTGTGGCTACAAAAGCGGATCGATACGAGGGAATAGATGGATTAAAGGCGTATGCCATCATTGGCATTGCACTGATGCACGTCCTTGCAAATGGAGAATATGGGATAGGAGGATTTATGTTTGAACGGCTAATACCATCATTCACAAACCTCGTTTTCCTTTTATGATGGTCAGTGGTTTTGGAATGTGCTGCGGCTATTACCAGAAAATTATTGACCAGAAGATCAGCGTAGAGGATTTCTACAAGAAACGGTACATCAAAATCTGGCCGTATTTTTGCATTGCTTTGTGCGTTGGATTTTGTGATTTCACCGAGCAAAGAATCACTATTTGAAGTCTTTGCAAACTTGACTTTGTGTCAGGGGCTTCTGCCAAATGCCAAGATTTCGGTTATCGGTGTGAGTTGGACGCTGGCAGTCATCTTTGTGTTCTACATGCTGTTCCCGTTCTTCTGCTTCCTGATTGGAAATAAGAAAAGAGCGTGGAGTGTGGCGGTTGTAGCACTGGTGTTCAATTGGCTGTGTAGCAACTACTTCAATGCTGGAAGAACGAACATCGTCTACGATGCAGTCTATTTCATCGCCGGTGGCCTGATCTTCCTCTATCGGAAAGAATTGGCCGAATTTGCAGCAAAATACAAAGTTATCGCTGGAGCGATTTTGTTGATTGCCGTAGTTGCTTATTTTGCGTTAGGCGGTTCTACACTCACGTTGCTGTTCTTCTGTGTAGCAGCGCTGATCTATACCCTCGGCTGTAGAACGGGGGAGTACTGGTCAATCCAATTGTCAAGTTCCTAGGCGGTATCAGCTTCGAGATTTATCTGTGCCACATGGTAATTTATCGTGTGCTTGAGAAGCTACACCTTGTGCATCTGTTTGGAAACGGTCTGCTGGCATATATCTTCACAGCTGTTGCAGTCATCTGTGGTTCGGTTGTGTTCTCGGTATGTGCAAAGTGGTTCTTAAATAAAATCGAAACATTCTTAAAAGAGAGAGTTAGGAGAGTTAATCATGTCTGAAGAAAAGAAGTTAAATGGTACGGTCATCGTCACTTATCGCTGCAACGCTCGTTGCTCCATGTGCAACCGTTATAAAGCACCTTCCAAGCCGGAAGAAGAAATCAGCATTGAAACCATCAAGAAGCTTCCGAAGATGTATTTCACCAACATCACCGGTGGCGAGCCGTTCATCCGTACCGACCTGAAGGATATCGTGCGTGAACTGTACAAGAAGTCTGATCGTATCGTTATTTCCACGAACGGTTTCTTCACTGACCGTATCGTTGACCTGTGCAAGGAGTTCCCGCAGATTGGTATTCGTATCTCTATCGAGGGTCTGGAGCAGACCAACAACGAGATCCGTGGTCTGCAGAACGGCTACCAGCGTGGGTATGGCACGCTGAAGAAGCTGCGTGAGATGGGCATGAAGGACGTCGGCTTCGGCATGACCGTCCAGGATAAGAATGCTCCTGACTTGGTTCCGCTGTACAAGATTTCCGACGAGATGGGTATGGAGTTCGCAACGGCCTCTCTACATAACAGCTTCTACTTTGTTGAAGCAAAGAACATTATCCACGACCGTCCGATGGTTGCTAAGAACTTCGAGAATCTGGTCAATGAACTGCTCCGAAGCAACAGCCCGAAAGAAGTGGTTCCGCGCTTACTTCAACCACGGCCTGATCAACTATATCTACGGCCAGAAGCGCCTGCTGCCTTGCGACATGAGCTTCGATACCTTCTTCATCGATCCGTATGGTGATGTTATGCCTTGCAATGGTACCAAGGATAAAGAAGTTATGGGTAACCTGAACAATCAGACTTGGGATGAGCTGTGGAATAGCACAGAAGCAGAGAAGGTTCGTGCAAAGGTTCGTTGCTGCGACCGTGACTGCTGGATGATCGGCAGCGTAAGTCCTGCGATGCACAAGTACATCTGGAAGCCCGCCACTTGGGTTCTGGTACACAAGTTCAAGGCTCTGTTCACCAAGCATCCGTATAGCATGTATGAGCTGAAGATCTGCCGTGACTACCGTGATGGCAAAGTTTCCAAAGAAGATTTGGATAAATGCAGCACTTGTGACATGAACTGCGTGATCAACAACGGTCTGAGTGAGGCAAGTAAAGAGCAGCTGAAGCATAAGACCGGTGAGGAAATCGTGGATGCTGATATTGCACAGCAGATGGAGACGAAGTGATGAATATCCTGTATATAGCTTATTCATGTAACCCTTTTGCTGGAAGCGAAGATAAAATCGGTTGGTGCGTTCCTTATGAAAGTTCAAAAACAAATAAAGTTTATGTAATCACAAAAGAAGAGCAACGAGAACCAGTCGAAAAATATTTGCAGAGTCACCCACTTGAAAATATAAAAGTTTTATTATGTTGACATCCCGAATTTTTACAAGAAAATCTTCAAAGGGATTCATGTATTCTGGAAGACTTAATGTGTGGAATAAACGGGTGCTTCCTCTTGCGAAAAAAAATCTGTGCGGATCAAAAAAATTGATGTTATTCATCAGATTACGCCGATTGAGTTCCGTGCAATTGGAGACTATGGAAAGATAGCAAATATCAAATTTGTCTGTGGACCACTTGGCGGAGGAGAGTCTTTGCCTAATGGGTTAAAAGATTACGCAAAGGGACATGAAATCATTGAAGTCGTTCGTTCCGGGATAAATCGCTGGTATCGTTTTAAGCTGAGAATCACGGGGAAACTAAATCGCTGCGATTATATTATGTTTGCAAATAAAGAGACTCAAGAATTCCTCGTGGGGGGGGGAGAACTAAACTGTCCGTATGAATTAGTCTTTGATAATGGATTAAGACCGGACGAATTAGTGAACTGGACAGAAAAGGAAAAGTGAATGGAAAATTACAATGTAAGTGATGAACCAGTAACTAAGGTAGCGGTAGATATAGACGATATTAAGGATACTAGCAGAGAAAAAAAAGCTTAAATAAAGAATGCGTTTTTCTGATTGCTGGAAGAATGATATATCGAAAGGGCTTGGATTTCCTTTTTGATGCATTGATGAGAATTCCGCAGGAAACTAGATATCAGGTTAGGGTTGTAGGCGATGGCCCAGAGCTTGAGCATCTGCGTAAACGCTGTAAGGATGACTTGAACTTGTCTGAGCATGTGCATTGCATGGGGTCCATTCCCTATATGGAAATGGAAAAGGAATATGCATGTGCGGATGTATTTATTATGCCAAGCATTCGAGAGACAACAGGCACGGTCTTATTGGAGGCAATGTCAAAGGGTATTCCAGTTATTACTATTAACAAGTTTGGTGGAGCAACTCTTTTTGATGAAAATACCGGTTGGCTTTATGAAGGAAATTCGAAGGAAAGAATACATTGAGAATTTGAAAAAAAGGCTATTCTTGAATGTATTGCTAATCCTGGTGAAGTAATAAGACGTGGAAAAAACGCACGAAAGAAAGCAGAAAAGTATACTTGGCAGGAAAAAAAAAAGAGAAGTATCAGGCAATATATGAGGAACTGCTGAAAAAGAGTAAGATGTGCAGCATAGAGGAGAGGTTAAAATGGTTGGAGTATGCATAAAATATATGCATGAAAATTACGGAGGCATATTGCAAGCATATGCAACTGTTAGTTATTTGGAAAATCAGAATATTGAGTATGAGCTGGTTCGATATACTAGAAAAAGAAGACTATGACAGAAGCACTGAAAGACGTGCCGCGTCTTTTTAATGCAGTTTGGTTTAATAGCAGGTATGAGGGAATTCAGAGAAAGCTTAGTCTGAAAAAGCATCCTGAGTATGCAAAAAACAATGAAGTTCGTATGAAAGCATTTGCGAGTTTCAAAAAATGGGCTTTTAAGGATTTCTCCGATGAGTATATCGGCTATGCGGCATTATGCGAGGGTGGAAAGAAATATTCGGCGGTTATAACAGGAAGCGATCAGCTTTGGAGTCCGGCAGGATTGCCGACAAATTATTATAATTTGATGTTTGTTCCGGATGACACGCTAAAAATTTCAATTGCTTCTAGTTTTGGAGTAAAGGAAATTCCGTGGTATCAAAGGAGAAGAACGGTACAGTATTTGAACCGCATCGAATACATTAGTATGCGTGAAAATCGAGGAAGTGAGATTGTTAAGGAATTGACTGGTCGAGATGTTCCTACTATTTTAGACCCTGTTTTCTTTTTTTGAGTAGAAATGAATGGCTGGAGAGAATTCTAATAAAAGAGAAATCAATGAGCCATATATTTTTTGCATACTTCCTGGTGCCACACAGGAATATCGCAATGCAGTAAAGAAATTAGCTCGCGACAAGGGCATGAAAGTCGTTGCACTGCGACACATGGATCAGTATGTAGAAGAAGATGAAAACTTTGGAGACTTTGCTCCGTATGACGTAAGCCCAGAGAGATTTCTGAATCTTCTGCGAAATGCAGAGTATGTCTGCACGGATTCTTTCCACGGGACAGCATTTTCTATTCTTAATGAAAAGCAGTTTGTGGTATTTAACAGATATGCTGAAAATTCCAGCTTTTCAAAAAAATTCTCGTATTGATACCCTGTGTGTGAATTTTGGTCTAGAAAGTCGGCGCTATAAAAATGGAATGGACTTATCAGACGTTGTAAAAGATGATATTGACTATAAAGCTGTAGGGGAAAAATATAAAAACCTTAAGATGGTAACAGATCAATATTTAAAGACTGTATTGAAAGAAATTAGAAAGCGTGTGTAATCGTGCCGAAATAGGAATATGAAATAATGCATGAGATTGTCGCCGCGAAAGGATAAATATTATATGAATAATGAAGTAGTTAGAGTATTGGTGACATCTCCGCTTGGCGTTGGAGGTGTAACTAATATGATGATTCATATCCAGGAACACCTGGACAGATCTAAAATAAATTTTGACTATCTTGTTTTTCATGATAGGCACGAACCTATGGAAGACAAAGTTCTTTCATTGGGAAGTAAAAAGTATGTTGCTTCAGCTGATAATGTGAAATTTAGACCTTTTAGAAGAATTTGGAGAATTAATGAAATTCGGAAAGTCTGCAAGAGAAATCATATTAAAATCCTACATTATAATGCGGATTGTGCAGCAGATATGACAAATATTATTGGCGCAAAATTGGGTGGGGTTCAATATATTACAATACATAGTCACAATGCTGGCTTTGGAGCAGCAGGTAATGGAATTCGATTTATGAGCAAAATCTTAAAGCCATTAATTCCACTCTTTTTGCGATAACTTTTATGGCTGTTCAGAACTAGCTGCAAGATTTCTATTTCCGAGGTCGATTATTGAATCTGGTAGGTATTCAGTACTTCCGAATGGAATTGATTTGGAGAAATATGATTATAATGAAGCTATTCGTCGAGAAATACGAAAAAAGCTGAATCTGGAAGGTAAGTATGTTGTAGGACACGCTGGACGGTTTTCTGATCAAAAAAATCACAGCTTTTTGCTGGACATCTTTCAAGCAGTACACCGAAAAATCCAAATACTGTGTTACTTTTATTTGGCGTTGGTGAACTACAAGAAGCGATGAAAAATAAGGCTAGGACATTAGGAATTGAAGACGCTGTAATTTTTTATGGAGCTTCAAATGAAATGAATAAAATGTGGCAGGCAATGGATGTTTTTTTGTAATGCCATCTTTACATGAAGGTCTTCCGGTCACGGGGGTTGAGGCACAGGCGAGCGGATTGCCATGTGTTTTCTCAGATGCAATAACAAAAGAAGTAGGCTTAACTTCAAATACAGAATTCCTTTCTCTTCAAGAAAAACCTGATGTGTGGGCGGAACATGTTTTGAAGTATATGAATGTGCAAAGGAAAAGTGAAAGAAAAATATTGGAGCAGGCAGGTTATGATATTCAGCAGACAGCAGATACACTTGCACAACTGTATTTGAATGTTGCTGAAAAACTATAAAGGATGGAAGGAGAAAGTGCTTAATGATTGTAGTGAAGAATAAAGCAGATTGCTGTGGATGTACGGCATGCTATAGTGTATGCCCGAAAAAAGCTATAAGTATGCAGCAGGATCAAGAGGGCTTTTTATATCCATTCGTGGAAATTTCAAAGTGTATAGATTGCAAATTGTGCGATTCTGCTTGTCCTATTGAAAATAAAATCGAGTCTAAAATGTTTGATAGAAAAGCATACGTACTCAGAGCAAAGGACGCAGAAATTGTTTCTACAAGTACCTCTGGAGGATTTGTAACACCGTTAGGCGAATGGATCCTAAATCAGGGAGGTGTTATTTGTGGCGCAACTTATAATGAAGAATATAAGGTAATTCATAAAAAATTTCCGGGGGGGCAGAAGAGTTTCGAGGTTCAAAATACGTGCAGAGCGATTTAGGCGATTGCTTTTCTGAAATAAAAAAACACTTGATGCAAGAAACGAAAGTGTGCTTTATTGGAACGCCGTGTCAGGTGTATGGATTAAAATCATATCTGAGAAAAGAATACGATAATCTGGTAACCGTAGATTTGGTTTGCCATGGTACACCGTCGCCGAAACTTTGGAAAAAATATTTAGACGAACAAAAGACAAATATCATTCAGAAATAGATGATATTGTTTTCAGAAATAAAACATATGGATATCATAGTGGCACCATGCGTATAAGATTCAAAAAATCAGTTTGTTTATTATGGAAGCGCCCGTGTGGATCCAATGCTTAAGAGTTTCTTTGCTGAAATTTCGTCAAGACCAAGTTGCTATCAATGTCACTTTAAATCAGTGGAACGATGTAGTGATTTCACTATTTATGATTGCTGGCATGCAAATAACTTAGTGGAAGGTCTTGTTGATGATGATAAAGGCTTTACTAATCTGATCGTGCAGTCTTCAAAGGGAAAAGGATTCTGGATAGAATTGCAGACAGGTATGAGCTTTATGCAACAAATTTGGAAAAGGCTATAGAATTGGATGGCACGATGATTTGCCATTCAGCAGAGCCTCATCCAAGACGAGATAAATACTATCTGAATTTAGATAAAGAAACCCTAAGAGCACATATACAAAAATTTGTACCAATCAGAATAAGGGATTATTTAATAGAGAAATCTAAAGGAATCTTTTATCGGATGGGTGTGTATAAGTTTCTGAAGAACAAGAAATGAGAATCTGTTATTGCTTCTGAATGATTTGGATTCAGGAGGATATATGATTCAAATAAAGAGCAAATTGATTGTTGTGGCTGCACTGCCTGTGCAAGTTCTTGTCCTAAAAGTGCAATTACGATGGTTCCTGACGAAGAAGGTTTTCTGTATCCTAAAATTGATATGAGACGTTGTATTGAATGTGGAGCATGCGAAAGAGCATGCCCGATTCTTAATAAAAAACGGTAATATCTGAAAAAACAGAAGGCTATATTATTAGAATTAAAGATAACAAAATTCTCTATGAGAGTACCTCTGGTGGTGCATTCACAGCTCTAGCTGATTATATCCTTGAGCAGAATGGTATAGTTTATGGAGCTGGATACGACAATAACATGAGAGTAGTGTGTAAAAGGGCTACTACAAAGCAACAGTTGCAGGAGATGCGAGGCTCTAAATTTGTTCAAAGTGATCTTGGAAACATTTTTCAAGATATTAAAAAAGAATTAAAAGAAGGCACGACTATTTTGTTTTCTGGGACACCTTGTCAAGTGGCAGGGCTGCTAAGCTTTTTTTAAGGAAAAAACCAGATAACCTTTTATGTGTGGATTTTGTTTGCCGAGGTGTACCATCGCCTGGCTTGTGGGATAACTATGTGAAGTATATGGAAAACAAATACAGCTCGAAAATAGTTGGAGCCCGTTTTAAACATAAAACATATGGGTATCACACGAGCACGATGAAAATAGATTTTGCAAATGGAAAAACCTACTATGGGTCTGGTAGAGTCGATCCATACATGAAGGCATTTGTAAGAGAAATCTCATCAAGACCATCTTGCGCAGCATGTGCTTTTAAAGGAATAGAAAGACCAAGCGATATCACTGTCTTTGATTGTTATGAATATTCAAAAATCACCGGAAGAAAAGATGATAATAGAGGGTATTCATCAATATTTGTGCATACTGAAAAGGTGGAAAGATTTTAGAGGCCATAAAATCACATATTGAAATACAAGAAGAAGATGTAAATAGTCTTGTGACGGAAAATGGTGTTATGGTTTGCAATAGTGCAAAACCACATCCTAGGCGGGCTGAATTTTACCAGCTGGCTGAACATTATCCAATTGATAAGGCTTTGAATAAAATTGATCCAATTACATTAAAGGATAAAATAATTGAAAAATCTAAAAAGATTTCTATTCAAAACAGGCCTAATAACTGTTGCACGCCATTTAAATAAAGGAAAAAAAAGTTGAGGTTGTTGAGAATAAGTAATTGGATTGCTTCGATTTATTCACACACATATTTGAAGATGGAGAGTGTAAGATTTTTTCAATAGAATGATTCTATGGGAGGACACCAATGCCACATATTAGTGTTATTATCCCTGTCTATAACGCAGGAAATTATATAGTTGATACTTTAAATTCAGTTTTGCAACAAACATTGAAAGATATAGAAGTTATTGTCGTAAATGACGGATCTAATGATCAATCTCTTGTTGAATGCTATAGATTACAAGAGATTGATAAGCGCATTATCATAATAAATCAAGATAATCAAGGCGTATCAAAAGCTCGTAATGTAGGAAAGCAAAATGCAACAGGTGACTATATTATTTTTATAGATGCTGACGATGAACTTGATTGCAGAATGCTTGAGATTTTATATACTCAAGCAAGGAAAACTGATTCAGATATATCTGTGTGTGGAGTTGATAGGATTTTTGAAAAAAAGCAAGAGGAGAAGAAAAAGTATCATTGCAATTATGAGGAAATTACTGTTGATCAGGCGATAGAATGGCTGTTGTTGGGCCAAAAAATTGAGTCGGGCGCATGGAATAAGTTGTTTAAAGCTTCTACGATCGAGGATGTTCATTTTGAAGAAGGTAAGAAGATAAATGAAGATAAATATTTTGTATTTAGATCTCTGCTGAAAAGTAAAAAAAATAGTCTATTGTGCTGAAAAATTGTATTATTATTATTGCAGGGAAAATTCGGTGACTAATCAATCCTTCTCTGAAAGATGGTTCGATTCACTGTACTTTGCGGATAGAATATATGAAGAACTTAAAGGCCGTAATAATTTGGAAGTCTTTGCAAGATATCAATTATTGATTGCATACTACACTGTTCTACGTAGGATGTATCCTTTCAGAGATCAATACAAAAAAGGAGTATCAGCTAGTTATTGATAAAATTAAATCTACTAGTTTTAAATCAGTGCTTTCATATATGGACAAAAAAACAAGTGTTTGGTGTTTTATCTATAAAATATTGCATTCTTTTGTATAAATTTATGAGGTGTGTTTCAAAATGATTGTCTTGAAAAAAACGTGCTGCAGAGAGAATGTATTTTGTATGAAAAATCTATTTGCTAGATGGAGGGATATAGATGCAATTAAAAGTTAAGAAACATGAACTACGACTTTACTCCAATGTATACCAATTTTGACTTTTGCTACGCTAGCGTCTCTTGGTTCGCTTTTGCCAAGCGTAGTTCAGTTCAGTGCTGCAGTTATTTTGGCGGGACAAGTTGTTTTTATATTTGGCACTAAAGGTATAAAAAAAAATATTGGATTATTGTGGATACCATTAATGATATTCTTTTTATGTACGAAATAATCCCAATATTAAATTCTATAGTCTAACGTATATCCAGGTTTTATTGCTTTTTGTCTGCTGTATATTATTTTCAGCATCGGGAGGTTTCAATGATCGGTGTTGGATGATAAAAATGGTAAGCTCTTGGCGATATCTTTACTTTATTTATATTGCATTTACCATTTATATGTTTTTAGATAGTTCAGCGATAAATTTTGTATGTAATTTGTTCCCGGATGCTGCGAGTACAATTCTTAATCAGTATCATAATGCGGGAATCCCAGGGTTAACAAAGCACTATTCAACAAATGGAATGCTTCTTGCTGTTGGGACGATGATATTTGGAAGCTATGCATTGACTGAAAAAAGACGTTCTGACTATTTATTGTTTTTGATATCGGTTGCTGCATTGCTTTTATCAGGAAAAAGAGCACATACTGTTTTTGGACTTACGGCGTTGTACCTCTGTTATTTCGCATATAATTCAAATGCTAAAAAAAGTCGACTCGTAAAATGCATAGGCGTTTTATTAGGAGCATTAACTGTATTTGCTGTAGCAAGTTATTGCGTGCCGGCACTTGCAACTGTTGTTTTTCGTTTTATTGATACCGCAGAGACTGGGGATATGTCAGTAGGTAGAGTTGATGTATGGTTAAAGGCGTTTTCTATGTTCGGCAAGCATAGTCTTGTTGGTATAGGTTGGGGATAGTATGTTAACCAAGGTGGCTGGTTCTGGAATATTCATAACATATATATTCAGTTACTTGTTGAAACCGGTATAATAGGATTTATAATCTATTGTGGATGGTTTCTGTTTCATCTAGTAAGGACATGGTCGACGTATTCAAAAATGCGTGTAAATTCACAAGATTATATGAATAAAGATTATTGCTTGATGAATTTTTCGTTGGCAATGCAAATATTTTTTTTTATTATATGGCTTCACAGGAAATCCTTTGTATGATCGTGAAATGTTTGTTCCGTATTTTATTGCATGCGCAATAAGTGTTAATTATGCTAATAATGATGATGGGAGTGAATTAGAGTAAATTATGAAAATAGGAATAGTAACTCCGTATGATTCGGCGAACTGCGGTGCTTATTTGCAAGCATATGCTAATAAATGTTTTTTAGAAAAGAATAACCATAATGTGTGTTTTATACAGTGGAGAAATGAAAAGCAGCGAAAAAAAGGAATTTTTTTCTAAACCCAAGACCATAAAGGAATTGATTAGGTGTATTCAACGATATCCCTTTTTATGTGCACGTTATAAGCGCATGACTCAGGCATTAAAGGAATTTGATATTCAGAAAAATACTGATGATTTAGATTGTATAGTAGTAGGTAGTGATGAAATTTGGAACATAAAGGTTTCACAATTTCAAAATCCGATTTTTTATGGTGGTGTGGAGCAAAAAGCTGTATAGCATATGCACCTAGTGCAGGACAGGCAGCACTCAAGGATTATAATGATTTTCCATGGGTTAGAGAGTGCTTGGAAAAAATGACGTATGCGGGTGTAAGAGATGAAAATACTAGGAATATTGTTGGAAAACTTGTTGCAAAAGCAAGTAGAAATTGTTTGTGATCCTACGATGTTACTGCCTATTAATGAATTTGATTTTCCGCACGAACGTAAGATTAAAGATAAATATATGATTGTTTATTCATATAGCGTTCCTAAAGAACATCAGGCATATATAAAAAGATATGCAAGAAAGAATAATTTAAAACTTGTATCGATATGTTTGTATCAGTCCTGGTGTGATTTGAATATTAACTGTCACCCGATGGAGTTTAGTTCATATATTCGTTTTTCTGAGTGTGTTTATACAACGACATTCCATGGGACGATTTTCACATTGTTGAATCATAAGAAGTGCGCTATCTATAGCTGTTCAAAAAAAATTGAAAGATTTACTTGAGTGGACACATAAAGAAGAGACAATGTTGTCATTGACAGCTACATATGATGAATTTGAGAGCCTGATTACAAAACAACATAGCTATGAATTATTCGAGACTATAATCGAAAAAAAAAAAGGCAGGAATCACAAAAAAGATATATATAGACGCTCTTAAATCATGTGAAGTCTGAAACGGAAAGTGAGTCAGTAATCAACAATCCAAGGAATGAGTCGATAGGAATAGTATCCATGGAGGAGGACACCCGCTTGATAGCCACTATAGTTATAGGTAAAGGCAGTTAGGATTTCTGGAGACAATGATATTCTTGATGGATATGGAAGATATATTTCCATAGAGAAATGGAGATACGCTAGGAATGGTTAAACGAACATCAATGAAGGTTAATTTCGAGTAGCCTTCTGTTGCCATTTTAGTATCTGACGCAGTGAAGTGCCTATAGCTTTGGCTCATTCACTGAGATATTGAGAACTGAAAAATTCTACATAGTCAAAAAATACTTAATTATATGAGGAATAATATTAATGAGTCGTAAAACAGAATTAGCAAAAAAAAAATACGGCTATACTTACAGTGGGAAAACTATGCACACAATGTATTAGTTTTTTCCTTCTTCCTTTATATACGGCAATTTTGTCAACGGAAGAGTATGGCACGTTTGATTTATTGGTCACATATTCAACATTATTACTTCCACTCGTAAACTGGCAGTTGGATCAGGGACTGTTCCGATTTATGCTTGATTATCGTGGAAACAAAGAAGAACAAGGAAAACTCTTTTTTCTACGCTGTTACTATCTAGTACAATACAAAGTATTATTTACATTATTCTTTTTGTTTGTGTAGAACCTTTTTGAAAAATTCAAAATGCATATTTTTTGTTGCTGTATGTGGTGTTGCATGTCTACACGGCATTGTTTCTTCAATTTGTTAGAGGATTGGGAGATAGTGTTAAATATACAATTGCATCGTTTATATCCGCTTCGGCAACAACAGTTTTAAATGTCATTGCGCTGGCTATTTTGAAAATGGGGCTGCAAGGATTGTTCTTGTCCACTCTGATAGCTCAGTTTTTGACGTTGTTGTATTTGGTGTTTACATCCAGAGCGTGGGAGTATTTTTCTGTTAAGAGTATTCGGCCGACGGTATTCAAACGGGTTGGTGCTTATTCTATTCCTTTAATTCCCAATAATCTGGCTTGGTGGGTTGTAAATGCGTCGGATAGAACTATAATTGCACATTTTTAGGAACCGCTGCCAATGGTATTTATTCTATAGCAAATAAGTTTCCTAATGTGTTTATCAATTTTTATAATATCTTGAATTTGTCCTGGACGGAGACAGTATCATTACATTTTGATGATGAGGATCGCGATGAATTTCTAACGGAAACAATGACATCTCTTTTTAAACTGTTTGCAGCTGCATGCTTTGGCATTGTTGCGTGTATGCCATTTGTATTCCCGATTTTGATTAACGAGAAGTATGTCGCTGGATATGATCAAATTTTAATTTTGATGTATGCGATGCTTTTTAGAGTGCTCGTCGGATTATATAGTTGCATATATGTAGCTCAGAAAAATGCAAAAAAGATTGCTTATACTTCTATTTCTGCAGCTATAATCAATATTACAGTGAATTTGATTTTAATAAATAAAATTAAGATTTTTGCAGCATCAATATCTACACTGGTTGCATTCTTTTCAATGTTTATCATTCGTTATATTGATGTAAATAAGACTGTGCATATGCGAATTCGGAAGCCAATTATTATCGGAAGCATTCTAATTGGTACTATGCTGATGGGAACATACTATTGTGAAAATAAGATGATTCAGTTCATCGCACTTTGTATCACAGCAATCTACGCAGTGCTGACGAATGTTGATATGTTGAAATCTGGCATGAAATTAGTAAAGAGTCATCTTGGAAAATAGGTCTTGGCTGTGATTAAAGAGAGTATTTCACATGATTTAATATTCTCCATTCGATTCTTATTACTGCTTTTTAGGAGAGTAGTAGATAAGCTCGAAGTTCAATCGATTTATAGATATATTGCGCTAATTTTATGTGTAACAATTATATTTCTTATTGTTCTATAGAAGAAGGTCAAAACTGTAATTAAAAAATAAATAATAAGAGGAGGAACAGCTTATGGAGGAATTGATAGATACAATAGTATATGCAGGAAGGTTAAAAGACAAATCTGCCTTGATGAGCAGTTCTTCTGGTGGCGCATTTACTGCACTTTCAGATGCTTTTCTGAAAAAGCGGAGATGCTGTGGTGGCTGCAGTCTATAATTATGAGAATCATACTGTGGAATTCCAGATGATTCTGGATGAGAAGCAGCGTGAAAGAGCAAAAAGGCTCAAAATATATGCAGAGCAAGCCCGGTGATATTTACCAGGAAGCGTATCATTGGTTAATGGATAATCCAAAGAAAGAATTGCTCTTTGTTGGCATGGGATGTCAATCAGATGGATTTCGGAAGTTCAGTGAAATAAAAGGAATCCGTGATAGGGTGTATATCGTAGACATTATCTGCCACGGCTCTCCAAGTCCGAAACTGTGGAGAGAATATGCAGAATCAATACAAAAGAAGGATGGAAGGATAACTTATCTTACCTTCAAAGACAAGCGCAATGGTTGGAAATCGCCTACAGCTTACGTGAAAGTCAACGGGTCAGAGAGACCGCTTAAAGATTATGTTAAGGTGTTTTATAATCGGTGTGCGTTACGGCCGTCTTGTTATGAATGCCCTTATGCTACGACAGAACGAAAAACAGATATGACCATTGGGGATTTCTGGCATATTGAAGAGACTATTCCAGATTTTTATGACCCTAATGGTAATTCTCTGTTCTTGATTCATACTGACCGGGGTGAAGAATTGTTTGAAAAGATTCGAGATAATTTGGATTATAGATTAAGCAATACAACACAATGTTGGCAGGCGAATCTTGAAGCGCCGACTCAAAAGTCTGAACAAAGAGATGCATTCTGGAACGATTATCAAAAGAAAGGAATTGATTTCGTGATGAAGAAATATGGAACAGTTCCAATGAAGACAAAAGTAAAAAATAAACTCATCAAAATTTTGAGGGGGGGTACGAACTAAATAACCTTGATTATGCTGATTACTCCGAAAGGAGGGCGGCATAATGAATTGAAGCAGCCTAAAGTATATGCAGTAAGACATAAGGATGAAGCAACAAGAGCAGCTTCCAGATCGGGTGGTATTTTTACAGCTCTTTCGGATCAGGTTTTATCCAACGGTGGTGTGGTCTATGGGTGTGTTTTGACGGATGAATTTGATGCCGTACATATTCGCACTGATAATGAGGAAGATCGTAATCGAATGCGAGGCTCAAAATATATCCAGAGTAAACTAGGTGATACATTTAAAAGTGTCAAAACAGATCTCGATGCTAAGAGAAGTGTACTTTTTTTTTCTGGAACTTCCTGTCAGGTAGCAGGATTGAAAAAAATACATTGGAAAAGAGTATGATAACTTGTTCTGCGTGGATATTGTCTGTCACGGAGTACCAAGCAAAAAATATGGAAGGCATATCTGCGTTGGCAAGAGCAGAAAATGCACTCTAAAGTTGCAAGTGTGGACCTCCGAAATAAGAAAGACTTTGGATGGCATGATCATGTAGAAACGCTTTGTTTTGAAAATGGAAAGTCTACGAGTAGTCAGGTATTCAAGGAACTTTTCTATGGGCATACCGTGCTGCGACCGAGTTGCTATGAATGTCCCTATAAGTCTGTAATGCATCCAGGAGATATTACAATTGCAGATTACTGGGGGATCGAGAAAGCCGCACCAGAGTTTGATGATAACAAGGGCGTTTCATTGGTGCTAGTAAATAATGAGGCTGGAGAAAAAATCTTCGAAAAAGTAAAAAGAGACTGATTTGAAGCAGACAAAGCTAGAGGACAGTATGCAGCCGCCTCTTAAAGCTCCATTTCCAAAACCAGATAATAGAGAGCAGTTCTGGAGTGACTTTAAAAATAAATCGTTTGAGTATGTTGCCAAGAAATACGGTGGCATCGGACTAAAAAATGATGCTAAGTTGCTTTTGAGAAAGATTAAGAGAAAAATTAAAAAGTTGGTGGTAAAAGGTGGAAAGAGAGATTCCAATATTATATAAAAAGAAAAGAAGAATGCTGTGGATGTACGGCTTGTTATGCCATCTGTCCGAAAGAGGCTATTTCTATGGTCGAGGACGAAGAAGGCTTTGAATATCCACAAATTGATGAAAGTAAATGCGTGCGGTGCTACCAATGTATTAAAGTATGTCCGATAAAAGCAGCACGAGCACAGTAAGGAGAGAGTTATGAAAACAACATTGCTTATTATGGCAGCCGGTATTGGCAGCCGCTTTGGAACGGGAATTAAGCAGTTGGAGCCGGTGGATGCTTCTAATCACATCATCATGGACTATTCCATCCATGATGCAATCGAAGCAGGCTTCAATCATGTTGTATTTATCATCCGTAAGGATATCGAGAAGGAGTTCAAAGAGGTCATTGGTGATCGCATTGCCTCCATTTGCTCCTCTCACAACGTAACTGTGGACTACGCTTTCCAGGATATCAACGACATCCCGGGAGTTCTGCCGGAAGGCCGGACAAAGCCGTGGGGGACTGGCCAGGCCGTCCTTGCAGCAAAGGATGTCATCAAGACTCCGTTCATTGTCATAAATGCAGATGATTACTATGGAAAGGAAGGTTTCAAAGCCGTCCATGAGTATTTGGTGAATGGTGGCAAGTCTTGCATGGCGGGCTTTGTGCTGAAAAACACACTGTCCGATAACGGCGGCGTGACTCGTGGTATCTGCAAAATGGACGAGCAGAACAATCTGACTGAGGTTGTTGAGACTAAGAACATTGTAAAGACGGCAACCGGAGCAGAGGCAGACGGCGTGGCTGTCGATGTTAATTCTCTGGTTTCCATGAATATGTGGGGCCTGACTCCTGATTTTTGGATGTGCTGGAGGAGGGCTTCAAGGAGTTCTTCGAGAAAGAAGTACCCAGCAATCCGCTGAAAGCAGAGTATCTGATTCCTATCTTCATTGGTGAACTGCTGGAGCAGGGAAAGATGTCTGTCAAAGTATTGAAAACAAACGATACCTGGTACGGCATGACCTATCACGAGGATGTAGCAGCAGTAAAGGATAGCTTTAAAAAGATGCAGGAGAACGGTGTGTACAAAGCTGACCTGTTCAGTGATCTGTAAAAAACGATGAAAAAGAAACGATTGATTTACTCGGAAAGATCATCACAAACATCTTGACTGCTCTGTATGAGCCATTTGGATTCTCGCTTCTGCTTTCCTTCTTGGCTATGTTTTTCTATCTATATGCTTATGAACCTCAAGAATCCGGTAAAGGCTGGAAGATCGCCATAATGACATGGTATCAGAAATTCAAAGAGAGCGTGTTCTTCAGGAAACTGTTCTTCCTGGCCTTTGTGACTTCACTTATTCTATTCCGAACTCTGTTAAATCGCGATTTGTGGATGAATCCTTTATCCGATGTCATGGGTGGCTGGGGCATCTGGGAGACAAAGAATGGTGAACAGGTTTTGACCACAGAGTGCATTGAAAATGTGATCATGATGGTGCCATTTTCAGCAGTAATGATATGGACATTCGAAGAAAAGATAGGAAACGGCTGGAAGAAGATCCTGTGGCAAAGCGGAAAGACAGCATTTATCTTTTTCAGTAAGCATAGAGATGTTGCAGTTATTACTTCGCTTGGGTACGTTTCAACTATCAGACATTTTCAATAACACAGTCGGCGGAGTGCTCGGTGGATTGATGTATTGTGTGGTGATGAAGGCAAGAAAACGTCTATAAAACTGGCTGAAATTGTGATATACTGGGAGCGGTAGCTCCCTACGCTGCTCGGAATAATCACACACCTCTCCGTGGTGAGCAGCAGGCAACGATCTTAAGATCGGCTGAGATGTGATTAAAAAGTTAATGATTAGTCGAAGGAGGAAAAATAGTTGGCAAATGAAAATTTGATTAGGCTTATTGAGCAGACTCAGATATAAAAACGATTCAAAACGGAGTACATATCTTTTGGAAAGCCAGCCGGAAAGCCTGCTATTCAGACTCCATATCAAACGATTCATAATGATGAAAAATATTTACTGTGGAAAGCAGAAATAGAGGCGGAACTTGAAAAACTTCCACAGAGCAAAACAGTCCAAGATGTAATTCATCTTTTTTCAAAAATGGGAAAAAACTTTAGTGATGATTCAACATTTGCTCAATTAGAGGCCAAATTAACAGTATTAGGAAAAACACTATCTGAATCAGTAGAGGAGGGAAGTGGGATGGATAAATCACATAAATTATTTATATCACACAGTAGTAAAGATGTTGATTATGTTGAAGCAATTGTGGGTTTGCTTGAAATTCTGGGGTTAAGAGATGAAGAAATAATTTGTTCATCAGTTCCTCCGTATTGTATTCCACTTGGCAATAAGGTGTATGAGTGGCTTGTTAATGAATTTCAGAATAGTGACCTTCATGTGATTTATGCTTTTTCAAAAGATTATTATAGTAGCGCCGCATCATTAAATGAAATGGGAGCTACATGGGCAATGAAACATAAATGGACAGGAGTTTTACTGCCAGGATTTCAATTCAATCAGCTAGATGGATGCATTGATAAGACACAAATAGCAATTAAATTGGATGATTCAGACAACAGGACATTAAAATATAGATTGAGTGAGTTTAAGGATGAACTTATAAAAGAGTTCAATCTTCGCCCAATGTCTGAAGCAACATGGGAAAGACAGCGCGATGACTTTTTAGATAGAATATCTAATATTACGGAAGCTAGGGCAAGAGAATGTAAAGATACAGAGGAGGCTGATCAACAACACGTGCCAACAGTAGGGCAAGATGACGTTGGTAGCATTCCAGTTGAACCAGCGTTTCTTTTAGTATATGCAGCCGAGGGAAATGGACAAATTTTCAGAATTGCTACATTAGGTTCAGTGATTCAGATCTCAGCTGATGGCAAACAGTTTATGGCTGATAATTCACAGAGAGAATCTGCCAGATGGCAAGAAGCATTGGATATGCTTATTATGTGGGGCTGGGTTAAGTCTGTCGGTCGAAAAGGCGAAGTATATGAAGTGACGGGAACGGGATATACGAAAGCAGACTGGCTGAAAGATGGTATGTGTATTGATACGAGCAAGGAACCACTAGAAGAATTAAAACAGTTTGAAGTTTAAAAAAGAAAGAGGTTATCACCTATGCCCAGAACGAAAGGTAGCAAAAACCGTTCCAAAACTACCCATACCGACTACGCATCTCAGATTGCGGAGAAGCAGGAATCTATCACTTCCCTGACTGCTGAGATCGCATCCATCACCGCAAACATGGATGCTTTGAAGGCTGATCTGAAAGAGAAGAAGACTGCTCTGAAGAAGGCCGAAAAAAGAAGTGGCAACGCTGGAAGCGAAAAAGGCCAAGGCAGAAGCTAAGGCCGCTGAAGAAGCTAAGAAAGCAGAAGCGGAATCCGTTCTGAAGAAGTTGCTTGCCGAGGGCATGAGTGCCGATGAAATCCTCGCTAAACTGAAATAACAGAAAACCCGTAATGAACGCTCATTGTGGCTTGTTCATTACGGGTTTTAGGATTACAGGAATACGGATTCATCCGGCAGCATCAAATCGATAATATTCCGGCAGGTTGAGCTGCTTGATAAATGCATGGTGCTGGGCGTGGTAGTGCCGCAGATCGTACCCCAGATGATGCAGTTCAAGAAGTTTCACCAATACCAGATTGATATGAATGCGTTTGGCAGTGGCAATCTGAGCAGCATTCATCTTGCGTTTCGTCATCTGATAGACTTCATCACTGTCCAGCATCAGGTGGGATGCAAAAGCGTTTGGTTCATAAAGACAGATCTGCTTGTCTGTAATGGCCAGAGACTTATTCAGCGTGTGCAAGTCCATAAGAATCTGATGCTCTAGATAATGCCCCAGAGCGTACCCGCACACCATCTGCTTTGTCTGTTTGTCAAGATGGCTGATTGATAAGAATCAATGGCTTATCAAAATAGAGCGAAAGAAAACCCAACATATCTTTAATGCGAGGATGTTTCACTGATGTTCAGGCTGCAACTTCGCGCAATCCGTTTGATGTTGCGGGTTCCGGCATTTTGGACGAGTTCGTTGGCGGCTTGGTGAATAAAATGGAATCCATAATGTGATCTCCTTTCGGGGATGGCATAGTGAATGGAACAGTGGTTTTACAGGTTCATTATTCGGTTCTTTTCTCGTTTTTGTTCTCGGTACTTAAAATAGGCTTTGTGCATTTCATACATGATGCCGTCCATATCCTGCGGGTCAACTCTCCGCTGGCAAAAGCTCAGTAAGCTCGAATGCGAGATGCTGGGCTTCTATTTTACCCTTTTTTCCGTAGGTTGCTGCAGCGCGTTCAATAAATAAAGACTGATCCGGTTGTATGTAGGTCAGAGGCACATGGAATATATCGGCCATTTTTTCAAGTATTTCAACATTGCGAGGGTAGCGACCATCACGTTCCCATCCGATGACTGTTCGTTTGTTGATACCCAGACATTTTGCCAATTCGTCCTGTGTTAAGGAATGCTTCTTTCGTAAATCACGAACTTTCTCTCCAAATCTCATGTTTGCAACCTTTCTATGGAGCAGTTATCGTACTGTAACAATGTGCAACGGAATTTGTAAATATTCAATCTGAAAGATGCAACGAATTTTCACATTTTCCTCTTGACACGGCGGTACACTACTTGCTTATAATATATGCTATATTCTATCATCTTTTGGATTATTATACCGTAAAAATCGTAAATATGCAAGCCAAAAAGGTGAAAAAAAAGTTCAGAAAAGTTCAAAAGGTGAAATTGAATAAAGAAAAAAAAAATTAAACCAACAAAAAGGAGGCCGTGAGAAGATGAGCAACGGAGAACATGAAATCCGCACCCCAAAGGGGCTGCGGATTGGGAATCGCAGTGTCGTTGATGGAAAGAATATGCTTCAGATCAAGCGTGGTGGCTGTGAAGATTATATTTCTGCTGAATCTCTTGTGGAGCGCATTCACGGTCTGCCCGTGAAGAGTATCGAGTTTATCACAGAGGAGGATCAGCGAAAAGACGCCTGAAGCAGAATCCTTCATCGACACTGAGAGTGCAAAGGCGGAAGTTTAGGCGGCACCTGGTTAGCCGACCAGCTCCATCAGAAGTTCTTTTAGGTCTACAATATAATATCTGTTTGTTTAGAGCGATACCGTAGCAATATGTGATATAGGCCAGAACAGAATGAGCGAAAGCAGCGCAGAAGTGCGCCTGCAAGTAGTTCATCCTGTTCCGGCCTTTTTTTTTCAAAAAATATTTTTAAAACTGTATTCCAAAATGCCCCTGCGGATTCCTATTAATATAGGAACTTCCCAAAAGTAGAAAGCAGCAAGAGGAATCTTAGATTCCCGTTTAAAAAAAACGGGTGAATCTGAGACGATTTCTGCTGCTTTTTTCAGTTCACCCGGAGCCGAACGGCAGAAAGGTGGACAAAATGCTTACACTGAAAAAGGTCAAAGAACTGGTAGAAGCACCTTCCCATGCAAAGCGCACTCCTTCTCCCCGAAGATGCTTTTCGAGGAAGGTATCGTGCTGCTTCGCAGGGAATTTGATCAGGGCAGTCATCTAACGGTCTACAACAGCGGCTATGTTTTGTTTTCTGCAGGGAAGCGAAACACCGTGTTCCATATCCATGACTGTTGTGGAGACTATGCCTATGATGCAGCAGAGGGAAAGGGAGATGTGATCGAGGAAGAGTATTTTTTGAAAACTGTGAGTGGCATATCCGTGCTTTGTTTGAGGGTGAGCGGAAGATGGAAGATAATCAGGCAAAGTGCGAGGGTGCAGGGCGAAGCAATGTGTGCGTTTCCTACCACGCATTATCGGAGGACTGGAGTGAGATTGCTGACCGCACGATCAATATGTTGGAAAAGAAATTATTGAGAATGAAGCTGTTCATGCGATGCTGGCTATTCTGACAGATAAACAGCGTGACCTCATCCATCAGCAGTTTGTTCTTGGAAAGACCCATCAGGAAATTGCAGACGATATGGGAATATCGCGTGGGTCGGTAACAAGAGCGGTAAATCAGGCTCTTGAACGGATTCGCCGGAAATTTGATTTTGAAGCACATTATGAATTGGCAGCGGGAGGTTTTGCATGAGAGGGGAACGTCAAATGAACAAGAACTCACAGCGGTTAGAGGACGGTGCAAGCGGTTCTCCTTATGTAAATAGGTGTGGCGAGTATACCATCGAGGTCGAATTTGCTGGTAGCAGTTCTCTGGAAAGCTGCATTGCAGCCTATCTCAATGAAAAATATCGAATTACATAAAAACGAAACTTTCGATTTTACGTAAAAAGTTGATGATCTGGAGAAAAAATCAAAAATTTCTAAAAAATTTTTTTTTGAAAATTGTATTCCAAAACGGCCCTGCGGATTCCTATTAGTGTAAGGGGTACACAAAAGAAACCTCTCACAAAAAGCTCTTTGAAAACTGAATAAGCCATCCCAGAGAGATACTTCTGGCACTGAATGTGCATCCTGCGCGTCTTACCAGAGAATACGCCGCTGAAATATGGGGCAGGAACGGGCTGGGGCAGAATGGCAAAGATCAAATAACAGCAGATACACTGCGGTGGAGCATGGAAACGTGTTCCACCGTAGGAATGTACTGTTATTTCCAATAGTGCAAATCCAATCCGACAGGGGGTGATGAATTTACATGGAATACCCGTATTTCAGAGGTCTGGAAGCAGACCGATACAGCTTTTTACCGTGTGCCGAAGGCATTGGTCAAGGCTGATCTGTTCCAGAAGATGTCCGGGGATGCCAAACTGCTGTATGCTGTGCTGCTGGATCGTATGAGCCTTTCTATCAAGAACGGCTGGCAGGACAAGCACGGCAACGCCTATATCATCTGTACGATAGAAGAAGTCATGGCCTCTATCCATTGTGCAAGACAAAAGGCGGTCAAGCTGCTGGATGAACTGGAACATGAGTTTCAGCTTATCGAGCGGCGCAGGCAGGGACTTGGCAAACCCAATCTGCTGTATGTGAAAGACCTTTATGCGGGGCTTTCGCAATCAAACTACTTGAAGTATGGAAATCATACTTCCGGTAGTATGAAAAACGAACTTCCGGGAGTTCCAAAATCAAACGGAAGTAATACTGAGAAGAAAATAAGACAGATAATAGTGAAACTGATCTTATCTATCCGGCTGAACTGCAGGAAGAAGAGCAGTACCGCCGCTATTTCAAGAAAGCTCTTGAATTAGAAATTCTGGAACAGGGCTATCCGGCAGTAAAGCAGTTCTGTATGAGATTCTGGAACTACTGGTGGAAACCGTCACCAGCAGAAAGAAGTTCCTGCGCATCTGTGGGGAAGAAAAGCCGAAGGAGGTGGTGAAGAGCCGCCTGATGAAGCTGGATTCCTCGCACATCCAGTACATATTGGAGTGCTTAAAAGAAAACAGCACTCAGATTCGGAACATCAAGCAATACCTGCTGGCAACACTCTACAATGCACCTGTGACCGTGGACAGCTATTATTCCGCACAGGTTCGGCATGATATGGGGTGGGGCGGCAGAGTAGATAAAAATTAAGGAGGACAACCCCATGAACATCGTATTCATGAGTATTGACACGCTGCCCTCTACGCTGTGGGCGCGAGATCTGTATGACCAGATGCACATTCGCAGCGATTTTCGCAAGTGGTTCCCGCGTATGTGCCAGTATGGTTTCATCGAAGGCCGCGACTACGAGTATATGCCCCGTGTCCGGCTGCAGGATGAAGGCGGGCGCACGGTGCAGCGGTATGTAAAAGACTATCGCATCTCGCAGGACATGGCAAAAAAGCTCTGCAAACTGCATCACACGGCAGTCGGCGCGGCGTATCATCCACAGCCGTTTGACTGGGATTCACTGCTGGGCCTGCTGCATAAGAAACCGCCGCGCCGGAACAGTTACGAGGCGCAGCTGATCGAGTCCGATTCGCTGGTGACAACCACGCAGATCGCCAAGGAATACGGCTGCGGAGCAAAGGTGTTCAATCGACTGTTGCACTTGCACGGCATCCAGTACCTGGCCAACGGTCAGTGGGTACTGTACTCGGAACACCACGGGAAGGGCTATACGTCCAGCCTGACGTTCCGGCTCCAGCGCAGCGATGGTTCCGAGGTGGAAAAGCTGCACACGGCTTGGACGCAGAAAGGCCGGAAGTTCCTTTATCATACGTTGAAGCGGCGCGGGGTGCTGCCGCTGGCTGAACAGAGAGATTAAGCCTATGAATTTCACCGATAGTCCGTTTGAACGTATGATGCGCCAGCGTCCGGGGACGGACAGTGGCCATCCCTGCAAGCATTGCCGCCACAAATGGGAGTGCGGCTATCTGCTGCACCAGTGCCGTAAGAAGTTCCGCTCGGTGCTGGGTGATACCGCGCCGCCTGCAGGTGGGGCAGTCCGCCCCTGATGCAGTGGCGATAGATGGGAGGTGAGCAACCATGCAGGAAGAAGTCAACGAGAAAACCATCTCGCTGTGCATCAAAGGAGGAAAAATCACGGCAAAGATTTTGAAAGCAGCCCTGATAAAGTTGCTGGCGGAAATGGACAAGAAAAAGCAGCGGGGGAAAGGAGCAAAAATCCAATGTGAAAAATCAGGTAAGCAGAGCATTAAGAGCCTGCAAAAGAGCGGCGCGCAGATCACGAACATCGTTGTCACAGACAATAACATCAAGTCCTTTGACCGGGTAGCCCGGAAATATGGCATTGATTATAGTCTCAAAAAGGTGGAACAGGAGGGAAAAAGCGAATATCTGGTCTTTTTCAAGGCCAAGGACGTGGATGTTATGACCGCTGCCTTTAAGGAGTATACCAGCGAAACGCTGAAAAAGCAGAAGCGTGAATCGGTACGCCAGAAGCTGGAAAAGGTGAAAGAGGAACTTTCCAATCACCGTCAGCTCAAGAAAGAAAAGAAGAGGGAGCAGGAACCGATACGATGAAGAATCTGAAAAAACCTGCCCGCTTGCCGCGCAAAGCACCGTCCAACCAGACGGGCGGCACGGCATGGGGCAAAAAACATAGCTGCAGAGTTCAGTAGGATGATGCAGTCAGCAGACATGAAAAAGCTGATCCTGCTGAATTTCCCGTACATCATCGCCTTTTACATGGTGGAGAAAGCTGCATGGCTCTACCGCCACTGCAACGGTGATTCCGTGGTGGACAGGCTGATGGTTCTTTTTATGAATTTTGGTTTGGCCTACAAAAGTGCCTTGCCTAGCTTTCACCCGTTTGATCTGTTGATAGGCTGGCCGGTGCAGCTGCGCTGAAAGCAGTAATCTACTTCAAAGGGAAGAACGCGAAGAAGTATCGGCAAGGCGAGGAATATGGCTCTGCCCGGTGGGGCAACCAGAAGGACATCGAACCTTTTATTGACCCGGTATTCGAGAATAACGTCATACTCACACAGACCGAACGGCTGATGATGAGTGGTAGACCAAAGCATCCGAAGTACGCTCGGAATAAAAACGTCATTGTGATTGGCGGCAGCGGCAGCGGTAAAACTCGATTTTACGTCAAGCCCAACTTGATGCAGATGCCCCAAAAGGTCAGCTATGTCGTAACGGACCCAAAGGGTACGATCATTATCGAGTGCGGAAAGATGCTCTCGGATGCCGGGTATAAAATCAAAGTCCTGAACACC
>VOFC01003005.1_pt1 | contig 36239 bp, 59 predicted proteins | sample 5384161 | NCBI WGS metagenome assembly VOFC01 (sample SAMN12384722, study PRJNA508395) | human gut metagenome | isolation source: healthy gut B | host: Homo sapiens | reverse complement strand
TCGCCGTCGCAGTCTGCTTGGTATTCGTAGATTGCGGCGGCGATTTTCTTTTTGCGCTTGGTTTTAGTGTTCTGTTTCAGCCGGACAGCATGGAGCGCACCTTCGGCAACCAAGCACTCCGTCAGTTTATCCATCGCTTTCCGGTAAGCCCGCTCTGCACCGCTGGCTGTGCTTCCCTCAAACATAATCGCCAATTCTTCAAAAGTGGGGCGGTTCTTCCATGAGCCGACTCGCCCGCAGGTCATACAGATCGCCAGCCGCTTTTCGAGCAAGGTTTGTTCCCGGTAATTCAGCTTCTCAAATGCCCGCTGTACCTTTTCAGCTTGTATGCCGTTCCAGAGGATGTCGGTATAGTTCCATGTATCATCAAGGGCAACATCTTCACCTGTTTCCTCGCCATCCTCGTCCGTTACATAGAATGGCTGCTGATTGCAGATTCCACGGACTACTTTCAGGTATCCTTCCGCAAGGGCAAGGTCGCAGTTATACTTCTTTGCAAATTGACTGACCGCATCTTGGTGTTATGGTACAGCCACGCCATTGATCGCACCATTTTGTAATTGGTCAAAGAGGACACCGACCATTTTTCTTCGCCCATGCGAAAACGGAGCATAGAATCCCAGATGAACGGGATAGATGTATGTAGCATACTCCGCACCCTTGGCAGGATCATAGTCCATCAGCTTTTGGAGCATTTGCTCCCGGCAGGAGATCTTTATATCGATAAATCGGTCTGTGTCGTACAGATTGCCGCCGTCCACACTGAGAAAGCCTTTGATGCGCTTGTTGAGCTGCGTTTCGTAGTGGTGCAGAAAGAACGAAAAATATAGCAAATTCTTTTCCCGCAAAGCAGACAGGATATATTCATTCAGACTGTCCACCGCTGGCGGCTCCGGTTCCAGTTGGAAAATGCGCTCTGCAACATAGGAAATGATGCCGTCACCGTTTAACATACGGTGATAAATAGGTGCATTTGGTGCAGGAGTTGTGATTGGGAGCAGAAGTCCCTCTTTGATAAATTGTTCCACACGCAAAGCAATCCACCCATCACTGATCCCTAATTGATTCTTTCCAAGAACCTGTCCAACGAGCACGCTTTCCCTAAACTCGTCGTCCAGTGCATCCAATTCTCGAAGAATAAATGTATCATACAGAGTTTCTGATACGCTGACCAGTTTGCCGTTTATAACAGCACGAAGAGGAGAATTTTTCTGTTGGAGTTCTCTCCAGCGGTTAGCCAAACTACGAAGGTAATTTGTTGGCAACTTCTTTCCAAGAGATGCCATCCGTCCCAAGTGATAAGGTTCAACTTCTCCCCAACCGTTATACTGGACAATGCATCCATCTGGTCTTGTTTCCCACATTGGAAGCTCCACAATGGTAATATCCAATTTTTCAAAGCCGATTGGTCGTAGTTGTTCCAGAAGCCAATACAATCCGCACACATCATCTGGGTCTCGTCCGACCCAAACACGAATCGGCTCTCCGTTTTGTGCTTTTTCCAGTAGTGTAGCATAGTTCTTTCGGGATGTATTGAGAAGTTCAGTTACGATTTCAGATGCCATATCGGGCAGTATGCTTAGTAGCAAAGATAATGCCGACTCACGCTCCAAACAAATTCCTGCTTCGGAGATGTTGCCCACAGACAATGCCAGCGGAAGATTAACTATGTCCTTACGATTTCCTTCCAACGGTATAGCATTCTCCCAACCAGAACGCTCCCGTTCTTCTGCTTGATGCTGGAACTTTTCTATTTCTTCTTTTGAAACTGTCACATCAGCGATAAACTCCGCTTATTTCTACAACCACGGCGGCTATGAATTTGCAAAACAGTTTTATGCTGATGCTTACAAAGCCGCCGTGGAGATTGTAGGCGGTGAGCAGTATATCCTCTCTGCTGTGATGCACGCCGATGAGAGCAAACCGGGCAATGTCCGAAGCTCTGGGCGAGGATGTGTACCACTACCACCTTCATGTGGTTTATATCCCGGTGGTGGAAAAGCAGATCCTCTGGTCGAAGCGGTGTAAGGATGAAGCTCTCCGGGGAACGGTAAAGGAAACGATCACACAAGTCAGCCGAAGTAAGAAATGGGACTCAAACCGGTGCTTGACGAGGACGGAAATCCCAAGCTCAATGAAAAGGAAAAAAGATTTTAAGGTCATCCTACAGCGTGTTGCAGGATGACTTTTTTTAATTTCATGCGTGCTGCCGGATATACCGATGTGGAGCGTGGAGAGCGTGGCAGCACCGAGGAACATCTGACGGTGACACAGTTTAAGGTGCAGGCGGAACAGCAGCGTTTGGAAGCTGTGACAGGACAGGTGGCACAGGCTGAGCAGAGTTTGAGGATACCAAGGTTGCCACAGCAAAGCAGAAAAGAAACTGGAAGCTCTGCAAAAGGAAACCAAGGCAGCAAGGGCAATTGCTCTGACAGTGCAAGATATTGAAGCAATGGGCAAGAAAGCTACATTGGGAAACAATATCACGCTGACACCGGATGAATGCGACACGTTGAAACGCTATGCCACCAACGGCATTCTCTTTCATGCAGAGAATGAGCGATTGAAAGGGAAACTGGAATCTGCTCAAAAGTCTGCATCCATTTGGAAGCAGCGATGTGAAGAAGCGAATAAAAAATATCAAGAGTTGAAGCAAAAAAAGCCCAGCCTTTCCTGGATGCACTGGAAATTGCATCCGAAAAGGTTCGGGCTTTTATCAATTCCATCCTCGCCAGAGGAAAGGAAACACAGGAACACAAAGCACCTGCCCGTAAGCGTGGACAGGACATGGAAATTTGATGGAGGTAACTGCCTATTGAAGAAATATTATGAGGATGCAAAATATAATGCGGCATTTGTCCGCTGTGTGGATGTTATGAGCCAGATGCTCCAGAAATATGGACATCAGGTTTTGGATAAATTGGAACAGGATGCCCCTCAGAAAGTGGAGCATTCCAAGGAAAGAAATCAAGCGCAGCCTTTGACGAATAAGGCTGCGTAAAAATTCACAATTTACACGTTGCGTATTCGATGCGGCTATGCTATAATGATTACGCAGCGTGTATTTTTGTTTTTGGAGAAAAGACAGATGGATTGTAAAAACAGAATTATAAAGTTGCGGGAAAGTACAGGACTGAACCGGAAAGATTTTTGCAAGCTCGTCCATATCCCTTACCGGACTATGACCGAGTGGGAATTGGATAACCGCCATGCACCGGATTATGTGCTGTGGCTTTTGGGTATTATATCCGCAACGAGGGACTTATGGTAAAGGAAATGAATGAGGGAGGTGGAGATTCTGAAAAAAAAGAAACAACTTAAATGCTATATTTATACAAGAGTGTCCACCTCTATGCAGGTTGACGGGTACAGCTTGGATGCCCAGCGTGACAAGCTGAGGAAGTATGCGGCATACGAAGATATGGTTATTGCCGGGGAGTATTCTGACGAGGGATTTTCCGGAAAGAATATCCAAGGGCGGCAGGACTTCCAACGGATGCTGAATGACATCCAGGACTGCAAGGACGGCGTTTCCTATGTGCTGGTCTTTAAGCTGTCCCGATTCGGCAGAAATGCGGCGGATGTTCTGAACTCTTTGCAGCTCATGCAGGATTTCGGTGTCAATCTGATCTGCGTGGAGGATGGCATCGACAGTTCAAAGGATGCCGGAAAGCTGATGATTTCCGTGCTGTCTGCGGTGGCAGAAATAGAGCGAGAGAATATCCGCACCCAGACAATGGCAGGACGTGAGCAAAAGGCTCGTGAGGGCAAGTGGAACGGTGGTTTCGCTCCTTATGGCTACAAACTGGAAAACGGAAATTTGGTCATTGCGGAGGATGAAGTGGAAGTAATCCGTGTTATTTATGACCGCTACATCCACACCAATGAGGGCGTTGCCGGAGTTGCTAAATATCTCAACCGCAACGGGTTTGTGAAGAAGCTGCGGCAAAATAACACCATCCCCGGATTTTCAAGGAACTTCGTGCAGGATGTATTGGACAATCCCGTTTACATGGGAAAGATCGCCTATGGCAGACGCAGAACCGAAAAGAGGCAAGGCACAAGAAATGAGATGCACGTGGTTGAGCAGTCGGAGTTCCCGATTTATGAGGGACAGCACGAAGCCATCATTTCGGAAGAAGATTGGTATCTGGCACAGGAAAAGCGTAAGGTCAATTCCTTTAAGCGGGAAAAGGTCAATAATCCAGACCACGCACACATCCTGTCCGGTATCTTGAAATGCCCATGCTGCGGAAAGAGTATGTACGGCAATATCGCCAAGGCGCACAGCAAGGACAAGAAAACGAGGTATTATTACTACTGCAAAAACACGGTAACACCTACCGGACATGAGTGCAGCTTCCGACTGAATATCGAGCAGACGGAGATCAACAAGTTTGTGGCGAAGGTTATATCCGCTATGGTCAACAATCCCCGGTTTGTAGAAGCGATTCAGGCGAAAATCGGCTCGGCTGTTGATACAGAGGATATGGAAAAGCAGATCGCGTCCGTCCTGCAAGGACAGTTGAAGCAAGCCTTTGGAACGAAAAGCCGCTTGGAGCGTCAGATGGACACCTTGGACATCAACGATGCCCACTATGACAGAAAGATTTTGGACTTGCAACGCCGCTATGATGAGCAGTATGATACGATAGAGGAAATCGAAGTTCAGATTGGCGAATTGCAAAGTCAAATACGCAGCATCCAGCAGGAGAAAATCTCCGGCGACAATATTTATCAGGCTCTTACTGGCATTTGATGAAGTCTACCATTCCGCAACAGAAGCGGAACAGAAAGCCTTTATCGAGCGAGTCCCGGCATGGGCGAGCTCAGGAAATCCAAGGACTACCACATTTATGAGCACGCCAAAGCCGCGGCTGCCGATAAAAAATGACCTTTGCGCTTGCCGGCAATCAGAACTGCGGCAAAAACGACGCTGTTCAATCAGCTGACCGGTGCCAACCAGCATGTCGGCAAATTTTCCCGGTGTTACGGTGGACCGCAAGGACGGCACGATCCGCAGCCATCCGGAGGCAACCGTTACCGACCTGCCCGGCATCTATTCGCTGTCGCCGTATTCCAGCGAGGAGATCGTAACCCGCAGCTTTCTGCTGGACAACAAGCCGGACGGCATCATCAATATTGTAGACGCGACCAACATTGAGCGAAACCTCTACCTGACCATGCAGATGATGGAGCTGGGCATTCCGATGGTGCTGGCGCTGAATATGATGGACGAGGTCCGTGCAAACGGCGGCACCGTCCATGTAAATGAGCTTGAGCAGGCGCTCGGCATTCCGGTAGTGCCGATCTCAGCCGCAAAGAACGAAGGCATTGATGAGCTGATCGACCACGCGATCCATCGCCCGCTATCAGGAAACACCCGGAGGCATCGACTTCTGTCAGGACAGCAGTGATAAGAACGATCCGGTAGCCGCTGTTCACCGGTGCATCCATGCAACCGCTCTAATGATCGAGCCGAATGCCAAACGAGCTGGTCTGCCGGTGCGATTTGCCGCCACCAAGCTGATCGAAAAGGACCCGCTCATTGAAAAGGCGCTCGCGCTGTCCGATGACAATCGCTCCGCTTTTGACCAGATCGTATCCGTCATGGAGAGGATTCCGGTCTGGACCGCGAAGCGGCGCTGGCAAACATGCGGTTCAGCTTTTCTGGAAAACCTGTGCAGCACAACAGTCGTCCGCCCGCACGAGCAAAGAGCATAAACGCAGTATGGCGATCGACCGCTTTTGACCGGCAAATACACCGCTATCCCTTGCTTTGCCGGTATCATGGGTTTGATCTTCATCATGACCTTCAGCTGGATCGGCGCATGGCTGTCCGACGGCATGACCGTTCTGGTCGATGCCTGCATTTCGTGGCTGGATGCCGGGTTATCCGCCCTGCAGATCAACCCCGTTGTTCACTCGCTCGTTGTAGACGGTATCGCAAACGGCGTTGGCAGCGTACTCAGCTTCCTGCCGACCATTGTAACGCTGTTCTTCTTCCTTTCGATTCTGGAGGACACCGGCTACATGGCGCGTGTGGCCTTTATCATGGACCGGCCGCTCCGCAAGCTGGGACTGTCCGGCCGCAGCTTTGTTCCCATGCTGATTGGCTTTGGCTGTTCTGTACCGGCCATCATGGCGACCCGCACATTGTCCAGTGAGCGTGACCGCCGCATGACGATTTTACTTACCCGTTTATGACTGCTCGGCCAAACTGCCCATCTACACCATGATGATCAGCGCCTTTTCCCCAGACGGTATCGTGCGCTTGTCATGATTGGCCTGTATCTGTTCGGCATTCTCTGCGGCATCCTGTATGCGGTCATTTTGAAGGTCTCCCCGCTTCAAGGGCGAACCGGTTCCGTTCGTTATGGAGCTGCCAATTACCGTCTGCCCAGTGCCAAAAAAGTGTTGTGCATCTTATCTGGGAAAAGGCAAAGGGCTTTATCCAGAAGGCATTTACCATCATCTTTGCTGCTTCTATCGTAATCTGGTTCCTGCAGACCTTCGATGCACGCTTTAATGTGGTGTCTATGCCGGAAAGCAGCCTGCTGGCTGCGCTGGGCAGCATTTTTGCACCGCTGTTCGCACCGCTCGGCTTTGCGGACTGGCGTGTGTCCACCGCCCTGATTACCGGCTTTACCGCAAAGGAAAGCGTTGTATCCACGCTGACCCTGCTGCTCGGCGGTGAGGTATCCAACATCGGCACTCTGTTTACGCCGTTTACCGCGGTCGTATTTCTGGTATTCGTGCTGCTCTACACCCCCTGTGTTGCGGCAATTGCCACCGTAAAGCGCGAGATGGGCAGCACGCGGGCTGCCATCACGACTGCGCTGACCCAATGCGTGATCGCATGGCTCATTGCCTTTGCCGTCCGCTGTGTCGGTCTGGCATTTGGTCTGGCATAAGGAGGCACGGTATATGAATCTTCCCACCATTTTGATTCTGGCATTGATCGGCATCGCGCTGTTTGCCGCGCTCCGTTCGATGAAAAAAGCATCCGTCCGGCTGTTCCGGACACTGCTCCGGCTGTCCCGTGCAGTGCAAAAGTGAAAAACACCGATAAAACAGCAGCCTGTCCGCTCTTGGAGCGGACAGGCTCTGTTTATCGATTTCTAAAAAAAAGAGGGCAGGCATTCTGCCCACCCTCTAAATGGTCTCAATTACTTGTTGAAGTAGCGCTTCAGCAGGCCCTCGAAGGCCTTGCCGTGACGAGCCTCGTCGCGTGCCATCTCATGTACGGTGTCGTGGATCGCATCGAGGTTGAGCCTTAGCGCGCTTTGCCAGATCAAACTTGCCGGCGGTTGCGCCGTTCTCAGCGTCTACACGCATCTGCAGGTTTTTCTTGGTGCTGTCGGTCACGACTTCGCCCAGAAGCTCGGCGAATTTTGCTGCGTGCTCTGCTTCCTCGAATGCAGCCTTCTCCCAGTACAGGCCGATTTCCGGATAGCCCTCGCGGTGTGCAACGCGAGCCATTGCCAATACATACCAACCTCGGGCACTCACCCTCAAAGTTAGCAGGTCAGCCATGATGTCCTCCGGAGCGCCCTGTGCAACGCCTACAACGTGCTCAACAGCCCAGGTCTTTTCGCCAGCCTGCTCCTTGAACTTCTCAGCCGGTGCGTGGCAGATCGGGCACTCTGCCGGAGCTGCTTCGCCTTCATATACATAACCACATACGGAACAAACAAACTTTTTCATGATTTTTTTCCTCCTGTATCGTTGAACAAATTTATTTTTGAGGGGCAGGAAACGATCCATTGTTATCGAACAAAGCTGATCGCGCAGAGACCGGTTGATCTCCGAGAACACGCGATGAAAATCACATTCCTTCTGGGTGCCCATGTGTGTGCACTGGAACTCATTGCAAGGCAGTGATTGATAGCGATCGGACCATCAATGCATTCGATGATCGCGCCGAGACTGATCTCCGATGGGGAGTGGTTCAGCTCATAGCCGCCGGCAACACCCTTGTAGGATTTTGTAATACCGGACTGCGTCAGCTTGCGGAGAATTTTAAGTGCAAACCGGAGTGTTACGCCGGTTACCTCGAAATATCCTTCGCGCACTGCTTTTCGCCTGCAAAGTGCCAGACAATAGGTCACACGAATTGCATAATCCGCTTCATGTGTGATTCTCAAATCGTTCCTTCCTTTCTCTCCTTGGAACAACTTTAGTATAACCGTGTTGTGCCAAAATGTCAATAGTTTTTTGTAGAAATAAATAATATTTTTATTTGATAATAGTTATCAATAAGCAACTTACTTCTCCGGCAGGATTAACTTGCGCATACCAGATAAGGACAGTATACCATGGCGGGAGACTTTTGTCTATCGGTTCAGGAATGGAGAGTTGAGGATGGAAAAATGAACGTGGAGATTCAGCATGCGTTATTTATTCATTTGTATTGTGCGATGCGGTGGGGAAATGTGTTTTGAATCTCTGTACCGATTTCGTTTTGTGCGCTTGTACTGTATAATAGGTAATGCAAAATGCAAGTACGAAAAATTTTCCTTTCACAAAACCATTTGCCGCACCGAACCGTCTAATAGATGAAAGCAGCAGACAGGAAAGTGCTTTTCGCGAAATCTGTCTGCGCTGTCCGGACGCTTTCGGAAAAAGGAGAACCCGCTTATGATGGATAGAGAGCAATTTACCTCCGCGGTGCTGGCAGCCGAGCCTACGCTGTACCGGGTCGCGAAAACCATGCTCCGCAGTGAGCATGACTGTGCAGACGCGGCGCAGCGCAGGCAATCCTGCGGGCCTGGGAGCAGCTGGATTCGCTGCGCAGCACGCGGTATTTCAAAACATGGCTGGTCCGCATACTCATCAACGAGTGCAGCACGATATTGCGCCGTCAGCAGCGGCTTGCGCCGTATGACGCGGCTGCTGCAGAGGCGATACCGGCGCCTGCGGCTGATGATTACAGCGACCTGTATGCCGCCATCACCGCACTGGAGGAAAAGCTGCGCCTGCCGGTGGAGCTGTACTACCTAGAGGGCTTTAAGACCCGTGAGATTGCCGGAATGCTCGGCATACCGGAAAACACGGTCAAAACCCGTCTTCGAGCGGCAAGAGAGCATTTGCGCAAGGACTTGAAAGGAGCGTGCTTCGCATGATGAACCATAATGATTTCCCCGAAAATGACCGAAGAATTTGACCGCAGTGTCCGCAGAGCGCTGGACAGCCTGCCCGAGCGAGAAAAGCAAGCCGGTACGCCGTTTCTCAGCAAAGAAAATCGTCTGTGCCGGATTGGCTGCCGCGCTGTGCATCGGCGGAACCGCATTTGCCGCGAATGCACAGAGCTGGTTTCCGCTGCTGTTTCCGAATGGCGGAGACGCGAATCTCGAAGGTATGTACAGACGGCGGACAACGCCAAGTTGACCGACGAGAACGAGCATTACCGTCTGTCGGTGGAGTCCGTGCTGTTTGACGAAAGTGCGGGCACGGGTGTGATCAGTCTGCATCTGGAGAATAAAAAGCAGGACGGCGTAAAGCCGTTCACGCTGGCGCACCTGATCGTCAGCTATCGGAACAAGCCCGACATCACATGGTCCACGCTGTCCTCGTGCTATGCCGAGGAGGGACAGCTTGCTTTCGAGGTCATTTACGGCGACAGCGGCTTCTGCGGCAGTGAATTTTACCTCGATACCGCACGTTCGACCGACAACGACTACTATTTTGAGGGCGCATTTGCGATTTCGAGCGATTACAGGCAGGGAGAGCCGCTCCGTCTGGAGGCGCTCGAGCCGGGTAAAACGACCGTGCGTGCGGACGGGCGGGTACCGCAAAGACGGTTCTGGCGGTCGATCTGCCGGAATTTCAGCAGATGCCGTACCTGACGAGCGAAAACGGCGATGTAACGCTGTCGCAGATCGGCATCCGCATCCGCAATGCGGATATGCACTGCACGGTGGACGAGGTCGATAAGCTGAGCGTGCAGCTGAGGGACGGCTCGGAGTACGTCATTCTGGACGAAAATGCGGATATTGACCGTACTCTGTATACCTACGGCTTCAATTCCACCGAGGATACCGACCGTATCGACACCGAGATTGCCGTGCTCGCGCGTGCGTTTGATCTGGATAATGTGCAGTCCGTTACCATCAACGGCGAGGTGTATTCGCTCTCGTGATAAACGGCAGGATAGAGCAAAAACAGACCGCAAAATGCGGTCTGTTTCAGCTTGTCAAAAAAGTCAGTATTGAACCAATCTTATCGCGCGGCAGCGGTTAAATAGAATTTGCTTTTGCAAATTCATAAAACCGGGAGCGTGTATCTCGGTTTTATACCTTAAGAGGAAAAGTTTCCGTATGGGAACTTTTTGGACGACTTTTTGAACGGCCTACGGTCCGTTCCTGCTTGTCGGCGAAACTGTATTTCGCGACAGCTAAACAGACCGCATTTGCGTCTGTTTTTGCGTTTATGCGGTGAAAAGCTGCGCCCAGTACGCGGTTCCGTTCACAACGGTACAGCCGATGCCGATGGTGGTGAAGCTGCTGCTGAGAATGTTCGCGCGGTGGCCGGACGAGCTCATCCACGACTGGACAACAGCCTCCGGTGTGCTCTGACCATAGGCGATGTTTTCACCGGCACGCGCGTAGGAAACGCCGGCCTCGGTCAGCGCGGTAAAAGCAGGATGCGCCGCTCGGACGTGTGCGAAAAGCTGGTTTGCAGTTCTCCGGCGCGGGTCTGTGCCGCCTGCTGCACCGTGGTGCTGACGGTCAGCGCAGGCAGTCCCTGCCTGGCACGCTCGGCGTTTACCAGAGAAACCACCTGCGCGGCGTAGCTGCTGTTCGCGGTGGTGCTCTGTAGGGCTTGCTCACAGAAGGACGGCTGACCGTCTGCGTGTAATTCGGACGCACGGCGAACGAAAAGCGGTTCTGCGGCAGACGTGCGGCTTCTGCAGCGGCGGTGGATGCGATGGCAAGCGCGAGTGCCAGCGGCACGAGTCTCTTGGACTTCATAGGTAGGTACCTCCTTGGATTTTGCGGGAAATTCCCATGCACCGTATGATAGCGGTTTTTGTAACCGTTTTGCAATGGAAATCAAGGAGAAACTGCCGGAATACGGGAAAAAACCGACCGAAACAGGGAAAACTCGGTCGGTTTGGTGAATTTTATCCCAGCTTTTCGATGTCGTACAGGCTGTTCAGCACAAGCCACAGCTGCGGAAAATACCGCATAATATTCCAGATGCTGACGCCTGCCAGCTGATATTCTCCGGCAAGCGCCAGCTTGGCGCGGACAGAACGCGCGTCCTCGAACCAGACCTCGTGCTCGGCACGGTCGCGCCAGTAGTTGTAGTGCGGAGACTGCGCCGTGGCATCATAGCGAATCGGCGCACCGACCTGAATCGCCTGCTCGACGGCCTGCACGCTGCCCAGACTGCGGGCGCGCGACTGTCCCTGCACATAGGGCAGCGTCCAGTCGTAGCCGTAGTTCGGGATGCCCATGAACAGCTTATCCGGCGGCACCTGCGACACGGCAAACCGCACGACCTGCTCTACCTTGTTAATCGGCGCGACCGCCATCGGAGCGGACAACGCGTAACCCCATTCATAGGTCATCAGCAGGGCACGGTCCGCCGCAGAGCCGAGCGCGGCATAGTCGTGCGCCTCATACAGAAGACCTTGCTGCGCGGCGGAGGTTTTAGGTGCGAGTGCCGCGAAGACCGTGTATCCGGCAGGCGAGAGCCGCTCGCGGACCGAGCGGACGAACGCGGCATACGCGTCCGCGTCCTCCGGCGGCACATACTCGAAATCAATGTCCACACCGGCGAAGCCCCTGCATGGCAAGCACCTGTGCCAGATTTTCGATCAGCGCCGCGCGAGCCGTCAGGGGTGTTCAGCAGCCGGTGGGCGCGTTCGCCGGAGAACTGCCCGTCCTCGCCGAGTGTTGTCAGCACGAGCAAAGGCTTCACCTGATACTGCCGCGCCATGCGCACGAGCAGCTCGGCAGAGAACGGTAAAATGCGTCCTGCGTTGTCAAAACCGACGGAAAATACGGATAAGTACGTCAGATAGGGCAGTGTGCGGCGCAGAACGCGCAGGTCGATGCTCGGATAGGCGTAGCCGTTCACCGCAAAGCGTCCCAGCTTGTTTCCATAGCTGAGTACAAGCATCTGCCCCGGCTGAATGCGGTCGGTGCCGCCAAGCTGCGGATTGTTCTGCCACAGCTGCATCACGGTTGTGCCGTTCTGCGCGGCAATGCTGCCGAGCGTGTCGCCGCGGCGGACGATGTACGTCTTTTTCCGGCTGCGGAACAACGATGGTCTGCCCGGGCGTTAAGCGATACGGCTCGTGCAGCTCGTTCTGCTGGATGAGGAACGGCAGGGGAACACTGTGCAGCTGTGCAATGCGGTACAGCGAATCGCCCGGCTGAACAACATGGATCACCATAGAAAAACCACCTTTCTTCCTGCATTTTATGCAGGGAAAGGTGGTTTTGTGAATTGAGAATGGATAATTGAAAATGGAGAATGAATGTTGCGGCGCGTAGCGCCGTTATTTAACCATCGCGCAATGCGCGATACCACAATCTCCATCCTCCATTCTCAATTTTCGATTATAACAGAATAGCCGAGCCAATCGACACGATAAGTGCCGTCAGCAGACCGGCAACGCCGATCGCCAGACCGGAAATCGCGCCTTCGGTCTCACCCAGCTCAATGGCACGCGAGGTACCGACCGCATGGGAGGCCGTGCCGATGGACAGGCCCATCTGCACCGGATTGCGCACGCCGATGCACTTGAGGAAGGTCGGCAGGATGATCGCGCCGATGATGCCGGTGATGACAACCCGCAATCGCGGTGATGGAGGTTACGCCGCCGAGCATTTCGGCTACCGCGACCGCAATCGGAGTTGTTACCGATTTCGGCACGAGAGAAAGCGTCGTGCTTTCGCTCAGACCGAACAGATGGCTGAAGAGCAGCACGCTGCCGATGGATACCATCGAGCCGACGAACGCGCCGAGCAGGATGGGCAGCAGGTTTTTCAGCAGTACATCCAGCTTGCGGTAAATCGGATCGCAAGCGCTACCGTTGCCGGCGTCAGGAAGAACGAGATCAGCTTGCCGGATTCCTCATAGGTCTGGTAGGGGGGTGCCGGTTGCGATCGGCAGGCACCGACCAGAATCAGAGGCAATCAGCGCGGATTGCAGACCGGAGAACCGGTTTTCTTTTGAATCTCTCTACGCCAAGCGCATAAAACCGATGGAAACCAGCAGCCAGAACTGCGAGGAGGAAGATCAGTCATGGTCGAACGCCTCCTCGGTTTCTGATGCTGCAGACGGAACTACGATATGTACGGTCAGTGCGGTAGCAGCGGCGGTACACAGCGTGGTCAGCAGGCAGACGGCAAGGATGGCAAGTGCTTCGCTTTTGATGTCGTTCCAGATTTCCAGCACGCCCAGCATGGCGGGCAGAAAGAAAAATGCCATGTTCTGCAGCAGAAAATCCGCTACGCTCTCTACATGGTGCAGACGGACCGCACCGAAGATGAGCAGGGCGAGCAGCAGGGTCAGACCGAGCACGTTGCCGGGCAGCAGACCGCGGAGTAAAAGGGAGAGCAGTGAGCCGCCGACACAGCAGGCAAGCAGCACACCGAGTTGCTTCATGTGTTTCAAGGTTTTTGCGCTTCTTTCTCGTTTGCGTAGTTTTTGGTCATTGCGGTGAGCAATGTTTGATGAGCAACCTCGGCGTTTTCCCTAAAAATACGCTCGAGCATGGCAGCCTGTCCGTGACTGACGACGTTCATTTTCCACCGCGAACACCTGCTCCATTTCCATGCGGACGGTCAGGTCGTTCGGACCGTGCTCGGTGACGGCGGTGTGGATGCCGGCGTCGCGCCCGGATCTGGCGGACGACACGCAGCGCAGAGCGCTGTGCGGCTCCCGCGGACCGGATAGGGAAGCTGCTTCTCGAAAATGCGGGTAGCCTCGCGTCCCTTTTCGGTGATGGCGTACAGGGTTTTCTCCTTCGTCGGGTATCTCCTCGATGTGCCCGGTCGGGACCATCTCGTAGAAAGCCTCGCTCAGCTCAAGTAGCCAAAGCCTTCGTCACACCAGGTCGTTAAGTCCACAATGGTGCTGAAGCTGACCGGAAATGGCAGCAGATCCATGGCGAACAGGACCAGAAACTTGATATCCTCTTTGGTATGGATAAAACCGTAGCGAACCATATGCGCGATGCCTCCTTCTCTTCCACGGCAGGGCGAAACGCCGTTTTCGTCAGTGCTTTTCATAGTATACTACTCGGCAAGGCAAAATGCAATCGGCTGAAATGACAAAAGAATATTATATAGAACGGCAAGAATTATACTGTAAAAAAATCAGCAGATACAAGGCGAACAAATGTGCGGTTTTTTGATAATCTCCTATTGAACATAAAAAATGAATGCGGTATACTTATATCGAGATTATGTCGAAACGAGGAAAAAAATCATGCCGGAAGTTGTTCTGCGTCCTGCAGAGGAAGAAGATATTGCCGAGATGCTTGCGCTGTATGCGCCGTATGTTGTTCAAACCACTGTGTCGAGCGAGTACGATGCTCCTTCAATGGAGGAGTTTACCCGCCGGTGGCGCACCTATACCCAAAGCTGCCGTGGCTGGTCTGCCGCATTGACGGCGAGGTCGTCGGCTATGGCTATGCTGCGCCGCACCGTACCCGCGCCGCCTATCAGTGGTCGGTCGAAACATCTATCTACGTTGCACAGGAGCAACACCGCCACGGTATCGCCGGTGCGATTTACGCCGCGCTGTTTGAACTGCTGGCGATGCAGGGGATACTATAATATCTACGTCGGCATCACTTCACCGAATGAGCGGTCGATGAAGTTCCATAAAGCCATGGGCTTTATCATCTCAGGCGCATATCAGGAGAGCATGTATAAATTCGGTCAGTGGCGCGATGTCCTCTGGATGGGCAAGAGCCTGCGTCCGCATGACGGCGCACCGCAGCCGACCGTTCCAGTTCCCGGAGATTAAGGACAGTCCACTGGTAACCAGAGCGCTCAATCAGGCGGTGGAGAAGATTCATTTTTTAATGGAGAATTGAGAATGGATAATGGAGAATTAAAGGAAACGCCGCGAAGCGGCGTTAACAATCGCGCAGAGCGCGATACTGCTTTCAATCTTCAATTTTCAATTCTCCATTCTCAATTTTGTACAGGGGGAGGGAATACAGATGCCAGACAACCCGCACATGGGTCATCGACAGCGCATGCTGGACAAATTCCGCCGGTTCGGACTGGAGATCTTCAGCGACCACGAGGTGTTGGAGATGCTGCTGTATTTTGCGGTGCGGCAGGGCGACACCAACCCGACAGCACACCGGCTGATGCAGCGGTTTGTTCACTGCATGCGGTGCTCGAGGCAACCGAGGACGAGCTGCAGACGGTCGAAGGCGTCGGTCCGCGCTCGGCGGAGCTGCTGCACCTGTGCTTTGCCCTGTTTCACCGTTATCAGGCGGATGTGGCGAAAATGGAGCAGTTTACCGACAAACTGAACACCTATGACCGCATCGGCGCGTATTTCGTGCCGCAGCTGTGCGCCGAGCGGGAGGAAGTGCTGCTGGCCGCCTATGTGGATGGCGCGGGACGTGTGCTCAAGTGCGAGGAGATCGCACGCGGCGGACATGCGCGGGTGCAGGTGGACAGCTACAAGATTGCCCGCGGTGCCTTGATGGCCGGTGCGGCAGGCGTTGCGCTGGCGCATAATCATCCGAACGGCACGCCGACACCCTCACAGGAGGATTTTGATATGACTGGACCGTCTGCAGCGCACGCTCTCCGAACTGGGGGTGGAGCTGGTCGATCACTGCGTTGTGGCACGCAGCAATTTCACATCTATCGGCAGACTGAGAAGCGGAAGCCTAAGAAAAACGGTACTGATTTGTAAACAGCGTAATGGAAAATTGAGAATTAGGAACCGTGCATAGCACGGAATTTGATGCCGCTGTGCGGCGCATTTCATTCTCCATTTTTCCATTCTCCATTCTCAATTACTGCACACGCTAAGAGCAAAGAGGGAGGTCTATTTCCTTGCCTGATTTCAAGATACACAGCCTACCAAATGGCAGGCGATCAGCCGGAGGCGGTAGCAAACTGGTGGAGGGCATCAACAATGGTCTGACCGAGCAGACGCTGCTGGGTGTTACCGGCTCCGGCAAGACGTTCACCATGGCGAACATCATCGAGCAGACCCAGCGCCCGACGCTGGTGCTCGCGCACAATAAAACGCTGGCCGCACAGCTCTGCACCGAGCTGCGCGAATTTTTCCAGAGAATGCGGTAGAATATTTCGTATCCTACTACGATTATTATCAGCCCGAAGCCTATATACCCTCGACCGACACATATATAGAAAAGGATTCCGCCATCAATGATGAAATTGACCGCCTGCGCCACTCTGCGACCTCGGCGCTGAGCGAGAGACGCGATGTGATCATTGTGTCGTCCGTGTCGTGCATTTACTCACTCGGCGACCCGATCGACTACAAGAGCATGGTGATTTCCATCCGTCCGGGCATGGAGATGAGCCGCGAGGAGCTCATCCGCCGACTGATAGACATTCAGTATGAGCGCAACGACATTGCGTTCGAGCGCAACCGCTTCCGCGTGCGCGGTGACACGGTGGAAATCTGGCCGGTATACTCGGATGAGGATGTTGTCCGTATCGAGTTTTTCGGTGATGAGGTGGACCGCATCAGCCGTATTAACCCGCTGACCGGCGTTTCTCTCGGTGAACTGGGGCATATTGCTGTTTTTCCGGCGAGCCACTACGTTACACCCAAGGAAAAAGCTGGAGGAAGCCATCAAGGACCTCGAAGAAGAACTGGAACAGCGCGTAAAAATACTTCGAGGAAAACGGCAAGCTGATCGAGGCACAGCGCATCGCGCAGCGCACCCGCTACGACATTGAAATGCTGCAGGAGATCGGTTTCTGCTCGGGCGTCGAGAACTATTCGCGCGTGCTGTCCCGCCGTGCGCCGGGGAGTGCGCCGTTCACGCTGCTCGATTATTTCCCGAAGGATTTTCTGCTTATCGTGGACGAGAGCCACGTCACGCTCCCGCAGGTGCGCGCCATGTACCACGGCGACCGCGCCCGCAAGGAAAGTCTGGTCGAAAACGGCTTCCGCCTGCCGAGCGCGTATGACAACCGCCCGCTCAATTTTGACGAGTTCAACGACCGTCTGAACCAGATTGTGTATGTTTCCGCAACACCTGCCGAGTATGAGCTGTCGCGCTCGGGTCAGGTGGTCGAGCAGGTCATCCGCCCAACCGGTCTGCTCGATCCGGAGGTCGTTGTCCGTCCGGTTGATGGCCAGATCGACGATCTCATTGGTGAAATAAACGCCCGCACGGCGAAGGGGGCGAACGTGTGCTCGTTACCACTCTTACCAAGAAAATGGCGGAGGATTTGACAGCATACCTTGAAACAATGGGTATCAAGGTGCGCTATATGCACCACGATGTTAAGACCATCGAGCGGCAGGAGCTAGTGCGCGATCTGCGTCTCGGCGTGTACGATGTGCTTGTCGGCATCAACCTGCTGCGCGAGGGTCTCGACATTCCCGAGGTATCGCTCGTTTGTCATTCTCGATGCGGACAAGGAGGGATTTCTCCGGTCGGAGACCTCGCTCATCAGACCATCGGCCGCGCCGCACGAAACGAGCACGGCATGGTGCGTGCTGTATGCAGACAGCATCACGCCCTCGATGAAGCGCGCGATGGACGAGACCGAGCGCCGCCGTGCGCTGCAGGATGCGTTTAATAAGGCACACGGAATTATCCCCAGGTCTGTGCATAAAAAGGTGCAGGATGTTATCGAGATCACCTCGAATGTGCCCTCGAGCAGCAAGAAAAAGCTGCGCAGCAAGGGCGAAAAACAGCAGGAGATCGCCCGCCTGACCCGCCAGATGAAGGAGGCCGCGAAGATGCTCGAGTTTGAAATCGCAGCACAAACGCTCCGTGATCTAAAGATTTAGGCGCTTGAAAATGGATAATGGAGAATTGAAAATGGAAAATGTCGCTATTCTTGCGCGAGTTCCGTCCGCGCTGCGACGAGGTGCGCCGTTTTGCGGCGATAATTCTCAATTCTCCATTCTCAATTTTCAATTACTCAACCGTTATGCGTAACAATAAAGGAAAATAAAAATGCAGGAATACATTCACGTTAAAGGTGCGCGAGCACAATCTGAAAAACATCGATATTGAAATCCCGCGCGACGAGCTTGTGGTGTTCACCGGCCTGTCCGGCTCGGGCAAATCGTCCCTGGCGTTCGACACCATCTACGCCGAGGGTCAGCGCCGCTATGTCGAGTCGCTGTCCAGCTATGCGCGGCAGTTCCTCGGTCAGATGGACAAACCGGACGTAGACTACATCGACGGTCTCTCCCCCGCCATCTCCATCGACCAGAAGACGACCTCACAGAACCCGCGTTCAACAGTCGGCACGGTCACCGAGATCTATGACTATCTGCGCCTTCTCTGGGCGCGCATCGGCACGCCGCACTGCCCCAAGTGCGGCAAGGAGATCCGCCAGCAGACGATCGACCAGATCATCGACCGGCTGATGGCGCTCGAGGAAAAAACGCGCGTGCAGCTGCTCGCGCCGGTCATCCGCGGCAAAAAGGGCGAACACGTTAAAGGTGTTCGAGAACGCCCGCAAGCAGGGCTATGTCCGCGTGCGCGTGGACGGCGAGATACATGACCTTTCCGAAGAATTCAAGCTCGCCAAGACGAAAAAGCACAGCATCGAGATCGTCGTCGACCGCGTTGTCATCCGTCCGGACGCGCGCGGCCGCATCACGGATTCGGTGGAAACCGCCTCGGCGCTGTCCGGCGGTCTTGATCGCGGACGGCATCGGCGGCGAGCCAATCACGTTCTCGCAGAACTATGCCTGCGATGACTGCGGCATTTCCATCGAGGAGCTTACGCCGCGTATGTTCTCATTCAACAATCCGTATGGCGCGTGTCCGGTGTGCACCGGTCTGGGCATCCAGAAGCGCGTTGACCCGGACCGCGTCATTCCGAACCGCCATCTTTCCATCAAGCAGGGCGCTATCCGCGCCTCCGGCTGGGGAACGCCGACACGGGCAGCATCGCGGCGATGTACTACAACGCACTCGGCAGAAAGCACGGCTTTTACGCTCGAAACGCCCATTGAGGAACTGTCCGGACAGGCGCTCGACGAGCTGCTCTACGGCACGGGAGACGAGGTGCTCGAGCTGTCGGTCAGCCGCATTTCGGGCGGCGTGATGCGCCAGCCGTTCGAGGGCATCATCCCGAACCTCGAACGCCGCTACCGCGAGACCAACAGCGAGTGGTCGCGCGGCGAGATTGAAGAGGTGATGAGCGAAAGTCCGTGTCCGGCGTGCCACGGCCGCCGTCTGCGCCCGGAGGTGCTGGCGGTCACGCTCGGCGGACTGAATATCGCGGAGTTTGCGGAAAAGTCGGTCGTCAAGGCGATGGAGTTCCTCCACACGCTCAAGCTGACCGAAATGCAGCACAAAATCGGTGACAGCGTAATCAAGGAGATCATGGACCGTCTCGGCTTTTTGCAGTCGGTCGGACTGGAATATCTGACGCTTTCGCGCTCGTCCGGCACACTGTCCGGCGGCGAGTCCCAGCGCATTCGTCTGGCAACGCAGATTGGCTCCGGGCTGGTGGGCGTGCTCTATATCCTCGATGAGCCGAGCATCGGTCTGCACCAGCGCGACAACGACAAGCTGCTTGCGACCCTGGGGCGGCTGCGCGACCTCGGCAACACGCTCATCGTGGTCGAGCACGACGAGGACACCATGTTCGCGGCTGACCACATCGTAGACATCGGTCCGGGCGCGGGCCGCAACGGCGGCGAGGTCGTGTTCGAGGGCACGATGACGAGCTGCTCAAAAGCGACAAATCCATCACCGGACAGTATCTTTCGGGCAAAAAATTCATTCCGGTGCCCGAAATCCGGCGCAAAAGGCAACGGCAAGAAGCATCACGGTCAAGGGCTGTGCGGTGAACAACCTCAAGCACACGGATTTCACGATTCCGCTCGGCACGCTTGACCTGTGTGACCGGTGTTTCGGGTTCGGGCAAGTCCTCGTTCGTCAACGAAATCCTGTACAAAAAAGCTGGCAGCGGAGCTGAACGGCGCGAAGACCCGTGCCGGCGCGCACGACATTCATCGGCATCGAGAATCTGGATAAGGTCATCGACATTGACCAGTCGCCCATCGGCCGCACGCCGCGCTCCAATCCGGCGACCTACACGGGTGTGTTCAACGACATCCGCGACCTGTTCGCCAAAACGGCAGATGCCAAGGCGCGCGGCTACGGCCCGAGCCGTTTCTCCTTCAATGTCAAGGGCGGTCGCTGCGAGGCGTGTGCGGGTGACGGCCTGCTCAAAATCGAAATGCACTTCCTGCCGGACGTCTATGTCCCCTGCGACGTCTGCAAGGGCCGCCGCTACAACAAGGAGACCCTGGACGTGCGCTACAAGGGCAGGAATATCTACGAGGTGCTCGACATGACGGTGGACGAGGCGTGCGAGTTCTTCGCGAACGTGCCGAAGATCGCGCGGCGGCTGGAGACCATGCGCGAGGTCGGCCTCGGCTATGTTAAGCTGGGGCAGCCCTCCACCACGCTCTCCGGCGGCGAGGCGCAGCGCGTTAAAGCTGGCGACCGAGCTGTCAAAACGCTCGACCGGCAAAGACGATCTATATTCTCGATGAGCCGACCACCGGTCTGCATGTCGCAGATGTCCACAGGCTTGTGGATGTTCTGCAGAAGCTGGTGGACGCAGGCAACACGGTCGTTGTCATCGAGCATAATCTGGATGTGATCAAGACCGCAGACTACATTCCTCGATCTCGGTCCCGAGGGCGGCAGCGGCGGCGGCCGACTGGTCGTTTCCGGCACGCCGGAGGAGGTTGCACAGTGCAAGGGTTCGTATACCGGACAGTATCTCGGACCGATCCTCGCCCGCAAAAACGGCGGAAAACGGGATAAAATAAAAAATATGCAGCAAAACGGACGTTTCGACATCCGTTTTTAAAATAATAAACAAGGCGATTTGCGAGCAAATTTTGTGTGCTGACAAGACGCGGTTTTTGCGGTAATACTTGATGTATTACCATGAAATCGCAAAAAGTCAGGGTTTTCCGTAAAAGCGCCGCATTTTGCGGCATTGCCTTACATGTGATTTTGGGCGTGTTTTTGGTATAATAGTGATAATATAAAATCGGAGTTACCATACGCAGGCGCCGGAAGGCGTGCTGCTGCCGTGACTCAGGAAGGGATCGTTCAATATGAGAGCAAAGCGATGGGTGATCGCCTCGCCGGACACCGAGCGGGTGCGGGTGCTGTCGCGGGAGACCGGCTATACACCGCTGACGGCGGCGGTGCTGTCGGCGCGCGGCATCGACACACCGCAGGCTGCGGCGGATTACCTGAGCTGCGATGTGCGCGGACTGCATGATCCGTTCGGTCTGACCGATATGGATAAGGCAGTCGAGGTCGTCCGCGAGGTAATAGATCGCGGAGAAAATGGTGGTCTACGGTGATTACGACGTAGACGGCATCACGGCAACGTGCACACTGGTGGATTATCTGCGCAGCAAGGGCGCAAAATGTGAATATTACATTCCCAACCGTCTGACGGACGGCTACGGTCTGACCGTCCGGCGATGGAGCAGCTGTATGAGCAGGGCACGCGCCTGCTCATCACGGTGGACTCGGGCATTACAGCCAACGAGGAGATTGCCGTCGCACGCGAGCTCGGCATGCAAGTCGTCATTACCGACCACCACGAGTGCCACGAAAACCTGCCGGACGCGCAGGCGGTCGTGGACTGCAAGCGGACGGACGATACCTATCCGTTTTCCAGCCTGGCGGGTGTCGGTGTGGCATTCAAGCTGATCTGCGCACTCGAGGGCGACACGCTTTCCATGCTCGACCGGTACGCCGACCTTGTAGCGCTCGGCACGGTGGCCGATGTCATGCCGATTGTCGGTGAAAACCGCATTATCGTGGCGGAAGGGCTGAAAAAAGCTGTCCGTGACGGCGAATATCGGTCTGGAAATGCTGCTGCGGGAGGCCGGTATGAAGAACAGGCGGCTGACCTCCTCGACCATCAGCTATGTGCTTGCGCCGCGCATCAACGCGGCGGGCCGCATGGGCAAGGCCGAGCTTGCCGCCGAGCTGTTCCTGACGAAGGATCCGGTACGGGCACAGGCGCTTGCCGCTGAGCTTTGCGAGCAAAACAAGCTGCGCCAGAACGAGGAGAACAAGATACTCGAGCAGACGCTCACGCGTTTGCGCCGGGAATACAACCCGCTTGAGGATAAGATCATCGTGCTGGCCGGAGAGGGCTGGCATCAGGGCGTTATCGGCATCGTGTGCTCGCGGCTGTGCGACCGCTACGGCTGTCCGGTCGTGCTCATCTCGGTGGACGAGGACGGCGTAGGCAAGGGCTCCGGCCGCTCGATCGGCAGCTTCAATCTGTTTGAGGCGCTCACCTCGTGCGAGGATTTGTTCGAGCGCTACGGCGGTCATGCGCTTGCCGCAGGACTGACCGTGCAGGCGGACAGGATCGAAGAACTCCGCACGCGCCTGCGCAAGTACGCGGAAACGCATGTCACCATGGCGGAGCTCGTTCCGCAGCTGCACATCGACTGCATGGTGCAGTCGGAGTGGCTGACGCAGGAGAACATCGAATCCCTGAGGCGTACTCGAGCCGTACGGCATGAAAAATGCGGAGCCTGTGTTCTGCATGAAGAACATGACCGTTGAGGAGATTACGCCGCTGTCCAGCGACCGGCATGTTCGTCTGTCGCTCATCAAGGACGGAAAGCGGTTTTCTGCGATCTGGTTCGGCATCGGTGCGGGCGGTCTCGGCTTTGTCGAGGGCAACACCGTGGATGCCGCCTTTCATCTGGAAATCAACGAATTTCGAGGCCGCCGCTCGGTGCAGCTGACCATCTGCGATGTGCAGCTGAGTGACTGTGAGCATCTGGCGGATCAGAAGATTCTCAATCTGTATAATACACTCATGCAGGACGGCCCGCTCACCGCAAAGGGAAGCGCGTCTGCTCCTGCCCGACCGTAAGGATCTGGTCGCTGTCTGGCGGCATGTGACCTGCCGCGCGGAGGACGGACGGCTTTCCGTACCGGACGGGGCGCTTTCCCGCCGGGTTGCGTGGGAAAGCCGACGCGACATTAACATCGGCAAGCTGTTTGTCTGTCTGGACGTTTTCAGGAGTCCGGACTCATCAGCTATCATTTCAAGGAAGGCATGCTCAACATTTTGCTCAAACCCTACGAGGGCAAGGCCGATATTTCCGGATCGGTTGTCCTTGCCACATTACAAAAGCATGGCGGGGTGACACGAATGGGGGAAGGATCTATGCAAACGAAACTGGATTTTTTGATCGAACGCGTACAAAAACAAAACCCGCAGGCGAATATCAAGAAGATTCGCGCGGCATACGAATATTGCGGCCAAGGCACATGAGGGACAGAAAACGCCGCAACGGTGAGCCGTATATCATTCATCCGGTCGCTGTCGCCGAGATCGTTGTGGAGATGGGGCTGGATACGGATTCCATCTGTGCAGCGCTGCTGCATGACTGCATTGAGGACACCGAGTTCGGCTACAAGGAGATCGAAAACAAATTCGGCACGCCGGTCGCGGAGCTGGTGGACGGCGTAACCCGACTGGGCATGCTGCGCTACTCCAGGGAGCAGGAGCAGTTCGAGGACCTGCGCAAGATGTTCCCTCGCCATGGCGAAGGATATCCGCGTTATCCTTATCAAGCTGGCCGACCGACTGCACAATGCGCGCACCTTCCAGTTCCTGCCCGAGCGCAAGCAGCGCGACAAGGCACTGGAAACCATGGAGATTTACGCGCCGATCGCGCACCGTCTCGGCATGAGCCGCATCAAGTGGGAGCTTGAGGATCTGTCGCTGAAGGTTCTCGACCCCATCGGCTACAACGAAGATTGTGGAAGGCTTAAAGGCCCAGAGTGAGCAGCACGAGGAATTCCTGCAGGGCATTCAGGACCGCATCAGCACCAAGCTGAAGGAAGCGAACATCCACAACGCGATTTCGGCCCGCGTCAAGCATATTTACTCGATCTACCGCAAAATGTATGCCCAGCACAAGACCATCAACGAGATCTATGATATCTGCGCCGTGCGCGTTATTGTCGATACCGTGGCGGACTGCTACAACGTGCTCGGCTACGTCCACGACCTGTACAAGCCGATTCCGGGCCGCTTCAAGGACTATATCTCCCACACCGAAGCCGAACGGCTATCAGTCACTGCATACGACGGTCATCGGCCGAGCAGGCATCCCGTTTGAGGTGCAGATTCGTACCGTAGAGATGCATAAAATGGCGGAATACGGTGTTGCGGCGCACTGGAAGTACAAGCAGGGGTCTGGATAAGAAGGGCAACGAGGAAGCATTTGCGTGGATTCGCCAGCTGCTTGAAGCCCAGCAGGACACCGAGGCCGAGGACTTTATCAAAAACATCAAAAGGTTGACCTGTTCGCGGACGAGGTATTCGTCTTTACGCCCAAAGGGCGATGTGTCAACATGCCGGCAGGCGCAACGCCGATCGACCTTGCGTATGCAATTCACTCCGCAGTCGGCAACCGCGCGACCGGCTGCAAGCTGAACGGCCGTATCGCACCGATCGACAGCCAGCTGAAAAACGGCGATATCGTTGAGATCCCTGACCTCAAGGAGGCACACGGTCCGAGCCGTGACTGGGTGAAGATCGTCAAGACCACCGGGCGCGCAACAAGATCAAGCAGTGGTTCAGAAGGAATGCCGCGAGGAAAATATCGTCAACGGCAAGGAGGATCTCGACCGCGAGCTGCGTGCCAACCTGCTGTATAACGGCTTCTATGAGAACGAAGAGGTGCAGAAGAACACGCTCAACAAGTTCTCGTTCAACACGGTCGATGAGCTGTACGCGGCCGTCGGCTACGGCGGCATTATGCTGACCAAGGTCATCAATAAGGTTAAGGACGATGTCGGCAAGCTGCGCCGCCAGCGCGAGCAGGCAGAGCGTGCCGCACATCCGCAGAATGAGCAGCAGCAGCGCCGCCAGAATAAATCCAGCGACGGCGTTGTTGTCGAAGGCATTGATAACTGTCTGGTCAAGTTTGCCCGCTGCTGTACGCCGATTCCGGGCGATGAGATCGTCGGCTTTGTCACCCGCGGCTATGGTGTTTCCATCCATCGCCGTGACTGCGTGAATGTCCATATCGAGGAAGAACCCGACCGCTGGGTCCGTGCCTGGTGGGATGAGGATATGGCAGCCAATGCCGGTCATGTCAATAAGTTCTCCACCGGTCTGCAGATTTCCACGCGCAACCGTATCGGCGTGCTGAGTGACGTTACGCTGGCGTTTGCTTCGAGTAAGATCAACGTTCATGAGATTTCCGCACGCGACCTCAACGACGGCTACGGCGTTATCAACGCCATGGTTGACGTCACGAGCGTCCATCAGCTGGATAATATGATCAGCCGCCTGCGCTCCATCAAGGGCGTTGTCGATGTGACCAGAACGGTGGATACGAATTGATAATTGATGATTGAGAATGGAGAATGGAAAATGAGACGCGGAAAGCGCTTGTGCCTGCGCGTTTCAGGCTCCCCCTAAAAGGGGGGAGGCATTGGCTGGTGCAGAAGGTTTACAAAGGCTCGATGGGTCATCGAGCCCCACGATGTATCTAACTGGTATCATCAAAGGAGTTGCGCGGCACTGCTGCCGCGCCCAGCGTAGACCCCAATTGGATGTGGCAGTACGGTATCCGAAATGCGAATAAGTGGATACCATGCGGAAGAAAAAATCCTCTGCCGTTCCTTTCCTGCTTACGAAGTCTACCATCTGCACTCAAGGTATCCCAAAAAGGAAACAGGAGTCCCAAGAGGGGTAGAAACCATTGGTGTCTACCCTTTTGGAACCCAGCCAAGGTTTGGCACCCATTCCAAATCAAAAAAATCAACAGATTAAATTCAAAACTTACTACGAAAAGAGGAAAACAATGCGGGCACTGGTTCAGCGCGTCTCTCACGCCTCGGTGACGATCGACGGCAGGATTCACGGACAGATCGGACAGGGCTTCCTTGTCCTGCTCGGCATCACAGACGGTGATACCGTGGACGATGGTTTATCTGGCCGATAAAACGGTTAAAAAAATGCGTGTATTCACGGACGAAAACGACAAAATGAACCGCTCGCTCGCGGATGTCGGCGGCGGCTTGCTCATCGTGTCGCAGTTCACGCTCTACGGCAACTGCCGCAAGGGGCAACCGCCCGAGCTTCACGAACGCTGCCCGTCCGGAGACCGCCATCCCGCTGTATGAAGCATTCATTGCGCGCTGCCGCGAGAGCGGCCTGCCGGTCGAGACCGGCGAGTTCGGCGCGGATATGAAGGTCGATCTATTGAATGACGGCCCGGTAACGCTGTGGATGGACACTAAGGATATGCGGCGATAATGCCGCATTTAGAGTGAAGAGTGCAGAGTTGAGAGTGAAGAGAAACGCACATCTCCACTCTCCACTCTTCACTCTCCAATCTTATAACATGGGAAAGCGATAACAAATACCTATGAAATTGATGCAACTCTGTGTGGGCATGGTCCGCACGAATTGTTATATTGTATATGATGAAGCAACCCGCGAAGCCGCGGTGATCGATCCGGGCGACAATGCCAAGTCGATTTTGCACGCGGTAAACGAGGAACAGCTGAATGTCAGGGTATGTGCTGCTGACGCACGCGCATTTTGACCACATTCTGGCGGCGCACGAGGTACTCGAAGCCACCGGCGCACAGTATGTTGTGCCGGAGAAGGACACCTGGCTGCTGAGCCGCGACAACATGGGTCAGTTCCGCGGGCTGGCGCGCAATTATGTGCAGGATACGCCGGATATTCTGGCGAATGAGGGCACCGAGGTGACGTTTGGCGGCATGACGGCAACCTATATGGCAACGCCCGGTCACACGCCCGGCTCGTCCGTCATCAGGATCGGTGACTGCCTGTTCACCGGCGATACGCTGTTCCGTCACGAGTGCGGCCGCTGCGACCTTGAGGGCGGCGATTTCTCTGCCATGCTGCGCTTTTTGAAGCGTCTGCATGACCTTGACGGCGATTACAAGGTATTCCCCGGTCACGAGGGCATTTCTACGCTGAACGAGGAACGCGCATACAATCCATATATGCTGCAGGCGATGGGAAAATGATCTATACACTGGAAAATCACGAACTGAAACACGCGGTAGAGGAAATGCTGTTCCATCTGCTGCCGACCGAAACACGCTGAGCAGGGCGGACACCGCCGAGCAGATCACCGAGCCGTACTGCCGCAGCATTTTTGACCGAGGAGAACGGCGAAGCCGCCGCGCGTGCGATCGTCTGCATGGACGGCGCAGTGCATGAGGCGGAAAAGCGCGCGTCTGTTACCGGACTGGCAACGCTGGACTACAAGCGCACCATCACCGAACTGGTGAAAAACGACCGTGTACGACGCGGTCGGTCGTGCCGTTCCTGCCGCAGGCTCCGGTCTGGGCAGCCTGACCGGCGTGCGTCCGGCCAAGCTGGCGCGCGGCATGATCGAGCGCGGCATGACGCGCGGCGAGGCGGCGGTCGAGCTGCGCGAGCACTTTCACGTTTCACCCGAGCGCACGGCGCTGACGATCCGCGCAGCCGCAACCGCGATGGAGATGGACAAGACCATCGGTGAAAACGATATTTCGCTGTACGTCGGTATTCCGTTCTGTCCGTCGAGGTGCTATTACTGCTCGTTCGTATCGGCAACCACGGCGCAGTCCGGTAAACTCATCGAGCCGTATCTGGACACGCTGTGCCGTGAGATCGAGGAGACAGCCGCGCTTGTCCGCGCAGCGGGCAAGCAGGTGCAGAGCGTCTACATGGGCGGCGGCACGCCGACCACGCTGGACGAGCATCAGCTGGCACGGCTGCTGTCGGCGCTCGAAAATCACTTTGATTTTTCACATTTGCGCGAATATACTGTAGAAGCGGGCCGTCCGGATACCATCACACCGGAAAAGCTGCGCGTGCTCAAAAGCGCGGGTGTTGGCCGCGTGAGCATCAACCCGCAGAGCATGAATGACACCGTTCTGGCCGCAATCGGCAGAAAACACGGCTCGGCAGACGTGCTCCGCGCATTTGACGAGGCGCGGCAGGCGGGCTTTGACGAGATCAACATGGATCTGATCGCCGGTTTGACCGGAGACACTGCCGAGACTTTTTGCACAGACTGTGGATACTTTGCTGAATCTTTCGCCGGAGAATATCACGGTGCACACGCTCGCCATCAAGCGCGGCGCGGATCTGACTGATAAGGCGGCTGCTGCCGCCGCACAGCGCGAGACGGTTTCTCAAATGCTGGATGGTGCATCGCACGCGCTGCAGAATGCAGGCTACGGTCCGTACCACCTCTATCGGCAGAAATTTATGGCAGGCGGCTTTTGAGAACGTCGGCTGGTGCAAGCCGGACACCGAATGCTTCTACAACGTGAGCATGATGGAGGAGCTGCAGACCATTCTGTCGCTCGGTGCGGGCGGTGTTTCCAAGCGCGTCGTGCGCGAGACTGGCTGGATCGAGCGCGCGAACAATCCCAAATATCCGCTTGAGTACATTCAGGCGGCGGACAGACTGGCCAATGGCAAGAAAAAAGCTGCTGTTCCCAAGAAATGATCAGGATAGGGAAATGAGTGAGTAATTCCGTAAGAAGGGACTGGCTATGGCAGAATACACACTGAAATACATCAATCACCGTGCCGAATGCGACGCGGAAGCCTTTGTGAACGACTGCGAGGAAGGCTATCATCGTCAGCTGCATCTGGTGGCTGACCAGATCGCCGCGAACTGCAAGCGCAAGCCGGTCGTGCTGCTCAACGGTCCGTCCTCATCGGGCAAGACCACCACGAACGACCGTCTGGGCCGCATTCTCGAGCTGGCGGGCATTCACGCGCACATGATCTCGATGGACGATTATTACCGTACCTCGGGCACCTCCTACGACATTCCGTTTGACGAGGAAAACGGCGTCAATGACCTCGAAAGCCCGGAGTGCATGGATCTCGGATCTGCTGCGCGACCACCTGACGCGTCTTGTGGCGGGCGAGGAGATCATGGTGCCGCGCTTTGATTTCGAAACGCGCACCTCGCATCGCAACGACCGTGCGGTGCAGCTGCACAAGGACGAGATTGTGATGATCGAGGGCATTCACGCGTTTAATCCGGTCATCATGGGCGATCTGGAGAAGCATGCGACAAGCGTCTATCTTTCGGTGGCGAGCGTGCTGCTGACCGACCATAACATCCGCGTTGAGCCGCACATGCTGCGCTTTCTGCGCCGCGCCATGCGCGACAGCCTGTTCCGCAGCTCGCCGGTGGAGCACACCTTTTAAAGCAGTGGAACTCGGTGCGGAGAGGCGAGAGACTGTATATTTCGCCGTACCGCGGGCAGGCTGACCTACGGTGGACACCTATCTGCCGTACGAGACCAACATCTCATGCAGTATCTGAGTGAAAAGCTGCAGGGTGAGGAGCGCATGCTCGAGCAGGCTGACCTTGCACCGCTCAGCGCGATTCTGGATCGGGTTTCGCCGATCGACTACAAGCCGTATATGCCGGAGGATTCGGTTCTGCATGAGTTTATCGGCTGAAAAATGTCCGGATTCTTGCTTTTTTGGCAGGGTATGAATATAATGGCAATACCACATAATTGAAACTGCGGCGTTTTTGCGGAAATTTTCCGCAAATCGCCCTTGTTCCATTACGCAATATTACCATGAGACCGGAAACGGAGACATTCCGTCGGAAGGGAGCGACAAGCTATGGATATGAAAATGCAGGCTTTTCTGGATAAGGTAAAGGACATGGCGGATAAAACCGGCAAGGTCTCCCGTCATGCGGGCGTAGCCGGCAAAAAGGCGAACGACCTTGCACTGGCGACCCGCATCAACCTGCAGATTTTTCGATCTGAACACCGAGTGCGAAGCACTGTACAAGGAAATCGGCAAGCTGGTGTACGATCTGCACCGCGGCGCAGAGGTCACCAACGAGGAAATGGACGAAAAGATGGCGCAGGTCGATGCCAAGCAGGAAAAGCTGGCTGCGCTGCGCGACAAGCTGGCGGAAATGCGCTCGGTAACGGCGTGCCCGCACTGCGGCAAACCGTGCGGCAAGGATGACGCATACTGCTCGTCCTGCGGCGCAGAGCTGTAACATAATACGGTTTGATGCATCATATTGTAATATCGGGCAAGGGCAGCTATGCCCATTCTGATCAAAGGGAAAGGGGCGTACGGCGTTTGCAGCGTAAAAACAGAATTTCATTCAAGGTGCGTTCATTTTGATGCTGGCCAGTCTGCTTGTCAAGGTGATTGGCGCATTCTTTCCAGATACCGCTGCTCAACATGATCGGCGGCAAGGATTCGCCGGCGTTCGGCATGTTCAGTGCGGCGTACCGCGTGTACACGGCGATGCTGATGATCTCGACCGTCGGTGTTCCGGCGGCGCTGGCGAAAAATGGTCGCGGAGGCCACAGCCCGCGGCAGAGAGCATGAGGTGCGGCGTACCGTCCGTGTGGCGGGAAGCATTTTCATTCCGCTCGGTGCGGTCTGCTCGGTCGTGCTGTTCCTCGGCGCGGGCACGTTTGCATCCTGGATCAAGAGCGCGGATTCCCGGCTGGCGGTTATGGCCATCGCACCGAGCGTTCTGATGGTTGCTGTTCTGGCGGTGTTCCGCGGCTACTATCAGGGCCGCTCGAACATGGTGCCGACGGCGGTTTCGCAGGTGATCGAGTCACTCGGCAAGCTGTTTATCGGTCTTGGACTGGCGTATTATGCGGTTCAGCATAACTTTTCCGATCAGGCAGTCGCGGCAATGACCGTCCTCGGCGTTACCATCGGCGAGGTGGCTGCCGCTGTTTACATGCTCATTCAGGGAGCGATCACGCATCGCAGCAGCTCGGCAGTGCACGCGCTGGACGACAGTGTGCGTCCGGCGGGCCAGCTGGCGAAAACGCTGCTCAGTCTGTCCATTCCGATCACGATCAGCTCAGCGGTTATGAGTCTGACCGACCTGATCGACGTGGCGCTGATCTCCACGCGTCTGCAAAAGTCCGGCGGTCGGCATGACGGCAAGAGAAGCAATGTCCACCTACGGCATTTACACCGGTCAGGCCATCAACTTCTTCAATCTGCCGCAGACGCTCATCACCGCACTGGCGGTCAGCGTGCTGCCGACCATCGCAAGCGCACGCGCGGCGGCAACCATGCCAAGGTCTCAAAACACTGGGTACCACGCTGCGCATGACGGTTATCATCACCCTGACCGGCTGGCGCGGGCTTCATCATGCTCGCCGGACCGATTCTGCGCATGCTGTATTCGCAGGGAACAGAGCTTGGCGGTGTACTGATGGGTCTGCTCGGATTTGCCGTACCGGCGGCGGCACTTGTGGCTGTCACCAACTCGACGCTGCAGGCGTTCGGCCGCATTGACCTGCCGCTTGTCTCGATGTTTGCAGGCGCGGTTGTCAAAATGCTCGGCGACTATTTTCTCATCGGCAATCCGGCGCTGAATATCATGGGTGCGCCCATCAGTACGGCGCTCTGCTACTGGCTGATCGCGGTCATCAACCTGTTCCACATCAGGCGTCTGACGGGTTCGCTGCCGCCGATCGGAAAAACGGTCTGCCGTCCGCTGGCGGCCACCATCGGCATGAGTGCGGCGATTTTCATTGTGCAGCGCGTGCTGAACGGTGCGTTGAGCGCAGCTCCCGGCACCATGCCTGACAAGCTGATCACGCTCGCGTGCATCGGTGTGGCGGTTGCCGTGTATGCCGTTCTGCTGCTCGCGCTCGGTGCAGTCGAGCGGGATGATGTTCTGCTGCTGCCCAAGGGCGAGAAAATCGCAGATATTTTACATCTAAAGTAATCAGGAAGTGCAAAAATGGTTGATTTTGAAATAAAGGATTGTTACAAGTTCGATGATCTGCTCCGCATTATGGAAATCCTGCGCGCGCCGGACGGCTGCATGTGGGACCGTGAGCAGGATCATCATTCTATCCGCCGCAACTTCATCGAGGAGACCTACGAGGTCTGCGAAGCCATCGACGACGAGGACACCGAGCATATGAAGGAAGAGCTTGGCGATGTTCTGCTGCAGGTGGTATTCCACACCCAGATGGAGAAGGAAAAGGGCACATTCGACATCGACGATGTGGCGGACGGCATCTGCAAAAAGCTGATCTTCCGTCACCCGCATATCTTCGGCAATGTCGAGGTCGCCTCGTCCGAGGAGGTCCTCAGGAACTGGGATGACCTCAAGCGCAAGGAGAAGCATCAGGAGACCGATACGCAGGCGCTCGAAAGCGTAGCAAAGAGCCTGCCGAGTTTGATCCGTGCAGAAAAGCTGCAGAAGAAGGCGGCAAAGGTCGGCTTTGACTGGGATAACGTGAAGGATGCACTTGACAAGGTGCAGGAGGAGCTTGACGAGGTCCGTCGTGCCATCGACGGTGACGGCGATCCGGAGGAGGAGATTGGCGACCTGCTGTTCGCGTCCGTCAACGTGGCGCGTCACCTGAAGATCGACCCGGAGGCTGCCGCCGAAAAAGACCTGCAACAAGTTTGTCAGCCGCTTCGCGGAGATGGAGCGTCAGGCGACTGCCGCCGGCAAAAAGCTGGCTGACCTGTCCCTTTCCGAGCTGGATGCACTGTGGGACAGCGCAAAGCACGAGGAACACGCATAAGGAGCAAAACCATGAAGAAAAAGCGAACTGGTGACGCTGGTTTGCAGAAAAACCGGCTTTTCCAAGAAGGACACCGAAAAGACGATCGACACCGTGTTTACCGCCATTGCGGATATCATGGCGGCTGGTGACAAGCTGCAGATCAGCGGCTTCGGTACGTTTGAGACCAAGGAGCGCGCAGCACGCACGGGACACAATCCGCGTACCGGCGAGGAGATCAATATTGCAGCGGCCACTATGCCGGTGTTCAAGCCGGGCAAAGTTTTTGAAGGATAAGGTAGACGGAAACAAGTGAGATTAGACAAGTATTTGAAGGTATCCCGCCTGATCAAGCGCCGCACGGTGGCGAATGATGCATGCGATGCAGCGCGCATCACGGTCAACGGCAAGCCGGCCAAGGCTTCGTATCAGGTAAAGATCGGCGACGTGATCGAGATCGCATTCGGTCAGCGCACGATGAAGGTGGAAGTGCTGAATATCGCGGAGCATACGCTCAAGGCAGATGCGTCTGCGCTGTATAAGGAACTGTAAACCGAACATAACGTATCCCACTCTTGCATATATTGCAGAGTGGGATACTTTTTTGCAGTCAGGAGGGGAGTTATATGGCGCAGGAGGAACGAAAGCCGTGAAATGCCGCACAGTGTCATTCTGGAGGGGAGAGAAGCTGACCATTTCCGGTGTGACCGATGTGCATAGCTTTGATGAGGAACAGGTGCTGCTCGAAACCGTGCGGGGCATGCTGGTCGTGCGCGGTCAGGGACTGCATGTAGAGCGACTACAGCTCGAGGCCGGAGAGCTGATCATTCAGGGGAGATCGGTCTGCTCGAGTACGACGACAGCGTGCAGCCGCGCGACAGCCTGTTCCGGCGGATATTCGGCGGGTGAGCGGCCATGCCGGTGTTTACGAACAGCCAGCAGGTCACGCTCATGCTGCAAAGCCTGCTGCTCGGTGTCAGGATCGGGGCGGTGTATGACATACTGCGGGCACTGCGTCTGCATTTCCGGTGCGGATGGGCAGGGGGCGGCGCTGCTCGATACGCTGTTCTGGGCGATCGTGCTGGCGGCCTTATTCGAGTTTGGGCTGATCGCGGCCGCCGGTCAGCCGCGCGGCTTTGTACTCTTAACGGCGGCAGGCGGCATGGGATTGTACTTTGCGGCGCTGAGCGAAACCATGCTGGAAGCGATTATGAGGCTCCTGCAGGTGCTTGCAAAAAGCTGAGACGCGCCGTATACGGCCTGCGGATGCACTGTCAAACGGTGGTAAAACAGCGGTGCAGTCCGGTAAAAATTCGGTTTTTGACGAAAAAATTTGAAAAAGACTCTTTTCTTTTTCGCAAAAAAGGTATAAAATAAAACCTGTATCAGTCTGACGCGCAAGCAAACGATATGAGGTGAGCAGATGACAAGGCGCACGCGGATGATCCTTATCAGGGCAGCGGTAGTGGTGTTTCTGCTTTACGCGGTCGTCAATGGGTAAACCTGCGCACGCAGATCAAGAGCAAGCGGGATGAACTCGCGTCTCTGACCCTGCGGGTGGAGGAATATCAGAAGGCGAACGAGACGCTCCGGCAGGAAATGCAAAGCGGCATTTCCGAGGAGGATATCGGAGAGATGGCGCGGACAGAACTGGGCTATGCGGAACCGGGCGAGCGTATTTTTGTAGATACGTCCAGCAGGTAAAAGGGAAATAATAACGGAGGCAAAACAGCTTATATGGATTTGGCAGTGGGGAGCAATCGTAGAGGGCAAGGTAACCGGCATCACCAAGTTTGGTGCATTTGTTGCGCTGCCCGAAGGCAAGTCGGGTATGGTGCACATTTCGGAGGTCGCTTCGACTTTTGTAAACGACATCAAGGATTTCCTGCAGGAGGGCCAGCAGGTCAAGGTAAAGATCATCAATATTGATCAGGCAGGCCGTATCAATCTTTCGATCAAAAGGCGCAGCCGCAGGAGCCGCGTCAGCCGAGACAGGAGCGCCGTGAGGGCGGCTTTGCGCCGCGTCAGCCGCGTTTCCAGCGTTCGTCCGCACCGCGCGGACGTGTGCAGCAGGCACCGAAGGACCCGTCCACGATGAGCTTTGAGGATAAGCTGAAGGCGTTTATGTCGGACAGCGAAAGCCGTCAGGCCGATGTGCGCCACGCAACCGATCGCAAGAACGGTTCGCGCCGCCGCAATAAAGAAGAAAACCGAGGGAAACCTCGGTTTTGCTTTTATATGCCGGTGCACAGAAGCGTCGGCAGGGCTTTTCGGCACCGGCTGACCGGGGTACACGAACTGCGTTAGCGTGTTCGCCCTGACGGGGCGGCTCCTTCTCTGCACCGACCCAGCGGGGTGCGCGACCTGCCGCAGGCGTGTTCGCCCCTTTCCGGGCGGGAAGTTTTTGCTGAACCTCAGCGGGGGATTCGCCGTCTGCGGACGGCGGGAGGAGCGTCGCGGCGCCCGCCGCGGGGAGACGCCGTACCCACGGCGGTGGGCAAAAGGAAGGACAACCTGCGGTTTTCCTTCCTCTTTGAACTCCTACCTTTCCGTGGATAGTCTGGCGCAGATTGCCGATATGTGACCGCTGCGAAATAGGGGAACGGCAGTCGATTTTCTTCCGTGACTTTCGTAAAGCCTTTTCGCAGTTCACAGACAGCGTACTGCTACACAGGTCGGTTCATCCAAGCAGGCGCGACATAACAGTGTCGCGCAACTCTTTAACGCGTTATACCGCATGGCACCTGCGAATTAGGCGTTTGGTACAATTTATCTTCGTAGGTGCTATCTATCATAACGCGCTTACGATTTGCGCGGCACTGTTATCCCCCAGGGGACCCTCTCTTGCCCTCACGGGCAATTCACCTTGTGCCGCGCTCTGCGCAGAGTAAACCGTATGCAGTAGCAGAACGGTATCTGGCACTGCGAATATGTCGGGATAGGGGGAGCACATTGTGCTCCCCTACGGTAGAAAAACCCTCTGCCGTTCCCTTTTCGCAGCGGTCACATGTCGGTAATCTGCGCCAGACCCTCCAAGGGAAAGGGTGATTCACAAGAGGGGGGAAACCGCAGGTGTCTACCCTCTTGTGCCCGCGCGGCGTCAGCGCAAATCCCCGCCGGGGGCGCGGCACGTTCCTGCCGCCGTAGGCGGCGCACTCCAACTGAGGTTCAGCGAAAACCCACCGTCCGTTAGGGGCGAACCGCCTGCGCGGTTCGTGTGCACCAGAACAATCGCTGCAGGAAAGGTGCTGCCCGGACAGGGCGTATTGCTGCGCAACTTGCGTGCCCAGCATACTTTGTGCTGGAAAAGAAGCGCAACTCCTGCTTTTGCGCAAAAAAGCGCGCTCTTCCTTGCGAAAAGAGCGCCAAAAAGTAGGATTGTGGGGATAAAGATATGAACGGTGCATGGCGGCTTTCCCAACCGCCATGATAAATATACCATAAATTACCATACTTGTCAACA
>VOFC01003093.1_pt1 | contig 36242 bp, 46 predicted proteins | sample 5384161 | NCBI WGS metagenome assembly VOFC01 (sample SAMN12384722, study PRJNA508395) | human gut metagenome | isolation source: healthy gut B | host: Homo sapiens | reverse complement strand
GTTAGAATCACCACTTCTACGATAGGCTCTCTTTTCGTTTTGCAGGGGCTTCGCTCGCTCTTATCACGCATCAGGTGAGGCCATAAGCAATCTCCCGTAGTGGGAGTCCCAACAGCTTGTGAAAGCTAACAACAAGACCCAGCCGGCTACGTGGCTGATATGGCTTCCGGCTATGCCTTCACGATAACCAAGTTGTGCGGTATACTGAGTTCAGCCTTGGGTTTTTGTCATCCAGTTGTCATCTTTGCCCGGTGATATAAGCCATACAGTTGTTCTGAGTAAAGATGTTCGGGACAAAAATTGTTTCCTGGAACTGGGCTGTGAGAACTTGGGAGCCCTCACCCCAGGGTCTACATGAGAGGCTCTGGCTGAACTAACCTGCGGTGCAAGATAGAGAAAAATCATTGAATGTATGGTTTGCTTACCAAGACATCGCTGAAGAAAAGTTGGGTCACTGAAATAGCGGGCTGTTCTCATGTCCCATCTGATAAAGGTTTCCATGGACAAAAAGAAAAATGCTCTCCTTCTTCGTAACGCAATGGTCCTTGATATTCTGATCTGGTTATGTCCCATTGATGCTTCCGCCAAATTCATAGCGGTCAAGTATCTGGGGTCTGTTCAGTTTAACATCCAATATGGATTACCGAACTGTTGTTGTTGTGTATTTGTCCAGTTTTGGACATAGCAAGCCTCTTGCGGGATCATATGCACTCTAAAGTTCTCTTTATAGCCATTCCAGGCCTTCTCTCCTCTTAGAAGAGATAAACATCGGTCAGCGGATTCCATAAATAGCCGCGCCGTCTTGATTAGCATGTGCTGGTTGGTAAACTTGGTCGTCTTCAGAATATTGAAACCTACTTCGGGAATTCAAATGGTGGCTCTCTAGTCATTCCTGTATGACACCTTGTAACAGACATTGGCATAGAAAAAATAAGATTGATGTTTTCATTACCCTCTGAGGAGATATTATCTTCGTTAAATCCGGTACGGCCACTCCGAAGTAGTTTGGAGCTTTGCTGCTTAGTTTCTCACCTGAAAGTACCGTTGTCGCTCAACCCGGCGGCAGTTCTAAACCGCAGCACCATTGGCCTCCATTGTGGTGTTGTTGGATGTTACTAACGGAAACTTCTTTACCCGACTGTGTTGATTTGCGGGTAATCATAATTGCTGGCTGGCTGCTACTCGCCTCCCTATTATATTTAATATTTCAGGACCACGTTTATAATTCAAAAGATACATGCTCTGCATTTTTCTCAAAATTGTACGCGGAAGAATCAGATTTCAAATATTTCGTCAGAACATCGGCAAGACATTCATTACCTGCGATGCCGGAACGCATAAGTCTTTCAATATCCTGCTTAGGATTCCATTTTATTATTTCTATATCATTTCGAAATTTGGAAATATTGAAAAAAAAGACTTCGCCGACATCCAATGTTTCCGAAACAAGTTTATGATATATCGTGTTACCATCAAGATATGATTTGTTATTATTCTGACGACAAATATATCTGAAAGCATTCTTTACCAAATCTATTCTTGCAAACGGCGAAGGTATTGAAGTTATTTCTTTTGAAGCCGTGGCACCTTCCGGATCTATTATAGTATCTCTGTTAGTAGAATCGTAAGGATAATCCGGCGAAGCATTCCAATCATTATAAGTATTGGCACCGTCTTTGAATAATCTGAAAACTTTTCCCATCTTAGAAATTTATTTTCTCGTCCACAAGTTTATTGGTGGCTTCATAAAACATTTTTACGAAATTATTCTCGCGATTAGAACTACGTTTAAGCTTTGCCGCCGCAGTATTCAAACGATCATAATAAAGATTGTAGTTGCTCTTTATACTATGTACCGACTTCGGAGAAACATTGGGCACTATATCAAACGGTGTTCTGCCACTTTCCACTTTGAACATATTCAAACTGCGAACATTATCTCTCATTTCCATAAGCCATTCCAAATAAGAAGACAAGAAACTCTTCAAATTACGCAAGAATTGTCCCTCGTAGAAATCACTTTTCATATCCAGCAGATTATTTGCATTGAAGTGTGGAGACGAAATAAATTCGTATTTATACCTGAGGCAATTCGCGAACAAAAGCATGCGCGCCAAAGTTCCGTCAACCATCTCGGAAATTTCTTTATAAAACTTTCCCAAAATTCACTTCGTCAATTACGTCCTTTATTCCAAGTTCCAAATTTTGCGTTGGTTCGTAATGATTATTGCAAAGTCTACAATTGCCGTAGCAGCTATGAATTCTATTAAATGAGCCTGGTTTTTCTGTAAATGCCCGCCTTCATTATTGTCGTAAACATTGGCAACGTCATCGCCGGCAAAGTAAAAAGCGTTTATGAGTTTGTCTCTATAGATATTGTTTTCATAATAAGCGAGCGCAGCCACGGCTTTTGAAACAAATGTCGAAGAATCTATTTCGCTTTCTTTCGAACTTCTTACACGAAAATAAGGGAGCACGGATATTGCTCCTATCTCCGCGTTGTTTATAATGGAATAATTTGGAAAATCCGTGCTTTTCCTCAGGGTTTTCAAAAGAAGCGGAAAACCACTTGCACCCGTTCCGCCGAATATTGAGCTTATAATAAAAATTTTGTCCCCTTCCACAAATGTATTGGCGAATTCCGCGAACTGCTTTGACTTTATTATTTGGTTCAAAACCACACATCCCACGTTTGGATTGCCCTTAAAACCTACTTTCATGGAACTTTTCAGATTTTTTTTGCTGAAAAGCATATTAACAAGTGCCTGATTCTCCTTGCTCATTGAAGCCACGTCCATGAAGTTCTCAAATGTCATATCGCTTGTATTCGATACAGGTATGGAATAGTTCGTATTCAGTTTGGAGAGTTTCTTATTAAAAATCCGCAATTGCCTTCTCCTATACATTCTTTTATGCTGTTATAACAATCCATGAGTTTCACCGCACGGGTCAAATCGGCATTGGAAACGTCCGGGTCTATTATAATCGGCACTATCTCTTCCGTGTCGATTTTTACATTTCCTGCAAGAAGCATCGTAAGTGCCCGCAGCACACGCGAGCCTGTTCCTCCTATTGCGAACACATAACACTTTGACATATTATTTCTTTATTTTATGTGGGGATAATGAGAACAATTCACACTTTTGCGTTTTATAAAAAACGAAATCAATACATAGAATACCGCTGATACGATTGCCGTTGCCACTCCGAAATTTACAATGTCAAAAGTCGATACATCTATAGGTACTGCCTCTCCATTTGACAAATTTGTCTCGACCATTGCTCCCGAATTATAAATTCCGAGCACACGCAACCATGACATTAAGAAATTTATCACGGAATTTATCAGCAAAGACATGCCCCAACCTTTCCAAGAATTCAAAGCCGGATGGTTTATTACGTAATAAAACACCGCACATACTACAATGCTCACCACTACCATCGCCATTCCTATCTGGGAATATAATCTCCCGTCTTCGTACATAAAATTTGAGAGCGGTATTCCATATATATTTTGAAACAGCCCGAATATACTGCCAAACAAATCGTTCATTCTAATTCTTTTTTATCGAAAATTTCATCTCAACTATATCTTCGTCCGTATAAGCACTGCCAATGCCGTTGAGCACATACTTTATGCCAGTGGTCTTACGCCCTATGAAAACTCCGGTGTCGTCATTTGCCTGATCTATCCATATAGGAGTTTCCTGTTTTCCTATGCTTATTCGTTCCTTGGTCGGTTGCACACTTTGCGGGGTGCTTACCGTCAGAATATGCGTATAGGGACTTTCCGGGTCTTTTATCTTTTCAACATATTCCAATTTGAATTGTCTGTCGGAACTTTTGTAAAGATTCTTATTTGCAAGCGAATCTTCCTGTATGAAAGCGGAACTCAAATCCGCAAGAATCTTTATTCTGTAATTGTCAGAGCCTTTCTCAGGAAGCAAATTACATTTGTTTTTCTTGAAAAGTCTTCCCGTTGAATTTGTAATGGTCATTGCAGGAACATGATTGTTGATATATGCCACCATACAGGTTACTTTGGCATTGGGTATGTCAGCCAAAGGAACTTTCCTCATCAATTGACTCACAAGACTGCCGTTGCCTATCAGGAACACATAATAAGGACGCATGGCATTGACTGTGGAGCTTCCTGTCGAATTGTAATACTTGCCATAAAAAGCGAGACATAAGTCTGAATACCACAAAAGTCAAGTCCTTCTGCTTTTTTAATTTCTTGCTTACTATGGCTTCTATGGCTATTTGGTTGTTTATGAAATAATTCTTGGCTGCTCCTTTGGGCAAATCCAATATGCAATCGCTCACAAACACAGAAACCGTATTCTTTTGCTGTTCCTTCAAAATCATTTTCAACATTGCGGCAAGATTAGTGGAACTTCGGTCTCCGCCACCAGCCTTGAAAGCAGCAGCATCAAACGAACCGGTCAAGTTTTCCAATGAAATTCTGTTAGGAACTATTTTGCTGTTTATATAAAAGAACCGCGTATCATCAACATACTTGTTTATTGCCGTAACATACCCGAAAACAGCATCCTTAAACTCAAATCCGTCGTGCATGTATCCTTCCATGCTGCCCGAATTCTCAACATACAGATTCACCTTGCATTCTTCCAAATTTTCTTTTTCACCCGAATCCCACGAAATCTTTGTTTTATCACAACTTGTTAATAGAAAAACACATACTAAGAGGATATAATGTATTCTCATTGGTTAAAAGGCAAATCTTGTTTTATGAATGTTTTTATATTTGGTTACAAAAGTACTAATTTAATTTTGCTTTTTAATCAGACACATGCATTTTATTGCAGCACACATGTTTTCCACGCATTTTTACAAGCGTTTTTACAGTGAACGAATCTCTCGCAATTGCATATGAGACGACATAATTTTATACACTGTGCTTTATTGCAAAAAAACATAAGGCTTGTCGTAAAAAACACAAGGCACATATTTTAAAATAAGTGCCTTGTATTTCAAAATATATGCCTTATATTTTTAGCCGCGTCAAGCCTCTGATAAACAACAACTTACACTACTCTTTCAAATTCATGTTATTTGTTTGATTTTTAACCCGTTAGCTTCTTTCGCGACTTTTACGTAAGATTTTCCGGCATGACATTAAAAATTCAAAAGTACCCGTTGTTTTGTTCCTACATAAAACTTCTCGTTTATCGGCAACATTCTTTCTTACATCCCCAAAATGCCGCAACTGTTCCCTGCTCCTGGGATTTTTGCCCCTTTTTGTTTCATAATTAATTCAATAAGTTGTAATTTTGCGTTCGAATTGCGTATGTGCAGCTCAAACAACTTTCACAGCGCAAACTAACACTACTGCAAATAATCAGATTATGAACATTTCATATAAATGGCTTAAAGAGTATGTGGACTTTTCTCTTACTCCGCAACAAGTTGCCGATGCTCTGACATCGGAAGGTCTTGAAAGTAGATTCCCTTGAAGAAGTTCCCTGCTATTCGTGGCGGACTGAAAGGTATCGTAGTTGGCGAAGTTTTGGAGTGTGATCCCCACCCCGACAGCGACCACATGCACGTGTGCTCCGTGAATTTGGGAGAAAAAGAACCCGTTCAAATAGTATGCGGAGCGTCAAACATTGCAAAAGGTCAAAAAGTAATGGTGGCAACCATAGGATGCGTACTCTATGACGGCGACAAAGAATTCAAAATCAAGAAATCCCGTTTGCGCGGTATAGACAGCTATGGAATGATTTGCGCAGAAGACGAAATTGGCGTGGGAAAAGACCACAACGGAATCATTGTGCTTCCGCAAGACACCAAGCCCGGCACCCCCGCAGCCGAATATTACAACCTCGAAAGCGACTATGTAATAGAAATAGACATTACTCCCAACAGGGCTGACGCATGTTCACACTACGGAGTGGCACGCGACCTTTATGCATGGCTTGTTCGCAACGGTTATGAGACGAGTATTCACCGCCCTTCGGTAGATGATTTCAAAATAGACAATGAAGATTTGAACATCAACATAGAAGTGGAAAACAGCGAGGCTTGTCCGAGATATTGTGCCATAACCGTAAAAGACTGCGAGGTAAAAGAAAGTCCCGAATGGCTGAAAACAAAACTCGAAACCATAGGTTTGCGCTCCATAAACAACATTGTGGACATAACAAACTACATCATGATGGCTTACGGGCAGCCCTTGCACTGCTTTGACGCAGACATGATTAAAGGCAACAAGGTTGTTGTTCGCACAATGCCCGAAGGCACACCGTTCGTAACCCTTGACGGTATGGAACACAAGCTTTCCGAAAAAGATCTTGCCATTTGCAATGCAGAAGAACCCATGTGTATTGCCGGCGTTTTCGGAGGAAAAGGCTCGGGAACCTATGACACAACAAAAGATGTGCTTTTTGAGAGTGCCTATTTCAATCCTACCTGGATTCGCAAGAGTGCTCGCAGACACGGACTCTCAACTGATGCTAGTTTTCGCTTTGAACGCGGGATTGATCCCAATGGTCAGATTTACGCTCAAACAAGCGGCAATGCTTGCCAAGGAACTTGCAGGCGGAAAAATATCCATGAGCATAAAAGACGTAAGAAAAAAAGAAGAAGTAAAAGACTTTATCGTTGACTTGGACTACGAATACGCTTTCAACTTAATGGAAGGTAATCGACAAGAATATAATCAAGGAAATCGTTACGAGCCTTGAAATGAAAATTCTCGAAGATAGTGACAACGGTTTGAAACTTGCCGTTCCTCCATACAGAGTTGACGTTACCGTCCCTGCGATGTTGTAGAGGACATCCTTCGCATTTACGGCTATAATAATGTTGAGATTCCTACTTCCATAAACTCAACTCTCACAATAGAAGGTGAGGAAGACCGTTCGCATAAACTTCGCGATTTGGTCAGTGAACAACTCGTGGGTTACGGTTTTAACGAAGTAATGAACAATTCTCTGACCAAAACTTCTTATTACGAAACTCTCGAAAACCTGTCGCTGAACAAGGCTGTCAAGATAATGAACCCGCTAAGTTCCGACTTGGGTGTAATGAGACAGACTTTGCTATTCGGAGGACTGGAAAACATTAAACGAAACCTCAATAGAAAAATCGAAGATCTGCGTTTCTTTGAGTTTGGAAACTGCTATCATTACGATGCTTCCAAACTTAGCGACAACCACATGACGGCTTACAGCGAAGAACTCCACTTGGGTATGTGGCTTGCAGGAAAACGAGAACACAATTCTTGGATAAAAGAAAACGAGAAAACGAGTATTTACGAACTTAAGGCACATGTGGAAAATGTTTTCCGCAGACTCGGAGTACAGGCTCAGGCTTTGAACATAAGTGAAAACGCAGAAAGCGATTTGATGAGCGTTACATTGAAATACACGGCGCATAACGGAAAAGACATTGCCGTTTTGGGAATTGTAAAGCACGGAATTCTGCAAAAACTTGATATATCAGGCGATGTATTCTTTTGCCGACATAAATTGGACAAACCTCATGAAGCTTACACGCAAAAACAAAGGTGGTTTACTCCAAGCTAAGCAAATTCCCGCCAGTAAGCCGTGATCTTGCTCTTCTTGTAAAGTCAGACGTAAAATTCGCAGACATCGAACGCATTGCACGCAGTACCGAAAAGAAACTGCTGAAGAGTGTTGAACTTTTTGACGTTTACGAAGGCAAAAACATCGGCGAAGGCATGAAGAGTTACGCTGTTAATTTCATTCTTGAAGATTCAGAGAAAACGCTTACCGATGAACGCACCGACAAGGTTATGAAAAAATATAATGAACAACCTTGCACGCGAAATCGGAGCACAACAAAGATAAAACATTCAAATATAAAAACACAAAAATTTCAAACCAATGGGAAGAGCATTTGAATACCGCAAGGCAACAAAACTGAAACGTTGGGGGCATATGGCTCGCACGTTCACCAAAAATCGGAAAACAAATCACCATAGCAGTACGCGAGGGCGGACCGGAACCGGAAAACAATCCGCATCTACGTGCTATCATCGCAAACGCGAAGCGTGAAAATATGCCCAAAGACAATATTCAACGCGCCATTAAGAACGCTTGCGACAAAGATCAAAGTGATTACAAAAATATGACTTACGAAGGATACGGTCCTCACGGAATCGCTATCTTCGTTGACACACTTACAGACAACCCCACCCGCACAGTGGCCGATGTACGTTCTATATTCAACAAATTTTCCGGGAACCTCGGAACAATGGGTTCGTTGGCATTCCTTTTCGACCATAAAAGTGTTTTCTCTTTCCATAAAAAGGACGGATTGGATATGGACGAACTTATTCTTGACCTCATTGATTACGGAGTTGAAGACGAGTATGACGAGGACGAAGAAGAAAATTCAATCACCATATACGGAGATCCTAAAAGTTTCGGACAAATTCAGCAATATCTTGAGGAGAAAGGCTTCGATGTAATCGGTGCAGAATTTACATATATTCCCAATGATCTCAAGGATGTAAAACCCGAAGAGCGCGAAACCATTGACAAGATGGTAGGTTTGCTTGAAGATTTTGACGATGTGCAGAATGTATATACAAATATGAAACCTGCGGAAGAACCTGCCGAATAATATTTTCGAAAAACAAGAAAATGCGTTGGAGGTAATTCTTCCAACGCATTTTTTATATATTCTCCCAAAAACTTTTCTTTTTATTTTGTGTAATCACAACCGATGTTTTCTACCCTGCAAAGACATACAAAAACCGGTTATGTATATCCCCAAAAACACATAAGGCATGTAATGAAAAATACAAGCCATATATTTTAAAAATACAAGGCACTTATTTCAAAATATATGCCTTATATTTTTTACCTTTCGGAACGTCTGAAAAACAACGACTTACCAAAGCGTTCCCAAAGCATGTCAAAAGCGTAAAGAAAAAGCAGGAGACAAACGCTTTCATCGTAGCAATTTGCCCCCTGCTCTTATTTCGTTATATTCTTATCTTAATCGTTGGTTATCATATCAAAACCTGTGTAAGGGACAAGAGCCTTAGGTATGCGAATACCCTCCGGTGTCTGATTGTCTTCAAGCAAAGCAGCCACTATACGCGGCAAAGCCAATGCCGAACCGTTCAATGTATGGCAAAGTTCTATTTTCTTGTCGCTTGCACGGCGATAACGACAATGCAAACGGTTTGCCTGATATGTATCGAAGTTTGAAACCGAACTTACTTCAAGCCAACGTTTCTGAGCTTCGGAATACACTTCGAAATCAAAGCATATAGAGGATGTAAAACTCATATCACCGCCACAAAGACGCAGAATTCTGTAAGGCAATTCCAATTTTATTAAAAGTCCCTCTACATGATCAAGCATTTCCTTATGACTTTGTTTGGAATGTTCCGGTTTGTCTATTCTCACAAGCTCCACCTTCGAAAATTCATGCAGACGATTCAAACCGCGCACATCCTTTCCGTAAGAACCGGCTTCACGACGAAAACATTCGGTGTATGCACAATTTTTTATAGGCAAATCTTCTTCTTTCAGAATTTCATCACGATAAATGTTCGTAACCGGTACTTCTGCCGTAGGAATAAGATAAAGATTGTCTACTTCGCAGTGATACATCTGACCTTCTTTGTCGGGGGAGCTGACCGGTACCGTAACCGGAATCTTCGTTAACAACCGTAGGAGGTTGCACTTCACGATATCCGGCTTTCGTTGCCTCATCGAGGAAGAAATTGATGAGAGCACGTTGGAGTCTCGCGCCTTTTCCCGTATAAACAGGGAAACCTGCTCCGGAAATTTTTACACCCAAATCAAAATCAATCAGCCCATATTTCTTGGCAAGCTCCCAATGTGGAAGAGGATTTTGGGGCAACGGTTTTTCAGAACCACCCATTTTTTCAACAACATTGTCATTGGAATCCTTGCCTTCGGGAACTTCCTGATACGGAACGTTTGGAATTGTGAGCAGAATGCGTTTCATTTCGTCAGCAGCAGCACTCATTATGCCGTCCAACTTCTTTGACTCTTCTTTTTAGCAGCTACTTCTGCCTTTGCAGCCTCTGCTTCCTCACGTTTTCCCTCACGCATCAACGCACCAATCTCTTTGGATTTTGCATTCATAGCCTGGAGAAGAGTATCAAGTTTACCTTGAGTCTCACGACGCAAATCATTCTGACGAAGCACCGCATCAATAGCCTCACGTGCCCCGGCAAAATGCTTTTTCTCCAAACCTTTTATCACACCTTCTTTATCATCGGTGATTTGTTTTATTGTAAGCATAGTTTATGTTGTTTTATATTCTAATTGCAAAGATAAAAACTAATGTTTTACCATTACTTTTTTACCGCCGATAATGTAAATGCCATTAGAAAGATTATTCAAAGTTGCCGAATCCACTTTACTTTTGACTTTAACTCCTTCCGTATTGAATACATCCGACTTTATGTTTTTATTGTTCGTTTTTATTTTTTCCACCTCGTTTATCACGCCATCAAGTTCAAGAACTCTCGAAGCTGCCTGCGATGCAGTTTTATCTATGGTAAAATAAGCGCGGAAAGGTTTGAAGTTTACGGCATCCTCGTCCGCAGTTCCAACATACACAAACCGCCCTCCTTGAAAACCGTAAACACTTCGCGTATCGCTACCTTGCATTTTGTCCGTTTCAGAAAAGGTTCCGTGGAATTGATATTTCTTATTTTCATTCAAGTCATTCGTAGAAATTCCTTTCTCGCACTTGAAAATATCCAAAGGAGTCGTTCCGCAAACAAAGACATCGTGCAAATTCATAAAAGGTTGGGGAGAATCTACCTCAACCACATATGGTTTGCAAGCTTCTATCTTGTCTTGAGAGGAAAAAGCCACAGAATAGCTACTATTGTTGTATTCGGAAAAGCCATATATGTTTCTCAAGCCGGTTTGTGCTTTTTCAACAGTAAAAGGCAGGCAAACTGTTGACATATATCCGCTGTCCGTATTCTTAAAAGTACGGTCGTAAGATGCTTTCTCGGCAGTAAACGAATACATTGCGTCAAAAGGATAACCGTCTCTTATAACGAGATTTTCGCATTTGTCGTTGTTTATAATATCAAACTTTTGGTCGCTTTGTATCTGTGGTTTTAACCACATTTTCTGTGTTTGTTACTATCGCAGCATTAGGGTCGTATATAAGACAATTAGGGTTTTGCCAATGTCAATTTTACTTTTTCTGCTCCCGTAGCCATACTTGCGGAAGCCAAATCAATGCTCGTTAGATTTTTATTCTGTGCTGCTATCTCCTGCAAGTCTTTAAGCATGGCATTATTAAGTTTTCCTGCAACCAAAAGCCTCGAAGCCTTATATAAATCAGCTTTATTATTGCTCAAAGAGTACAAGAATACATCATCCAAGTAGAAATTATGATTTTTATTCCCATTTTCAGACGTTATTTCAAACGAAGTTGCGTTATCTACGCATTTTCCGCGCAGAAAACTCGTACCTTTAACAACACTTGTGTTGTTTTTTATACAAACAGGCTGATAATCGTACAACATCACGCGGTATGTATAATACTTTCCTGCTACACTATTTCCACTTATTATGAACGCACCGACAGAATTACTATTTCCTACTTCTACACACTGATAGCCATGTTTGCAATTAGAAAAAGAAGTATTTTCTCTTTAGTGTCTCCTGGGTGTAGTCTTCCAAGCTAGAACCTCCGTCGTTTCCGCCATAATTAAACGACCAATCAAAACGTTCTTCAAAAGATGGGATGTAAACACTCAAGCCTGATGTTACCGTTTCGCTTTGGGCTGTACAATGAAAGGCACATGCCGAAAGAAATACCAATAAAAACGATAATCTTATTCTGTTCGTTTCCTTAAACATTCTTATGTTGCTATTTTACAATGCGAAGTTAATGATTTTTGCTTTTATAATGCTATTTAATTGTTGTTTGTTTTTACAGACATAACCATGTACCCGAAAAAGTACATTGAAACGGAAAAAACATAAGGCACATATTTCAAAATATGTGCCTTTTTATTTTAAAAATACATGGCTTGTATTTTTAATTTATATGCCTTATATTTTTTTCGACCTTCAAATGCCGCAAAAAAATCCCGCCAATTCACAACTGATATGGCGGGATTATACTGATATTTGTCTATTCTTGCATTATTCTTCTTTGCCGTATTCGCTCCAGCTCTTGATTGGCAAATCCTCTTTCCTTTATTGCGCAGAACGCATTTATGAAAGCGGACGCAAGACGTGTGTTGGTTATAAGCGGAACATTGAGATCTATGGAAGCACGACGTATCTTGTATCCATTGTCAAGTTCTGTTTCTGTGAGATTTTTGGGAATATTCACAACAAGATCTATCTTATGGTTGTGAAGCATGTCAAGAGCCTGTGGTTCTCCCTTCTCGCTCGGCCAATATACGAGGTTGTTTTCTATTCCGTTCTCTTCAAGATAGCGCGATGTGCCACCTGTTGCATACAATGTATAGCCGTGTTTCTGCAATTCTCTGCAAGCGTCAAGCATTTCGGCTTTCTGTTTTGCAGAACCCGTGGAAAGCAGGATATTCTTCTTGGGAATGCGGTGTCCAACAGACAACATGCTAAGCAACAACGCAGAGTAAGCATCATCTCCAAGGCATCCTACTTCACCTGTAGAAGACATGTCCACACCAAGAACCGGGTCGGCCTTTTTGTAGACGGTTGAACGAGAATTGACTTGCCTTTATTCCTACGTAATCAAGGTCAAACAAACTCTTTAGGCTTTTTCGACGGGAAGACCAAGCATAATCTTGGTTGCGAGTTCAATGAAATTAAGTTTCAAAACCTTGCTCACAAACGGGAACGAGCGTGAAGAACGCAAGTTACACTCGATTACAAGAATCTTATTATCGCAAGCCATGTATTGAATATTGAAAGGTCCGTTGATATGAAGGGCAGCTGCTATTTCGCGGCTTATTCGCTTAATTCGACGAACAGTTTCAACATAAAGTTTCTGGGGCGGGAATTCCAAAGTAGCGTCTCCCGAGTGTACTCCGGCAAACTCTATGTGCTCTGATATGGCGTAAGCCATTACTTCTCCCTTGCTTGCCACAGCGTCAAAGTCTATTTCCTTTGCGTGCTGTATGAACTTGCTTACAACAACAGGATGATCTTCACTTACATTTGCTGCAAGTCTGAGGAATCTTACAAGTTCCTCTTCATTGGAACAAACATTCATGGCAGCACCAGAAAGAACGTATGAAGGACGAACAAGAACCGGGAATCCGACACGGTCAATAAATTTATGAATATCGTCCATGTTTGTAAGCGCACTCCACTCCGGCTGATCAACATCCATGCGATTTAGCATTTCAGAGAACTTCTCGCGGTCTTCCGCATTATCAATGTCCTTTGCAGTTGTTCCGAGAATTGGCACACGCTGTTCGTCGAGACGCATGGCAAGATTGTTCGGGATCTGACCGCCCGTGGAAACAATCACACCATGAGGACACTCAAGATCAACAATATCCATTACGCGCTCAAAGGTAAGCTCATCGAAATACAAGCGGTCGCACATGTCATAGTCGGTAGAAACTGTCTCCGGATTGTAATTTATCATTACGCTTAAATAACCTGCGCGACGAATAGTCTGCAATGCCTGCACTCCGCACCAGTCAAACTCTACGGAACTACCAATACGGTATGCACCTGAACCCAAAACAACTATAGAACGGTGGTCATGCTCGTATTCTATATCGTCAGACAAGCATTATATGTAAGATACAAATAGTTTGTCTGCGCCGGATATTCAGCTGCAAGTGTATCTATTTGTTTTACATGCGGAATAATACCTGCCTGCTTGCGACGTGCACGGACAACGAGGATAGCTTCCGCCATTTTCATCTCTGTTCCCATGCCCAAAGCACGAGCTATTTGGAAATCAGAGAATCCTTGCAACTTGGCACGACGCAAAAGATCATTGTCTACAACATTTATATTCTGACATTTCTTCAGTTCCTCATTAGTGGAATATATATTGTACAACTTCTGAAGGAACCACTTGTCTATCTTCGTCAGTTCATGAACTTTGTCAATAGAATATCCCTCGGCAAACGCCTCGTAAATAACAAAGATACGTTTGTCTGTAGGTTCTTTAAGAGAAGTTTCAACGTCTTTTATTTCCAATTCCTTATTATCGACAAAACCGTGCATGCCCTGTCCTATCATTCGGAGACCTTTCTGAATAACTTCTTCAAAGGTACGTCCTATTGCCATAACCTCACCAACAGACTTCATGCTTGAACCAAGTTCCTTGTCAACGCCACGGAATTTGCTCAAATCCCAACGAGGAATCTTGCAGACAACATAATCAAGCGCGGGCTCAAAGAAAGCACTGGTAGTTTTAGTTACAGAATTTTTCAATTCAAACAATCCGTAACCAAGACCTAATTTTGCAGCCACGAACGCAAGAGGATAGCCTGTTGCCTTTGAAGCCAGAGCAGAAGAACGACTCAAGCGCGCGTTCACTTCAATAACACGGTAATCGTCAGAATAAGGATCGAAAGCGTACTGTACATTGCACTCTCCGACAATACCAATGTGGCGAATTATCTTTATACTAAGTTCGCGAAGTTTGTGATAGTCGTGATTAGTAAGAGTCTGCGAAGGAGCAACAACGATACTTTCTCCCGTATGTATGCCAAGAGGATCGAAATTCTCCATATTACAAACGGTGATGCAGTTGTCATACTTATCACGCACTACTTCGTATTCTATTTCCTTCCAACCGCGCAAGCTCTTTTCAACAAGTACCTGCGGAGAGAAAGAAAAAGCTTTTTCAGCGAGTTTATTAAGTTCTTCCTCGTTATCGCAAAAACCAGAACCCAAACCGCCAAGGGCATAAGCAGCACGAATAATAATAGGATATCCTAATTCCTTTGCCGCTTTACGAGCAGCTTCAATTGTTTCACACGCCTCACTCTTTATAGTACTAACGTTAATCTCGTTGAGTTTTTCTACAAAGAGTTCGCGGTCTTCGGTGTCGATAATGGCTTGAACGGGAGTGCCGAGAACCTTTACATTATACTTTTCGAGTACACCACTTTTATATAATGCCACACCGCAATTCAAAGCAGTCTGCCCGCCAAAAGCAAGCATTATGCCCTGCGGACGTTCTTTTTCTATAACTTTTCAACAAAGAATGGAGTTACCGGAAGAAAATAAATTTGATCAGCCACCCCTTCACTTGTCTGAACCGTAGCAATGTTAGGATTTATAAGCACGGTTTTTATGCCTTCCTCCCGCAATGCTTTTAGAGCCTGCGAACCGGAATAATCGAACTCTCCCGCCTCACCAATTTTCAAGGCACCGGAGCCCAACAACAATACTTTCTTTATTTCTGCGTCCTTCATGCTAATATGTTCATTTAAAAAAGTTTCAAATATTCATCAAACAAAAATTCGGTATCAAGAGGTCCACTGCAAGCCTCCGGGTGAAATTGTGCACTAAACCACGGACGATTTTTATGGCGAATGCCTTCATTTGAACCATCATTCATGTTTACGAAAAAGTTCTTCCCATTCGCTGGGCAGAGTAGCAGAATCAACTGCATAACCATGATTCTGACTCGTAATAAAACATCTGGTTGTACCAACTTCTCTTACTGGTTGGTTATGGCTGCGATGACCATATTTCAACTTATATATTTTAGCTCCGGCTGCCTTTGAAAGAAGTTGATTGCCCATACAAATGCCCATACACGGGCGAACTGTTTTATTGCCTAGAAATTTACGGATGTTATCAACAGTCTTGGAACAAGTATCAGGGTCGCCAGGACCATTTGCAAGGAACAAACCGTCAAACTCCAATTCGTTGAAATCATAATCCCAAGGCACACGAATAACCTCTACTCCTCTTTTAATAAGACAACGCAAAATATTATTCTTTACACCACAGTCAACAAGAACAACCTTCTTATCTGCGCCGGGATTGTATCTTATCACTTCTTTACAAGAAACTTTACTAACGAAATTTACTCCGTTATAGTCTGCAGTAGGAATGTTATCGGGTTCATCATCAAAAAAGAATTTTACCCATCATAACTCCATGCTCACGCAAAACTTTGGTAAGTGCACGAGTATCTATACCTGTAATTCCCGGAACATTCTCACGTTTGAGCCATTCTGCAAGACTTTCCACCGCACTCCAATGACTGTAATTTTCGCTGTATTCGCTTACAATGAGGGCGGAAACATATATTTTATCGCTTTCCATATAGGTAGCAATACCATTTTTCTCTACACTGAAAGGTGGCACTCCGTAGTTACCAATTAATGGATAAGTAAGAGTTAACAATTGTCCGGCATACGAGGGGGTCTGTCAAACTTTCCGGATAACCTGACATTGCCGTATTGAAAACGACTTCACCTGCCACCGGATGTTCGGCTCCGAACGAATAGCCTTGAAATTTCGTTCCGTCGTCTAAAAGAAGTGTTACTTTTCTCATTTCGTAATATTTAGATAATCCCGCTTTCGCAGTCTTTATTTTTCTGTTTCAAATATATGTTTTCAAAATAATCCACAAATGCTTGGTTCACTCGTTTCACTCCACCGGGGGTTGGATAATCACCACTAAAATACCAATCTCCAGGAGAATTGGGACAAGCCTTATGAAGTCCGTCAATAGTTTGAAATACTATAGAGATTCCGGCATTCACATCCTTGGCTTTAAGCATATCTGCCATTTTGCAAGAAATATCTTCGTCTGTAAACGGCGCATATATATCTTTGACACAATTCTGCATTTGACCATTCGGCAGAAGGAGTTGTTCCTTACATTTTCTATAGGTCTCGGAAATGACATAACGTTTGCCGGTATCGTCAAGAAGTCCCATTGCTGCTCTGAAAGCAATAAATTCCTGAAGACTCGGCATATCTATTCCGTAATAATCGGGATAACGTATTTGAGGAGCCGAAGAACATATTACTATTTTCTTTGGCTCAAGCCTGTCAAGTATTCTTATTATGCTTTCGCGCAAAGTTGTTCCTCTTACAATACTATCATCAATAATCACAAGATTATCAACATTCGGACGAACACTACCGTATGTTACATCGTAAACGTGCGCAACGAGATCATTACGACTATTTCCTTCCGCAATGAAAGTACGCATTTTAATATCTTTCCACGCAACTTTTTCCTGACGAACACGATGATTGAGAATCTCCAAAAGTTCTTCATGACGCGGATTGTGCCCCAAAGCTTCTATCTGCTCCGTTTTCTTTTTGTTGAGATATTCATTGAATCCCTCCATCATTCCGTAAAAGGCAGACTCCGCCGTATTAGGAATAAAGGAGAAAACCGTGTGATCAAGATCTCCGTCAACAGCTTTTAGTATTTGATCTTGCAAACCAGCTCCGAGAGCCTTACGTTCTTTATATATATCAGTATCGCTTCCGCGACTGAAATATATTCTTTCAAAAAGAACATGCGGCATAACGTTTAGGCTCTATTATCTGTTCAAAACGCACCTCGCCCTTCTTGTTTACAATTATGGCTTGCCCCGGTTTCAGTTCGTTTACCTTATCAACGTTTACATTAAACGAAGTTTGAATTACCGGACGTTCCGAAGCAACCACAACCTGATCTTCATCTTTATACCAAAAAAAAGCAGGACGAATTCCCCAAGGATCTCTCATAGCTATAGTATCGCCGCTTCCGGTTATGGCACATATTACAAATCCTCCGTCCCATAAAGGAGATGATTCTTTGAAAACCTTGGCAATATCAATATTGCTCTCTATGTATTTTGAAAGTTCTTTACCTTCATAACCTTTGGCAACACCTTCCTTATATATTCTGTCATTTTCGCGGTCTAAACGATGTCCGAGCTGTTCAAGCAATAAATAAGTATCGGCGTTATATCGCGGATGCTGTCCTTGTGAGGTAAGATGTTCGAAGACTTCATCAACATTTGTAATATTGAAGTTCCCACACACAAAGATTTCTTGCAGGCCAACTATGACGACGCAAAAAGGATGTATGTATGCAAGTCCTGCGCGTCCTGTTGTGGAATATCGCAAATGCCCCATATATATTTCACCTGCATACGGTAAATGTTTCTCGGCATAGGCGGCATCAGCTTCTTGCTCCGCAGAAATTCCGTTAAGTTTCTTAGCCACCGTACCGAATATTTCCTGTATTGCAGTATTTCCTATAGCCCTTTCGCGATAAATATATTCTTCTCCCGCAGGAGCATTCATTTTAACGCAAGCAAGACCGGCACCCTCCTGACCACGGTTATGCTGTTTCTCCATCATAAGATAGAGTTTGTTCAAACCGTAACGCCAAGTTCCGTATTTTTCCTGATAATAAGCCAGCGGTTTCAAGAGGCGAACCAACGCCACACCACATTCATGTTTAAGAGGCTCCATATTTCATTTATATTTTGACACGCACCGCGAAGCACGTGTCTTTTTATTTGAAAAACGCCCGGACTTTCGGGCTGCCGTTATCATTTGCAAAGTTACTCAAAATAACATAGCAAGGACTCGCGAGAGAGCATAAAAAAAGCAAGAATCACGTTTCGCAAACCAACGCTTATTCTTGCTTCCTTTATCTTTCTAAAACAGTTACCTATTTCCGATTACTTCTTTAGATGTTCTTTTACTTGTTCATTAGGAATCATCTGCTCGTCAAAAATGTAAGCACCTGTCTTGGGACTCTTAACCATTTTGATAACTTTGGAATAAGAGCGACCATCTTTCTTACCCTCATGAAGGGTTGCGACTACTTTCTTTGCCATTTTCTAACTATTTTTACTTGATTTCCTTATGAATTGTCATTCTTTTGAGGATGGGGTTGTATTTCTTCAACTCCATACGATCGGGCGTATTCTTACGATTCTTTGTCGTAACATAACGAGAAGTACCGGGCAGCCCACTGTTCTTCATTTCAGTGCATTCAAGAATCACCTGCACCCTATTGCCTTTAGCTTTCTTGCCAGCCATTTTTATATTCCCTTTCTATTATTATTAAGCTATAACTCTGATGTCTTTCAACTCGCAATATCCTTTAGCGAGTGCGCTACGAAGAGCGGCATCAAGTCCTACTTTATTGATTAAACGCAAACCTGCTGCCGAGATAGTAAGACTAATCCAGCAGTCCTCTTCGGGATAATAGAATTTCTTTGTAAACAGATTCGCATCAAACGTGCGCTTTGTACGCAATTTTGAATGCGCAACGTTATTACCACGCATCGCGCGCTTTCCTGTGATTTGACAAATCTTAGACATTGCTATTTCGTTTTTATTTTTTTCGCTACACTACCGTTTTTTTGTTATCAACGGCTTTCTTTCGAGGCGCAAAGTTACGAAGAATATATTGAACCACAAACTTATCTAACAAAAATTTCCCCACAAAATTCATGTTTTTAAGTTTTTCTCCGCTGCCTTTTATTATTTACCGCCTTTTTGTCTGTTGCAACTGCGACACAACATCTGACAGTTCTCTTCTACAGTGCGTCCACCCTCGCACCAAGGTTTTATATGATCGCCCTCCATAAACTCGTAATCGAATTCCTTGTGGCATATGGGGCAAACATGTTTCTGTTTCTCCCACACGGCAAGTTTTATATTCTCGGGGAAAGAGCGCAAATCGAGACAACGTTCGTCTCCTGTCAGCACGTAAGGGATTATCCCTGCTTTACGTTGTATTTCGCCGTCGGTCATTAGCATTGAAATACGTTTTGCCATAGCTTCTACGTCAAGAGTTTTTCTGCTGTTTTCATCGTAAAACTTTGCCCAGTCAAGACCTTTCATAATTGTCTTGAACTTTTTCATGTCGAAGTTTGTTATTGCCCAGTTCAGCACATTCTGAAAATATGTCCACAGATTGTTTGCATTGGGGTCGTGCTGGTGTTCCGCCATATATCCCACCGCACTTTGCCTTTTTTCCGTTGCGCGTTTCGTGGTCTGCTTTCCATTCAAGGGCTTTCTTCAAATAATCCTGTCGCAAAGGTGTGCCATTCACAAGATTTCTTCCCAAACGATAAGCACCACAGTTGGACTTTGAGAAATGACGCTTCGCATCGGTTACAAACGGTCCTGCATAAACGGCATTGTTTATTTCCTGTTCGTTCAAAGGCTTGCCTGCTATGTTTATTGTCTTTAACCATTCCAGTTTCTCCGAGGCTTTTCCCTCACATACGTATATTGTAAGTTTATAATCAAGAATTCTTTTCTGTATGTCGGCAGGTTGGTTGAAGAAGTTCCTGAATTCGTAACTGAATTTGCCTGCCACATATTCGCAAAGCTATAAAGTACGTTGCTGTCCGTCCATTATTTCATAAGGACACTCGGCATCTTCGCCACGTTTCACCCAGTACATCACATTCAGCGGATAACCGTTCAGCACTGTAGTTATTACAGCCTGCTGTTCTTTATCATTATATATAAACTCTCTCTGATAAGGTGGGCGTATGTCAAGTCTGCCGCCATAGCCTCTTACTCCTTGTTCTTCATTGTTCACATAATCTTTGGTAATTTCTCCTACCGTTACTTCTATTTGTTTTATTGTCATCATGGCTTTTGAGGATGTTTATTTCTTATAAGAATACGGAAATATGGACATTTTCCATTAACACATAAATCTCTACCATCATCACCCTTTCTGAATCGAACTATTTCGAATTGTTCGGGATTGTATTTATCAAGGAATGTAATTGGGACTCCCATTATTCCTTCATAATCACAAGGGATGTTTGCTGTCTTTGAAACTTCTATTGCATCGTAATTATCGTAATGCGGATATTCTTCAGGAGAATACTTACAAACCAAATCCAATTTTTCATGGCGTTTTTTTTTGTGATCTAAATTTGTAAACCACCGAACACCTTTTTACCTTTATAAAACGTTTCCCGTCCTGATCTATTCCGCATCCCGCAGCATTCAAAGGATAGTCATCGGGGACATTGAATTTTCTATCACCACTTGTAATACTTGGTCCGAGCCAAACTTTCTCACTCTTAATTAAAGGAAATACTTCTTTATAAGAAATTGCATTTACATTACCTATAATAACAAATTCCTTATTATAATTTATCAACAGCATTAAATACTCCCGAAACAGTGAAAACGGTGGATTGGTAACCACTATGTCTGCTTCTTTCAACAAATCTACACATTCTTTGGATCGGAAATCTCCCGTTTCAAGCAACGACATTACATTTTTGTCGTTTTGAAGCAAAATCTTTACATCCGACAGGTCAACAGCCCCGTCGCCATTCATATCTTTCACCTCGGTTATCTCTACCTTATAGGCAACTTTCTTTGGTTCTTCATTAAACTCCTTAAAAAATGTAATCAACTCAGTACCTTGCACCGGCGAACCGTTATAACAGGTGCATATCAGTTTTTTCAATCCAAGTTGATTGAAATTCAATGCAAAATATTTGAAGAAATTGCTCTCGTATGGGTCATCGCAGTTGCACAGCACGGTCTTCCCTCGAAAATGCGCCCAATAATGCTGCAATTCCTTCTCAATGTCAGAAATCTGAGTATAAAACTCGTCTTTCTTTGCCTTTCGGGCGGAATTTAGATTCTTGTTAGCCATAAGATTGACAGTCTTTTTTGCACCGACTATCAATCACGCCAAGACGCAAAAGGGCGTGATGCTCTTATTGCGTTCAGCTTTGAGGCAGCCTCGGATGGAAACCTCAGACCATCATTAAGAAAACACCACGCCTATGCGTTGGTGCATTTGCTAACAGATGGTCAAAGAAGTCCAAACCGAACTACTTTTTTCACAATTATTCCTGTAACGTTTATTTCCAATAAGTTTCCGAGGCTTTTGGCTGAACGCGAAATAATAGCGAATGCTTTTTGTTTACCGATAAGATTTTGCCGCCACATAAAGAAGCGGCATCACAAAGTTATGAATTATTTCAAGAACGCGGTGGCATCGTCCGCCAAATTTTCCGCTCTTACAGAACACACTTATAGAGAGTATGAAAATCCACCTCTTTTGAATTTTTCCACAACTCCCTAAAATACAAGAACATACACACTTTTATCCTGCTTTTGTAAGACTTTGTTTTTCAGAAACTTATCATAGCAAAAAATACAAGGCACTTATTTTAAAATAAGTGCCTTGTATTTTAAAAATATATGGCTCGTAATTTTGCGATAAGCCATGTATTTTTTCGAGAATCAAACAACCATCCTTCGACAACGGCTTTCTGCTTCATAAAAACACCTGCCGTTTCATCGGTTTACGACTCCATACAGTTTCAAAAGAGATTCAGTTTGCGCTTTCTTGCTTCCTCGAGCGAAATTTCAGTAGGATTCTTTTCTTTTTGTTCATGCTCCTCACGCAAACGCGCATACAACTCGTTCAACTCGCTTATATATGCAGCCGACGTGCGCGGATTTATAAGTTTTTCGGCAACTATAGCCGCCTGCGAGGCATCCTTGGTCCACGCCACGGGACCTGAATAAACCGAAGCTATCTTCAACGCCGTATGAAGTTCGGAAGTTGTGGCACCACCCACCATTATGGGCATTTTCAGTCCGGCAGCTTCCATCATTTCGGCTACTTTGGTCATTTCTTCAAGGCTCGGCGTGATAAGACCACTCAAAGCAACAATCGCAGGATTCTCTTTTTTTGCGGCATCAACAATTTTCTCCGGCGGAGTCATTACTCCGAGATCTATTACATTGAAATTGTTGCACGAAAGAACCGTTGCAACTATGTTTTTGCCAATGTCGTGGACATCGCCCTTTACTGTGGCAATCAGAATTTCAGGCAACGAAGATTTCGAATCCTCTCCCCCTTTTTTTCTGCGCCTCAATAACGGGTTGCAATATAGCTACGGCTGCTTTCATCGTGCGGGCGGTCTTAACAACCTGGGGCAAAAACATTTTGCCGGCACCGAAAAGAACGCCCACTTCGTTCATTGCGTCCATCAAAGGTCCTTCGATTATATCTACAGCCTTGGGATATTTTTCAAGAGCCTCCTTTATGTCCTCTTCAATATGGTCGGTTATGCCTTTGCGCAGGGCATACGCCAATCGTTTCTCCACACTTTCTGCACGCCAGGCATCGGCAGCCACATTATGATTGGATGTCAGAGATTTTCCACCCCTGCATTCTGCTCCTCGAGCAACTTGTCTGCCAGCTCAATCAGTTTTTGGGAAGCCTCTGGCGAGGTGTACATTATTGCATCGTCAAAAAGATTTTCAGTTGGTCTTTGTCTATGTCGTCGTATGTTACAGAAGTAGACGGATTGACTATACCCATATCCATTCCCTCACCTATGGCATGGTAAAGAAATACTGCGTTCAGTGCCGCACGTACATAATTGTTGCCACGGAAAGAGAAAGAAAGGTTGCTGACACCGCCGCTGACATGGGCATAAGGAAGATTCTTTGCGAATCCAACCCGTAGCCTCAATAAAATCGAGCGCATAGCGGTCGTGTTCCGCCATACCTGTGGCAATGGAAAGCACATTGGGGTCGAAAATTATGTCTTCAGGCGGGAAATGAACCTTTTCGGTAAGCAGTTTGTAAGCACGTTCACAAATTTCTATTTTTCTTTCAAACGATGTAGCCTGCCCCACCTCGTCGAAAGCCATGACAACGGTTGCCGCGCCTATCTTGCGCAATTCGCGGGCATGGGAAAGAAACTTTCCTCACCCTCTTTCAAAGAAATGGAATTGACAATACACTTACCCTGCACACATTTCAAACCTGCCATGACCACGTCCCATTTGGAAGAGTCGATCATCACCGGAACACGGGCTATGTCTGGGTCGGAAGTAAGAAGGTTCAGGAAATGAATCATTTCTTCTTTGGCATCAAGCAAACCGTCATCGAAATTTATGTCGAGAACCTGCGCACCGTCCTCTACCTGTTTGCGGGCTATGGTAAGAGCCTCTTCGTATTTCTTTTCTTTTATCAAACGTAAGAACTTACGGGAACCGGCAACGTTGCAACGCTCACCAATATTCATAAAATTAGTTCCGGGCAAAAGACGTTTGCTTTCAAGTCCCGAAAGCCACAGATTGTGGTCTCGCTTTACGGGAACATGAGGTGTTTTGAACGTTCCGTCATGTCTTATGATTCCTTCATATTCAGCTATGAATTTGTCAGTAGTTCCGCAACAACCGCCGATAATATTAACAAGCCCTTCGTCAACAAACTCCTGCACCTGTACAGCCATTTCCTTCGGCGTTTGACGGTATTTGCCCATTTCGTCTGGCAATCCTGCATTGGGATATACAGATATATAATAAGGTGCGAACGATGCGAGAGACTCAAGGAAAGGTTTCATGTCCTTTGCGCCAAACGAGCAGTTCAAGCCAACAGACATTACTCCCGCGTGGTCAATTGAAGCCACAAAAGCCTCTAATGTCTGCCCCGACAGAGTTCTCCCCTGCTTTATCGGCAACTGTTACCGAAAGCATTACAGGCAGTTCCACGCTCATTTCGTCCATTGCCTCGCGGGCAGCAAACAATGCAGCCTTGGCGTTAAGGGTATCGAAAATCGTTTCAATAAGCAGAATATCCACGCCGCCCTCTATAAGAGCCTTTATCTGGTCTTTGTAAGCCGAAGCAAGTTCATCGAAAGTAATATTGCGAAGTGCGGGATTGTTGACATCGGGGCTGAGAGAACACGTTTTGTTTGTAGGACCTATGGAACCCGCCACAAAACGTGGTTTTTCGGGATTCTTGGCTGTAAAATCGTCGGCATATTTGCGTGCGAGCCTTGCCGCCGACACATTCAACTCATGACAGTAATCGCACGCGCCATAATCTTCCATGGAAATACGCTGCGAACTGAAAGAATTAGTTTCTATAATGTCGGCTCCCGCCTCAAGATAGCGTCTGTGTATATCGCCAATAACATCAGGACGCGAAATAACAAGCAAATCATTATTGCCTTTTTGAAGTCCCGGCAAATCTTTGAAACGTTCTCCGCGATAATCCTCTTCTGTAAGATTGTAACTTTGTATCATTGTGCCCATGGCACCATCGAGAATCAATACTCTTTGGCGCATCAGGCTTATAATTCTTTCTTTTTGTTGTCATCGTCTCATGTTTATGGCTTTGAACTTCTCCGCCATCATTCTTTTGTCTTCCTTTTTTCCTTTAGTGTCTGTCGTTTGTCGTATTCTTTTTTGCCACGCACCAAACCAATTTTAAGTTTCGCCCTATTGTTTTCATCTATGTAAAGTAAAAGCGGAACTATGGAAAGACCCGGTTTTTGTTTCCTGTGCCAATCTTCGAATTTCTCTGCGATTGAGTAATAGTTTACGGTCACGCCGAGCCTCGTGATTATAAAACGAGCCGTAAAAATATTCTGCTATATAAACATTCTTGACCCAAATTTCGCCATCGCGGATGTAGCAGAAAGAATCAGTCAGTCCCGCCTTTCCTGCACGTATGGATTTAATCTCGGTACCACAAAGCACAATACCTGCATTGTATGTATCGAGTACGAAATAGTCGTGTTCGGCACGTTTGTTCTTTATTTCTATCTTCTTTTGCGTCAAAGCCATTGTCTTTCTTACCTTATAGTCAAAAACTCATCTATATTTGCTTCTATATAAGAACCCACGGCTTCGGTATATTCTGTTTCACGCTCTACATATTCATCATCGTATTCGTCATACTTTTCGAATTTCTCGTAAAGAGCCATGAATTCTTCATCGGAGCAATCGCGTGTTATTTCTCCTACTGTCTTTTCGTACAAACGTCTCACATCGTACAACATGTTGCACAATTCTTTCAATCCCATCTCCCGCATGGCTTTTTGCGAAAGGATTCTCAAAGAAAAAAAAGGACCGTAACCATTGTGAATGAGTTGCACAAAGCCTCCCTCAAGCAATTCGCGACGCAATATTATATATCCAATTATAGTTATCTGCGAAGAAGTAAGTTTTGGCATAGATTCCTGAATCGAGTTTTCCTCCTACGCTTTCCAACGCTTTCCGGGACACAAGTTCACAAAGAGAACCCGAACCTGCTTTCTTTGCAGCTTCTAGTTCTTCTCTGCTTATTTCGGGTAATTTATTTTTGTTTTCTTCCATTTTTATCTTCTTGAAGAGTGCAAAATTGCAACAAATTAGCGGAACAGCATACAAGCTCCGCTATTTTCAAGACTTTTATTCGCAATAAACATAATTGAATCGCGCGGAAGGAGCAACATCCCCCGTTTACATAGAAATCCATAGGATTACCCTCTTCCTGCATATTGTCGCTCCACTTAAATTCAAAGTCAAGTTTTTTTTTACCCTTGCACTCCATGAGTTCTCGCGGAACGCTTATTACTATTGCTTTGTCATATACCACAACCTTAGCCTTGCCCACTGCTTTCCAATTCCAATCATTTCCTGCACCTTTTTCCACAGAAACATATCCGTCAGACGAAGTTTGACGATTGATAAAAAGTCGTAGCCTTCCCAGCCAGTATTTTTATCACGGTCTATGTCCACAAACAAAACCATCCAATTCTTGTCGGAGCGCGGAGAAAGCAAACTGTCGGTACGCACATAGAAATAAACATTCTTATTATCACGCGCCACACGCGCTTCCACTATATCATTTCTACCCGTATTGTTGGTATAAGTAATATTAAATGCGCCACTGCAATACCTGTGCATAACATCGCGCGATAATCTTTATATACGGGTTTCACATCTTTCCATTCGTCAAGGCAATCAATTTTTTATTGTTTTTGCTTCTGATACTTTTTCGGGCTTTTCTATTCCTTTGAAACGCCTTACCTTGTCCACAAGCATATAATAATAGACATCACCTTTACTACCCCAACCTTTATTGGGTTCTATATCGCGGCTGTGATCCCAATCAAACTGATCAACAAAAAGCAAAATTGCGCCCTTTCCAAACGTCTCCGTTCTTGAACATATCCGCTACGTACTCGTTCCAACCGGTTACAAAAACCATTTTAGGATCAAGTTCAAAAAGCACGACTCCATTGTTCGTTAAAATTCCATCCATAAAGATAGGCATCCTTACGAGTATCGAAACCCTTTAATTTGGAATAGCTTCTGCCATAACTGCCATCAACATTAAAAGCAGAACAATGTCCGTTTGTGGCATCGCTTGTATTTTGCGCCATTCCCACCGTAACTTGTTCGTAGCCTTTTTCTGTCTTTACGTAACCGTGTTGTGGGTAAACCTCGAGCCATCCCCATTGTTTCCAATTGGGATTGTTGGCAGGACCGTTAACGTAATCAGGTTGTCCCGGGCGATATGTAAAGAAATCAAGTATTTCTTTTTCTTCCGGTACATTCTTATCAAAATTATCGCAATATGCCATAATCACAGGCTTTTCGTCCCAATAATACCACAGATCCTTATACAGTCCGGGCTTGTACAATTCATTATAAAGACGCGTGAGTGATTTTTTTGAATTATCGCTGTATCCGAACGGAAGCATAAAAGCAATTTTGGGAGTATTTACCCCGTCAAGGCGTGCCTGGTGCCATACACGCAAAAAGTGTTTTATATGACTTATCCCAGGTCAAATCGCCATTGGTACAATCAAAAAATACAGCATCTACCTTTGCATCGGCAAGCATTTCGGCATGTTTACGAAGTACCCAAGGATCAAAAGTACTATAATATCCCAATAACGGTTCTTCCCAAAAATAATGTGCCCGCCAATTCTTCCAAGCCGGATGATCATAGCTTTCCATAGCCTCCGGCTGTTCGCGTTGTATTTTACTTACATTGCGATCTGTTATTCCCTGCGGATAATTCCATTGATGCCATGTCCAATAGAATATGGCGACCTCTTTTTTCTTTACGCAGTTTCACGCTATCGGGATCTTGCAAAGCTTTTCTGCCAAGAGCATCGGTTACAGCCCACGTGTCCGACTTCAAAAACTGCGCATCAGCCACTGCTGCAGAAACACATGCCGCAACCAACACGATTTTTCGCACAAACAACCAAATATTTGTCATTATTTATTGTTTTTACGCTTTAACAAAAGAACAAAGAAACTTCTTACTTATTTTTCAGTATGTCTCAATTTCGGTAAGCAATAGTTCCTCTTTAGACGGAGCAGGAGGAGCAGCCGGAGTTTCGTCTTTCTTTTTCCCTTGCCATGATGTTTATTCCCTTAACAAGCAAGAAAACACAAAAAAGCAATAATCACAAATTCTATGACAGTCTGTACGAACACCCCGTAATTAATAGTTGCCGAAACTTCAGGGTTTATGGGATTGACAGGCAGCTTCACCTTGAGATCCGCAAAATCCATCCCGCCAATAAGCCATCCTATAGGAGGCATTATTATATCCGAAACTATCGATGAAACTATCTTTCCGAAAAGCTGCACCTATAATTACACCAACAGCCATATCAATGGCATTTCCCTTAACTGCGAACTCTTTGAATCCCTTTATAAATTTGCTCATATCCAAATTAATTGCATTAAAACTCGGCAAAAGTAAAAACAATTTCGTAATTTTGCACCAAATAATTAAACAAACAACCTAATTAAAACATCAAAAACATGATTAAAGTTGGTATTAATGGTTTCGGTCGTATCGGCCGTTTCGTTTTCCGTTCCACACTTGAGGACGCAAACAAGAATGACGTTATAGTAGTAGGTATCAACGACCTTCTTCCTGTAGACTACATGGCATACATGCTGAAGTATGATACCATGCACGGACAATTCAACGGCACTATCGAGGCTGACGTTGAAAAAGAGTGAACTTATTGTTAACGGCAACCACATCCGCGTAACCGCAGAAAAGGATGCTGCAGACTTGAAGTGGGACGAAATAGGCGCAGAATACGTTGTAGAATCAACCGGTTTCTACCTCACAATGGACCGCGCTGAGAAGCACCTCCAGGCAGGCGCTAAATATGTAGTTCTCTCTGCTCCTTCAAAGAAGGGCGAGGACGGCCGTCAGGCTGATATGTTCGTTTGCGGTGTAAACACCGACAAATATGCAGGTCAGAAAATCGTTTCCAATGCATCTTGCACCACTAACTGCCTTGCTCCTATTGCAAAGGTATTGAACGACAACTTCGGCATCGAAACCGGTTTGATGACTACCGTTCACTCAACAACCGCTACACTGCGCACTGTTGACGGTCCTTCTATGAAAGACTGGCGTGGTGGTCGTGCTGCTTCCGGCAACATCATTCCCTCTTCCACCGGTGCTGCAAAAGCAGTAGGTAAAGTTATCCCCGAACTTAACGGCAAACTTACCGGTATCTCTATGCGCGTTCCGACACTTGACGTTTCTGTAGTTGACCTTACTGTTAACTTGAAGAAATCTGCAAGCAAGGAAGACATCTGCGCTGCAATGAAGGCTGCTTCCGAAGGCGAATTGAAAGGTATCCTCGGCTACACCGAAGACAAAGTCGTTTCTTCTGACTTCCTCGGCTGCCCGTTGACATCAATCTTCGACGCTGACGCTGGTGTTTACCTCACCGACAAGTTCGTTAAGGTTGTTTCATGGTATGACAACGAGATCGGTTACAGCCACAAGGTTGTTGACCTCATCAAGATCATGAACAAATACAACAGCAAGTAATTTGTATTTTTTCAAATTGAGTAGGAGGAAAACGAAGCAGTTTTCTTCCTACTTTCGTTTTCCGACCTCTCACACCACCGTACGTGCGGTTCCGCATACGGCGGTTCCTATTTTGGATACCATTCGAGATACGCATCCATTAAAGTAGCATACCCTGCCCTACATAGATGCTCTTTTGTTATAGCTCTATGCAGTATGTAGCTGTCTGCTATACGCCAATAGCCTTTGCGAGTATTACCCCATTCGTATGCTTTGTATTTACTAATACCACATTTAATGAGGTTTGCCACTTTTGTCTTGACTTTCTTCCAAGCTTTCCATATACACATGCGGATTCTACGTCTTAACCATTCGTCTGTTTCAAGCAAGAGACGCTTCATATTGGCAAGGTGATAATAGCCGACCCAACCTCTTATGTATTCTTTCAGCTTCTGCTTTCTCTTGGCATATCCCCATCCGTTGCTGCGACTTGTCAGTTCTTTCAACCTTGACTTCATCTTGGCTTTGGATTTTGGATGCACCGTGAGTTGGCATTTGCCTTTCATCACATAAAAGGAGTAGCCGAGATATTTCACTCCGCGCACATACGACACTACGGTCTTTTCCTTGTTGACTTTGAGATATAGAGTATTCTCTATAAATCGGGTTATAGACTCCTTCACTCGCATTGCAGCCCTTCTGGACTTGCAGAATATCATCGAGTCATCAGCATAGCGCACAAAGGGTAGTCCTCTGCGTTCGAGTTCGTTGTCCAATTCGTTGAGCATGATATTACTCAACAACGGACTTAGCGGTCCTCCTTGGGGAGTTCCTTCCTCGCTCGCTTCAAACAAGCCTTTGTTCATTACACCACTTCTGAGATATTTGTGTATAAGACTGACCACTCTGCCGTCTTTTATCGTACGGCTGAGGATTTCTATAAGTTTGCTATGGCTCACGGTGTCGAAGAAGCGTTCAAGGTCAAGGTCTACTACATATATGTAGCCTTCGTTGATTATCCTCTGCGCTCCTCGTAGTGCGTCATGGCATCCTCTTCTCGGACGGAAGCCATAGCTCGTCTTGGAGAATTGGTTCTCATAGATGGGAGTCAGTACTTGGTTTATGGCTTGTTGCACCAGACGGTCTACTACTGTTGGTATTCCTAACAGGCGCATCTTGCCGTTGTCTTTGGGTATTTCTACCCTTTTCACTGGGTTCGGACGGTAAGAAACCTCCATCAAGGAACGGATGAGCATGTCCTTGTTGGTCAAGAGCCATGGGAGCAGCTGTCCACACGGCATCTTGTCGATACCACCACAGCCATTGTTTCTAACCACCGCCTTGTAGGCTCGGCTGAGATTTGCAGGACTGAGGATTTGCTCGAAAAGGTGTTCCTTGTCGAATGGTACTTCCACGATGTTGTCTTCACACATCCACATGAAGGTCTGCACTCCCCCCATACCATTCGGTTTCCGACCTATCTCTTTGGGGGCAGCCATTAACTTGGGATAATGTTTTCTGCATTCTTTCCTTCATAAGGTATATTTCAATTACTATCGTTTAATTGTTAGGTTCAGCCCTTCGTGCAACGTTATCGAGTATTGCACTACTATGGCGTCTGCTGACTTCTCACGGCAAGCGTTACTCCATGGATTTCGTAAAGGCAACTAATCGTCATGTCCGTGAGACCTCCTCGGATAAGGGCTTATTCTTTCCATCTTATACCCACTTCATTTACACCAACCATTCCGAATAGCAATAGGACTTTGATTTGTGATGCAATCTTATCCATGGTCAAATGCCTTATATGAAGTTTCTGTACGTTAGGTCAGATGTTTGCCGCCAGCTTCTTTCAGATTCCACCTCACAGTGGACACCCTTGCTATTGGCTATACAATTCCCGCTATTAGGGCTTGTTAGGGACTTGCACCCATTAGAATAAACTCATGCCGAGCATACATCATAAAACCACCCTCGCACAAATAATGTGCGAGGGTGGTTTCTTTTTATACGCTTCCGCATATATCTTACAAAAAATGTAGTAACAAAAAATACATGGCAATTCTTTGAAAAATCCAGCTCCGACATGGGTATATAAATTATACTCTAATGATGGAACTTTTTTGAAAAAATGGAATTACTTCAAAGCCTGTGGCAGAATCTCATTATCCAAAATGGTACATGAGTGATAAATATATGATAAAGCAACTATTCCCTAATAGGCGAGCTGCTATGAATGGGAATACAAGCAAAACACCATACAAAGAGGATCGTTAAATAAAAATATGCATTAATATGGAAGATATGAATATCTTAGCATTCTTCCTTTCTTATCCATCATTGCCTATAGATGCATCGGATGAATCATCAGAAGAAGCAATTAAGAGAGGAGATGAATTTCGCACCTATATTTGGGGTGAAATGGGTATCGATGTACTCCTAAAATCACTTTCATATATCGATTATGGTAAAGATTTAAAACGAATTCTCTTCCAATTTTACATTATGCCTTGTGATTATGAGCGAATACATATAAAAGAGATCGAACAATACAGAAAAAAAAAAAAGCAATAGGAATACCTATTATTGTAGAACGCTCTTTTTTTTCCAGTTTTCAGAAACAGAGAGAAGAGAATTTCTTGTATCTTCAATGCTCTCAAAATTTAACATATTGGGAAATGTTGTCAAAAACAAGAAACTTGACACCAACATGACAAAATTGGTTCATGATTTCAGCTATAATTTGAAAACATTTGTATAAGTAGATACAAAACTAAAAAAAGTCTTTCTACTTGAAATCTGATTATTGTTATTTAAAAAGAGCCGTATTCATACTCTAAAATATAGTTGAATAAGGCTCTTTTTTACATGATTCACATCTTTCATTTTTTGAGTCATATTGAAAAGGTACTATCAAAAAGCGAATACTTACAATTTAAGACCTAAAAGCATGAAAAGAGCCATTACACGATAATTTTAGCTTTTATCCTTAAATTAAATTATTGGTGTCCGCTAAACGCATGAACAAAATGTTCAAAAATAAAGGCTGGAAACCTCGCTTGGTATCCAGCCTTTTGGTTACTTTGGTATATGCAAAAGCAATGCAAATCCGCCCAAGCTGAATTTGAAAGCATCACCTTTCAAACACAGTTCCCTTTAAGTAATGCCTTTCTTATTTGCCTAAAAATGCAGCATGCAATAACTCGCACAGAACCCTACAAAACACAGAAAATACACCCATAAAAATACCTCTTTATAAGTTTCTATTTGCCAGATTCTTATAAAGTTCAAAAATACAAGGCACATATTTCAAAATATATGGCTTATATTTTAAAATACATGGCTTGTATTTTTCACAAGATGCCTTATCTTTTTTTCGACATTAAAAAGCGATAAAAAAACAACCACAAAATTGCACTTGTTTACACCTTTCCGGCACTTCCATATCGGTAAAATGATTTTTCATTACGCATTTAATCATGCCAACAAAGGTTTATATCGCATTATATGGTTAACTTTGGTTGTTCGAAATCACTACCGGTAGAACAGCAATGCAATGGAACATAAAGACAAACACAACATACTAACCATAGTAGGACCTACGGCATGCGGCAAAACATCGCTTGCAGTAAGAGTTGCCGACAAATTAAACGGCGAAATCATAAGCGGAGACAGCAGACAGATTTATCGCGGCATGACACTCGGTACGGGAAAAGACATAGAAGAATACAATACAAATGGGAGAAACATAAGATTCCACTTGATAGACATTGTAGACCCGGGAGTGAAATACAACATATATAATTACCAGCACGATTTTTCGCAGGCTTATGAAGATATTATTTCTCGTGGAAAAACGCCGATATTATGCGGAGGTTCGGGAATGTATGTAGAGTGTGTGCTCAGAGGATACAGAATGACTCCGGTTCCCGAGAATTCCCGATTGCGTCAAAGCCTTGAAGGCAAAGGACTCAAAGAACTCACGGAAATACTTAAAAGCTACGGTAAAAAACTGCACAACACAACAGATGTTGATACTCCCAAACGCGCCATAAGGGCTATAGAAATAGAAGATTATTATAGCAAGCATCCTGTTGAACCTGAAGAATTTTCCAAACCGGAGAGTATCAATTTTTGTCTTGAAATCCCTCGCGAACTGCGTTGGCACAGAATTACCAAACGATTAAAAAGAACGACTTGACGCAGGAATGGTAGATGAAATAAAATCGCTCATAGGACTGCAAAGTCCAAACTGCCCAACAGAAAATTTTCCAGAACCTATCACCCCCGAAGAACTGATGTATTACGGATTGGAATACAAATATGTTACTCTCTACGCCATAGGAGAAATGACATACGAAGAGATGTTCGAAAAATTAAACATAGCCATACGACAATTTGCAAAACGACAAATGACATGGTTCAGAGGAATGGAACGACGCGGCATAAAAAACTTAATTGATTGACGCATCTCAACCTTTGGAACAACAAGTATCAATGGTGATAGAGACTTGGGAGAAACAGAATTAATATGAACTGACGCAAATAACGTATTCAACCGTTTATACACACCCATTTCTACAAAAAAACATTCGATGTGTAAAAAACATGTTTGCTATGTCTGCTTTTCAATAAAAAACGGTAACTTTGAAAAACAAAACAAGACTAAGACACCATGAGCTACTTAAAGTTCGATAAGCCCCAGATGACAAACCTTCAGGAAAGTCTTTTCAAGGAAGTTTTGCTGACCAACAAAGGCGGTTCTTATGCCTCTACCACTCTTACCGGTTGCAATATCCGCAAATACGACGGGCTGCTTGTAGTTCCAATTCCTACCATGGACGACAAAAGCCACGTGCTTCTTTCTTCACTTGACGAAACAGTCATACAGCACGGTGCGGAATTCAATCTCGGGCTTCATAAATATCAAGGCGAGAACTACAGTCCCAAAGGACACAAATACATAAACCGCTTTGAATGGTTCAAAGTTCCGATTACCACTTACCGCGTGGGAGGTGTTGTGCTGCAAAAAGAAATAGCATTTCAATCCGGAGAACCGAGAATTCTGATAAGATACACATTAGTTGATGCGCACTCAAAGACAAAGTTGCGTTTCAAGCCTTTTCTTGCATTCCGCAGCGCAAATCAATTTACTCACGAAAATTGGGCGGCGAATCTAAACTATACTCCCGTTGACAACGGAATAAAAATGTGTCTTTACAGCGGCTATCCCGACCTGTATATGCAGCTAAACAAAAAAAAGTGAATTTGTTTACGACCCGCAATGGTACCTCGGGCTTGACTACCCGCGCGAACGCGAACGCGGATACGAAGCAAACGAAGATCTTTTTGGTGCCTGGATATTTTGAAGTTGACATTCGCAAAGGAGAACAAATAGTTTTCAGTGCGGGATTGAGCGAGATTCGTCCCACTTTGATGAAAAAGCAAATGGATAAAGAAGTGGACAAGCATGAAGGAATAGGTAACTTCTATCAGTGTCTTGTACATGCCGCTCACCAGTTCAAAATAGAAGAAAACGGAGAACACTATATAATTGCAGGTTGGCCATGGTTCAAATGCCGTGCAAGAGACATGCTTGTGGCTATGCCGGGACTGACTCTAAATATAGGAGAGAACAAACTTTTGAATCATACATGGAAACTTTTGCCAAAGCCATGCGTGATTTCATGAACAATCGTAAGCTTTCCGTAAATATATATGAGATAGACAAACCGGATGTCCCTTTGTGGGCAACGTGGTGCATACAGCAATACGCCAAACTTGTGTCCGGCAAAGAATGTTATGCAAAATACGGCACACTGCTCAACGAAATTATGAGTTATGTTCTTGCAGGAAAACATCCGAATTTGTTCGTACACGACAATGGTCTCGTATATTCAAGCGGACATGAAAAAGCAATTACATGGATGAACTCCACAATTGATGGAAAGCCGATTGTACCACGCTCCGGATATATTGTGGAATTCAATGCTCTTTGGTATAATGCTCTTAAATTCCAAACAGAACTTATAAAGGAATTCGGCACGGAAGAAGAGATAGCGTCTCTGTATGAAATATCTTCCGTTACGTCAAAGTAGAAAATTCTTTCAGCAAAACTTTCCTGAACGAATACGGTTACTTATTTGATTATGTTGACGGCACAACGCCCGATTGGAGTGTTAGACCTAATCAGATATTTGCAGTTGCGCTTGATCATTCACCTCTTTCACCGACAGCCAGAAAGACCGTGCTCGATATTTGTACCCGTGAACTTGCTACGCCCAAAGGGGCTTCGTTCTCTCAGTCCCAAAAGCGGAGGATATAATCCTATTTTCGCAGGTCCGCCGCAACAGCGTGATCGCTGTTACTATCAAGGCACAGCATGGCCTTGGCTTATGGGTTTTTATCTTGAAGCATATCTAAGAGTATATAAACGCAGCGGGCTATCTTATATAGAACGTCAATTGATAGGCTTCGATGAAGAAATGTCTTATCACTTTATAGGCACACTGCCTGAATTATTCGACGGAGATCCACCTTTCCACGGGAGAGGTGCGTTTGCTTTTGCCATGAGTGTGAGCGGTATTCTGAGAGCAGAAAGACTGCTTGAGAAATACAATGAAAACAATCCTTATAAAGAGGAAACAATATGAAAGTTCTAATGTTCGGTTGGGGAGTTTCCTCCCCACATCCTTGGCGGACTCGGAACTGCAA
>VOFC01006040.1_pt1 | contig 36274 bp, 72 predicted proteins | sample 5384161 | NCBI WGS metagenome assembly VOFC01 (sample SAMN12384722, study PRJNA508395) | human gut metagenome | isolation source: healthy gut B | host: Homo sapiens | reverse complement strand
TATATTTTTTATTGTTTTAACCTCTGCGCAATTATTTATTCTTCTATTTCACAAACATTATACACAAATTTTTACGTTCGTATTTTTTACCTATGTCACTGCATCAAAGCGCCGCGTCGTACCAATTCCGTAAAGCTTTTTCTGAACTGAAAATTCCTTTGTACAATACAGTAACCCCTTTACATCTCTACATAAAAATTTAAGAACGTTCCTTATGTTTTTGCGTCATTTTTATGCTATACTGGACTATGATATATTTTTTTCTTTGATTCGATCTTTTCGTAACTGGAAACATGGTCAGTTACGATTTTTCATCTTATTAATCAGTTTTATATGAGGAGGAAACAATTATGCCAACCATTCTCGTCTGCGATGACGACAAACAGATCGTAGAGGCGATCAATATTTATCTGACCGGCGAAGGTTTTAACGTGATCAAGGCTTACGACGGCTACGAAGCTCTGGAGCTTCTGGAAAAAAACGAAGTGAATTTAATGATCATCGATGTCATGATGCCTGGGCTCGACGGGATCCGCACCACGTTAAAGGTCCGCGAGACCAGCAGCATCCCGATCATCATCCTCTCCGCGAAATCTGAGGACACCGACAAGATCCTTGGACTCAACATCGGCGCCGACGATTACATCACAAAAAGCCGTTTAATCCACTCGAGCTCGTTGCCCGCGTGAAATCCCAGCTCCGCCGCTACACCCAGCTCGGCAACTTGAACCAGCAGGGCAGCTCCCAGGTCTACAAGTGCGGCGGCCTGATGATCAACGATGAGAACAAGGAAGTTACCGTCGACGGAGAGCCGATCAAGCTGACACCGATCGAATACAACATCCTGCTTCTTCTCGTGAAGAACGCGGGGAAGGTTTTTCTATTGACCAAATTTACGAAAAAATCTGGAATGAAGACGCAATTGGCGCGGATAATACCGTTGCGGTCCACATCCGCCATATCCGCGAGAAAGATCGAGATCAACCCGAAAGAGCCCCGCTACTTAAAGGTCGTCTGGGGCGTCGGATATAAGATTGAGAAACAGTAAGGAGAATCCAGATGACAGAAAAAAGACACGCTCATTTCTTCAAGCGTCTCGTCGGCTTCCTTCACTTTCTCTTTGCCTGCGTGACACTCGTGGGGATCGGGTTCATGTATTTAAACAGCAACTACGGCCGCGGTCTGGATTGGATCAAGACGGAGACCTTCGAACAATCCCCGGATTTCAGCAAAAAAGGTCCAGGCGGATATCACAAATATCTTCGATTATGTCCAGTATCAGGATATTTTTGAATCCAACGGCGAGGTCGACTACTCCCAGGTCGTCCTGGAAGTCACGACAGGCCCTGGCGGGGAAAAATCCTACACTCTGGACGATATCATCCAGTACGGAAAATCCCTGGGCTACTACATGGACGAGTCCGACAACTACGCGTTAAAGGGCGGTCCGGAGACTCTGTCCGAGGAAGATCAGGAACAGGTCTATGTCCGCTACCGCTGCTACCAGTCTGAGGAAGACTTAACGAGCCCGGATCAGTCTTTCTCGACGATGCCGGACCTGACGTACGAGATCTTAAAACGCTTTTCTCTTCCTACTACTCGATCTATCGAGACTCATGAGCGACTTTACGAATCTCTATTTCCGCGTGGCATACTACTCAAAAAATAATGCGATCTATGAGATCCATACCAACGCGCCGGAGATGTCCAACGATGACATTATGGCCATGGGAAGATATATCTACTATTCCGAGACTCCAACGACCTTGCGGTCCGGACGAACTTCGAATCCAACTTTCCGAGTATCCCGGCGCTGATGTCGAAAAATAACCCGTACAACGGCAACAGCTACTATGTAGTCATCGGTCTCGACATCATACTAAAGGCGAACGATGACTATGCCCAGGCATATACCGCCTATAATAAGTCCCGCGTGAATTTCTCCAACGGACTTTATATTACGATCGCGGGACTTGCCGGTTCCCTCGTGACCTTCGCATTCCTGCTGTTCCTGTCCGGACATGCATCGATCTCTGACCGGACCATCACGCTCTACCCGTTTGACCGGACAAAAGACGGATTTCATGCTGCTCCTGATGGCATTCGTGTCCTACCTCTGCATCCACATTATGGCGCCGGTGACATCAAAGCTCCTGCACCTGGTAGTGACATCAGATTACTGGGACCGCGCGAACCTGCTGGTGGCCTTCGGATACCTGTATTTCTGCAGCATTCTGACATTTTCAGCCTGCTTCGCCGATACAAAGCGGAAACCCTCTGGAAAAACAGCTTCCTGCATGATCTTACAGAAACACTCTCCGAGAGCACATTCCGCTACCGGATCACAATAGGCTTTGTGCTGTATCTTGCATACAACGTATTCATGATCACCGTTGGGGGCATTCATGATCTTCCCATCATGAAAATTCCGTATTCCAGTTCATGCCGTTCATCTTCGTGATGATCGCCTGGATCGCCGGAAACCTTCTGGTATTCTACTTTATCTACCGGAATGCGGACCAGACTGACAAGATCCATGCCGCCATCGAAAAACTCGCCTCCGGGGAGACGAGCTACAAGGTGGATGTCAATGATTTCTCGAGTCTGGAGGCGGAACTTGCCGAAGGACTGTACCGTATCAGTGACGGTCTGGAGACAGCTCTTGCCGAACAGGTAAAGAGCGAACGCCTGAAAGCCGACCTGATCACGAACGTGTCCCACGATATCAAGACACCGTTGACCTCCATCATCAACTATGTGGACCTCATCAAGCGCCAGCACATTGAAAGACCCGACGGTTCAGAAATATCTGGATTCTGGATCAGAAATCCCAGAGGTTAAAGACACTGACCGAGGATCTTGTGGAAGCTTCCCGCGCAAGCTCCGGAAATATCAAGCTGGAGATCACAAATATCGATTTCGTGGAACTTGTCCAGCAGACGACCGGAGAATTTGAGGAAAAATACGCGATCCGCCATCTGGAGATCGTCAACACACTTCCGAACGAGGTCATCATGATCGAGGCAGACGGGCGAAGGCTATGGCGTGTCCTTGAAAACCTCTATAATAACGCATTCAAGTACGCGTTAGAGGGAACCCGCGTCTACGTCACAATCGAGGACCATGGCGCCGACGTTGTGTTCACGATCAAGAATGTATCCGCAAACCCGTTAAACATCAGCCCGGATGAGCTCACCGAGCGATTCGTCCGCGGTGACGTTTCCCGAACCACGGAGGGAAGCGGACTTGGACTTTCCATCGCGAAAGACCTGACAACCCTTCAGGGCGGAAAGTTCGAGCTGATCATCGATGGCGACCTGTTTAAGGCGCAGATCACGTTTCCGATCAAAAACTAAATAGCTTCTTATAACCAGAGAGCGTACCACCTTTTTTAGGCAATACGCTCTCTGTTTATATCTTATATATTGAAATCTCTCAGATCGTCAGCACAAACGAAGCCAGCATCGCGATCCTCGGAATATACTGGTCGATCAGGATGTACTCGTTTGCGGAGTGGGCCCCGTCACCGGCTGCGCCGAGACCGTCAAGGGTCGGGATACCCAGAGCAGACACCTCGTTTCCATCGCTGCCGCCGCCCACAAACTGATGGGAAAACTTAAGCCCGACCTTCTCGCCGCAGATCTTCGCCTTCTCGAAAGAGCGCCATGTTCGCCTCCGTCTCCTCCATCGGCATCTTGCTGTCCCGTTCGATGACTTCCCTTGTGGTTCCCGGAACCGTCGTCCTGATCTCGTTGATCGCCTTGCGGATCCTGTCGCCCTCGGCGGCTGTCTTTACACGGCAGTCGATCTCGATCTCTGCCTCTGCCGGGACAACGTTCGGTTTTGTACCGCCGCTGCAAACGCCCACATTGACGGTAGTTCCAGCCTCGTAATCTGTCAGTTTTCTGGATTGCGAGGATCTCATGCGCCAGTTCCTCGATGGCGTTGATCCCTCTTTATGGGCATTTCCTGCATGGGATGCCTTTCCATGAATCCTTACGGTAAAACGGACAAGGCCTTTTCTTCCTGTCTTTAAATCTCCGTTCGCTGTACACGGCTCGCAGACAAGCGCCGCCTTCGCGTCCTTCGCAAGCTCACAAATGATATCGGTGGACTCAGCACTTCCGGTCTCCTCGTCACCATTAAAGATGAATTCCAGCCTCTTTCCCGGATCGATCCCAAGATCCTTATATGCCTTTTTACAGTCCAGATCGCGGAAATAAGTCCGCCTTTCATGTCATAAACACCCGGTCCGTGGAGCTCATTTCCTTCTGTATAATACTTCAGCGCACCGATGAGATGTACGGTGTCATAATGACCGATAAACAGGATCTTCTCCGTACCCTTTCCATACTGGAACCGCACCGGACAGTGTCCGTTCTCCGCTTCGTAGACAAAGCAGTCCTCTCCTGTGCGCTCCTTGATCAGCATGACCAGCTTTTCCCGCACCTTTGCCAGAGCCTCAATATCTGAAGTGCTGGCCTCTGTCAGGACCAGAGATTTTAAGTCCTCAAAGATCTCCGTCTCATGTTCTTTTTAAGTAAGCAAGTATTTTCTGTTCCATGATTTCTGTCCTTTTCTTCTGTAATGCCCTGATACTGTATACCTATCTTCATTTTACATGTATCTTTTCATAAAATCTGCCTGCACTTTTGTACAGCATTTCTCAGTCCGGAGATTTCATCCGTATATTACTTCTTTATCACGCGGACCTTCTTCCATTTTCCTGTCAGATACCATCCAAACGAGATCACATAATTCGCGGCCCAGCCAAGGGGAACCGCCATCCATGCTACCTGGATTCCATAAATCGGCGCAAACAGGTTCGTCACGCTGACACGGATCGCGAGATTCACGAGGTTTGCCACCGTAAATGCCGTCACATCACCTGCGCCGCGCAGCAGACCGTCCGTGGACGCCTTGAGGCCGATAAACGAGTAGAAAAACGATAAGAACTTCACATAACTGAGTCCCACCGAATACGCCTCACTGCTGCCGCTGTCAAGGAACAGGGACACAATGCGCCTCCTGCCAGCTGGTACATCACGCAGAGCACAGCACCCGCCGTCAGGACGATCACATAGCACATCCGGTAACCTTCCTTCACCCGGTCGATCTTTCCAGCCCCCATATTCTGGGCTGTGAAGGTTGACATAGCATTTCCCATGGCCAGCATCGGCACGATACTTAAGGACTCGATCCGCATGCCCGCGGAGTATCCGGCGATCGCCGTGGAGCCGAAGCTGTTGATCACAGACTGGACCAGCAGGATTCCGATATGGACGATGGACTGCTGCAGTGTGGACGGAACGGCGATCTTCACCATGGAGACCGCCATCTCTCCGCTGTAGAGACGCACCGGCTCCTCGGCAGGATACCCCCTTTAGCTTCCGCATCAGAAGCAGGAAGGAGATCACCGCCGAGATTCCCTGTGCGATCAGTGTCGCCAACGCAACGCCACGGATGCCCTGCTTGAAAATGATCACGAGGATCATGTCCATCACGATGTTTAACAGGGAAGAAAAAGATCAAAAGGTACAGCGGCTTCTTTGAATCTCCCAGTGCGTTGAAGATCGATGCCTGAACGTTATACATGAACAGAAACGGCAGTCCGAGAAAGTAGATCGCCAGATACAGCGCCGCGTCCGAGAAAATATCCTCCGGTACGTTGACGAGATTCAGGATCCGGTTGTTGAACAGGATCCCCACTGCTGCCAGAAACGCCGCGATCCCAAGGAAATTGAACATCGTTGTGTAGACTGCAGTCTTCATCTTCGCGAGTTTTCCCGCTCCCAGAAACTGGGAGATCACCACGGAGCTTCCGATTCCGCCGCCGATGGCGATGGCGATAAAGACGTTCGTGATCGCATAGGATGCGCCAACCGCCGCTAATGCCTGTTCCCCGACGAATTTTCCTACCAGTACTGAATCCGTGATGTTGTAAAACTGCTGAACTAGATTTCCGAGTATCATCGGAAGCACGAAGAAAAGCAGGGATTTTCCCGGATTATCCGTCAGCATGTCATATTTTTTTTCTTGTCTCTTTCATGTCTGTCAAAACGTAATGATGGAAGCCAACGCCAGTTTCGCTCTGGAAAACAGCGTCTCAGCTACCGCATACTCCTCCATTGAATGATTGTTCGCGCCCTTGACGCCCATGGCGCATACCACCGGGACACCTTCCGCCGCTGCCAGGCAGGAATCGGACCATCCGCCGACTTTCTTTGTCTGCAGCTTTCCGTAACCGATCATGTCTGCCGCCTTCTGGACATGGCGGAAAAGCTCCAGATTTTTCTCCGATACCGGCATTACCGTGCTCGGCTTCGTCCAGGTCACATCTGCTGTCGTGTCTGGGACAGTTCTCGTCTCCGCAATCTTTTTGATCGCCTGAAGTGTTTCCTCAAGGCGCTCAAAGCTGTCGTAGCGGATATCGATTCCAACCTCACAGGACGCAGCCACTGCGTTTGCAACCGTTCCGCCCTGGATCACCCCTACATTCACAAAAAGTCCATGTTCAAAATCGTGAAGCTTCTGGATCTCGATGACCTTATGCGCCATCTCCAAAATCGCGTTTCTTCCGCGCTGTGGATCATTTCCAGCATGGGCCGCGACTCCGTGAACGGTGAGTGTCACGCGGCAGGAACCTTTTCTTCCAACAACGAGTCCATCATCGATAAATCCCGTCTCAAAGTTGAATGCCGCCGCGCATCCTGCGCAGAGTTTCCGGATCTCTGCCTCCGCATTTGTCTGACGGTGTCCGTTCTCCTCATCTCCCGCAAAGACAACGCGGATCGGGCGTTTCCCATATCCATATTCATGGAGCGCTTTTAAAATATAGACAGCGATCACAAGTCCCGCCTTCATATCCAGAACTCCCGGTCCGTGGGCATTTCCGTTCTCATCGATGCGGAACGGATTTTTCTCCAGCGTGCCTTTCGCGAATACCGTGTCCATGTGTCCGATCAGGACGATGGGCTGGCCTGCTGCCTCTTTATGCCATACGCCTGTCAGGAGGTTTCCGAAACGTTCCATCGGGAGCACAGCTGTCTCCACTCCGGCACTTTCCAGTTCATTCTTTAAGACCGCACCTACCCGGTCAACGCCCTCTTTATCCGGGGTTCCGCTTTCGATAGAAACGATCTTTTCCCATAGCGACAACATCTCGTCCCTGTGACGGTCTATATACGCGGATGTCTTCACGATTAGTTCTCTGTCTTCCATAGCCTGCATCCTCCTCGTCATTTTATTCATCTATGATATAACAAACATACTGAAATGAAAATACTGAAAATCTATAAAAATCGGGAATTCCGCCTGACGGTAACACCTTCCCGGTTACACGCTTGACTTCTACGTCTCTGCGAATTATAATGAGTGAATTAAACCTACCAATTTGCTATGAAGATATGACCGCCCGTACGAGGCTGCTAAAATAAACGCTCCGCGAGGATGCGCAGTGATTTTGATAGAAATATGTCAGCTTCTCTGGCCAGAATCACGCGGCAAGTCTCACGGACGTTCAACTTGAGAATATGAAAGGACGGAGAATTCCTTATGAACAACACGATCAACGTTTCCATAGACTGCGTTCCGGCCGCACTCCGGGAATTTTTTGCGGAGCATTCTACCATCGCTCTGGCTTTTTCCGGCGGAACGGATTCCTCTTATCTTCTCTATGCCGCAAAGGCCTGCGAGCAAATGTACATGCCTACTATGTCTCCACGCCGTTCCAGCCGCAATTTGAGTTAGATGACGCGAAGCTTCTCGCTGAATCGTTACACGCGGACATGACAGTCCTGCCCTTTGATGTGCTGACGGATAAAGTCGTAAAGAGCAACCCGAAAGACCGCTGTTACTACTGCAAGAATCAGGTATTCGGCGGAATCCTGAAAGCCGCAAAAGAGGACGGCTTTACCGAGATCATGGACGGAACGAATGCCTCCGATGACGCCGGTGACCGCCCGGGCATGCGCGCTTTAAAAAATGAAGGTACTGTCCCCGCTGCGCCTTTCCGGAATAACAAAAACGGCACTCCGGGAATATTCCCGAAATGCCGGATTGTTTACATGGAACAAGCCCGCCTACGCCTGTCTTGCGACGAGAGTTCCGTCGGGAATTTCCATCGAAGCTTCTGTGTTAAAGGATGTGGAATGGGCGGAGAAATCCCTCTCCGACCTTGGATTCCGCGATTTCCGCGTCCGCGTGTACCCGGATCCCGCTGCCGCGGACCCAAAGGCCAATGCGCCGTGGTGCGCAAAACTCCAGCTCACCGAGGACATGATCCCGAAGCTTATGGAGCAGCGGAAGGAGATCTGCGCGCTCTTAAAGCAGAGATTTACGGATGTGACACTGGATCTTGTGGCGAGAACACCGTCGATGTAGGGAATGTCTCCTCAATCACGCGCTGTGCGTGGCCTCATTCAGCCACGCCACAGCGGCTTTGATCCCGTCCTCGCTGAACTCAAATTCCTGATACGTCTTTTTTTCATCCTCCGTCACAGAAAAAATAAACGGCCCCGGCCAGGTGACCGCCTGGATCTTATCCGGCTCGCCTTCCTCTCCGCTGATCTTCCGGATCATAAAATTCGTTCCCTTTTTCGCTTCCGGTAAATGTTGTCTTCTTTAAATATGGAATGGAGATCATTCCTGTCAGATCGATCATAACAACCTCTTTTCTTCTTTCCCATTGCTAATTGTTAAAGTGTTCGCTATACTTACACCATAAACCACCTGTACAGGAATCATTATACACCATTCCCTGTCCACGAAACATCAGGAGTATCTCATGTTAGCTGTATTTTTTATCTCCGATCTACCTGTTATTTCAGGCATACATTCTTTTATGGCTCTACGCCTGGGCGGATTCCTGCTCCCCGGCGCTTCATTCACTGTTTTTCAGGATCCCTGTCACAGTCCTCTACCTGTTTTTTTGCCGTCAGCCCGCTGACCGGATTTCTGATCACAAAAGAACCACTTCACCATTTTCTCCGGGTGATCAGCAACTACTGGCTCGGCACTCTGGAATATATCCTGCTTTTTATCATCACCTTCGACGTGATCCGCCGTGTCACCGGCCATTCCTTCTTTATGAAATACCGGTACCCGGCCATGCTGCATACCATGCCGAAAAATCTCGTGATCTTTGGCGGCTTTGCCATTGGCCTGATCCTTATGGTCAGCATTTACGGTGTCCTGCATGCAAGACGGGTCTATGTGCGGCAGGATCCGGTCGTCATCGAAAAGAGTTCTTCTCTTCCGGGACTTAAGATCGCCTGATCGCGGATCTTCACCTTGGATACAACTCCACGAAGTCCCATGTAAGAAAAGATCGTAGACACCATAAACTCCCAAAAATGTCGATCTCGTCTGCATTGCCGGAGATCTCTTCGACAATGATTACGACGCGATCAAAGACCCGGATAAGATGGCCGACATTCTATCCGGTATCAAGAGCCGGTACGGCACATACGCCTGCTGGGGCAACCATGACGTAAGCGAGAAGATCCTCGCCGGATTCACATTTCCACAGAAGGAAACGATCGTCCGGGACGGGCGGTTTACAGAATTTCTGCACCACGCCGGTATCACGATGCTGGAGGATGAGACCGTCTGCATCAATAATGCATTCTATCTTGTCGGCCGCCGGGATAAGGATATGGCAAAAAAGAACAGCTCCCGCGGAAAACCTTTGCTGAGATCACTGAACCTCTCGATCCCTCACTTCCCATCATCGTCATGGATCACCAGCCGGGAGAATTGTCCAGAAGCCTCCGATGCCGGTGTCGATCTGGACCTCTCCGGCCACACCCATGACGGTCAGATGTTTCCGGCAAACCTTGTGGTCCATTTTCTCTGGGAAAATGCCTTCGGAGTCCTGAAAAAGGGGGCTATGACGTCTATTGTCACCTCCGGTGCCGGTGTCTGGGGACCGGCGATGCGGGTCGGGACTAACAATGAAGTCGTGATCGCAAATGTGTCGTTTGATCCAGCCACAGACCAATAAGCTGTGTTGTTCCTATAAATAGTATAAACGAGAAAAACGGAGGTTTTATATGAAAGAATTTGTCAAGTCCATCACAAGCCCTTATGAAAAGAACTGATCGAAACACGCCGTTACCTGCACCGACACCCGGAGCTCTCCTTTCAGGAGACAGACACTGCCGCTTACATCCGCAGCACCCTGAATGCCCTGGGCGTCCCGCTGATGGAAGGATCTCCGGAACCAGCACGGTCGCTGTCATAAAAGGTGAAAAAACGGTCCATGCATCGCGTTCCGTGCGGACATCGACGCGCTCCCGGTGGAGGAAGAAAATGATCTCCCGTTTAAGTCCGAGGTTCCCGGCGTTATGCATGCCTGTGGACACGATATCCATACCGCAGTCCTTTTAACCTTCGCGAAGGTCCTCACAGCCCATCCGGAGCTTGTCCGTGGAACTGTGAAGCTGATCTTTCAGGCAGCCGAAGAAAAGCTCCCGGGAGGTGCCAAGGCGCTCTGCGAGAAGGTGCCATGAAGGATGTCGATCTCATCTATGGTTTCCACTGTGCTTCCGCGTTTCCGCTCGGCACCATCGCCGTGACTCCCCGGGCGTATTCCGCAGCGATCGGTATTTATGAAGTGAAGATCCATGGAAAGGGCGGTCATGGCGGTTATCCGCAGAATGCCCTGAACCCGGTCCCCGTGGCCTGCATGGTCGGATCTGCTTTAAACCAGATCCTGGCTGAAAAAAGAATCCGCTGGAAGGCGGTATTCTTACAGTTTCCTATATAAATGGCGGCCAGTATCCGAATATCATCACGGATACCGTGACACTCGGCGGCAATGTCCGCACTTTAAACAATGACCTGATCGACAAAGTCTTTGACTCCATCCACTCCATCAGCAGGGGGATCTGCGCCGGATTCGGCCTCACCTGCGATGTGACCACGACTCTGGGCTATCCGGCAGCCATCAATGTGCCGGAGGAGATCGAAACGGTCCGCAGTGTCACAAAGACCTCGGATATACCGTCTACGAACGCCCGGATGCCCTTGGCGGTGAAGATTTTGCCTACTATCTTCTTGAGAAGCCGGGTGCCTACTTCCAGATCGGAATGGCCGATCCCGAACGCCCGATTACCTCTTCCCCGCACCATATAACTGCCATTTCCAGTTAGATGAGCGCGGAATTTCAGAGGCGCTTGAGATGGAACTTGGTCTGTACCTGCGCGTGACAGGACAGATGTAACCGTATAGAAAAAGCGGCTGTCATATCGGCAAAGCTTTGCCGGGCAGCCGCTCTTTTTCGCTCTCTTTTTTATAAATCCTTCGCTCCAACAAGTCCGTAGACCGACTCCGCGCTCCTCACAGCCCTCAGGATCGCCTCCGCCGCCCACAGACAGAGCGTAGATGCTGTCTCCGTCGGAAGAGGTATGAACAGGACGGATCGCCCGCGCATAGCCGTCGTGGGCCATCCCGGCGATCTTGCAGAGGCTGCTCTTCGGGAATGCCGCGTTCGTGATCACCGCACCGATGGTCGTATTCTCTGTCGCGCCGGTGAACTTGTTCTTGACCACTTCATAGCTCTTATAAACAGCTTCTTCTGTGTCCGCAAATGTCTTCCTGTCCGCATTTAAAAGACCGGCGACCTTCTTTCCGTCCTTCCAGTCATAGATATCGCCTCTCGCATTCACCGCAACAATTGCGCCGACCTTCAGCATCCCATGCAGAGAGACTTGTCCCCCAGCTTTCCGACGGACGCACCTGTTCCAGCGCCGAAGTTTCCATCCTGATAATTATTCTTCTCCGCGCCCTCACACGCCGCGTATCCCATGGCCTTATCCGGTCTCGTCTTAAAATCCCCGACCATCAGGTCAAACAGGCAGGACTCGCATACAAAGCGGCACCTTCGTGATTCCCCGCCATCAAAGAATGCCGATCCCCCCGCGCTCTTCCAGATACTCCATTGCCCTATTGGGCAAAAAACTGCATAGGCGAGCTATCCCTGTGTCCCACGGTTCTGTTATTATGAGCGGGACTGTTTCGTATCTACGCAGTCCCGAACAAAATCTACGTTTTGGGCGGAAATCAGGAAATTTTTCTTTCTGTATCAAGTTCAACTCCCGATATTCTCAAGCCTTCCCTGCATATATTGATAGCTGCATTCTCATCACGATTCATCTGATTTCCGCAAGTGCAGCTATAGATACGCTCTTCCAGTTTCAACTCCTTTTTGAGTTTTCCGCAACAGCTGCAGATTTTTGAGCTGGGATACCACTTATCGATACGAACCAGTTTCTTGCCGGCACGTTCTAATTTGTAGGAAAGAAACTCAGTAAACATACCCCATCCATTATCATGAACACTCGTTCCAAACCTTGAATCCTGGCTCATTTCTTTCATATTCAAAGATTCTATGCACACAAGATCGTAAAAATTGGTTATCTTTCTGGATTCCTTGTGCAGATAATCTTTCCGCTGACGTGCGATATGAGCATGGAGTCTAGCTATTTTCTTTTTCTGCTTCATGTAACGGCTGCTCCCCTTTTCGCAATGACTCAGCCTGCGCTGCTCCCTTGCAAGTTTTTCCTGGGCTTTTCGGAAAAAGTGAGGATAATCTGCATGAGCTCCATGGGAATCTACATACAATTCGCTCATGGAAAAATCAAATCCGATTGCGGTTTTTACTGACCTGATTTCATGTTCCGCTTCTTCTGCCGCATACAGTAATGATACATAATACTTGTCATCTGCTTCCTGGCTGACGGTGGCACCCTTCAATATGTAACGATCATCGATGCTCCGATGCTGTTTTATGCGGATCCAACCTGCTTTCGGAAGTTTCAGTTTCGCATTCTGCAAAGTAATATTTCCATTTACGCAGTTTGTCGTATAACTTCTTACCGGATTCTTTTTTGACTTGAACTTCGGAAAACCAACCGAAGGATCCCGAAAGAAGTTCCTGTAGGCTGTCTGCAGATGCAGCTGTGCATTACACAATGCCAGACTGTCTACCTCCTTCAGCCACGGAAACTCTGCCTTATATTTTGCAGGCGTAACCTTTAATACTTTCCCAGTTTTCTCATAATATTCGTTCTTCTCTGCCAGCATCCGGTTATACACGAAACGCACACAGCCAAATGTCCTTGCAAATAGTTCTTTTTGAGATTTATTCGGGTAGATCCGAAAACGGTACACGATGTTCACTCTTCTTTTCTCCCTGCGTTTCTATGTACTGGCGGATAACCTCAATGGGTGCACCACCAGCACTTAACAGACAAAAACTCTGGCTCCAGAACATTTCCTTCCAGAGCTTCTGCCGGAACTCCGGATACTCTTTTTTAATCAGACGACTGCTGGCGCTTTTATAGGCATTGATAAATTTACTGAGTTCCGATTTGGGATGGGCACGGAACATGATATGGACATGATCCCGATTATGATTCCATTCCTCTAATGTAACATGATACTTCGGAGCGATATATTCAAAAATCTCCCGTGCACGCTCAGAAACAGGATCCGTCAGTATCTTTTTTCGGTATTTTATAACCAGAATCAAATGATAATAGAGTAGAAATACTGAATGTGCATTACTGTCCAATTTTCTCATAAAATCAGCCTTTCCTTTTTACGTTCGACTGATTATATCATAACGCAGGAACACTTGTTTGTCTATGCATCTTTAGAACATTTGTTCTCCTGTATTTGTTTTCATTTATGTGCACAAATATGTGCAGTTTTAATTTTCCGTCGTACTCCTCAGCGGCTCTTCGATCTGCCATCAGACAACATCATTTACCGGGATCTCTGGAGCCCAGAACATCAGCATCAAAATTTGCGCTTGTAAATACTGCTTCCATGTTATTTTCTCCTTCCATCCTGCTGCATTCAATTTTCCACCGATTCACCGCTCCGGCGGCTCTTGCCGCGCTTATTTTTCTTTCTGCAGACAACATCATTTGCCTCGTCAAAACATTTCCTGATCGGATAATTTTCCGATTCAGTTCCATCTTGTCGCATGAGAGCCACCGCTTTACACATGCCCACATACTCATCCGGCACACGGCCTTTCCGTTATTTCATGTCTATTATATGCAGATATTTATGACTTATCACGGCGGGCGGTCAGCTTACAGATCGGCTTGCCTTCCGCGGAGAACTTTGTCTCATACTCTGTCATAACATTTCCCTCGGCCATATCACTGTGGTGAAGATCAAATGTATGGGATGTCACCTGCCAGTCTGCCTCCGGGATGGATTCTAAGGAGTAGCGGAACAGATCCTGATTATCCGTCTTAAACTCGATGATTCCGTCCGGCTGTAAAATCTTATCATACACCGCAAGGAAACGGTCTGATGTCAGGCGGCGCTTCGCGTGGCGGTCCTTCGGCCACGGATCCGAGAAGTTTAAGTAGATCCGCTCCACCTCATTCTCCGCGAACACCTCCGTAAGCTCTAAGGCATCGATCCTCATAAAATAAATATTAGAAAGCTCCAGCTCCGCGCGCTTCTGAAGTCCGCGAAGCAGAACGCTGGAATAGCGCTCGATTCCCACGTAATTGATATCCGGATTCATCTGGGCAAGCTCCATGATGAATTTTCCTTTTCCCATTCCGACCTCAATGCGGATCGGATTATCGTTTCCAAAAAATTCATGCCACCTTCCCTTCAGTGACTGCGGATCCTGGACCACATATGGGCTCTCAGCAATCTCTTCTTCAGCGCCTTTTGATATGGCGTAATCTCATAATGTATTTCACTCCTGATATTGCTTGTGTATCATTTTATCATTGAAAGCCTTATTTTGCAAGGTAACAGTGACGCGCAGAATTTTTCTTTCAATATATCTTTTGGAAACAGAGAATTCTTAAATTGTTCAAAAATTTTTCGTGCAATTTTCCTACTGTTCCAGTATAATAAAGATAATGGCTGACAAAATCGCTCTTTTCGTGTCTGCGATCGTTTCATCAGGCGCACAGCATTACATAGAAGAAAACGGCATCTGTGAGTATCCGGCACCTTCACTGGCACCGGATTTTCACCTTCACGCGCCGTTAAAATACATAAAACGGAGGGATTTATATGGCAAGAAACGACATTCCTAACGGATGGGATAAGATCCGTCAGAATGTTCAGGAGACCGAGCGTCTCATAGGACAGAAAACAATACAACCAGTCCATGATCAAGGCAAAACAGACCGTAGAATACATGGTTAAGCTCCAATGTGAACAGTCGGGGATCATGGAAGGCTCCATGGACTCTATGATCCGCAGAGCTCTACAACAACGGCTGGATCTCAAAGTCCACCGCCGAGCACTACTTACAGATCTACGACATCGGCACAAAAGCCGCCAAAAAACGGCGATAACGGTGCCTACAATGCAAACCAGGCCTACCACGTGCTGTCCCAGGAGATCTACTCTTTGCAGACAACGGAAAAGCGGCCCGCGGCAGACGCCCGTCCGGGGCCCGTTCCCAGCAGTCAAGACGAGCTTCCGGTTTCGGGCGCTCCGGAAGTGGCATCCAGCCCACAGACCTCTTAAAGTTTGTCGTCCCGATCGTCCTCGTGATCATCCTGATCGTCCTGATCCGTGTCCTCACGCCGAAGAAACCGGCTACAGAGGAGACCTCCGCACCAGTGATCACAACGGAAGCAGCAGAGACCACAGCCCCGGAGACTGAACCGGAGAGCACAACTTCCGGCTCCTCCTACAAGACAACAACGACCTTGAACGTCCGCAAAGAACCGTCCACCGACGCGGACCGCATCGGAAAACTGGACCCGGGCGCATCCGTTGAATATCTCCGCGACCACGACGATACCTGGGCCGTCATCAAGTACAACGGACAGGAAGCCTATGTCGCGAAGGAATTTCTAACAGCGGAGTAATAACTTATTGGAATATAAAATTCAAAAAAGCTCTAAAGCCAATATTTAGGGCGGGATTCCGATGGATCCCGCCCTATTGCTGACTTCAGAGTTCTTTTTTCATTTATACTACATTCTTACACCGTCACATCTCCCATCCCCGATGGGTCTTTCTCAAAATACTTACAGAAATAATTCACAAACTCATCCACCACCGGCTTATTTCCTGCCTGCTCAAACACCGTGACCACCAGGTCACGCCTGCAGTTCGGGTAACGGATCGGGATCAGGACAACACCATGCCCCGGCTTTTTCCACCCCAGGCTTTTTCCGGCCAGAAGCCGATTCCAAGCCCTGCCGCGATCAGGTTTCGCACCGACTCCGGACTGTTGCTCTCGAACACCGCCTGAGGACGGATCCCCGCTCTCCTGCAGAAATCATCGCAGATCCCGCGGAGCTGCCAGCCGTTTCGAGACGGATGAAATTTTCTTCCTTCACTTCCCGCAGATCGACGGTCTTATGCTTCGCAAACTTTGAATCCGGCGGCACTGCCAGAAAAATCTCCTCCCGCAGATATTCCCGTCTTACCACACCATCCGGAAGTTCCTGCGGATGCGGAGGCGTCACAGATATAGCAATCCTTGATTCGATATGGATATCACAGCTCTCCGTCATCAAGCTGGGATACCTGAAACTGGACATCCGGTTTCAGGGCCCGATAGGAAATAATACTGTTCGTAATGAGGTTCGACGCAGACAGGAAATTTAAATAGATCGTGCGCTCTGATGAATAAACTGACTCCCCAGAGCTCATCCTTTAGATTATCGATGGATTCCAGAATCGGGATCAGGCGTTTTTTTCAGGAGTTTCCCTGTTCGTTGAGCTCGATCCGGTGATTTTTCCGGTCAAAAAGGCTTACGCCGAGCTCCGTCTCCAGACGTTTGATGGACTGGGACAATGCCGGCTGGGCGATATGCAGATCTTCTGCCGCTTTTGTCAGATTTTCATACCGCGCTGCCGTCCAAAAAATACCGAAACTGCTGGATTTCCATATCATTCCCCCCTTTTTCTTTCGCGCCTTAACGATCTTGTTAATTTTGTGCTAATTTTTTGTTCATTTATAGCATTTTTCGATTATTATAACATTCATGTTATAACAGCATAATTATTATATATTTGAAATTCCTGATTTTCAAGCTATATTATGATGTTATCGGGGTCAGACACTCAGGAAAACCTGACTTGAATTTTACCGCATAAAATTCCCGGGTATCTGGCCCCATCCCCCTGATGAGGGAAAATCCTTCTCAGAAAGGAGACAAATCAATGAACAATATCATCAATCAGCTCTCCCAGATCGAAGAAAAGACTGTCGCGATCTTAGACGGCGCTGCCGACAAGAAAAAAACTCTTGCAGCAGAATATGAGGCAAAGACGAAACAGTTTGACGAGGAGCTGAATCATGAAACCGAACTGGAAATCCAGTCCATGCGCCAGAAAATGGAGGCAGAAGCCGCCGCGGAGCTTGACAGGCAGAAAACCGCCGCCGGTGACCAGATCGCCCGCCTGGAACAGCATTACGAAGAAAAGCATTCCTGGTATGTGGACTCCCTCTTCCGTTCTATGACCGAGGTGTGATCTATGGGAAGTCTCATCACTTACAGTGCGATCGCTGCCAAGCTTGCCGCGATGCGCGGGCATTTCCTCACGGATGATGAGTTCTCGGTCCTCGCGGGAATGGAGAATGTACCGGCTGCCGTCGAATACCTGAAAAGTTCTCCCGCCTACAGGGATGTTTTTTCCGGTGTCGAAAATGAGGAACTCCACAGAAGTAAGATCGAAGAGCTTTTGTGGCACTCCTCTACGGTGATTTCTCAAGGCTGTTCCGATTCGCAAACGGAACCCAGAGAAAATTTCTGGATCTCTACTTTCTCCATTTCGAGATCGATGTCATGAAACGGTGTCTGAGGGACGCGGTTTCCGGAAAACGCTCAGATCTGAACTTTAAGAGCTTTGAGCCCTTCTTCCGAAAAGCACTCCCCACCTGGATTTCACCGCTCTGACTGATTCAAAAGATCTGGACGAATATCTGGACAGCATTCAGAACACCCCTTATTATGGCCCGTTAAAGGACTTAAAGGATAAGGGCATCACTTCCCTGTCTGAGTTCGAATCTGCTCTGGACATCCTGTACTTCATCCGTTTCTGGAAAAGTTTAAAAGACCAGCTTTCAAAAGACGACCGGGAGGCCATCGCCGACTGTGCCGGTGAAAAGATCGATCTTTTAAATATTGAATGGCTCGCAAGAGCGAAACGCCACTACAAATTATCTGCCGATGCCATTATGGAGCTTCTGATCCCCGTATGGCACCGTTTAAAAAAGTCTCAGGCAAGGGAGCTTGCCGAAGCGCCGTCTATAGAGGAATTTGACCGGATCCTAAAGGGGACCCGCTACGGAAACCGGATCTTTCTGGCATCCGTCGAACAGCAGGAGAATCCGGAACTGCATTCCCTGTTCCGGGCGCTTCTGGATGCTGTGTACAGCAAATCCGGACGGAATGATCCATATTCCGCGGCTGCGTTAAACAGCTACTTCTATTTTAAGGAAGAAGAGATCAGAAAAATCATCACCACCGTTGAGGGGATCCGTTACAGCCTTGGCAGTTCAGAAATTCTCACCTGCCTGGCAGAAAGTTAGAAAAAAGGGGGTATGCTTTGTGATCGAAAAAATGAAATTCGTCAGCATCTCCGGGCCAAAGAACGATCTGGACCGAATGGTCAACCAGTATCTCTCCCACTATGAGATCCAGCTGGAAAACGCGCTGACCGAATTAAGATCCGCATCAAAATTAGAACCATATCCCGGAACCAATCCATACCGGGAACCGCTTCAGAAAGCGCAGAAACTTCTCGCTTCCTGTCCCGGCGCAAAACAGCAGGAGATTTCCACCGGAACAATGCCCGTGGAGAGACGCCATCACACTTGTAAATGACATGGATACGGAGCTCGCCGCCTCCGATGAGGAGCAGGGAGTCCTTAAAGGCAAAAGAAAAAGAAGTCTCTTCCCTGTTGGATCAGGTCCGCCTGTATGTGGAACTGGACTTCGATATTCCGGCAATTCTGAAGCTGAAGCACATCAAATACCGGTTCGGACGTATCAGAAAGGAAAGCTTCCCGCAGCTTCAGGCATTCGCCGACCGCTCGGATGAGACGATCCTGTTCAAATGCCACGAATCAGACCACTATATTTCTTTGCTCTACTTCACACCGGATATCACCTCCGACCGGATCGACACCGTCTTCTCGTCCCTGCAGTTCGAGAGGATCTATCTCCCGGATGAGTACGCCGGAACCCCGAAGACCGAGGTCGAACGTCTGGAAAACGAGCTTGCAAATCTGAAAGCAAAGGAACAGGCCCTGGACGCAAAGGATTCCGAGTACCTGCTGACGAGACAGACCAGTCTCCGGGATGCCAGCCAGGTGCTGAAATCCTATGAAGCAAACTTCAATGTGAGAAAGTATGCGGCATGCACCCATGATAAGAATCATCCATTCTACATTCTCTGCGGCTGGATGACAAAAGAGGACGCGGAAGCTCTCCACAGGGACCTCGCAAAGGACGCGGACACCTTCTTCGTCTTAGAGGACAGCAAAGACACGTGACCAGCATTCCGCCCACCAAGTTAAAAAACATTCCGCTGCTGCGGCCGTTTGAGATGTTCGTAAAGATGTACGGACTTCCGTCCTACGGCGAGTTTGATCCGACGCTTCTGATCGCCATCACCTACTCCATCTTCTTCGGCTTCATGTTCGGAGATGCCGGACAGGGACTTGTCCTTCTGATCGGAGGTTTCCTGCTCTATAAGTTCAAAAAAATCGATCTGGCAGCCATCATCTCCTGCTGCGGATTCTTCTCAACGATCTTCGGATGCCTCTTCGGAAGCGTCTTCGGATTTGAAGATGTGATCCCGGCGCTGTGGTTAAAGCCGACCGAAGCCATGACGGATCTTCCGTTTGTGGGTCGTCTGAACACCGTGTTCGTCGTTGCCATTGCTCTCGGCATGGGAGTCATCCTCTTTACGATGATCTTAAACATGATTACGAGCTTTAAGAACCATAACACCGAAAAAGACCTGGTTCGATACAAACGGTCTCGCAGGCTTTGTCTTTTTATTTCAGTCTTGCAGCCACCATCGTGATGTTCATGAGCGGACATACACTTCCGGCGGCAGCGATCCTGATCATCATGTTCGTCCTGCCGCTTCTCGTGATGTTCTTTAAGGAACCGCTCACAGCAGTCCTGGAAAAGAAATCTGAGAAGATCTCCGGTGGCATGGGAATGTTCATCACACAGGGATTTTTCGAGCTGTTTGAAGTACTCTTAAGCTACTTCTCCAACACGCTTTCCTTCGTCCGTGTGGGTGCATTCGCCGTCAGCCATGCAGCCATGATGCAGGTTGTTTTAATGCTCGCAGGCGCAGAAACCGGAGCACCGTCCATACCGGTCATTGTTCTCGGAAACCTGTTCGTGTGCGGCATGGAGGGCCTGATCGTCGGGATCCAGGTACTCCGTCTCGAGTACTACGAGCTGTTCAGCCGGTTCTATAAGGGGAAGCGGCCGGGAATTTAAACCGTTCTACGAGAAATAAAAATAAATGGTAAAATACAGATTTTAGGAGGTCATCGTCATGACAATCGCAGTAAAACTTCTTTTAACCGTTGCACTTATCTTCAGCATTGCTGTCCCCTTCGGAGCTTTCGCCGCAGGTGAAAAGACGAAAGGACGCTATAAAACAGCCCTCGCAGCCAACACTGTAATGTTCTTCGGAACCATGCTCTTCGCCGTCTGTGTACTCTTTGGCGGTACCGCATTCGCAGCCGAGTCCACAGCTGCAGCCGGCGGCATCTCCACCGGTATGGGCTACATCGCAGCTGCTCTTTCCACCGGACTTTCCTGTATCGGCGGCGGCGTTGCCGTTTCCGCGGCAGCATCCGCAGCACTTGGCGCTATCAGTGAGGATTCCTCCATTCTTGGTAAATCTCTTATCTTCGTAGGTCTTGCCGAAGGTGTCTGCCTGTACGGACTTATCATCTCCTTCATGATCATCGGTAAACTTTAATGCCTGAAAACATGGCTGAACTATTACCAGGAATGGAGACCGGCTATGAGAATGTATTTGATCAGCGATAACACTGACACGCTGACCGGCATGCGGCTGGCGGGCGTGGACGGTGTGATCGCAAATGAAAAAAAGAACGCTGGAAAAGGCGTTGAACGAAGTGTTAAAAGACAAAAATATCGGGATCATCCTGCTCACCGAAGCTCTCGGAAAGAAGTATCCGAGCTGGTTAAGACGGTACGCACAGAACATAAAAAGCCGCTTCTCATCGAAATTCCGGACCGCCACGGAACAGGACGGCGGCCCGATTTCATCACGGCATATGTAAATGACGCGATCGGACTAAAGTTATAGTATGCACACAGCGGTTCCGTCCGCAGGCGACAGCGATCCGGAACCGCTGCAGATCGATATTGGAATCAAGGAGGTGGCTGCTTTGACAACCGAAGAAAAATTACAGCATTTTGAAGACATCTGCACAGGCGACGCATTAAAGAAATACGAGCAGGCAGTCTCTGATTATACTGCTTATGAGGAAAAGATCCTGAATGAGCATAAAGAAAACGCCAGAAAGCAGGCAGCATTGCAGATCGCTGCCGAAAAAGAGAGGATCGCACGGGAGACCAACAAGAACCTGTCCTTAGGCCAGATCGAGATCCGCCGTTCCTATAGCAGAAAAGATGAGGAACTCCGCGGAAAAGTCTTCTCTGAGCTTCGCGACAGGCTGGCGCGGTTCATGGAGACCCCGAAATATGACGCACTCTTTAGAGGCGCAGATCAAAAAAGAAAAATTTGCAGGATCCAGTGAGATCCATATCTATATCGACCCGTCCGACAGGGAAAAGCAGAATCTTTTATCCTTAAGGACCGACTGCGACATCCGCGTCAGCCAGTACCCGTTTCTCGGCGGCACGCGGGCCGTCATCGCCTCGAAAAATATCCTGATCGATAACTCCTTTGAGACGAAGCTCAAAGAAGCTGAACAGGACTTCCAGTTCTCACTGTAACTGTGCGATACGTTTCCGCGGGCAGCGCGGTACACGCGCAGACCTGCCGGCCAGTTACTTTTTATAACATTTTTGGAGGAAATCAACATGGCTGCAAAAGGCACAATTTACGGAATCAACGGCCCGATCGTCTATATTGCCGGTGATTCCGGTTTTCAGATGAATGAGATGGTCTACGTCGGAGAGGCAAACCTCGTCGGCGAGGTCATCGGACTTAAAGGCCGAACGCACAACGATCGAGGTCTATAGTGAGGAGACCACAGGTCTGAAGCCCGGAGAGCCGGTCACAGGAACAGGAGCTCCTGTCTCCGTCACACTTGCCCCCGGCATTATCACAAATATTTTTGATGGAATCGAACGTCCGTTAGCCGCTATCAAAAAATCAAGCGGCTATTATATTGACCGCGGTGTTCATGTAACATCCCTTGATACAGAAAAAAGAAATGGCAGACCCACATGACCGTAAAGCGTGGTGATCATGTCTACGGCGGCACCATCATCGCAGAGGTCCCGGAGACGAGAGCCATTACCTGCATAAAGTCATGATCCCGCCGGATCTGGAGGGCGATGTCCTCGATCCGTTGTCTCCGACGGTGAATATACGATCAATGATACACTGCTCACGATCATGACAAAAGACGGAACGGAAAAAGACGATCACTATGACACAGAAATGGCCGATCCGCATCCCGCGTCCGACCGTAAAGCGCTATCCGGCATCCAAACCGCTGATCACAGGACAGCGTATCCTTGACACCCTGTTCCCGCTCGCAAAGGGCGGCACGGCGGCGATCCCGGGCGGATTCGGTACCGGCAAGACCATGACCCAGCACCAGATCGCAAAGTGGTCTGATGCAGATGTGATCATCTTACATCGGCTGCGGTGAGCGAGGTAATGAAATGACCCAGGTTCTGGAGGAGTTCAGCGAGCTGATCGACCCGAAGTCCGGCAAACCCTCTGATGGAGCGGACTACTCTGATCGCCAACACCTCCAACATGCCGGTTGCTGCCCGTGAGGCGAGCATTTACACCGGCCTGACACTGGCAGAATACTATCGCGATATGGGATACAACGTAGCTATCATGGCGGATTCCACCTCCCGTTGGGCAGAGGCGCTGCGTGAGCTGTCCGGACGTCTGGAGGAAATGCCGGCGGAGGAAGGCTTCCCGGCATATCTGGCGAGCCGGCTGTCTGCGTTCTATGAAAGAGCCGGTATGGTAGAAAACTTAAATGGAACTGAAGGAACCGTTACGATCATCGGAGCCGTATCTCCGCAGGGCGGCGATTTTTCTGAGCCCGTTACCCAGAACACGAAGCGTTTCGTGCGCTGCTTCTGGGGACTTGATAAGAACCTCGCTTACGCGAGACACATTCCCGGCCATTTCGTGGCTGACAAGCTACTCGGAATATTTGAATGACCTGGCACCTGGTATGACAAAATGTAGATAAAAATTTCGTGGATTACCGAAATCCAGATGATGGCGATCCTGAATCAGGAAAGCAGTCTGATGGAGATCGTAAAGCTGATCGGATCCGACGTTCTCCCTGATGATCAGAAGCTGTCCTCGAGATCGCCAAGGTTATCCGTCTGGGATTCCTTCAGCAGAATGCATTCCATCAAAGACGATACCTGTGTTCCGATCCGCAAACAGTTCCTGATGATGGACCTGATCCTGTATCTGAATACAAAGGTCAAAAGCCCTGGTTACCATGGGTATGCCGATGTCCATTTTGAAAGAAAGCAACATTTTTGACCGCATCATTTCCATCAAATACGATGTTCCAAATGACCGTCTGGATATGTTCGATGACTATAAAAAGAAGATCGATCGTTTCTAACGACGAAGTCATTGAAAAGCAACGCGTAAGGAGGGAAAAAATGGCAATTGAATATTTAGGCCTTTAACGAGATTAACGGCCCTCTTGCCGTCCTCGAAGGCGTTTCCGGGGCATCTTACGATGAAATCGTGGAAATGACCGTTGTGATAAAACGAAAAAAAACTCGGACGCATTATCGAGGCGCTACGAGGATAAAGCCGTGATCCAGGTGTTTGAGAGCACCGAAACATGGCATTAAAAACACTCATACCCGTCTCACCGGACATCCGATGGAGCTTGCCGTATCACTGGACATCCTGGCCGTACCTTCAATGGTATCGGACAGCCGATCGATGGTCTGGGACCGATCTATCCGGAAAAATTGGATGTAAACGGAAAGCCGTTAAACCCGGTGACCCGTGAGTATCCGCGAAACTACATCCGTACCGGAATCTCAGCGATTGATGGACTGATGACCCTGATCCGGGGACAGAAGCTGCCGATTTTTTCTGGCAACGGTCTGCCCCACGATCAGCTGGCTGCACAGATCGTGCGTCAGGCATCCCTGGGGGATGACTCGGATGAAAAATTCGCATTGTTGTATTTGCTGCCATGGGCGTGAAGCATGATGTGGCAGAGTTTTTCCGCCAGACCTTTGCGGAAAGCGGGGTATCCTCTCACGTGGTCATGTTCATGAATCTGGCCAATGACCCGGTGGTAGAACGTCTGATCACACCCAAGGTAGCACTGACGGTAGCAGAGTATCTGGCCTTTGAGAAAAGGCATATGCACATCCTTGTTATCCTGACGGATATGACATCCTACGCGGAGGCTATGCGTGAGGTATCCTCTTCCAAGGGTGAGATCCCGTCCCGAAAAAGGGTTTCCCGGGATATTTGTACAGTGAGCTGGCGGCGCTTTATGAGCGCGCCGGCATCGTCGCCGGAGTCGAACGGATCCGTCACGCAGATCCCGATTCTTACCATGCCCAACGATGATATCACACACCCGATTCCGGACCTTACCGGTTATATTACAGAAGGTCAGATCGTTCTGGACCGCAATTAAACGGTCAGTCCATCTACCCGCCGATCAGCGTGCTGCCGTCTCTGTCCCGTCTTATGAAGGATGGTATCGGTAAGGGCTATACCAGAGCGGATCATCAGGCTGTGGCAAACCAGCTGTTTTCCTGCTACGCAAAGGTGGGCGACGCGAGAGCCCTCGCATCTGTTATCGGTGAAGATGAGCTCTCCCCGATCGATAAAAAGTATCTGGAATTCGGCCGGGAATTTGAAAAACGGTTCATCGGACAGGATATCCATGACAATCGTACCATCATCGACACCTTAAACATCGGCTGGGAACTTTTAGGACTTCTTCCGCAGAAGAGCTCGACCGTATTGACACAAAGATCTTAGACAAGTATTATAAACCTGCAGACGCCGCTTCAGACGCTTCATAAGGGGGGATCTCATGAATCCGAAAAAACTCCCTCGCCCTTGCGACTCAGGGGTACGGACTGATGGATAAAAAAGAGGAACATCTTGCTGCGGGAGCTTATGGGCCTGATCGATCAGGCAAAATCGGACATCCAGTCCGAGATCGATTCCACTTTTACCGCCGCCTACAAGGCACTCCAGAAGGCCAATATCGAGATGGGAATCCACTATGTGGAGGAGATCGCAGATTCACTTCCCGTCACGGATGATATCCGGATCAAGGCGCGCAGCATCATGGGAACGGAGATCCCGCTTGTCGAGTATACACCGTCAAAAAGATGAAAAACCGCCTTATTCGTTTTACAGCACCAGCGATTCACTGGACGAGGCGCGGATCGCCTTCGAGCGCGTGAAGGAACTGACCGCAGACCTCGCAACCGTGGAACATCCGCCTACCGTCTTGCCGAGCATTAAGAAAGACCCAGAAGCGGGCTAATGCACTAAAGAACATCACGATCCCGTCATACCAGACCCTTGTGAAGGCATCACCAACGCCCTGGAGGAAAAGGACCGCGAGGAGTTCACAAGACTAAAAGTAATCAAACGGAGTACCACGAAATGACAAAAACAGCAAAGACCATTACCTACGCCGCCGGGATCTTCACCGCGTTCTGGCTGATCATCGCGTTTCTTATCACATCCGTGGAGGCGGTCGCCTACTGGACGCCGGGATATTATGAGAAGGAATACACGAAATATCAGGTTCTAAATGATCTTCCTGAGATGACCATGGATGATCTTTTAGACGTTACCAATGAAATGATGGCATTTCTTCGCGGAAAGCGCGAGGACCTTCACGTATACACCACTATGGGCGGGGAATACCGGGAATTTTTCAATGACCGGGAGATTGCCCACATGGAGGACGTGCAGGGACTCTTCATCGGCGGATTGTGGCTCGCCGGATCGGGATCCTGATCACCCTATGCTTCGCGGCCCTGGCTTATTTCCGGGGGGACGTAAGAGTGCGGAGCGGACAGAGGCGTTAAAGCGCCTGATCCCGAAATCCCTCTGTATCGGCACCGGCGCGGTCTTTGCCGTAGCACTGGCCCTGATCGGCATTATATCCACAGACTTCTCAAAATATTTCATTGTTTTCCACAAAATCTTTTTCAACAATGATCTGTGGGTCCTCGATCCACGCACCGGACATGCTCATCAACATCGTTCCGGAAGGTTTCTTCTTCGATACCGCCGCGCGGATCGCGATGGTGTTTGCAGGGATCGTTATGGTATTTTTTGTTGGAAATCTGGTATTATATAAAGAGCCGGCAGATAGATCTGTCGGCTCTTTTTATATCATTTATCGGTTGCAGCCCTGTCTTCAAACTGCTATAATCCATAGTACGAGTACTGTGATCGTTCAATCCTTCACAATTACAGGCAAAAATCCATTCCTGATCGGCTGTGCCGATGGGATTTGAGACATCAAAACAGCCGCCACGTCGGGTAAGCATGGCGGCAATTTTTTCAAGGAGTTCCATGAAACGAATTTTAAGTATTTTCTCTGTCTGACGCTGATCCTCGGCTTTTGTCCGGGACAGACGGCATATGCGGCGGCTGAGTGGCCGTCGGAGATCTCGATCTCATCGGACGGCGGGATCCTAATGGACATCAATTCGGGAGCGGTTTTGTTTGAGAAGAACAGCCATGAACCGTATTATCCGGCAAGTATCACAAAGATCCTGACGGCACTGATCGTGATTGAAAACTGTGGGCTTGATGAGACCGTGACGTTCTCCAACACAGCGGTGAACTCTCTTGAGCCGAACTCCTCCATTCTGGGGGCCCGCGCCGGAGATACGTTAAGTGTCCGGGACTGTCTTTATGCCCTGCTTTTACAGTCCGCGAATGAGGTTGCAAACGCTCTGGCCGAACACTGCGCAGGCAGTATTGATGCTTTTGCGGAGAAGATGAATGAGAAGGCGGAGGAGCTTGGATGTACGGACTCCCATTTCGCAAACCCGAGCGGTCTGAATGATCCGAATCACTATGTGTCCGCTTATGACATGGCACTGATCGCGAAGGCGGCATTTAATAATCCGACATTTGTAGAAGTTGATTCCACAACATACTATGACGTTCCTGCGGGGAAATTAAAGCAGTACCCGGATGGCTGGCGCTACTACGCCCACCACAGAATGCTGCGGCGGAATGATTCCCTTTATTACGACGGTGCCATCGGCGGAAAGACCGGTTACACCCTGCTCGCGGGAAATACATTGGTGACATGCGCGGAGCGCGATGGAATGAAACTCATAGCCGTCGTTCTCAATGGTCACCAGACTCATTATTCCGACACAAAAGCACTGTTTGACTATGGATTTAAAAATTTCAAGTCCGTTCCGGTTGCGGATCAGGACAGCACTTACAGCAAGGTGGCTGATGATCCTGACGATCTCCGGGATCTTTTCCGGGAGTGCTACAAGACTCACGGTAAATAAAAACAGTGCAGTGACTTTACCTGCGGATGGGAACTTCTCCGATGTGACTTCCACACTGGACTACGACCTGACTGACGATGCACCGGATGGGGCGATTGCACGGATCGATTACCGCTATGGGGATAAGCTTGTGGGACAGGCTTATCTGGAGGCAACTGTGACACAGGGATATGTGCCCGGAGCAGTGAAACAGAGCACGGATACCGCGGAGACTGAGACTGTGGCTGAAACCGTTCCTTCTAAGGCACCTGACAAGAAAACTGAACCTTCCTCTAAAAAAACGGGCAGCAATAAGACATCCTGGACCTCCTCTCCTGCTTTCGGCATTGTTAAGAAAGTCCTGATCGCTGCCGCTGTCATCGGAGCCATTGGCGGCGCCGTCTCCGGAATCATGATCTATCAGGAAAACAAGGCCCAGAACGAGCGTTTTCTCCGTCATCAGCGGCGCGAAAAACGTTTAAAGGAATGGGGATATTCTTCCACAGAATTTGATATGATCATGGAAGAGCACTTAAGATCCAAGTCTGGGATTAAGCAGTCGGGATTCCGGGAGCGGCTCAGAGATCGTTTTCGGAGACGATAAGTTTTATTTTATGTAAACCAAAAGAGCAGATGTATGCTTTTTGAAGCAATACCTCTGCTCTTTTTTCTATCTTTTCACATCCGTTTTGTTCAGGAGCAAAGTGCTCAATTGCTGCCGTATCTTCCGGGCTGCCGCCTCTATTCCACTCCATGGAGTTTCTTCTGCCTGCTTTTCTCCGCACGGCGGATCCGGGCCTCCTCTTTTTTCAGGAAAACAGCTTCTGCACCTTCCTCATCCACCGGTTTTACCGTCTTTACGGCAAAGACTCTGCCGTCCTCCGACTTTTTCATCCGGATTTTTCCTTTCATCATACCGTGTTCCGGACATGTTGCAAGACACAGATAATAGCGCTGTCCTGAGGAAAACCAGCGGATCTTCTTCCGCAGCATCCGACGGCATTTCGTGCAGATGATATCCGTCACCCGCTTTTCCTCCATCGCCTCTTCCTTCGTGTCAAACATCTGTGACACGAACTTCGTGTACTCCGGGAACCGCAGCGTGAACTCCTCATCCTCGCTCTCCGGCGGCAGATAATAATCCACGGACACATAATCTTTCACGGAATCAAAATCCATCGCCTGCAGCACCCGCCCCGTATATTCCGCGTCCCCCAGTGCCCGGTGGAACGGCGCGTCCACATCAAGTGCAAAGGACTCCACCGCTTCATCAAGCGAAATTCTCGCCTTTCCGTCCTGATAGCACAGGCTGTACAGTTTCTGGACATCATAAAAAGGAACGGTTTCGGGAACGGGATCGTCATCCCATGATAGACCATGTTCCTCTGCAGTTCCGTAAGGTCCATACTTCCCCAGGTGCAGAATATGCAGTCCTCTCCGCACCATTTAAGGAAATCCTCCATCACCGCCGCAAACGGCTCTCCATCCCGCTCTAACTCTTCGATTGAAACATGGGTCACCTCAGAGATGATCCGGTGCATCTGGCGGTACACGCAGGGACGGATGATCCGGTGAAACTCCGCAACCTTCTCACGCTCTTCATTCAGTTTTACTGCTCCGATCTCAAAGGTCTCAAAAGGAAGCCGCTCCACAGACGCTTCTTTACCGCCCGGGTTCTGGTTCCATTCCAAATCAAATACAATAAAATTTTTCATAATACAAGAGTATAGCACAGTTTTTTCCGCCCGTCACTGAGAAAATTGTTGCTGTACATGGGCAGGGATCAGGCGCTTACTTTTTTCTTGCACTCTGTTTCAAATAATCCTATAATAAGCATAGTTTGAGATAGAAAAACTACAGCAACAGCGTTTCCGCCTCTGTAGGATCACTCAGGTAAGACCATCTGCTTCTGATCTGGTGCTTTTATCTGGAGATTTGCTGCGCTGAAACGCGGAAAGGATTCTTATCATGAAACACATCACAGGACTTGCGCATATCGCGCTTTTCACAAAGGATCTTGAAGCATCCGTAAAATTCTACGAATGTCTTGGTGGAAAGGTCACTGGACAGGCCGATGTCCAGAAGCCGCTTGGAACTAACCACATCAAGATCGTCAGCATGCCGGGCTTTGACCTCGAGATCATCGAGCCACATGACGGCACTGATGTGACCGCCCAAGGCGGTCTCTTCCCGCACATCGCAATCGAAGTCAATGACATCGACGCTGCCATCGCAGACTTAAAGGCAGCCGGGATTACAAGCTTCCGGGGCGGTGTCGACAAGGCAGCTGACCTCCCGATCTTCGGCGGCATCCGAAACGCGTTTTTATCGGACCGAACGGCGAACAGCTGGAGCTTTTACAGCATCTGTAAAATTCGGTTGACCGCAGATCATGCGGATCACTGTAATTTAAGTACATAAGTAAAGTCCCCGGATAAGGAACTACCGCAACTGGTCAACTGACCGATGGCATATTCCCATCCGGGGGCTTTTATCTTATCCCAATAACGCCTTCAAATCCTCCTCCGGTGTCGTCACCGGACCGATTCCGTAGTTCTCCACAAGGAAATTCAAGATATTCGGGGAGAGGAACGCCGGTAAGGACGGGCCGAGGCGGATATTCCTGATCCCAAGATGCAGGAGTGTCAGGAGAATACACACTGCCTTCTGCTCATACCAGGAAAGCACGAAGGACAGCGGAAGCTCGTTCACCTCCGCACCCAAACGCCTCAGCCAGCGCCGCCGCCACCTTTGATAGCGCCGTAGGCATCGTTGCACTGACCCATATCCATGATCCGCGGGAGACCGCCGATATTTCCAAGGTCCAGATCATTAAAGCGGAACTTGCCGCACGCCAGTGTTAGGATGATGCTGTCCGCCGGAGTCTGCTTTACAAAATCCGTATAGTAGTTTCTTCCCGGCTTCGCGCCATCGCAGCCCGCAACGAGGAAGAAATGTCGGATCGCGCCGGATTTTACCGCGTCGATGACCTGATCAGCCATGGAAAGGATCGTTCCATGTCCGAATCCTGTCATGACCTGAGTTCCGCCGTTGATTCCCGTAAACTGGCGGTCTTCCTGATATCCGCCGAGTTCCAGCGCCTTCTCGATCACCGGGGTAAAGTCTTTCTCATCATCGATATGAACCATTCCCGGATATGCTACGACCTCCGTCGTAAACACGCGGTCCGCATAGGATTTCTTCGGCGGCATCAGGCAGTTTGTGGTAAAGAGGATCGGAGCCGGGATATCCGCAAATTCCTTCTGCTGATTCTGCCATGCAGTTCCGAAATTGCCCTTTAACTGCGGATACTTTCTGAGCTCCGGGTAAGCGTGGGCCGGCAACATCTCGCCGTGGGTGTAGATGTTAACGCCTTTTCCCTCTGTCTGCTTTAAGAGAAGCTCCAGGTCCTTGAGGTCATGTCCCGTCACAACGATAAACGGTCCTCTTTCTACTACAAGCGGTACGCTGACCGGGATCGGAGTCCCGTAAGTTCCCGTGTTTGCTGCGTCCAGCATCGCCATGCAGGTGAGGTTCACCTCGCCGACCTTCAGGACCGTCGGGAGCAGGCTTTCGACGGTGCCGTCTTTTGCGATCTCCCGGAGTCCCGTTAAGAAGAACTGGTTTACCGTCTCATCAGATGCCCCCCAGCATCAGCGCATGGTACGCGTACGCCGCCATCCCCTTTAATCCGAACAGGATCAGAGATTTCAGGGAGCGGATATCAGGGTCCATGTCCCACAGCAGACCGAGATTATAATCATCCGTATCTTGCACACTTGCTGCCGCACAACTGAATTCTCTGCCGCACCTCTCCCCGCTGCCTTTTCGCGCGGTCCTGCACTTTTCTTCACCGGCGCTGCGAGCAGCCGCTCCTTCTCCCTGTGCGTCTTCTCAATCTGCGCCCGGATCGCGTCATCATCAAAGCTTACATTCGTAAGTGTCGTAAAAAGCCCCTCGATCACCGTGCGGTACACTCGATCTCCCGGACATTCCACGCCTTCTGCCGCTCTCGCAAGCCCGATCATCGCACCTACAAGCTGGTCCTGTAGCCTTGCTGTCTCCGCCGTCTTTCCGCAGACACCCGTGCTCCCGGTACATCCCGCACAGCCTGCGGTCTGCTCACACTGATAACAGAACATTTTCTGATCCATTTCATATACCTCCATATATTTCCCCGACTCTTCCCGCGTGACTCCAGGCAGCCCATACAAGCAGCCAACACTGTCTTCGCAGTTTTGCCGATCTCAAATTATCCTGACACGCCTGCCGTCCTGCGGCAGCCATAACCGATAAGTCATCTTGTTTCCCTGTCCGGCACCGCCGAACCATGTACGCATTATATTCGCTAAATCAGCTTTCGTATGTTGTAATTACAACATTTTTAAACAGACCACCTGGAAATAATTTCCACACGTCCACCTCTCACACTTTTCGCAGACCAGAACGGAGCCAGCCGCTCTTTATAATTTCCTGTGCGAATCAGGAATTTTCAGAACTTTAAAATTCATAAATTTCGCTTTTCTTTACATCCATAAACGTTTATAATGGAACAAATGCTTTATGAAAGGATTCATTATGTTTCGTATTCTTTCCGCTTTCAGGCGGTTAAATTCATTTCAGATCATTGTTTTAGGCTTTGCCTTCGTGATCTTGCTCGGCGCCGGCATCCTGATGCTGCCGGTATCCTCCGCGGACGGAAGCTGGACTCCATTTGTAAACGCCCTGTTTACCTCCGTCACCTCCGTCTGCGTGACCGGTCTTGTGGTCTGTGACACCGGAACCTACTGGTCTTCCTTTGGACATGCCGTAATTCTGCTTCTGATCCAGACCGGCGGTCTCGGCGTTGTGACGATCTCGGCTTCCTTCTACGATCCTCTCCGGAAAGAAGATCGGTCTTTCCCAGCGGAGTATCATGGCGGAATCGGTCGCTGCCCCTCAGCTCAGCGGAATTGTCCGCCTGACCGGTTTTATTGTAAGAGTCACTCTCGGCGTCGAACTGATCGGCGCTCTCCTGATGGCACCTGTATTCTGCCGCGATTTTGGTCTCTTCCGGGGACTCTGGATGTCTTTATTTCACTCCGTATCCGCATTCTGCAACGCCGGAATCGATCTGCTGGGTGTCCGGGGCGCATATTCCTCCCTGACATCCTACGCATATGACCCGCTGATCAATCTCGTGATTATCCTGCTTATCGTGATCGGCGGAATCGGTTTCCTGACCTGGGATGATATTTACAGAAACCGGCACCATATTTCCCGATACCGGATGCAGAGTAAGGTCATCCTCTCCTACTCGCTGGCACTGATCTTCATCCCGGCTATCCTCTTCTTTTTTCTGGAATTTCAGGATATCCCGGCCGGAAAACGGATCCTTGTATCCTTATTCCAGTCGGTGACAACGCGAACTGCCGGTTTTAATAATACAGCGGATCTTTCCCTCCATGCGGGAATCCGGCCAGTTCCTTATGATCCTTCTCATGCTGGTCGGAGGAAGCCCGGGATCCACCGCCGGCGGAATCAAGACGACCACTCTGGCCGTTCTGATCTCCTGCGCGACTGCTGTCTTTGCCAGAAAGGACAGCCCGGAAATGTTTAAACGGCGCATTATCCCCGATATTGTCGCCACAGCGATCGCGATCCTTTTCATGTATACAAGCCTCGGTATCCTGTGTGCCATGACGCTCCAGTATTCTGGAAAGCCTGCCTCTTATGCCGTGCCTGTTTGAGGGCGATTTCTGCGCTTGCTACAGTAGGCTTGAGCTTCGGGATCACCCGACACTTTCCGTTCCATCGAAGCTGATCCTGATCGCATTTATGTTCATCGGACGCGTTGGCGGACTCACGATCATCTACGCGACCATGTCCGGGTACAAGATTCAGTGCGGAAAATTCCCGCAGGAAAAAATTTCCGTCGGATAATATATTTAAGGAGAAAATTATGAAATCAATTCTTTTGATCGGCCTCGGCCGTTTTGGAAAAACATGTTGCCATGCATCTTCACAACCTCGACATCAGGTCATGGCCGTTGACAGTACGGGAGGAACGCGTCAACGCAGTCCTTCCCTATGTGACGGAAGCACAGATCGGTGACAGTACAAACGAGTCCTTCCTTTCCTCTCTGGGAATCCGCAATTTTGATGCCTGCATCGTCGCGATCGGCGATAACTTCCAGAGTTCCCTTGAAACAACGTCTCTCTTGAAGGAGCTCGGCGCAAAGCTCGTTGTCTCCCGCGCTTCCAGTGATGTTCACCAGAAATTTCTTCTGCGGAACGGTGCCGATCAGGTCGTCTACCCGGAACAGCAGCTTGCGAAATGGACTGCGATCCGCTTCCAGCTCCAACCACATTCTTGATTTTGTCAATCTGGAGCGACTACGATATCTATGAGGTAGATCTTCCAGAACGCTGGGTCGGTATGAGCGTAGGTGAGATCGATATCCGGAAAAAATACGGCATCAACATCATTGCCGTCCGGCGAAACGGCATTCTGGATTTCTCCGTCAAGCCGGAAACCGTCTTTGAAGACGGCAATACGATCCTGGTTCTCGGACAGTATCGGGAGCTGCAGAAATGCTTTAAGATTTAATATCCTGTTTGCTCCAATGCGCGCCTGCATGTTCCTGCCGCCGGCAGCTTTTCGTATACATGGCAAAAGCCATTTTATGGATATCTCCTGAATTCCAGGACTTTCCCATAAAATGGCTTTTTTATTGACCTTTTATTTCACATCTATCATTTATCTATCCACATATTCCCCATAAGCGATCAGCGGATCCCCTGTCTTCACGCCAAGACCCACCGTCTGGTACAGAATGATTCCCGGATAGTCTGCCCGATACTCCCGTAAAAGGTTTCCCCAGATATCTCTCACGGTTCCCAGAACCGCACCTCCCGCGAACGTATCTCCTGCGGAAAATACCGGATACCACAATCCATCTGTCTCTGCCTCCAGATACTCTGCTCTGGTCACATTTTTTCTGCTGCACTGTATGAACCTCTTCACCGGAAAGAAGTCCCATGCGGATCATAATATTCTTCACATCCTGCTTATATGCCTGAACTTCGCTGTCCGTAAATCTTCCGCCGCCTCCGCGCTCCATGAGGATCGCAGGAAGACCTCTTTGGCAAGCGCTGCTATACGCGCCGGTGGTCGCTGTGGGCTGGCCGCACTTCCATATCCGCTGCCATTGCCATGTTCACAGACACCCTGGCGATCTTTTTCTCCTGCTTCTGCACAGATCGTTCCGATCTCCAGCATATTTCTGCCACCTCCTGAGCATATTTTCTGCCGCGCGGTTCCAGGCTCCATCCTCCCCCGCCGCCGCAAAATATTCCAGCTGTTTGATCTCCATTTTAATTCCTTCCCGTTCATAAACATGCGCTGTCGTACAGTTGTTCGTGATTTGTTAGTATAGACTAACTTTTAAGGCAAGCAATTTTTCTTGCCAATGACGGTAATTCTGGTAAAATGTAATTATCTACGACAGAGGAGTGACATCCATGGTTACATTAAATGATTATCTTTATTCCGGCGATACCATGTTCAAAATTTTGAAAAAACTACAGCCAGGATCTGAAGAAAGAGGCAAAATGCACCGGCAATGAGATCGACCTGATGCACGCGAACTTTCTGCTCCAGATCCGGGAGCTACTCGAGCACAATGATTTCCACCTGCCCAGTCCCAGAAGATCCGGGAATTTTATATCCATATGGCGAAGGAATATCCGCTTTTGGCCTTTAACTTCAAAGGGCGCATCAAATCCCTGATCGCGCGCGAAGCAAAGTTCAACGGCTACATTGTTGAATATATCTACGATTACTATACGGAAAATAAAGCCTACCCGTCGATCTCCGAGCTCAAGCAGCATCTCAGCTGTTTTTCGGGATCTGATCGCATACCGGATCGTGACTTCTCTGCCGAAATGCTACCTAAAACCTGATGAATCTCAGGAAGAAGCTGACCTCCGATACCTCTACCAGATCGCCAACGAACTTCCGGGCTTTCTCGAAGAGCGGGGATTTACCGCGGAACCGGCCTACGGTGTGAAGAAGCACCTCGCCGTTATTAAACGATGATGTGAAGCCTTACTACCGCGACTATATCTGTGGAAATACTTCTGAGGACTACCAGTCACTCCACATCACCTTCTACGACAACAGCTCCCGCAGCTACGAAGTCCAGCTCCGCACCAAGCACATGGACGACATCGCAGAGATCGGTGTCGCCAACCACTTAAGCTACGAGAGCGCCAGGAGGGCGAGCGTGCCCGCCGCGACGAATCCCTGAGGGGGAATGTGTCTACTTTGATGAAGCCTACGAGCGCTGCCGCCGCCTCGTAACCTTAAACCTTGCCGACCTCGACGTAAACATGTTCTCCGCCATCAATAATGACCTCGTAAACGATGGCTGCGGCCTCTACCGCGGACGCCTGATCCTGCCCTATGAGCATTTGTCGAGACATCAGAATGAGCTGGTGGATTAGATATTTCACTTTCTGAACTATCTTGACATTCCTCCGGTTCTGCCATATAACATGATCTACGGTCAGGCTCT
>VOFC01000268.1_pt1 | contig 36286 bp, 70 predicted proteins | sample 5384161 | NCBI WGS metagenome assembly VOFC01 (sample SAMN12384722, study PRJNA508395) | human gut metagenome | isolation source: healthy gut B | host: Homo sapiens | reverse complement strand
AGTCCTCAATATTCTGTTCTGCTAAAATAGGTGTTCCGCATGCAATCTTTTCCCACTAATGGTTTTAAAACCATTTCTGGAGGTGGGGAGAAGCCTTCAGGAATTTCATTTTCAGATAATTTGATTTTTGATTATCATCTAGTAAATTAATTAACTCGTTTAAATCCATATTCATTGCTTGAGCAATAGCTCTAAGCGTATCAATAGAAGGATTACCGGCTTATTGTTACGTGGATTACTTCCACGTTCTAAAATTGATATATAAGCTTTGCTAAGGGAAGCTAATTTTCCGAAATTATCCATAGATAAATCATTTGCTGTCCTATAGTGCTTGATAATTTCACCTATTGTCACGTTTAAGCCTCCTTTATAATGTTTATTTATTTTATTATACAACATGTTAGACAAACACGCAATATGCATGTTCAACAAAATAAACTGATTTAATTTTAATATATTTTATGTTCAACATACTTGACGAAATTTGTTCAACATGTTATACTAAAAGTGAGCTAAGGAGGTGATAGAGTGTCAAATCTTAAAACGTTGAGATTAAACAAAAAACTATCACAACAAAAACTTTCAAATATTTCTGGGGTGTCAAGAGGAACTATCGTTATGTTGGAGAACAAAAGAAAATGTGGTTACAACAACAAAGACGCTAAAAAAAAGTTAGCTATAGCACTTGGAGTACGGATTGATGAACTTATTTAACTAAAATGTTCAACATAACGAACGGAAAGGAGCATGAAGTAACATGGAAGAAAAGAAAATTGAAGAAATGACAGAAAAAAAATCCTCCGCCAACAACTGGAATTGCTGGCGAAGGTTTCAAAAGATACGGCAGATGAAATGCTGCCACGATTAAGCGAGAGTATGTGTCAAATATACAGCTTAATTGAAAGACCCAGCATTTTTCCAAACTATTTACCTAAAGAAGAAACGGAAGAATAGCAGTTTTGCAAAAGAGCATCTAGCTCATCACCAGACATTGGCTTTTTGATAGGGTTATTTCCACCGGAAGCGGAAAACCACGCAGAAATGTATGCGCAAGCTAGTTCAACAGCTAACTCTTTATCAGTTTTCTCCATAATAATCACCTCCTCTCCAAACAAATTTTACCACTATATGGGAGAGGAAGCAACTTGACATACATATCTACTCATTACCAGTGGCAAAGAAGAATTCATATATTAACATACTTTTTCATGATTTTTCTCATTGGCAACGACTTTCCTATACAAACGTTTATAGTCCAGTTGGTAGATTTTTATTCAATCAAAATTCTTTTTGCCACTGCTAATGGGTAGATGTTAAAAAGTCAAGAATAGGTGAAAAATAATCACTGAAAGGGGGTGGTACTATGCACGAAATAAAAGGGCGAGCAACGAAAGTGACTATATCAAGAACCACGAGTTATGCCGATGCTTTTTTACAAATTTTATCTGGTGGAAATGTCGAAGAGTATATAAAGAAAAAGATTGAGCAGTGCTCTGTGCCAATATCAAAGGAAGTGACTAAATGAGAAAAGTATTTGACTGGGTGACAATCGGACTAACCTTTGCCTTGACTATATCAGCCCTTGGCGTAGTCGGGAGCTTTGAGCAAGGCAGACTTGATACAGCAGGGTTCTTTATAGGACAAGCCGTGTGTATCGCAGGTATCGCCTTACTTGCAGTAATCCATCATCTTTTGAGTAAAAAGAAAAAGCCCTGTTGGTGCTGGAACACCGACAAAGGGCAAGGAAAAATATATACGTAGAAAGTATAGCAGATAGGAGAGTGTATGTCAAATGAAAGCCAGAAATCATCCGGCTTTTTGCAGATGATAAGCAGAATACCATTGATGATGTAGAGTACTTGGTAAAGATGTACAAAGGATACACATCACTACAGCATGAGTGCAAAGCTAATCTGTATCCAATTTTTAATGGCGGTGTTCAAGTTACGGACCGTATCGAAGTTTTAGCTCGTGCAGTGGAAGCAGAGTTGAGTACAGTAGAGCAAGATGACTGGATGAATCCTTATAAGAAGTTTTTTATATATAAAGACGTTGAATTTTATCAGTATGAGTGGAAGGTGGATATGCGAAGTGAAGCTATATGAAATCAGTAACGAATACAATCAATTTTACAGGCAGTTGAGGATGAAGAAATCCCGATTGAAGCTGTAGCAGATACATTAGAGGGTATCAAGGGGAGTTCAATGAAAAAAGCTGACAATATCGCATGTATGATAAAGAACCAAGAGGCTGAAATTGCCGCGATAAAGGCTGAAAAGATGCATTGGATAAGCGTATGAAGTCGAAAAAAGCGCAAATTGATAGTCTGAAACATTATTTATCTTGTTCTATGCAGTCTATCGGTATGGAGAGATTGGAAACGCCAAGAAATGCTATTTCTTTCAGAAAATCAACATCTTTGTACATAGCTGATGAAGAAGCGTTCAAAGAGCAGTATCCAAATTTATGTATTACGGAAACCACAATAAAAATTCCAAAAGCAGATGTTACAAAGATGATAAAAGAAGGAAAAAGAGCTTGAAGGCGCAGAGCTTAAACAGAGTATGAATTTGCAGGTGAAGTAAAATGACAAGCTTTAGACGATTAAAGGCTGACGAAATACAGTGCCGTGTCGCAACTATTAGTGAAAATGGAGTAAGTCTTTTGCTATATAAAGATGCACGTTGTGACATGAATATTCTTGATGAAACAGTTGGCTGTGATATGTGGCAATGCCGATATTATGAGTGTAAAGGAAATCTATACTGCTCTGTTGGAATAAAAGTCGGAAATGAGTGGATTTGGAAGGATAATTGCGGGACAGAAAGTGTAACAGAGAAAGAAAAAGGAGAAGCTTCTGACAGCTTTAAAAGAGCGTGTTTCACTTGGGGAATTGGAAGAGAACTCTATACCTCTCCTTATATATGGATACCCTCTGAATATGTTGAGATTTTTACTAATGGCAAAGGTAAAAAAGCTACGAATGATAAATTTATTGTGTCTAAGATAGAGTATGATTCGCACGGAAAAATAAACGGCTTGCTATTTGGAGAAAGGCTAGAGGACAAAGAAAATCGGAAAGAGTTTTTGTTCTCTATCCAAAGAAAGAAGATGTTTCTAAGTGACAGAGGTAACATTTGAAAAAACAAAGTGGATGACCGACAGTGAAGGCATATGGCTTATGCTTCAAGCAAAAAGAATCTGGTGTTGTAAAGCACTTTTGCCAATCGAAAAAAGATAAGCAGTATACAGCAAGACTAAAAAGAGGACTACGGGAAACGTTCCCTAGATGCCAACGCATATATGGGGTTTATGCGATAAAATCGCAAAAAAGCTGGAGACGACAAAAGAAAATGTTTATCTTGAAATGATTCGCAGGGTAGGGGTATGGGAGTGCTTACTTCTTCCTGATAAAGCAATTGAAAGCTTTACAAGACATTGGGAAGCCGGAGGATTGGGAAACATCGTCAAGACTATAGACGGAAGCAAAGTGAAAGACTGTACAAGGGTTATCGTATACTACGGTTCATCGACTTACGATAAAAAAGAAATGGCAGCATTGATAAATGAGGTTGTGTTTGAGGCAAAAGAGCAAGGCATTGAAACATATACGCCGGAGCAACTTGCAGCCTTAACGGACAGGTGGAAGAATGAAGAAAAGAACAAAAGCACTTGATATATCAAAGGCGGTCAAAGACAAGGTATGGGAAAGAGACAGACATGAATGCATTATATGTCATAGTCCATACGCCATGCCAAACTCGCACTATATCGCACGTTCGCAAGGTGGACTTGGTATAGAGGAGAATATCGGCACAATGTGTATGCAGTGTCACCATGATTACGACCATACACCAAAAAGAAAAGAGATTAAAGAAAAAGTTTAAGCAATATTTACAAAGTAAATATCCAGATTGGAACGAATCAAAATTAATTTATAGAAAGTGGTGGAATTTTTGAATAGCGTAGTTTTAATCGGTCGATTGACAGCTGACCCAGAGCTAAAGCATACACAAAACGGCAATGCGGTAACAGGCTTTAGCATAGCTGTTGACCGTCCGTATCAAAAGGCGGGAGAAGAAAGACAGGCAGACTTTATTGACATTGTAGCATGGAGAGGTACAGCAGAGTTTATCTGCAAATATTTTAAAAAGGCAGAAAGATAGCCGTTCAAGGAGCTATCCAAAACAGAAGCTATACAGACAAAGACGGAAATAAACGAAAAGCCTTTGAAGTTTTAGCGGAAAAAGGTAGAGTTTGCAGACAGCAAGCAGGAAAAAGAAGGGTAGTGCTGATGTACAGTACACACCTGAAAGCGGAGGCTTTGAGGAAAGTATGGACGACGGGGACTTGCCTTTTAACTAAGGGTTAGCGTTTATCCCGTGAATACAAAAACGCAGGAAGTGATACGATGAATATTATTGATTACATATTAGAAGGAAAAGAAAATGCGGTTACTCGTGAAGAGTTAACAAAATTATTAGGCTATGATGATAGAGCGATAAGAGCCTTCATTGAAGAAGCACGAAAAAAATATTGCATAATAAACGACCAAGACGGAGAAGGGTATTATCGCCCCAAATCGAACAGTCTTGAAGATAGATTGAAAGCCGAACGCTGGCTAAATCAAGAGAAGTCAAGAGCAAATGCAACTCTTTGCCAGCTTAGAGGGTGCAGAAAAGTTTTTAAATAATAACTAAGTCGGATATATACGGGGGTTCCCTGATTGTTTGCATTAGCGGGTGGTCTTGGCGTTTCCGTACGGCAGATAGTTAAAAAAATCGGAGGAAACTATGAAAGATGGTATTCCATATTTTCCTTTGATTGTGAATTGGACAGTAAGTTTGAGTTAATAGAAGCAGAATTTGGTTTACAGGGATTTGCGGTAGTCGTCAAGCTCTTGCAGCGCATTTATGGGGGGGCGAAGGTTACTATTGTGAATGGACAAAAGAGGTTGCATTGTTGTTCGCAAAGCGCAACAGCACGGGTGGCAATGCCGTTTCTGAAATAGTAGAGGCTTCTATAAAAAGAGGTATTTTTGATAAAGACATGTTTGAAAGATACGGGATTCTAACGTCAAAGGGAATCCAGTTAAGATATCTAAAAGCAGTAGACCGCAGAAAGCAAGTCAAAATCAAAAAGCAATACCTCTTTGGTTGAGTGCGCCATTTTACCGAAAAATGTATGCATTATCGAAGAAAATGTAAACATTATTCAAAAAAATGCTGACATTTCACAACAAAGGAAAGAAGAGGAAAAGTAAAGTAAAGAAAAGTAAAGGAGACACTATATGCGCGCATGTGCCGTTTTCTGAATTTTGATGTTGTATCCTAAAAAGCAAGCAAAGGCAGCAGCAGAAAAAAAGCATACTTAAAGATAAAGCCCGATAGGGCATTATTTGAAAAGATGAAAAAGGCACTGGAAGCGCAAAAAGCATCTTTTGATTGGCAAAAAGAAAACGGCAGATATATCCCACTGCCGGCAACATGGCTAAATGGGAAAAGGTGGGAAGATGAAACAGCTGTGGAGACAGCAAAACCCAAGAGAGAAACCACTTACGATTTGGACGATTTTGAAAACTTTGATTTGGGGGAGTATTTATGATGACACAGTTCACGGTATTAGGAGCACCGCGGGGAAAAAGAAAGACCACGAGCTGCAAAGCTTAGGGACAGAACGGTTGTATATACACCGAAGAAAACAAGGGATTATGAGAGAGAAATTGCAACAGCTTATCTGACACAGTGCAGAGGTATGTTTTCAGGTGCGGTATCTGTCACGATATGTGCATACTTTCAAATTCCCAAGAGTACATCAAGAAAAAGAGTTCTGGAAATGATTGCTGATGAAATAAAGCCAACAAAAAAAAACCTGATGCAGACAATATCGCTAAAGCGGTATGTGATGCATTAAATGGCATAGCCTATAAAGACGATTCGCAGGTAGTGGACTTAACTGTCAGAAAGCACTACTCCAAATTTCCACGTGTGCAAGTTTTTATTTCGGAGGCTTAACAATGGAACATCTAACTGATTTTACCCCGCATTTAAGCAAGTGGGCCTAAAAAAGACAGGTGGAAAAGGCTGCGCGATTATCTGCAAAGATAACGATTATGAGTGTAAAACTGCCCTTTGCAAGAGGCGTTGGACAAGCTGTATAAGCTGGAAAGGGAAAAAGAATGAAATGTATTGGCTGCTATTATTACAGGAGTATATCGCAAGGGTGCAACAGAAATGATTACTGCTGTCACTATTTGATAGATACAGGGCAGTTAAGGAAAATCCCCCACGAAGAGTGTTATATGCATGGGGGCACCCCATACTTAAAGCAAAAAAGACCTAGCCGAAGCCGAAAATGGGGCACAAAAAGTTTACATTAAATTCAAAAGGATGATTTAAAAATGAAAATAGAAAAGGAATTACGCGCATTAAGAGAGTTTCACCATATGACACAAGTACAGCTTGCTGATAAGGCGGGCATATCTGTGACTACGCTCCGAAAGATGGAAAGAGGAGAAAGGGTAAAGTTGGATGTTTTGGAGCTGATAGCCGAAGCACTGGGAAAGAAAGTAGCCGTGACATTGATTTAAAAGGAGAAATACATATGAACCTATATTTATTAACGCAAGATGTAAACATGGATTGGGATACCTATGATTCCGTTATTGTTTGCGCAGAGAGCGAAGAAGAAGCAGTCAAAATACACCCCGATGGAGAAATTTGGGGTACTGTATATCGGTGGGACGATACCTGGGCAGAAAATCCTAGTCTTGTGAAGTGCCGAAAAATTGGAGTAGCCGATGAATCTATAGAAAAAGGCGTTGTTTTGGCTTCGTTTAACGCGGGATAGTTGAGGTAATCAAATGACATTTCTAGACTTATTCTCCGGCATAGGCGGTTTCCGTCTTGCGATGGAGCAAGCAGGGCACGTCTGTGTCGGTCACTGTGAGATAGACAAGTACGCAAATGAAAGCTACATAGCGATGCATAAGCCAAGGGAGTGTGAGTGGTATGCAGATGATATTACAAGGGTTCGGGCAGAGGATATGCCAAGAGCAGAATGCTGGTGCTTCGGATTTCCATGCCAGGACATCAGCATTGCAGGAAAACAGCAGGGTTTCGCAGGACAGCGTTCTAGCTTGTTTTTTACAGTTACAAGCCTTATTAGAGGACAGACGGAAGAAAATAAACCCTCTTGCTTACTCATTGAAAACGTTAAAAACTTACTTAGTATTAACGGAGGGGTTGATTTTGCAAGGCTCCTCATGGAGTTGGATGAAATCGGGTACGATGCAGAGTGGGCGCTTCTCAACACTTCCGATGTCCTCCTCAAAACAGAGAAAGAATTTTCATTGTTGGACATCTTAGAGGACGAAGTACCGGAAAAGTATTTCCTATCGGAGCAGACGGTAAAAAGGCTGATAAGCTACAAAGACAATGCATTAATGCAATTACAACCAGAACAGGGGAAAACGCCACAGTCGGGTGCTATCCACTTGTTAAAAGTAAACAGCATGAAAAAAGCTTGAAGCTGGCAGCTTTGATAGATGGGGAAAATAAACAAGCAAACAGGATATACAGTCCAGACGGGATAAGTCCGACATTGAATACTGGGACAGGGGGACGGCTTGAGCCAAAGTTCATCTTATCTGATAAAGATGGATACAAAGCAAGAAAGCTCACCCCTAGAGAATGTTTCCGTCTGCAAGGCTTTCCCGATGACTATTTTGACCGTGCAAAAGAAGTATGCTCGGACCGTCAGCTATATAAGCAAGCGGGTAACTCCGTGACTGTGCCTGTAGTATATGAGATAGCAAAAAGAATGAAGATAGGAGAGTAAAATGCAAGTAGAAACCAGACGGGTAAAAAATTATTGTTCTACATACAAAACTATAATCTTGATTGATAAAGAGCCATTTTGCGTTTGTAACAGCAATAGGAGTGCGCATGAAGTGATAAAGCGACTTTTAGGTGGAGAAATCGAACTGAAAGATAAAAAGATAGAAAAATTAATTGAACGGAGGAATAAAAAATGAAAGCAAAAATTATTTCATTTGATGAGGTTGTAGAGCGTATAAAAAAAGCGGAAATGTCAAAAATATTTACATTATCGACATTTTGAGTAGATTTATTCGAAAAGTGTCGGATGTGGAAGTAGAGTTTTTAATGCAAGTCAGAGAAGATAGTATTTTTTATACACGCTGAGTTGGGTGGTGAGTGATATGGAGTGGATAAGTGTAAAGGATAGGTTGCCGGAAAAAGAGCAAGGGTGTATATGCAGCTTATTTTTTGAAGATATACAAGAAAGTATCATTGTGATAGCATACTACCGATTACATGGAGAGTGGTTCTGTAGTGAGTATGAATCCCTTCCGTGGAAAATCACCCACTGGATGCCATTACCTAGCTTGCCGGAGGAATAGAAGTGGAGACAAAAAGATATTTAGTGAAGTGTGGCAAATGGGTTGAAACACATCGTAAAAATATTTGGGGAGATAACACCTCGGTATTTGCGTGTTCTGCTTGCGGCAAGTATACCATAGGGAACAAAGGAATTACGATAAAATCAAGATATTGCCCCTAATTGCGGAGTAAAAATGGATTTGGAGGTGTAGACAGTGAGTGGCAGAGAAGCGAGCGAACTGCTTATTCTAAAAGCAGAGTTAAAAACTATAAGCGGTGGTATTTTGACTGCGTCAAGCAGCTGGAGCAGGTGAAGCGTGAGCGCGATGCGGCGATGAAATTCATCCCAAAAGATTGTGAAACGTGTGCATATTGGAGACCTAAAGAAGAAAATATTTGTGTTGCGCCAGAAGGAGCGCCATGCCATTGGGGCAAACGTGAAGCATGGAAATGGTGTGGCGCGAAGGAGGAGTGAAAAATGTTACATGAGTTAAAGATATACCCAATGCATTTTAATGATATTTTGAAAAATAACAAAAATTTTGAGGTTAGAAAAGATGACCGATTGTATGAAGTGGGTGACTATCTGTATTTAAGAGAGTATTTGCCTGCTGATGAATACACAGGAAAAGAGATTTTAGCAAAGGTGCTATATGTCTATAGGGGTGAGCTTTGTTTACAAGACCACTGTATCATGGCAATAGAAGTTTTGGATTGGTGGACGGTGAGATAAGATGACACGAAAAAGATTCATAAAGCTGCTTATGAGCCAAGGAGTACAGAGAAATGATGCGGAAGCTATCGCGCGAATAGTTCGGACGTTGCAAAAGAAGGTGAACAAAAATGAAAGAAATTGAATTAAGAGAGTGTCCCTGCTGCGGTGGAGAAACAAAATTTGAATACGGACAAGACTTTATTACCAAGCAAGTAAGAGCAAAAGTGCAGCAAATGTGGTCTTGCTACAAAGTGGGTAGACGAATCTGTTGATTACTGCGCAAAAGAAGAAGCGGCGAAGGTATGGAACAGGAGGGAAAGCAATATTGAAACGTGCGAGAATTGCGGATGTAGTTGTATACAGACAATACAGGAGTTTTCGTTTGAAACCCCAAAAAACTTTTTAAAAAGTGTATTGAGTGCAAAAAACTCACAGAGGTTAAAGATGAAAAATAAAAACATCACTATCCTCTGTATCATAGCTTCTCTTATCTGCCTAGTAGCAACAATAACGCTTGTTTTACATATGTCTTTCATCATAGTTTTACATTACTGGTGGGCCTTTTTTTGATAGGTACGATACTTTCAGGTAGTGTACTGATTTTGTGTGTAATTTTGTATGCAAGTAGTTTGATAGGAAGGGAAAAAGAAGAATGCGAAGAAAAAAGACAAAAACAGAAAAATACTTTGAACGTTATCGTTGGTTGGAGCAAGAACTGGAACTTTTTCCAGACACATCAGTTGCAAAAAAGTTTCTAAAGAGGAAATGGATAGGATAAGAAAAAAGTAGAGAAAATTAAGGAACCATTGATGCGCGATATAGTTCGCTTGCATTTCATAGGTGGGGTATCTTACGTTGAAGTGGCGGAGCAACTCTTTTTATTCTCATGCGACCGTATGCAAAAAAAAGCTACAAGTTTTACGAGAAAGCGGATAAAAACGGGTTAGAGTATATGTAATAAAAAAGAATTTGAAGTCACGATTTTATAAAGTAAACTAGAAGTGGGAGATAGCTAACCGCTTCTTTTTCATTTTCTATAATACTCTTTTCTAAAAACTGCCTTTATTGGCAGTATGAAAGATAGCATTCTCAGTTGAATGCTGTTTTTCATACTATCAATAAATTTTTAGGAAGCCAATAAAATGGAAATTAAAAAAGTAAATTTACAAGATATAACTCCATACGAAAATAATCCAAGGAAAAATGATGATGCTGTTGCTGCTGTTGTGGCAAGTATAAAGGAGTTTGGATTTAAAGTTCCGATTGTCATAGACAGCAATGGTGTTATCGTTGCAGGTCATACTCGGTATAAAGCAGCGAAAAAGCTTGACTTGAAAGAAATTCCTTGCATTGTTGCTGATGACTTGACGGAAGACCAGATAAAGGCTTTCCGTTTAGCGGACAACAAAGTAGGAGAGATAGCTGCTTGGGACTTTGAGTTGCTGGATGAAGAGTTGCTTGGGATTACAGATATTAACATGAGTGACTTTGGATTTACCATTGATGCGTTAGGAACTGATGTTGAAGTGGTAGAGGATGAATTCAATGGAGAACTACCTGAGAATCCAAAATCGAAATTGGGCGATATTTATAAACTTGGTCGTCATAGATTGATGTGTGGTGACAGTACAGATATAAATTGTGTGGAGACACTAATGAATGGGAATAAGGCAGATATTTTTATTACAGACCCTCCATACAATGTTGATTATACAGGAAAGACAAAAGATAATCTTAAAATCAAAAATGATAAAATGGATGATAGTAGCTTTAGAGATTTTCTTAAAAATGCATTTTACTGTGCTGATGTAGTGATGAAGCAGGGAGCAGTTTTTTTATATTTGGCATGCAGATTCTGAGGGATATAACTTTAGAGGAGCATGTCGTGATGTAGGCTGGACTGTAAGGCAGTGTCTTATTTGGAACAAAAATAGTATGGTTATGGGACGACAGGATTATCATTGGAAGCACGAACCTTGTCTTTATGGGTGGAAGGAAGGTGCTGGCCATCTGTGGGTATCAGATAGAAAACAAACAACAATCTTGGAATTTGACAAGCCAACATCAAATTGTTTGCATCCAACCATGAAACCGATTTCTCTTTTTGATTATCAGATAAAAAATAATACCAAGAGAGATGACATCGTTTTAGATTTGTTTGGAGGTAGTGGTACAACAATTATGGCTTGCGAACAAAATGGAAGATGTGGATATGTAATGGAATATGATCCTAAGTATGTGGATGTGATTATAAAACGTTGGGAAGACTTTACTGGTCTAACTGCAGAATTAATAAGAGGATGATATTTGGACAGAAAATATAAACTTCAATATGAAGAGTAAAGGAGAGGTTGAGGACATGTGGCAAGGCCAAGGAAAGAGATAGATAAAAGAGATTTTGAAAGCCTTTGCGCTTTACAGTGTACAAAGGAGGAAATTTGTGCTTTTTTTGATATAAGCGAAAAAACTTTAAATGCTTGGTGTAAAAGAACGTATAAGCAGAGTTTTTCCCTAGTTTTCAGTCAAAAGCGAGGGAAAGGGAAAATATCCTTAAGGCGCATACAATTCAGGTTGGCAGAAAAAAAATGCTAATATGGCTATATTTTTTAGGCAAAAATTATCTTGGGCAGACAGATAAAATAGAAACAACTGACACCGAAGCTCTAAAAAAAACTTGATGACCTTATGGAAAAAATAGGCGGTGTTATCTAGTGGCATTCACTCAAAAACAGAGAGAGTTTCTAGATGAAGCAAACCATCGTTGGAATTTCAAGGTTGGTGCAACGCGAGCAGGGAAAACGTATATCGATTTTTTTTGTTATTCCTAAGCGGATTCGAAGAGTTTCTGACAGAGATGGGCTTGTGGTGATTCTAGGATATACAAAAGGGACATTACAAAGAAATATCATTGAGCCATTACAAAAAATTTATGGAGAATCCCTTGTAAGTGATATAAAGTCAAATAACACAGCAATTCTTTTTTGGAGAAAGATGTTATTGTTTGGGAGCAGATAACATCAGTCGAGTAAATCAAATTCGAGGCAGCAGTATAAAATATTGTTATGGCGATGAAGTTGCAACATGGAATGAAGAAGTTTTTAATATATTGAAATCTCGCCTTGACAAAGATTACAGTCGATTTGATGGGACATTAAACCCCGAAGCTCCAACGCATTGGGTTAAAAAGTTTCTGGATTCAGATGCTGATATTTATCAACAACATTATACGATAGATGATAATCCAACTTTAAGCGCGGTTTTCGTTGACAATCTCAAAAAAGAATATATGGGAACTGTTTATTATGACCGGTATATACTAGGTTTATGGAAGCCGGCAGAGGGGGCTATATATAGACAGTTCGCAGATAATCCAAAAGAATATATTATAGAAAGCCCTCCAGAAATTATGTTTACAACGATTGGTGTTGATTTTGGGGGCAACGGCTCGGCAACAGCATTTAATTTAACAGGGTATACCGCAGGATTTAAAGAAGTAATTACATTAAAAGAATATTATAAAAGAACATTATCTCTCCTACAGAGTTAGAAAATGATTTTATTTCTTTTGTCAAAGAATGCAAAGAAAAATATCTGGTTACTGATGTTTACTGTGATAGTGCTGAACAGACGTTGATTCAAGGGCTAAGAACAGCCACTAATAAATCGGGGCTTGAGTAGATGTTCACAATGCGAAAAAAGGAAACATTAATGACAGAATTCGTTTTTTTGTCGACTACAAGGAAGCATGAGACATAAAATAATGTCAAATTGTAAAAAAAACGATAGAAGCATTTCAATCGGCGGTATGGGATAAAAAAAGTACCAAACAAAAAGATGTTCGCCTTGATGATGGTAGCTATAACATCGACAGCTTAGATGCACAAGAATATGCAGTTGAATCCCGAATGAGGGATATTTTAGAGATTTGGTGAACGGAGGAATTTTCATGTTCGATGAATTCAGAAAGAGGGTGAGAAACTGGATGGAAAAAGCAAAAGCGGATACAGGGATTGCGAAAGAATTTAAAGATATTTTTTGAGCTGGGCGGTGTCCCTGCTTTTAATCAATTTTACTATTTCGGAATATTTATTTGGAAGTATTTATACAAAGGATTTTATCGCCCGTGGCACAGGATTTTAGCTCCAACAATAGATGACCCAAACCACTATAGAGATATGGATAGAATGGACACTGCAAAGGCGATATGTGCAGAACTGGCGGGATTGATATGGTCGGAACAGTGCGAAATCCATGTTAGTCAAGAAAATACCGAAAGGCAATTGCTGGAGGAATTCGTTATTGATACCCTTACCAAAAACGCATTTTGGACAAAAATGCAGGAGCACATTGAACAAGTTCTTGCCCTTGGCGGTGGTGCGATGAAGTGCTGGTATGAAACACAGAGATGCAAAGGGGATGAAATCCCAGACACAGGACATATCTCGATTGGATTTTGCATGGCAGACCAGTTTGTACCAACTGCATGGGATAACGCAAAGGTTTCGGACGGAGTTTTCATCAGTAGAGAAGCAAAAGACGGGTATTATTACACTAGGCTTGAGTGGCACAAATGGAACGGGTTCAGCTACTACATTTCAAATGAACTTTTTCGGTCAGAAATCAAAAGCGGTTCACAGATAGAATCGCAGGACATATTGGGATTTAGGTATCCTCTCGATGAAATCTATCCATTTCTTAATGCGGAAACTGAACTGCAAGGACTTGATACATCTCTTTTTGCCTACTACAGACCGGCGATTGCGAACAATATTGATGACAATTCACCTCTTGGGGGTATCTATATATGCCAATGCACTTTCAACATTAAAAGCTCTTGATATTTGCTATGACAGTTTTATCCGCGAGTTTACTCTGGGAAAGAAAAGAGTTATTGTCCCGGCACAGTGTTTACGCACAGTTGTTGACGAACACGGAAATATGCATCGTTATTTTGATTCTACTGACGAAGCATATGTTGCTTTCAAAACAGATGATACTGATGCGTTAAAAATACAGGATAATACAGTTTCGTTGAGAGTAACGGAGCATGAACAAGCAATCAACGCTTTTCTTTCTATGTTATGCTTGCAAGTCGGTTTTTCAGCAGGAACATTTACGTTTGATAAAGCCAGCGGAATAAAGACTGCAACGGAAGTTATCAGCGAAAACAGCAAGACATACAAAACCATAAAAAGTCATCAAATGCAAGTAAAAGCAGCAATCGACCAGATTGTTGATGCAATCATTCAAGTAGCGGCCCTATATGATATGACGTGGGAAGGGCAGAGAATCAGCGAACTCGCAGAACGTGGATGGGAAACAAAGGTTGTCTTTGATGACTCTATCTTGCAAGACCGACAAACAAACATAAACGAAGGAATTTTACTTAAAACCAATGGGTTAATGAGTACAAAACGATTTATGATTGAAGTCTTGGGATATACCGAAGAGGAAGCCTTTCAAGAAATGCAGGAGATAAAAGAGGAATCGACTGTAAACGATTCTATGTGGGATGTAATGGAAGCGACATCACGAGAAAGTGTAGCGGATACTCCAAGTGAAGAGCCTGAAGCAAGAGAAGGTCAAGAGGAAGCGTCGGAGGATGAAAGCTAATGGCGCAATTAACTCCGGAAGAAATCATTGCGTTGTCAGAGCCAATCGAACAAGTGTATGCAAGCACCGTAGATGCTTTGCTGATAAAAATAGCCGAGCATTTTAATAGTGGACATAAACTCTCTACATCTGTGTGGGAGCTGCAAAAAACTTTCAGAACTCGGTCAGCTAAACAAAGAGTGCTTGGAAATTATCACAAAGCTAACGGGACAAGTACCGGAGATAATATATACTGCGCTTGAAAGTGCAGCTTTAGAAGCAACAAAAAAGATGTAGAACCGAAATTGAAAAAGGCTGCAAAGCTGGGAAAGATAGAAGCGGCGGCGACAGACAATGTAATTGCAAGTGAAAGCGTTATCGCAACATTAAGAGCATATGCCTCTCAGGCGATAGAAAAGACAAACCTTGTAAACACCACAATGCTGGAAAGCTCTCTTGCCTTATATAGACAGGTTGTTGTAAACACTGCCAATATAGAAAACCAAATGGCGGCGATACAGCAGGCTTTAAATGAGGGGACTGCGAGAGTGGCGGTAGGCGTTGAAAGCCGAAGAACCGCATTAAAAACGACACTTGAACAAATACATAAGAATGGAATTACAGGATTTTTTGATAAAGCAGGGAGAAAATGGTCACCCGAAGCCTATGTCAATATGGATATTCGCACAACGGTTCATAATACCGCAATCGAAACAGTAAAGTTAAGGCAGCGAGATTATGGAGTGGAAATTTTTAGAGTATCTAGGCATAGTGGCGCACGTCCCCTGTGCTATCCATACCAAGGACGCTATTTTTCTTGGGATAACTCAAGTGGGACGTTTACTGATGGGGAAGGTAAACAACATCGGTACTATCCTATATCATCAACCAGCTACGGAAAGCCTGCGGGACTTTTTGGCATTAACTGCGGACATCACCCGATAACTGTTATCCCAGGTGTGTCTATACCAAGGGGATAGAACAGAGCAAAACAAAAAAGAAAACGACAAATCTTATCAGTTATCACAACAACAAAGGGCCCTTGAGAGAAATATAAGATACTCAAAGCAAAAAAAGCGGCAATGGAAAAAGCGGCTGGTGTGTCCAATGAAAAGACGTTACAGGAAATATCGGCTAAAGAAGATAAACTCAGAGCATTTTTTAAAAGAAACAGGACGAACCAGACGAAAGGACAGGGAGAAAGTTTATGGATATGATATGTAAACATGAGTACATAGGCACCGAACGAGGTATTTTTTTGTAAATTTTGCGGGCAACAAAAGAAATATGAAAATAACGAAAACAAAAAAGCCCCTACGAGAAAGAAGGTAAAGAAAGATGAATGAATTTCAACGATTAATCATGCTCTTAAAGATTCAATACCACAATATGGGTATTCTTCATCGGTATTTATCAGGTGATTTCGGCTGGTTTGAAAACCATGAAGAAATTGACGATTGAAAGTATGTATTGCAAAAGCAGATTGATGAAGTATGCGAGGAAGCACAGGCGCTTGGATATACAGAACCGAGTTTAAAGGATGCGCTTCTTGCGTTTGGTGGGGAGGAAATCTCACCTGAGTACCGAGGTTCAAATGAAACATTCCGAATTGCGCAAGGGATTATGCGAAGCATTGCGGGGATGATGCAGGCGGCCGAAAAGGATGTTCCTGCATCAGTAGCAAACAAGCTGCAAGAGATGGAATACAAATGGAACAAAATTGCAGATTATAAGCTTGCTCGTGTTTTTAGGGGATAATCTTCAAAAGAAAGAGATTTACGAAGATGATTAGAGACGGTTGGTTTTGTTGTCCTAAGTGTGGCAAGAAACTTTTTAGGGTAAGCGAAAAAAGCTGTTGCACATGGACTATCTATAAAATGTAAGTCATGCAAAAATATAATACAAATAATTATTGAGAGCCTATGAGCCGATAACCACTAAAAACAGTGGTTATCGGCTCTTTTTTTGTTTCGCCCTCGTGGTATGGCGTTAAACTACATCGCATTTCGCCCCTGTGGTATGGCGTTAAACTACGCCGCAGCTCGCCTGTTACCTTTCAGGCGTTAAAAAGGAAGGATGATTTTATATGGCATTTACAAGAAAAGCTTTAGCGGGTCTTGGACTTAGTGAAGAAATAGCAGAAAAAGTCATGACATTGCATGGTACCAGCATGTCAGACTTTATTCCTAAATCTGAGTTAAAAGTCAAGATTGATGAAGCTGTAGCAGAAGCGCAAAGAAACATTTCTGCTCCAAATGTAAAAGATAGTGACGATTATAAGGCACTCCAAAGAGATTTTGATTCATACAAAAAAGAAAATTGAAATTTCTTCTCAGCTGAAAGAGGGCGGAGTAAAAGAAAAATTCCTTGATAATGTTTACTCGCTTTTGGAGGAAGGGAAAGAGCCTTTTGGAGCAGCTTGAAACTATCAAACAACAATATGAAGAATATTTTATGCCGACGGAAGACAAGACACCCGCGCAAACTCCACAGTTTGGGGCGCAGGTCAAAGGACAAATGCCCAGTGGAAACACGGGAAAAACGATTGAAAGTATTTGGGGCCTTCCGTCTAAATAGGAGGTTAAAAATGGCATTTACTCAGCAATCATTAAACTACGCAACAGAATATTCAGAAGCAATGGCGAACGCTTACCCTTACTGGTCGCACTTTTCAGATTTGTACGGAAGCCCTAACAGCGCAACCTATAAACATGTATCAGGTAATGCGGTAGCGGTACAAAGCATGACTGTAAGCGGAGCCAAAGCGGTTGACCGAGATAATCTTTCAGGAAACTTTACAAGGAATTTCAACACCAAAGAGCAAGTTTTAACAATGCGCATGGATAGAGAGTGGGACACCCTTGTTGACCCTATGGACATGCAGGAAGACCCAATTGTGAACATTGCAAATATTACAAAAAACTTTTAATGAATTTCAAAAGTTCCCGAGATGGATGCATACGCGGCATCTACATTATTCAAAGCATCAAGTGATTTTGGCAGTATCGATACGACAGCATTGACCGCTGATAATATCTTATCACAGTGGGATACATACCTAGCTTATATGGTAAATCAGCGAGTGCCCAGAGATAGAATCAGAGCAAAAATGCGTCCTGATACATACAAGCTACTTAAAGAGGCTGCCGGAATTACGCGTTTTGTTGAAGCTGATACAGGCATTAGAAACATTGACCGAAATGTCGGAAAATTGGACGGCGTTTCTATCATGGAAGTACCTGACGATTTAATGATGACTGCATACGATTTTACCGAAGGTTGGGTTGCGGATACATCTGCAAAACAAATCAACATGCTTTTATTTGACCCAATCGCAATTGCGGCACCCGTTGTCTATGAAACATCAATGATGACAGCTCCGACAGCACAATCAAAAGGCAAATGGCTTTATTACGAGAGATACTATTATGATGTTTTTGCTCTAAATCAAAGATTGCCTGGCATTTTTGCACATGTAGCTGCTGAACAAACAATCGGTGCTCTCACAATCACTACCACAGCTGGAGCAGACAGTACACATACAATTCTTCACATTCCTGAACAGGCTCCATTCGGTATGGCTTATGTAGCAAAATCCGACACTGGCGCAACATCTGTGAACTATGGTGATGCTTTAACATCTGGGTGGACAGAAGTGACAGACGGCTCAAGCTTTACAACTGCAAGCGGTCAAACAGTAACTGTTGCACTTGTAAACAAAACAAAAGGCAATATTGCTACTGCTGTAGGTTCTGCTGCCGCAGTAGTTGGGTCTTAATATGGCATACGTTACATATGACCAGTATGTAAAAGAGTATGGAAAATCACCCATTACTGAGGATGAATTCCCCATTTATGCCGAGTGTGCCTCTACCCTGATTGACAGTATCACGCAATATCGAATCGTAAAGGCTGGAGGAATTGGGACGTTTCCAAAATGGATTCAGGAAATCGTACAAAAGGCGTGTGCTGCACAAGTAATGTATTTCACTCAAGTGGGACTTGAAACAGCTTTGACGGGACAAGCAGGGCAATCGTTTACTGTAGGAAAGGTTTCTGTATCTGGAGGTGCTTTATCAAGCACAGGACAGAAAGCAGGAAACCTTATGGTAAGCCCTTTAACCGCAGTGCTTTTAGAGCAAACTCCACTACTGGAAAGAGGTGTACAAGTATGCTCAGACCGATACCTCAATCCCTTTTGGGGGATATGATGACGCTAAAAGTTTGTATTGGGATGGATGTGTGGCAAAAGCCAAGCTGGCAAGACTATACCGTGCAAAATGTTCATATCCAGAACACAAACGAAGTCAAAAAAACAAAAAGAAAATACCGAGGTTGTGCTGCGTTCAATTCTTTTTATTGATAGCAGAAGGTCAACACCTTCACTGGATTATGATTCCCTAGCAGAGCAATCCCAGAAAGCGGGGAAACCGCTACGGTGCGTAGTTTTCAACTCTCGGGGGCAAAAAGTATGGAGAATACGAAGTACTAACAGTTGACCCTGTACCGGACGTACCTGCAACGCGAATCCATCATATTGAATTGGGGTTGGTGTAATGGCAAATGTAAAAATCAAACGTAATCTTGGTGCGATAACTGCAAAAATCAATGCGGGAGCACAGTCAATGAAAATAGCTGTGACAGAATCCGTGATTGAATATGGAAACATTTTTGTACAGGAAGACCAAGGAACTCTTAAAGATAGCGCATTAACATCCAGCCAACCACAAAAAGGGCTTGCTGTCTGGGATACTGACTATGCTAAAAAAGTTTACTACACAGGGAGCCCCTCAAAAGACGTAAATCCGGATGCATCTCTGATGTGGGCTGAAAAAAGGTGTAAACACCTATAAAAAAGAGCTGGATAAAGTGGCTCAAAACGCTTTTGAGAAAGGACTTGGTAAACAGTGAGTGTATATGACGATGTTTTACTGGCAGTGGTAAATCTGGCGCAGGAAACTCAACCATACTCAACAATAGCTATTGGCAGTATGCCCCTGAAAATGGAATATCAATGGCATATTCAAGTGGTTCCCTTTGAAACGTATCTGAATAAAAAGGCCGCAGTTACAATGTCGGTAGTCCTAAACGGAAAACATGATAATCAACAAACTGCTTCGGATACACTGGGGAAAATCCATACTTATCTGAACATGCGGAAAACGTATCCGCAGGCAAATAATTTTCAAATAGCAAACATTTTGACAACTTCCCCACCGTCCTATTTAGGGCGGGAAGAAAATAGGCAGTGGCTGTATGGGTCGTCACTGGCTATACGATTTTATCTGAAAGGAGACTAAAGCATGGCAGGAAATCTTTTTACTGTCTATGGGATTGAGGCGAGCATTCTAACGGCTTCGGAACCATCCGAAACGTATTCACCTTTGTGCGATGGTATTGATAACCTCGCGGAAGCATTGAACGAAGTCGTACAACAATACTTTTTTCTTTGTGACAAAGGATTTGCACGTAACCACGTAACAGGTATGGCCCCGTCTTATACCTTGACAGGCCGCCGAATTATGGGAGATACCGCACAAGATTTTATTTTCACAAAAAAGTATGGTCTTGGAGCGGACAGGCAAACAACTTTTAAGTTGTCGTTTAATAACGGAACGGCTACTCAAACAATCACATGTCCATGTACGATTTGCAATATTCAGGAATTCTCAGGGGCATCAACAGACGACAGTGCGATTTCATTTGAAATTCGTTTTGATGGAAAACCCTCCATTAGTAGTGGAGATTAAAGGAAAAAATGGAGGCTGGGGGATACTTCCAGCCTTTTTTATTAGGAGGATATATGTACACGATTGAAAAAAGCAGAACCTTTGATGACGAACTGAAAATCACAGATGAGAACAGGGAGCTTTTACTTAATATTCATCTTGAAATAAATCCTAGCTTGATACCTCAGTATCGCACACTATCGCTTCGACTGGCTGAATTACAAAAGCAACCCCAACAGGATGTAACCGCAATTGGAGCATGCATCGTTGATATTATGGGGCTTTTACTTGGAAAAACCAATACAGAAAAAATTATCTCATTTTATGAAAACAATTACACCCAAATGCTTTACGACATTTTTTCCTTACATACAGCAGGTCATCGTACCGGAAATCAAAAAATTAGCAAAAGACAGAAAGAAAATGTTTTTTTCTAAAAAATGGCGCTAAGTTTCACTAATTCACCCCAAAATATCTTTATTTTGAAGGGCGAAAAAAATCAGGATAAAGCCGTATATAAGGAATGTTCTTTTTTGTCTTGAAGTTTTAAACGATTCCGTTTTGTCAAATGCCGACAAAATGGATTTATGTATAAAAGTTCTGGTTAGTCATTGGCACAGCTGCATACCAAAAAAAAAAAAGCTTTTGGAAGAAATCTTCAAATTTTTACAAGGGGACAGCCAAAAAAGAAGAGAGACAGAAAGTTTTTTGATTTTGAGCAGGATGCAGCTTTAATTTACGCAGGTTTTTTACAGGCTTATGGGATAGATTTGCACAAGAGAAAGTGGAGACGTATGCATTGGCATACTTTTATGGCTCTTTTCTGGTTTGCCGGAAGAAACTCGAATCATGCAAATTATCAGTATAAGGGCAAAGCCACTACCAAAACCAACAAAATACAATGCGGAAGAACGCCAGCAGCTTATGAGATTAAAAGCTATTTACAGGCTTGAAATTTCGGAAGAAGAAAGAGGCGTCAGCTTGCCACAGGACTATGGAAACTCGCAGAAATGCTACAAAGTATGGCAAAGAAAGGGAGAGAATAAGTGGCAGAAGGACAAGTTACATATGAAATCAGGGCAGACGACTCAAAGTATCAAAAGACCTTGATAAGGCTGAAAAAAGATGGAATCAGAGCTTTCAAGCGGCAGCAAGAAAGCAGGAGAAGCTATTGACAAAAAAACATAGGTTCGGCAACCGCAAATGTTGAAAAGAAATCATCTAAAATGTCAACCACTGTCAAGGATTCTTTGGGTAATATTGCTTCGGATATATCTACAACTGTGGTGAATTCAACCGGACAACTGGGAACGGCTGTGTCAGGAATGACAAGCACGATTTCATCCGCAGGGCTTACCGGTGCGGCAGCATTTGCAGGGATAGGAACGGCAGCGGTTGCAGTTGGTGGAATGGCAATTAATGTAGCTGCTGACCTCGATTCTGCTATGGCTCAGTTTGCTGCCTCCACGGGGAAAAGTGGAGAAGCATTGGGAGACTATGAAGGAACACTGAAAGATATTTATGCAGGGGGCTACGGAGAATCTTTTACAGATATATCTGATGCAATGGCAATGGTAACCCAGCAAATGGGTGACCTCGACCAAACCAGCTTGCAAAAATATTACTGAATCAGCATTTTTGCTCAGAGACACGTTTGGTTATGACATCAATGAATCTGTAAGAGCTGCAAGTACCATGATGACCCAATTTGGAATTGATGGCGATACCGCAATGGCCCTTATTGCTAAAGGGGCACAAAATGGATTGGACTACTCAGGAGAGTTACTAGACAGTATCAGCGAGTACTCCGTACAATTTGCAAAAAAGTTGGGCTTGATGCTGATGATATGTTTAAAATTATGCAAAAAAGGAGCCGAAACGGGAGCCTTCAATCTTGACAAAGTCGGCGATGCCATAAAAAGAAATGTCGATTCGTGTTGTCGACGGCTCAAATACAACAAAACAAGGATTTGAGCTAATGAGTCTAAACGCTGATGAAATGTCTGCCAAATTTGCTGCGGGTGGAGAAAGTGCGAAAGAGGCGTTTAATCAGACAATAGATGCCTTAGCGGCAATGGAAGACCCTTTGGAACAAAATGCAGCGGGTGTAGACCTATTTGGTACTATGTGGGAAGATTTAGGCCCCGAAGTGGTGACACAGCTTGCGGATATTGAGGATGGAGCATACGCGACATCGGAATCACTGGAGGAAATGAAAGACCAGAAGATGGACGGATTGAACGCAACTTTAGACCAACTAAAGCGTTCTCTGGAACTTCTGATTGAACCTCTTGGAAACATGTTGATTCCTCTGCTTACACAGCTAACGGATTTAATTTTGCCTCTATTAACAACAGTATTGGAACCGATAATGACGTTGTTAACCAATATTTTATCGTTAGCATTGCAACCTATAATGGATTTGTTAAACATCGTTCTTCCGATGCTAACACAGCTACTTGAGGCCATACTTGCACCTTTACAGGATATATTAACAACAATTTTGCAGCCATTACTCGACTTAATAAATATGGCGATTCAACCCATTATTGACTTACTTCAAGGGAGTATTGATGCCAATTATTGATAAGCTAATGCCAATTATACAGAAGCTGGCAGATATGTTTTCTGCTACTCTGGGCAATGCAATCAAGGGCGTGAAAGACTTACTTGACCCATTGATTGGGGCGTTTCGTGGTGTCCTTGACTTTATCACGGGAGTTTTTACAGGAGACTGGGAAAAAGCATGGAACGGGATTGTAAACTTATTCAAAAATGCACTCAATATTTTGCCGGCAGCTTTTGAGTGGATAGTGAACGCCATCGTCGATATTATAAACGGTATTACAGGCGGTATTTCCAGTGCGTGGACATGGGCTGGATTGCCGGCAATCCCAAAAATTCCACATGCTCAAATCCCACGATTTAAGGCCGGTATTGATTTTGTACCAAATGATTTTTTCCCCGCGTTTCTTGATGCAGGGGAACGCGTACTTACAAGAGAGGAAAACGCGAGATTTAACGCCTTGGGAGGATTAACCGGACTTGAACAGTCTATGACTAGAAATCTTGCGTACAATGTGGGAGTAAATCAAGCTCCAATAACCATTGTCGTGGAATCCCCCTGTTTCACTTGATGGAAAGACTATCTCAAAAAACAGTACAAAGCATCAATATGTAAATACGGCGGTGAAACGATACAAATGATAAAGCTATATATAAACGGAGAATTGCGTGAGGACGTTTGGATTCAGGCGGGGGGAACACTAGAGCAAACAGAGGAGCACACAACGGAATCCAATATATCAGTTAGAGTTCCAATCGTTTCCGATAATCTGGCAGTATATGACTATGTACAGATTTACGATGAGGACACAATTATTTTGCAGGAAATATTTTGTCTTTAAACCAACAGATGTTAGACAGTGGATATACAGGGCTTGATTTTAGAGTGTATGACCTTGTTATGGCATGTAACGCCGATTTAGTCGCAAACATTCTCGTTGACATGTCTTTCCGGCAGGCGCAACAGTAACTCAAATTTTAAAAGGTAATCATAATGGAGACGCATGGTACAACGAAAGTTTGGGAGAATTTGCCGGGGTTATCGACACAAGAATTGTACCGGAGGGCTGTACTGTTGGCGCGGTGGCCAACTATAACACCACGGCCTTAGAAAGTACATCTTATGTGTGGGGAAACTGTAAAGGAACTTCTTGACAACCTTGCGGAACTCACCCTTTCATACTGGGAAATTACAAACGAAAAAGTTTTCAATTTTCAACCTAAAAGCTCGTCATCAATGGCACCAATAGAACTAACAGAAGAAAGTGAAATTTTTTCCTTAGAGGTGGAAAATGACAGCCTGGCAACATATTCCGCTGTGCGAGTGGTTGGAGGGGAAGGAAAGCTTGCGCCTCGTTATTTCAGTTACCCTTCAGAAGAATTCTATAGGACAGATGCTAAAACCCTCACCACGCCCCATAAACTAGCATCGGTTGACCGAGTAAGCGTTACAGGGGCATCAGGCTGGGTTAAAATGGGATTCAACGGAATTCATGATAATAACAATGATTATCCTGTATTGATGTCTTACGGGGGGGATACCCTAACAATCAAAGATGATTTCCTTACACATTTCAATCAAGCAATGGTGAGCTTTACGATGTTGTGCTTATAAACAAGATTACATCAAGAGCAGTTTCAACAGAAGCGCAGGAACGAATCAAAAAGAAACGCGGCGGTACAGGAATTATTGAGTATCTCTTAGAAGATGAAACCATAAGCAATTACAATGATGCATCGCTCAACGCTTCTCGTTTTTAGATACTCATAAAAAACAACATACAAACGATAAAGTTCTCAACGTTCGAAAAAGGATTTGCGGTAGGACAACGTATAACTGGAAACGTTCCATATTATAAAAATTTTAGGGAATTACTATGTGGGAGCCGTTGTGGTTAACTTTATTCTTGATGATACCGAAAATTAATTGCACAATACGACATTGAGTGTACATCATCAGTATACAGAGACAACTACAAAACCTTGTTCTATTTTACCTCAAACGCTGTCTTTTGAAATTGGAGAAGGTACCGGGAATATAAACGGATTCTCATACAAGACTGAGGTAGATATCATTATCACACTCAACACTCGTGTCAGCCATATACCAAAGTGGCAGGATGTAGACGGTGACCAATGGAGCACCATTAACAACATTACATGGATAGATTTTTACAACTTCACAGAGGGGGTTACGCTTATGGGAAACTATTCAACGGAAGAGATCAGAAGTGTTTTTGCAAAGTTTGCGCAGGGGGATTTTTAGATAGCGCAACACCTGATGAGGTAAAAAAGCTGCATGGTCACTGACAATGGATAACAACTTGATAGCGAATTCAAAAGGGGAAGAGTATGCGTTTACACAGCCTCAAAGTACAACGCCTGTAACTGGAACTGAATTTACTACAACGTATTATTTTTCGGAAAATGAAGCAAAATTCATGATTTCGAAACTGTTGGTAGCTGGAAGCTCTTTGGGGGAAACCTAACGTCATAGAAATTCCGGTTGACATTGATAAAAGCCCAAACAATCCACAAGGTCAGTATGCAATGACAATCGGAATCACTGTAGATTTTCAGTAAAGGAGGGAAAATATGTCTTACTCATCAGAAACGCCTGTTTTTGTCTGCCACAATGGCAAATGTCTGATATCATCTCTATGCTTGATTTTAATAATGCATTTTTAAACATAGATAATAAAGCAGTACCAAAAACCAGGAAAGTGAACGGAAAAAGCTTTGTCAACAGATATATCCCTTTCATCATCCGATGTTGGAGCGGTACCAACGACAAGAACGGTAAATAATAAAGCTTTATCAACAGATATATCTCTTACTGCGTCTGATGTAGGTGCAGTTCCTACATCAAGAACAGTGAATGGAAAACCGCTGTCTGAAAACATTACGCTAACTTATAGCGATGTCGGAGCAGTATCAGATACAACAACAATTAATGGCCAACCGCTCGAAGGGAATGTTGTTATAAATGTTGAATCAAACTTTTTTTGGCTGCATATCCAGTGGGTGCGCTCTTTTTCACAACTATATCCACAAACCCCGGCACACTTTATGGTGGCACATGGGCAGCGTGGGGGAGGCGGTCGCGTCCCTGTAGGGGTAAATACCGCTGACAGCGACTTTAATACAGTAGAAAAAACAGGCGGCAAGAAAACAGAAAGACACGAGTTCAAGGTTGGATATAAAGGTTACTTCGGTGCTACTGTGGGTGATGATGAAAATATGGTACAAGCATATAGGTACTCTACATCAAGTTATGGTACCTATGCGTATGAAGGAAGTCCTCAAGCAAAAGCGAATGCTGGGCTACAAGCAGCATCAAACACCATTTCGGTAGCACAGGGCTTCATCAACAGGTGATACAAGTGCGACAAGTATTGTACAGCCATACATTACGTGTTACATATGGAAAGAACAACATAAGGAGGAAAAAGAACATGGCACTGGAAAAAGAACTTATCAACGGAAAAGGTGTGAAAACCACATATCATCGTATAGATAGTATCTCTATGGTAGACGGTATTGAAGTAACGGTAAAAAAGTTATACAGATGAAAGTTACAGACAGCAGGAAAAAAAGAAAGAGAATACCTGATTGAAAGGCAGAAAGAAGTCAAAGAGCAGCTGGAAGCGGAAATGGCAAAAAACAGGAGAGGGAGTACAGCAAAAAGAAAAAGTAATTGCGTTGACAGAAGAAAATAACGAGATTGGTTTTCCTGTTCCTCTTGATTTATCCATTTTGTATATACCTTTCAATATCCTCTCGACAAAGAAACAGCAGTCAGTTATGAATCTATGTATGAAAAGTTAAAGCAAGAGCCTATGTTTAAAGGCGCAAAAGATGTATCGGAGGAAGGAGAATAAAATGTCAAACAGTAACTTAGTAACATATACAAAATTATCACCAAATATGAACGCGCCGCGTAATCAGCCAATATCAAAAATCACGATTCACCACATGGCAGGTAACTACTCGCTTGAGCAACTGGGTGAAAGTTTTTCAAAGTCACGCAGGAAGCAAGCGCGAACTACGGCATTGACAGCAACGGAAACGTGGGGCTGTACGTAGATGAAGCCAATCGCTCTTGGGCAAGTGCTTCACCGTGGAATGATAATCGGGCGGTCACAATCGAGGTAGCAAACGATGAAATTGGCGGCGGTTGGCATGTAAGTGATGTAACTTTTAACAAGCTTATTGACCTATGTGTAGACATCTGCCAAAGAAATAATTTCCGCTTGTCTTTTGACGGTACACAAAATGGCAGCTTAACAATGCACAAGATGTTTGCAGCAACCGCCTGCCCCGGTCCGTATCTTGAAGGACGTTTCCCAGAAATCGTTGATCTTGTAAATGCACGCTTGGACGGTGGACAGGCTGAACCTGCACCACAAACACCAACCCAAACAGTAGAGGTAAATGCCTACTACAGAGTACGCACACAGGCACATGGTTGGCTGCCGGAAGTGGAAAAACTTGAAAGACTTTGCAGGTTTTGAAGGTTCCCCGATAACCGATGTCGCTATTAGAGTAGATAGAGGCAGTATAAAGTATCGCGTTCACGTGCTGGGCGAAGGTTGGCTTCCGTATGTGACAGGCTACAACATCAACGACTACAAGAATGGTTTTGCAGGAGAGGGTAAAGTGATAGACGCTATCGAGATTTACTTCTTTACCCCCGGTGACATCAGACCATATAAGAGAGCAAAGTATATGGTAAACGCATACTCTTGGCAATACGACAACGAGAAAGGTCAAGGACAAGACGGGTATGCGGGCGTTTTGGGCGTACCTATCACAGAGCTTAGACTATGTATTGAATAAGAGGTAGCTATGAGTATAAACCTAGATATTATTTTTTATACATATGTGGGGTTATCACCTCAACATCGGCGGCGGTGGCTATCGTCATCAAGCTGATAAATAAAAAGATAACAAAAAACAATTGAAAACAACAAAATGTTTAAAAATGTCAATGCCGCTTTGGTATCACAGATACGCTATCAGATAGATACGGCTTTAAGACGAGCGAAAGCAGAAGGACACGTCAGCAACTACTCGATGTCCGCTTTAGAATCGCTTTTTGAAGTTTATAAGGCTATGGGCGGCAACGGCTTTGTTGAAAGCGAAATGGAAGAAATACGAAAGATAAATCAAAATGGAGGGAAATGACATGGACTTTTTTAGAGTATATTAAACCGGAATTGTTAATTTTGGTACCTGTTTTGTATGTCATCGGTATGGCTATCAAGAAAACATCTCTTATCGCAGATAAGCTAATACCTCTTGCAGTAGGTGCAGCAGGTATCCTGCTATCTATCATCTATGTACTGGCTACCAGTGACCTAGGTAGTCCGCAGGCTGTAGCTATGGCTATCTTTACAGCACTGACACAGGGTGTACTGGTAAGTGGTGCAAGTGTGTATGCAGAACCAAATTTTCAAACAGTTTAAAAGCAACAGCTCAAAAGATGGTGGTACAGATACAGAACAAAAATAGGTAAAAAGAATCCTCTCTTGCTTAGTGCAGGGGAGGACTTTTTTATTTTTACTTGATATTTAAGGCTGCTTTATTACAAGGATATTTGGGGAGCGATAATAAAATCTGTTTTCTTTGACAGCTTTATAATAAATGTTGTTAGCAACTATATCTGCGGAACGAATCAGTGTTTTTGTTTTAGAATCGCAAAACCTTACGTCCAATGAACACAAATTAGAGAACAACGGAGGGTAAAATTTATCCCATTTCCAATTAAAAGTTCCATGCTTGAACTCTTCCAATAATCCCTCTTGCAATTCATAGCGTCCGTTTGTCGCTGTTGTATGTTCGTCTACATAAAAGTACATATTTTTAACTTCGGACGGAATTATTAAATTCTCTTGTATCATACGTTTAAGACAGGATTTAACCGCAATTTTATAAGCGTAGTCTAAATATCGCTGCTTACTTTTTGGGCAATCAAAAATATGTCGGTGTAATTCTTTTTGTTTTATAACTACACCGAATTTATAATAATTATTTAATGCTCTGTATAATTTTCCCTTTGTCTTGATTTTTAACGATACAGGCTTTCAACTCTTGACCAACAGAATATTTTGAGCGAATTACCTTCTCGGCATGAATATATTTTCTTGAAGCAATATCTTTTCTTCTTTTGTTAAGAATACTAATCCTCCAAAAACAAATATATCGTTATGTAGATAATCAAATACACCAGATTCATCAGAATATATATAAATGTTCATACACTAAACCCCTAAACAAAAAGCCACCCGAAGGTGGCTCCCTATGCCCGACGACATTACATGCCGCTTAAACGTTAATTCGGTTTACATAGGTATACAGCATAGTATAACTATCTGCACTATTAGTATACACTAATAATGAATGAAAATATACCGTTAAAATATATAAAGTATGCATTTTATTTTACAATTTATATATAGAACATAAACTAACTTTTTTATTTTAAATAGTATAAAAAACAATTTAACAGTCGTTACCCTCTTTTTTTTGCAAAAAGAAAAGCGGTGGCAAGCCCGCTTTCTTCTTAATCTTCTTTCTTTTGCTCTTTCAATAAGTCGTTTACCTTTTCTTTCGCTTCGTCTAAATCCTTACAACCGTCTAAAATCATTGAAACCATTTTTAAAAATTTTATCAAATTGTTTATCTGTCATCTCTTCCATGTGTACCGCCTTTCCGATATTTGTAAGACCTTGCCTTCTTACTATCTATATTATACACTATTTTTTATATGTTGTCAACTATTTATTATATTATTTTTATATATTATACACGTTTTTTTTATATAATCGGCTCATTGGTACTAGTATCAATAAATTGAATTTTAAGTTCTGCGCCTAGCGCTTCTGCCACTTTTTCCAGCTCCGAAATTTTAAAGGTGTTTCGCTTATACTTATTGTTCATATTTTGCGGAGTTTGTCCTGTACGTCTTGCAAGTTCTGCCTCTGAAATGTTCCCCTTTTTTTACTCTGCATAAGTTAATATATTCTCTTACATCTGTATGCATCTAATCCCTCCCTTTATATATAGTATACACTTTTATTTATATTAAGTCAATGATTGATTTATAAAATATAAAATAAATTATAAAAAACTATTGACAACATATAAAAAATAGTGTATAATACAAACATAGACAAGAGATAAGAAACACAAAAACAAAGGAGATATATAAAATGAAAATCGAAACATTACTTGAAACTTTACCACAACTTGAAGGAAGCGAAAAACAAATTGCATGGGCAGAAGATATCAGAAAAGAATTTGTAGAGCAAGCTACAGTATACTACAACTGGATTTTAGCAAAAGGCGAAGCAAGAGCAGAAAAAAGTTTTGGCAAAAGGCAGTGAAATCAAAAGACCTCGCTTCTACTTTGCAGATATGCACCTTGAAAATATCGTTAAAACTATAAGAAAAAATTCTTTGAAAGTTAAAATGTCTGATGGAGAAGCTATCGAAGAAAATCAAAAACAAGAAAATAGCTATAACGATACTTTAGCAGAGTGCAGCACTTTAGAAGAAGTAGCAGAAACAGCTTTGAAAGAACTACAAAAAGTAGTAGCTTCCGCTGATATGGCTAAAGCTTGATAGACAGCAGAGAAAGCCTTTCTTTCTTCAAAGCTAACTCTGAAAATGACATGAATAAATAAAAAACACTTTGAAATTACAAAAACTTACAGTATAATGGAAAGAAAAGGGGTAAACGAAATGAAAAAAATATGAAGTAAGATTTGACGGCGGAGAATCCAGAAGCACATACAACGGAGAGATTATCGGAGTAGACTATATGCTGGTAGAAGTACCGAGCCTAGATGATGAAGATGAAAACATCGAGTTGTACGCAGAACTTCCGGCAGATGATGAGAAAAAACTATGATGAATTAAAGGCTGAAATCTTAAGACAAGCAAAAGAGTACGGTTATACAAAAAAGAAAATTTTACATTTTGGTATGATTAATAAAAAGAGCAGCGACAAAAACGCTGCTTTTCTTTATGTAAAAAGTACATTTACTTTTTGTTTTGTACGTGGTATTATATAGGCATACAAGAGTGAAGTACTTGTATATCTACATGTAAATTTTTATTATTCCCTGCGTCAGCAGGGGTGTCCTTATACTTATACTATCTTCCTTTCCTGAGATGTTTTAGTAAAAGGGCAAATTCCCCGCATTAGCGGGGCTATAGCTGTTCAGCTTTTGGGCTGGGCAGCTTTTTTTTGCGAAAATTTATGAAAATCTTTTTAATTTGCAATAATAAATTCCCTTGCTTACTTAGTAGGTGAGGGGATTCGTCTTACTATATCCTTTAGCGATATTCTATCAACAGCAAATATCAGTACACCATATTGCGGGGTGGCACCTCCAGTCGAGAGTCGTGGGTTAAAACCTGCGGCTTTTTTTTTTATTACGAGCACCGAAGCCTTGATTTGAACTGGGTCAATATCTGGGTGGCACCTCCAGTCGAGAGTCGTGGGTTAAAACCTGCGGCTTTTTTTATTACGAGCACCCAATAAAATAGTTTATAAAGTAAGATGCTCCCTTTATCTATGAATCAATGGGAGCATCTTATTTTGTCCACTCATATGATATGCATGAGGTGAGTGGTTTTGAAGAAAAAGATGTGATGCAGTTTTTGAAGGCGGAGGCGTACGTGGTATTGGCTTGGTAGGGGCAGTATATCAAATGGAGCGCAGCGGCTATACATTCGGAAATGTAGCCGGCTCATCTGCGGGTGCAATTATAGCTTCTCTTTTGGCGGCAGGATATACAGGTGAAGAAATATACGAGGAAATGAAGCGTGTCAATTACTTTAAATTCAAGGAAAAACATCTACTGGATTATTTCGGTATTGTAGGAAAACTACTCAGCATTTTATTTCATTTCGGCATATACAGTGCAGATTATTTTGAGCAGTGGCTTACAGAACTGTTATCAAGAAAAGGAGTATACACGTTTGGTGATTTAAAATGCGGCTCGCATACCGGACATTGTAAATATAAACTGCAAGTAACGGCGTCAGATATTACGGATGAGGAATTACTTGTATTTCCAAGAGATTTCCACAAATTTGGAATCATGGCGGATATGTACCCCATAGCAAAAAGCAGTGCGTATGAGCATGAGTATTCCTGTTTTTTTATGAACCTTTATATTAAGAGATCAAAGCGGGAAAAAACATTATATTGTAGACGGAGGCATGTTAAGCAATTATCCAATGTGGTTGTTGGACGAAGGAACCACAGAACCGCAGTATCCCACAATTGGATTTAAGTTTTGCGAACAAAAAAGAATGTTCAACACTTTGTAAATGTAACCGTATGAATATTGTAGAATATATGGGCCAGCTTGTTTCAACAATGATGGACGTTTATGATAAAGGGGTATATTGCGCATTCACAAGGAGATTTACAACGTTCTATTCAGATTCCGGTACACTTACAGTCAACGGCACAGACCAAAAAATACGAACAACAGATTTTGCGATTACTTCGGAAGAAAGCCAAGCACTTTTTTCAAAATGGAGTAAATGCGGCAACGGAATTTTTGCAGCGATGGGATTTTCATGAATGGAAACAGAAGTATCGACTTTCAGAGAAAATAAAACCGACAGATAAACTCTGTCGGTTTTATTTTTTAATGATGGTGATGATGTCCGTGTTCGCCTACTTTAAAGCAGTGTGTAATTGTGAAGTTTCTGCCTTCGTAAATGCCGTCCTTTTTATCGTTTGTCACGTGACGTACTATTAAGCAATAAGTTCCGACCTTATCAGGTTTCACTGTAAAGACACCATTTGCATCAGAAGTTATTTCTGTTTCTACCAATCCATTTTCAGACTGATAAATCAAAGTACCTTTGTGTGTATCGGCTGGTTTATCTTGCAGCATTAATTGTAATTTTAATTCGTGACCAACCACATAGTTTGGGTTGGAAACAGGAAGCAGATACATCTCCAAACCTTTGATTGGTGTTACTTCGGTATCGTGATGGTGACCAACAGAAACGCAGGTAGTGGCATATTGGCAATAGTCGCGTACTTCGATGGCGTCAGGATATTGTTCGCGTGTACCTAATTTATAATCTTCGTTTGGATATTGTGCCCAGCATTCGTCATAGCTGGTTACCAGCATGTGGAATCCTTCCTGATTGGTATCAGCGGTAATATCGTACCACAAATCTCCGCTTGGTTCGGCAGAGGCCTCAGCGCAAGTTCCGTCCGGAGCATAGATATGATGTTTTAAGTAATCTTTATTAGGAAGACCGTCTACTGCAAGGTTGTGTCCCCATTGCATTTTTACCATAATAGGATCTCCCAAATGATAATGGGATGGGTATTCTTCCAGCCAACCTTCATGACCGTATACCAATAGATGTGTTGTGTCTTTTATGTTGTTTTGTGCCATAATTGTTCACTTTCCTTTTCACAGTTTCATTGTGCAATATGCTTATTTACAATTTATCACATTTTGTAATGTGTTGCAATTCTTTCTTTTTCTCTTTTTGATAAATTTTTCTCATTATGGATGTTTCCATCATGAAAGTTGCACAAATAATGGGATAGCAACATGTCAATCTTTTTTTTTTTTTTATTTGTGTTCTTTACACGAGAGAGTAATTACTTCCATTTTAAATACGCATACGGTGTCAATCATTTTCTCACTAAATTCCCAGTGATTTTTTATGTGTGTTTTGATACATTAAGCATTGCAGAGCATGTTTTTTCTCTGCATCGTTGTGTATCATAGAGACAATACCATTTCCGATTATGCTTTGGAATCCGGCGGAATATTCACATGCAGTCTTTCCCTCCTGTAATCGATAGCCTGTATCCAATTCAAATCCAACACGTGGATTCGTTTTCATCAGTTGAATCTTTTTCCCTTGTTTTGCACTGTGGAAATAAAAAATTCGTGTTCCAGCTTTTTTCTCGTAGCCAAAGCTTAATGGAACAATATATACGCTGTCTTGGTCGTAAAACCCAAACGACAGCAGTTGCAAGAGGTGATAATTGTATCTATTTGATAGTCGTCCGTAACCTCTCGGTCTTTTCGTCTCATGATTGATTCCTCCAAAATTTGCTTAATTATAAATTTATTTTACTATAAATCTTTCCTTTTTGTTATTTTTTTATTAAGAAAATGAAAATCGTAAAATTGTTGTAACGATTTTGTCATATTACTAGGTATTCTGTAGTTTATTTGATATGATAGGATAGGTGAATAAATCATGGAACGAAAACATTTGATACATACCATAGCACCTGTTTTCAATCAAGATTCCAAAGTGCTTCTGTTGGGAACATTTCCGTCTCCTAAATCCCGTGAGGTTGGTTTTTATTACAGTCACCCACGTAATCGGTTTTGGACAATCATTGCAGATTTATGTTCCTGCGATATTCCCATTACAAAAGATGAGAAAATACAATTCTTGCTGACACATAAAATTGCACTTTGGGATGTTCTGCAGTCATGTTCTATTCAGGGGGCAGATGATACCAGCATTCAGGAGCCGGTTGCAAATCCGATTCATCTTCTTTTACAGAAGACCTCTATGAAAGCGATATTTACTACAGGAAGTAAAGCTGCTGTGTTGTATGAAAAGTATTGTCTTTCCAAAACGGGTATTCCGGCAATTACACTTCCGTCTACCAGTCCTGCCAATTGTCGCATGACATATGATGATTTAAAACAGGCATATGCAGTGATATTGCCGTATTTACGGTGAGGATGATTAAAGACATAAAAAAGACCTATACTATATCAGTACAGGCCAAAACTCTAAATATTAATTGAGTACTACCACCCTAAGTTTAAGTATGCTGCATAGATGCACCATATTAGATAGGGTATCATAAGATATGCGCTTATTTTGTTTACTTTAGAAAACATGATTATCATCAGCGTAACCGCACAAATTAATAAAAGTATCCAGACAAATGCGAATGTATATAACTGGGACTTAAAAAAGATAATAGGCCAAAAGAAATTCAATGCCAGCTGCAGAGCATAAATCCAAAAGATACGCTGATGTAATCTGATTTGGATGAAAAAATACCGTATGATGAGATACCCATTAACACATACAGTATGGTCCAAACGATTGGAAATACAAATGCGGGAGGCGCCCCTGGCGGTAGTTGAAGCATAGAGTAGATTCCAACGTCCGGTAATATAAATCATTCCTGAGATAAACCCAATTAAGACGGAACTAAAATACTTAGTAAAAGGGTTTACATTTTATCACAAACATTCGCATCCTCCTTTACTCATTTTGTGCAGATAGAAAGATTCTGTACTTTTATTTGTATGCGATAAGTGTGAGGTTAAAGTAAAAGTTCAGATAAATTTTATATTATATTCATAATCCATTTGAGTGAAAAATAGATTATGTTGCTATTTGGTGGAATTTTAAATATTTTTTGTAATTAAGAGCGAGGGCTCTGTTTGTTTTAGGGAGGTTTCTCATGAGTAGAAACAATGTAAGGGATAAGAAAAATTTGATTATTACAATTATCGTAATTGTTCTCATTGCTGCGGTAGCTGCGGGTCTGTTTTTATTTTTTTACATTATATGATTTTGGAGGTACCAATCGTTCAGGGTCAGACCAAACATCGCCGATAAATACCTTATCGCAGAATACGTCAAATGACTCCGCGGTAAATACTTCATCCAATACGGTTGAATTTACTCAATTGGATGACCCGTTACTTGTATTGGTAAATGCAGACCATAAAATGCCGGACGGCACTGATGATGGTGTGGTGGAACAGTATGATATTACGTTAGACAAACGTGCATTAGATGCTTATGGACAAATGTATCAGGCTGCATCGCAAGATGGAATCACGTTATGGATTTCATCAGGCTATCGTTCTCCAACATTACAGGCGCAATTGTATCAACAAGAAATTGACAATAACTTGGCCAAAGGCATGACAGAGAATGAAGCTGTAGAAGCTGCTGACAGGGCTGTACAAAAACCGGGTTACAGTGAACACAATACCGGTTTGGCTATGGATTTTAATACAGTAAACGATTCATTTAAAAATACAAATACCTATGCTTGGCTTATGGAGCATGCGGAGGATTACGGTTTTGTACTGCGTTATCCCGAAGACAAAGTCCTACAGGATTTATGCATGTCGGCAACCTGCGTACCGCTCTTTACGAGTACCTTGTTGCAAAATCCCAAAACGGCAAATTTATTTTGAGAATCGAAGATACCGACCGTGAAAGACTTGTTGACG
>VOFC01002926.1_pt1 | contig 36287 bp, 64 predicted proteins | sample 5384161 | NCBI WGS metagenome assembly VOFC01 (sample SAMN12384722, study PRJNA508395) | human gut metagenome | isolation source: healthy gut B | host: Homo sapiens | reverse complement strand
GCCAGTAAAGTTTTTTTTCATTAAAATATTCCTCCTATTCGTTTTCATATTTATTGTCGCATATAAAAACGTTTAAGTCAAGCAATCTTGTTGTAATATATTATACAAAATATTGTTCAAAATATTTGTTAACAGAAAAAGTTGTTGTCTTAAAAATAAAGGAAACATGAACAAGACGGCAGTCAGAGGATGATAAAAGGAACGGCGCCGTTCCTTTGTAATGTTCTGGTGCCACAAGCGCTGTCTTTTGACAGGCTTTGTTTCGGCCTAAAATCAATAGTTTCCGGAGAACATTTCCGAGCCGCCGAGTTCGCATGCTCGCCAAAATATTTTTTCGGATTGATGCTTTATAACGGCGAAATCAATCATTTCGCGCAGGGTTGATATTGACAGGGAGCGCTCTTCGCGCAGAACGCGTTCGACCGCTTTCTACTTTTTTCACCATGCACGTGCTTCGGCGCGCCTCTCCGCCTTGGGCGATTCGCGCACCACTTATCTTCACCACCGCCACTGAGGATGAGCCGCCACCTGCTGACTTGACGGGAACAGTAATTTTACCTGTTTGTATCGGTAGATTTTGCTGCAGTTGCCTTGTTTTTATCCGTAACGTTACGGGAAACATTTGCAACGCCTTTGTTTCATTATCATCAAGAACGGTTACGGTTGTCTGATTTAAAAGTTGTGAGCGTATGCGTATCGGGAAGCGTGTAACGGTAATTTTGCCGTCCTTTATTTCGATATACGCATTTCGATTTTTCCTTTGGTATCCTCAACGGTAATGTTGTATTCCGTTTTTGATTCTTTCGGTATCTTCTTTGCCGTGCACCATCGGTATTGCCGGGGATAGTTTCGGAAATATCCGTTTTCTCCGTCTTTGTCGGTTACACCTTCGCTTGCAGGAGAAGAATAATAACTCCGTCTTTATCGGTAACACCTGTCAAAGCTTTGTTTCCGTACCCTCAAAAGCTTTTTCGGAAACAATAACACTCATATCCTTTACAGCCGTATTATCTGCCTTGTTTGATACGTTACGATAATTCTGTTTGCATAATCAAACTTAATGTTTTTCGGGAAGTTCAACAGAAATATTTTCTTTTTCCTTAAACTGTGCCGTCCGTTCTTGATTTCCGCATTGTGCTTGATATTTGCCTTTCGATAGCTCCGGTCAGTATTACGATTACGATATATCCGCTGACCCCATAGCCGTTGAAATCGGTAACATCAATGTTTGTGGGCGGTACGGTTGCTTTGCCGTTTTCGTCCGTAACATTGCTTTTCCGTTCTGTCGGCTTTACTTCCAGAAAATAACGGTCATATCCTGTAACGGGCTTATCCCCTCGCTATCGGTAATTGCAGCGGTAATGCGATTTGCAATATCACCTTGCTGCCTCGGCGCGTAACATTTATCTGTCCCCGCCGATAGTGTATAAAATGCGTTCTCAATGGTTTTTCTTTTGTTTCAATGGTAATTGAAACATTGAAGCCGGGTACCACACCTTTGCTTTGCTCCCTCGCTGTTCGTCATATCTTTCGGAAAGCGGCAATGAAACCATTTTTCCGTTTTCGTCCGTTGTGTCGGTCAAGTTTCTTTTTCTGTCTTATCTGAAACTGTAACGGAAATATCTTTCAGCGGATTTCCGTCTTTGTCGGTTACCATTACTGTAATGCGGTTTGCATAGTCAATATTTGTTCCGTCCGGCAATGTTAACTGAAACAGTATCATCATCGTTCAGCTTTTACAAAAGCGTTGGAAACTGCACCGTTTTCATCATTTACCAAAAACATACATTCCTGTCAATTCTTACTTTGCCCGTGTCATCGGTAAAAGCCGTCCTTGCGGTCGGAAGTGTGATTTTTCTCCGAACATATCGGTAACACCTTTTTTCGATGTAGTCCGCATCTTCCGAGCGTTATAAACCGTAACGCCCATCTGAGGCTGTCTGTGCTGGTCGGTAACAGTTATAATAACAGGTGCGTCACTTGTCGGCTTAATGCCGTCCGGTAAATCTAGCAACGATATTATTGCTCTCGCCAATGTAAACTTCACAGTTTGGAATAATAACATTCGTTTTATCGGTTACTTTGACAACAAATGTATTTTTCTTATCCTCGTCATCTTTTGCCGACCGTACCGCTGTTGTCGCCGGTAGATGTCTTATTGTTCGGAACTTTAAGCTGACCGTTTTCATCTGTTTTACCCCGTTGCTGCATTGTTATTTTCATCATAAACAAAAATCTGCAAGCTCCGATTTCGGCTGCTGTGAATCTGTGTTCATTGCAGTTATAATGGTTTGGTCAGCATAATCAAGCAGTTGCCGCTTGGCAACTTGATAGTTACATTATCATTGATGTCAATGTTGATTTCACTATCAAAATCGGTTTCCCGTTTGCGTTGGTTACAAGAATTGAAAATCTCCGACCTTGAATTACCGTCCTCATCGCTGCGGTCTTTCTGCACAAGCTGAGGAATTGCGGCTATTGAAAACCTCGCCGCAGATTAAGCACTCAATATGCTTATTCTCCGGCGTGTTCGATAGTCGCAGGCTCGTCAATTATCCAATCGGAGGATTTGTGTCCCAAAATATCCTTGTAATCGGCGGTATATGTTTTCCGCAGTTCTCGCAAGTGTATACGGTATATCCGGAAGCCGTACAAGTAGGCTCGGTTACATCAGCAATATAGCTGTGATTGATTTTATCGGTGTAATCGCTGATATATTTATCATCAATTTTTGCACTCATACACCGTATATCCGAGAGCCGCAAGTCGGAGCAGTTACGGTCTTTTTTAGTCATGCGCCGCCTTATCTACATAATCAGCCTTATAGCTATCGCCGCAGCTTTCACAGGTGTAAATTGTATATCCCATTTCGCAAGTGGGTGGAACTACGGTTTTCTTTGTAGGTGTGCTTTCGCAGTCGGGGCAAGTGTAAACGGTATAACCGTGTTCGGTACAGGTCGGCGGAATAACCTTTTGTCATAATTGTGTTCCGTCTTATCGGTATAATCCGCAACATAGCTATCACCGCAGTCGGCACAAGTGTAGGTTGTAAACCCAAATTCCGTACAAGTCGGATTTGTGATTACTGCTTTATAATTATGAGAGAGCTTGTCTGTATAATCAGAAATAAATTTATCATCACAGTTTTTGCAAGTGTATGTTGTGTATCCCATAGCCGTACAGCTCGGAGCAGTTACGGACTTTTGTAATCGTGTTCTGCTTTATCGGTGTAATCGCCAATATAGTTGTCATCGCAGTTATCGCATTAATGGTATAACCCATAGCTGTGCAAGTAGGCATAACAATATTTTTGGAATAGCTGTGTCCTTTCGGAAGTGCTAATACCGTACCGCACTTTTCGCAAGTTTGCGGTTCTGTGCAAGTAGCAGCTTTGCCCGGTGTATGTCCCGTTGCACTTTCTGCCTTGATCATCTTTTCTTTGCAGCCTGCATTAGTGCAGTGATACTCAATCACACCGTCCGCCGTGCAGGTAGATGAAGTTACAGAGTGACCTTCATCCCAATTATGACCTGTCGGATCTATATAGTCCGAAACATAACTCAGTCCACACATGGTACAAGTCGATGTTGTATAGCCTTTATCTGTGCAAGTAGGCTCCTTTGTGATACGCTCATAGGAATGAGAAATAATCGGTGTCATATCAGTTATATATGAATTACCGCAAATTTCACAAGTATGATTTGTATAGCCTGTCATTCTGCAAGTCGGCTGCACATTTTCGGTCTTGTATTTATGCTCGCCGACGGGAGTGGTTTCCTCATAAAAGCTACCGCATTTGTCGCAGAGGTTTAATTTCAAGCCACCCTGTTTGCAAGTCGCTTCTCTTATGGTGATTGGCTTGTAATTATGCCCGGTTGCTTTTGTGTAATTTCTCTTATCGAGGTTTCCGCAGCCGTCGCATTGCCAGCGTTCATAACCGAGGTTATCGCAGGAGTGAGCAACAGTTTCCAAATATCTGTAATCGTGTTCGTGCTTTTCGGGAAGCACAATAACCGTTCCGCCGTTGTTATCGTCCTTTTTGTCCTCCAGCAGCCAAACATACGATACGCCGTTTTCAACCATTGTTTCACCGCCGTATTTATAGCTGATTTCATAATATACGGGGTAATATCCGGCTTTGGTGTAATTCGGTGCGGAGGTCATATAACAGTCGGAGGCGGTTTTGCCGTAACGGATTTTTGTATGCACACCGCTGTCGGATAAATCGGATACACTTACCGTATGTGCGTCACCGTCCGCCGTTCCGTAGTAGGAGATACAACCGACTTTGCCGCAACATATTCGCTTGTGGTATAGCCGCAGTCATCGCACTTTTCCGTGAGGTAAAAGCGGTTGTTGCCGATCTGTCCGTCAACCGTACTTGAAAGGTCGTGCGACTCTTTCTTGATATTAGCCTTTGCATAAGTACCTTTACAGAATTGGCAGTATTCGCCTTTCTTTAATACGGTTGTATGCTGATGTTCGTCATACAACTCGTAAGTCGTATTATCAAAGTCAATAAAAAAGTTGTGGTCGCAGGAGTTCAAGCCGTAAACATTGTTGTTAAAGTTATATGCACCCGAACCGTCAACGGAGTTAATTGTGCCGCAAGTCTGACACACAGACTTTGATAGCGATAGGTAAGGCTTTGATGTCATCTCTGCCTTTTCCCCCGCTTCACACCGTGCGTGCGACTTTCACCGCACACGGCGTTCCATCAATATTGCTTTTCAGATTATATCGTATAGATTTCCAAAGCTTTTGAATATTACTTAATTTCAATGTTTCCGCATAACTTTCTCAGTACATTGATTTTCTTCAGCATTTCATTATCGGGTTTGATTAAGGAAATATATGCGTCTATTGTTTCCTGTTTTACTGCGTGGATTAGAGTATGCACATCCTTGTGCAGTATAACAAGATTTTTATATTCATCAGTACCGCCCTTGTGTCTGGGAGTTTTATGATGACAATGGATTTCATCAATCCATAACACCTTTCCCGTAACGGCACATCTGCCGTACTGTGCGGCATATACAGAAATTCGGTTATCCATATATTCAATACTTTGGTCATAAACCGTAGTTTTTGATAACATATGCATTACTGTAATTACATCATCACTGAATTTTAGATTTTGATGTATTTCCTGTCTGCCTTCCTCTGTATATTTGCATATAGTTCCTTTTTGGTGCAGGGCATTTCTTGTCTTAATATATCCGATAGGGCATAACGGCAAAGCCCATAATATATCGGACTTGTTTGCTTCTGCCGTAATTTTCCTTGATATATCTGTTTACGATTTCACCCTTTTTCTTAACCCGTTTGCCAAAACCTCTTAATTTTCCGTCAATTCTCCATTGTATTTTTATACAATCTAAACTTATACAGGTAGCAATTCTGTAATAGTTATGAATACCGATAACCATTGAATTATATATGTTTATTGCTGTTGCTTCATATTGTGCGCCTTTGGGATTTTTGATACACTCAAGCTGTTTTATCAGCTTGTCTGTTTCTCTTTCCAGAGCCTTGTCCGACATATGCGAACAGGTAACGTATTTATTACCTTTTTTGACCGCTTTCATCTTAAAACCAAGAAAATCGGAGTAATGCTTTTTTAAGTTGATTACCCTTGATTTTTCCTCGCTGATTTCAAGTTTAAGCCTGTCTTTAAGCCATTGTCTGATCGCAATAAATATTTTATCTGCCGACTGGCGATTTCTACAAAATATCTTAAAGTCGTCAGCATATCTTACAATAAACATCTCTTTCAGATTGCTTTGTCTTAGAGCCTTATATACATTTCCGCGATTGATGTGTCCGTTCCCATAATCATATTCTTTAATATTTTTATGTGTCGGCATAGTTTCCCATTGACTGCTTATCCACCAATCCAATTCGTTCAAAACAATATTTGCAAGTAATGGCGACAGAATTCCACCTTGCGGCGTTCCCTTAGTCGGGTAAATCTTATCACCATTTGGCATTATTACAGGAGCTTTAAGCATTGCTTTTATTATGCAGATTAACTTTTTATCCCGTATTCCCATTGTCCATATTTGTTTTATCAGCTTTGAATGGTCTACATTGTCAAAGAAACCTTTGATGTCAACATCAACTACAAAATGCATATTTTGTTTCTGTATCATTCTATCGCATTGTGCTATTGCATTTTCCGCCGATTTATTCGGACGGAAGCCGTTTGAGCGTTTATGAAATTTCGCTTCACAAATCGGCTCCATTACTTGCAGAATACATTGCTGTACAAGTCTGTCAAGAATTGTAGGAATACCGAGCGGACGTTTCTTTCCGTTCGGCTTTGGTATTTCCACCCTTTTTACAGGCTTTGGATTATACCATTGAAGTTTTCGCTGAATTATATCAACATACGAATTTATTGGGATTTTTTCAATATCCGTAATATTGACTCCGTCAACGCCGCTTGTATTACTTCCGCTGTTACGCTTAATATTTCTGTATGCCATTCTTATGTTGTTTTCATCAGAAATGATTTCCATAAGATGTGTAAAGATTTTATTTTCCTTACTGTCGGCGTACAGTTTATCAAGCACCGTCTGCATATCATAATATTCAGCGTGTCGGAGCTTTTTCTGCTTTGTCATAGGCAACTCCTCCTTTTCGGATTTGTTTTTCTTTGTCATACTCGAAGCTATGATTATCTATACCTATAACTATCTGAGCAATATTGACTGGCGGCTATCCCTCTGCTATGTTATCCATAGCTTCATAGGTACTGTGCCGCCGCTTTCAGTCAGATAAAATTGAGTTCCCTCGGCTCACTTTGCTCAATTAAAGCCGTTTCCTCAATAACGTACTCTGTGTAATCAGATTAACATACGTTCCGACCTTACCACGTTCCGATAATCCTATCTGTGCATATATACTTAGGTGTCTGCTCTAATCCTGTCAGCTTGACAGCGCCTGTAACACTGTAAGGTATTTCATAACTTCACTTTTTACTTTACCTCACTGACCACTCCGAAGAGTGCCGCTGCATTTCTACAGCGTCTACCTATAGACTTGTAAATTCGCAGATTTCGTCAGGCATTTCAGCCATTCTCACCATATATATTTTATAGACCTCCGGCATATCAGCTACATATTCCACCTCTGGAACACTTTCGTGTAACATTCGTCTGTTACTTACGGTAACTTTCTGCCGACTTCACCGAGCTTATGACACTTGATTATTACACATCAAATGCCATTCGGAGTATTAAGGCGGCGTTTCAAGGACGTTACCCTATCATTCCACCTGTCGGATTATCAGTTCTTCTAAACTGAAACTTTTACGTTCTTTTGTTTAGTGCATAAGCTTTTCACTTATGAACGTGTCGCACTGTAATGATACCCCGTATAGCTTGCGTCTACCCCGGCGTACCGCTGTCTGTATTACCCTTTAACCGTGCCATTGAGATCATATCCGTCCGACCATTTAACACCGTGATTTAACGCAGTTTGTCCTGACTTTGTATATTCGGGGACACGATATGTCATCACTGTTGTATGCTTGTTGCAAACCGGGCACCACTGCGTTTCATATGTAACCGTTGCGTTCATATCCAGTTCGTTTGTTCTGCTGTTTGTTTTGAGCCAGTTGTCAGCCGGATCTTCATAGTCGCTTTTTTGTGCCGCAAATACGCTCATAGTCGGCAAAGTCCCGGCAAGCATGATGACTGCTAAAACCGCCGATATTACCGACTTGAATTTTAAGCTGTGTTTTGTTTTTTACTCATTTTTAAATTCCTCCAAATTATTTAATTTCTTTTCGCTGAAACTTTCGTTTTCTTGCATAAGTTTTAGGTTTGACCGCTTTGTTCAACAATCTGCGATTATACTGTTCCTCGCCGTCAAATCTCTTTTGTGTCCTGAAAATCCTGTCGTTGTCTTTTTCTTCATTTTTGTACCGTTCCTTCTTTAAAATGATGATTTAATATTGTTTTCACATACTATCACCGCCCTTCCTGTGAAAAAAACTCAAGATCATCATAACCGTGCTTTATAAGCTCGCTGATGACTGTATTATTTTCATCCAGACGTGCAACATTAAAGCTTTTGAAAATTTCTTTTTTTTCGTTTGCCACCTTGCGGAACCGTGTTGTTTTTTTGCCCGGCAACCGCAGGGGTTTTAATATCTGCCGTAACTGTAATCATTTTGCTTTCCATGCTCACCATACGGCTTGCTATCAATAACACCAATCCAAGCACGACAAAAATCTGAATACACCAGAATATTGTCCGATGCGTTGCGCTTTCCGTCATACTCTTTAAGCTTCCGAAAAAGAAATGCCGGAAAAACCGTCAAAGGTTCTCCCGACAACTTGAAACACGACTTCGGATAAATATACATTAATAACTAAAGCGAGCATAAAACATATCGCCGCCACAATCAGTTTTCTTTTCATTCCGTTTCCGTCCTTTACAATTCAAAATCAGCCTCATTCTCAAAATCCTCACTCCAATCTATCTCACCCTCATTATCATGCAGCATCATATATTCTTTCAAAGCCTCACCCTCTAATTTTGTAAGCGGAAATTTACCATTTGTGTTATTCTTGCGGATATTACTTCCGAAAAGATATATTGCCTCAACAAGCATATTCCACCGCTTTTGACTTTCCTCTATGTCAAGCTGTTTTTGGTTTTCCTCAAAGACCTTTTCCATATTTTCTTTCGTAAATCTTTCGGTGGGTACAGCTTTTATTTCTGCACTTCTTTCCGTCCGGCGAGATAAAAGTTATATAGGTTTTATTATCATTCCAACAACCTGATAGCCAAGCTCATTCATTTTATTTATAAAATCCTCACGGCTTGTCGCTGTTTTCATACAGGCAGTCACCGCTAAAATATTTCATACTTCCAGCTCATACCCTTTTGCTTGCTGCGGTATTCACCGCCTGCTCTGTGTCCTTTTTCTTTTTATCATTATCAATTACATTCAAGCCATATTCACGGCACAATTCATCAGAATAGTCCTTTATGCTTTGCAGTTCCTCTGCCGATAGCTGCCATTTTAAGCCCGTTTCGAATTTACGGAATTGATAACAAAATGAGTATGAATATGCGGCGTGTCCGTATGCGTTGCAATAAGCACCTGAAAACCCTTAAACGCAGGATGCGAAATCAGTTTTTGTGCTATTTCATTTGCAATTTCCGGCGTTATATCTTCATCGGGTGAAAAGGACTGCACAAAATGTATATACTGTCTGCCTTTTTTCTTTTCCGTACATTTGCTTGACCTGAACAAAATCCTCATATGCGGTGCTTTTTATTGCATAGTTCACCGTAAATCAAGCTATCCTCGGTTTTATCGGAACGGGTTATGTAATTTATAACCCGCCTCAATGCCCCATAGGTTTTGTTCTTTCGGTTAATAAATTCAATGGCTGCCATAGCTTTTTCACTTCCTCCGATAATGCGGAAAGATTAACGCAGTTTATTTGCCCTCTGTGTGCAAGCATTGTAAGCTGATTGAGATTTGTACCGATTTTTCTTAGTTCATGACATACGGGTTTTAAATCTTCAAGTATAATAATCCGGTCGTCACGCAAGGCTCTGTTTATGAGATAGGCGGTAGTTGTCATATTCGCCTTTTGTGCATTTTTCTCTGATTTTATCCAAATCGGATTTTTCTATCCGTATGCTGAAACCGTAATCCTTCAATACTATCACCTCCTGCACATTATTCGCTTTTTTCCTGCATTTCTTTAAGCTCACGGAATTTTGAGCAATGTGTACCGTTATGATAATCCAGATACGGACACATAGGCGCTCGTCTGTCTAATTTCAGGCTGTCAAGCCCCGTCTGACATTTGGGGCAAAGCTGTTCTTTTTTCGTCTTTCATAAAATTTCACACTCCTATCTTAAATGGGTTTGGGCTATGCCCAAGTATTAAAACAAGCTGTTTGTATATACAAACAGGAAGCTTGCCGTCACTTGCCGTCACTTGCGTGACGAATTATATCTTCCGTTTTAAGAGACCGACCTTGTTTTATAGAGTCTGCACCGCCTAAAGCAGAATAAAAAATCAACCTTGTTCCAATTCGGAACAAGGTCACATCTCCAAATCCTCTTCATCTTCGTTATATGAACCCATTTCATATTCATCAATTTCGCCAACCTCCTTTTCGCCACGCTGAATAGGGATAATAGCCGGCTGCAATTCATACAATAAAAAATCCTTATCTTCGCAACCGTTCACAAATCCCTGGTATGCTGTAATTATCGGCAAATCAAGCTCATCGGTAATAATAATCGACGCTTCTTGATTTTGCATAATAAAATTTGCAACATTTTCTGCCGTAGGCTTCATAAACACTTTTTTCTGCTCCGCACCGTCTTGAGCGTATCCCACCAGATAATAATGCGACTTAATATCGTTCATACCGAGCCTCCTTTTCCGAACCTTGTTCCAAATTGGAACAAGGTTACATCTCCATTTCTTCGTATTCAATACTTTCAGTTTGTGGTACGGCAGCATACTGTTTATCGCTTATAAGCTGCGGTGCGTCAACACCGAACATATCGTCAACCTCCCTGTGTAGTAACTCTTTCGCTTTCCAAAGCATTTTGTGCCGACAGCTTCATTTCGTCAATCATATCGTCATTTAGCTTTCCCGTGTACCGATTTTCAAAATATAAAGTGCCGTCATCACGATATATTTGAAGCAAAAAAATTATTTCCGCTCATATAACTGCTGTATGATTCGATTTCATCAAACAAATTAAGCAGAGCATTTTGCTTGCCCGCGACGTCATTGCTTTCAAATATTTCTTTGGTCAGTTCGGGCTCAACAAAGATGTATCCTATAAATTCGCCTTGCTTTCCCAAAGAATCTTTGTGAATGACATTTCCGAATTTACCGTCATAAAATACAGCGAGTATTGCCATATGTTTTCTGAGTTCAGCTAATATCTTGTTTTTATGATTTTCAAAAATTTTCCGTATCAATGTTCAGCTCATCGGCGTTAATACCGCATTTTTTTCATAAACTGCAAAGCAGCTCTTTTTCTGAACCATAATTATGTTCATCACCAAGATTGTATTTGTCATTCCAACATACCATTTGGCTGTTGCCGCCATCTAATCGTGGATTTTGCGGTTCATTATCATATAACAGCTTTGCTGAAAATTTTGGTTTTGCTATTTTAATCACCTCCGTCCGACCTTGTTCCAATTTGGAACAAGGTTACATCTCAAACTCGTCCTCATCGGAAATATCCGATATGCTGCAATGTTTCGCCACCAGTTCATCATATCGATCGAGATATTCGCTTATCGTTATATCCTCGCTGATATAATTGTAATCACCGTCACCGATTATAAGTCCTTCTTTTGTCGTAAAAGTCGTACCGTCATATTCTTGTGTGCCGAATGGCTCTTTACAGATAACCGTGCCCCAATGATTTACCATAACATAGTCTTTCAGCTCTACCATATCCCCACGGCACTCATCATCATGACGTATATCGTAACAAAATAAATTTTCAGGCACTTTTTGTCCTGTCGATACGCTCGCAATCAAACAGAATCGGTTTGTTGAAAATTGTAACCAGCTGAAATTTTCTGCTTTCAGCATCGTTTTTTGCCATACCTTGTTCGGATTTTAACATTGTATATAATCTCCTTTCCGAACCTTGTTCCGATTTGGAACAAGGTTACATCTCAAATTCGTCCTCATCATCAAGCCCGGTATTTTCCTCGTAATCCATCCGGCAATAATCAACATGATCAAACAGATGCTGAAATTTTTGTCAACACCCGATTGCATTGATTTTATTACCTCACGCAAATCTCCGAGATACCCCCAACAGCTGTCAGCTTCTTCGCCGTCTTTTTCTATGATATATCCGTAGCAATCACCACGCAAATAATAATCATAGGTATTTGTTTCTGAAATAAGTGTATCTTCGGCTTTTTTAGAGTTTCTTCATCAACTTTGCCGTATTCTTCCGCAATTTATGGCTTGCATAAATCCAGCCGACTTGCCCTGCATCCCAACGGTCATTATATGGATAAGCATTGCTGCAAGAGATTGTGATGCCGCTATGGTCATAGAGGTAGAGGGCAAGATAACATTATTTTTATCTGCTATATTTTTAAGGTCTTTCATAGGCAAGCACTCCAAAAATACATTCCTTTACCATATCCGAGCCATTGATGGTTTTAGGGGAAAAGGTATATTCGGTAAACCATTTTTCAAAAGCATTGTTACGGCTTTTTAATGCCCATTCACGATTGGAACGGTCATACTCAAACAAAACATCAGAGCATTGTCCTGATTTGACATATTGTATAACCTCATCAGTATCGGCAGAATTCGCTTATAATATCTTTTAAAAATTCGCCGGGTTCGCTGTATTCGTGTGTATCGCCTAAATTGTATCTGCTGTGCCAACAAGCCATACGCCCAAAATTGTCATAATCAACACGGGGATTGATAGCCGTATCGTCATATTCAATTTTCAAACGATATGACGGCGTTTGTGTTATTGTACGCATTTACCACACCTCCAAGTTCATAAATTTAACCTTGTTCCAAATTGGAACAAGGTTAAATTTCTAAATCTTCATCATCAGCTTCAGGCAGCAGCAGTGTTTTCTTCTTTATCACTTTCTATGTATTCTGTTCCTGCCGAATTAAGCTTCAATCCGTATTCCTCGGAGCTGCACCCCAAGTTTCAAATGCCATATCGTAGGCTTCTTTTGAAAACAGATCCGGTATATGCTGATAAACTATATCTCCGTTTTTTTATATTCTCGCTCACCTAAATTAGCTCCGAGATCCTCATCAGCCCATCTGTGAAACACCTCTACATCTGGATATTTTCCGAAATTGCCCGTATAACAGCTTCGGGAGCGCTCCAAAGCCGTGCTGAATGAGATTGTATTTTCGCAGTGCGAAAAGTCATAAGCGTTCCATTTTTGTATCCCAATTTGCAACAGACCAATCATACCAGTCACCGTAACCGTAATTATTTATATTTTCGTTATATTGCTTGCCTAAATTGAACAGATGCCTATTTTCATCGGACATTCCGTTTAATTCATTCATAAGTTCTTTTTCTTCCAATACGGCCTTGGTAAATTGTTCACTGTCAATATTGGGATTGTTTAATGCAGCGATTATCTTCTGCGCACGGTTGGCATATTTTGCAAACAATTCACGCCCCTTTTGAGTATCGGAACCTTTTTTAATATTTAATTCCGTAGGCATAGGTATCAGCTTGTTAAAATCAATGCTGCCGATACCTTTTTCGTCAAGCTTTATGTCATTCAATATCTCATTTAATTTCTCGCCGGATACATTAAAACTCACTATGTTTCTTATGGTTTGGCATATTTAACGCTCCTTTCCGAACCTTGTTCCAATTCGGAACAAGGTTATAATTCACATTCACCGATTTCCTCATCAGTCTTGCTTTGTTCCTTGCAATAGCTTTGCAAGTCCATATTATAGTCTTTTAAAACAGGCAAATTAACCATACCGCATAACCTTTATCTCTATATCTTTCAAAGCAAGCTCCGTGTTGTATATTCGTTTCTTTTTTTCATCAAAAACGCCGTAAATATTATCTATTCCCGCTTTGTCATTATCAAGACAGAAATGAATATTTTTCGTATCAGGGTGAGTTTTTAAATATTGGTCTAATGCAAGCCTGATACACCCCCAAGACAAATTCTGCCGTCCTTTTTCCAGTCAAGCCCTTCAAAACTTATACAATGTTGCGACTCATTATGCGTCAATGGGTGCCTCAAACACAAATACATCATTTCCTGTACCTTCCATACAAAAAGCCGTACTTCTTGTCAGAACCGATTGCGTCCTGACGAAAGCTTGAATTTTGATTAACACCACGCATAGCCGCATATTTTTTATTTCGCCGTTTCATCAAATCCGCAAAACACAATTATTAGCACAGAAGCTTTTTTCAAACACGCCGTTTTTCACCAAAGGTGATATGCAGCTGTTATTTAACTCGTCCATGCCTATGTATTTAAGCTTTTTGCCGAATATCCGAATACAGCCCCTGTCAACAGTTTTCGTGTTGTCAATAATTCCACATTCACACAGCTTGTCAAAATCTTTGTTATCAAGCAGCTTTGCCGTAACGGTTTCATCACTGTCTCTGACTTTTGCAAAGTATTCAACACTTTCATATATCAAGCCTTTTTTTTCATGAGATCCCTCGGATATTATATCTTTATCAATCAGCCTCGTTTTAGATAAATATGCAAATGCGTGTTTTGCCGTATTGTTAGCAGTGGGAAGAATAAGATTTTTAGGTTTTGGCAGTTCTGGTATATAGTTGTAATATGCCTTATATCTTTTCTGATTCTCCGTATTGCTTATCACACAAGGACAGCACAGCGTCCACATAAGACATATTTTTCGACCTGTGTAAGAAAAGTCATGGCTGTTCCGCCTCCGACACCTCTCGAATTCCAGCACCATTTGTTATTGCTGACAACAACAAAGCTGTCATGTTCTTTCATATGATACTCATTTCCGCATTTCTTACAATATAGCCTCGGCTTTTCAGAAATTCAAGTAAATCTACCGACAAAGCAGACTCAAACTGTTCTTTGTATAAACCGTTTTTTCTCATATGTTTTTCTCATAGGCTACACTTCCATTTCTTCGTCATCTTCTTGAACCTCACAATCTACCGTATCTGTACTGAATATAACCTCGCACGAATCCAGACTTTCTATGGAATAGGTTTCATCATTTCCGTAGGATACAAGGTCTATGCTATGCCCGACAAACCTTTTCCATATTATCATCATCACTTTTGAAAAAGTATGAAATTGTCAAAGCTTCGTGCATTATTCGCAGTAGGTATGCAGATAAAAAGTTACTATACAAACCGTATAAATTAACCCATTCTTCAGGATTATCCTTCGTATCCAAACAGAATTTTTCATCTACATCAAAGTAAGCCCCGAATGTTATTAACAATCCTTTCAGGCTATCGTCCATTTCTATATCTTCAACACGGACATCACCTTTTTTTTCTAAAGTGTGTATAATGTCATTTTTCAAGCACAGCCCTCCTTAATATGGGATTTTTATGTAGTCGCAAACAGTAGCATAATCAAGTCTGTCAAACAAATAGTTGTATATTTTGCGGATGCGTTATTTTAAGCATTTGTATTCTGTTCGGTTCTTGGTCTAAGTGACATCCGAAAAGACAGCCGGCACAGCCGGTTCTTTTGATAGCCTGAAAACTTTAACCCTTTATCGGTGGAAATAATATCACCGTAAAGGAACAATACCGAATTTTTGTCAGCCGTAAATATTCTAAAATATCCTGTGTTCTCCAAAATGACAGAGGAGTTGATTTCGGCTCATTTGCTGTTAAAGGCGTTACAGCCTTGCCTTAGCCATATTTGTCGGCGCATGAGGCTTTCCTCAGCCAATGTTCCTACAATTATTTTTTACCCGTTGTATTACAGTATTTCTTTACAGGGGCCTTTTTCAGGTGATAACAGCAACGATCATTGATTTCAAACGGTGCTTTAATAAGGTAGTGCCATTCTTTAGGGATACAATACTTAGACTTTGGCAAGATACCCGTTTCAAGAAATTCTGCCGCCGTTTTTTAGAAAGTCCAAGCATACATTTCATAAACGGAAATGGTATAGTATCAAAATTTTCACGCAGCCATTCTATAGGCTGTAAATGTATTTTTTATCATAGGCTTCCATACAGCCTTCATAATGCCGCATACGATGAATATAATTGGCAACCTCTTTTGAAATAACGGGGTATCCGTACTCTTTTATAACCCTGCCGTAGTTTGTCTTAGGGTTTAAAACCGTCACATTATCAAAGGATTTTGCAAACTGTATAATTTCAGGAAATTCCATAGTTGTATTTACGAAAATCGCTTCAATATCAGAATATATTCGCCGTGCCAAATCAAGCAAAACCGTGGAATCCACACCACCGGAAAAGGAAACTGCCACATTTCCTCCATAATGCTGATACCATTCGATTATTCTTGTCTGCGTAACCCGTATCTTGCGTTCCAAAGACCAAGATTGCATTATTTGTAAGTCTTTATAAGTGTATATTGTTATCACACCCTTTCCGAAAAAATAACCTTGTTCCAAATTGGAACAAGGTCACATATCCATTTCCTCGTCATCTTCATTTTCGTTTTGAATAAGGTAATCGAAGCCGAGGTCTGACAATTCCTCGTCTGAAAAACCACATACATCGTGCAAATGCTCTATTGCGCTGTCATTATCGTACTTAATACAATTTATACAGTTTACAAGAAGGGGATTTCATGCGTTTTTCGCTGATGCTTTGCTCTTGATAAATAGCTACAAAATTTTTCAATTTCACTTGACAGCATTTTCATATCTTCTGTTGTAGGTCTGTAAACATACCAACGAAGCTCAGTTCCATCTTGCCAAAGATGAGGGAAACACCATCTTTAAAATTCCGGGTTTGCTGTGGGTTTATTACCCCATATGTCGTGAAATCTAATTAGGTTTGAATCAACAACGCCCTCATCTCTGCGTATAATTTCTGCTTTTAGTGCCGAATAGTGCTGATAATGTCCAAGTTCATTGAATGTAGCTTTTTAATCTTAAATCTTTATCAATAACACCATAAAATGTCCGTCCAAAATACTTTTTATCTGCAAAGCAGTCCATATCATCAAATATTCGTTTTAACTCATTAACCAATGTTGTTCCTTGCATAATCGCTCACTTCCTTTCATAAAAAAATCAACCTTGTTCCAAAACAACTATTTGGAACAAGGTCACATTTCAACATCATATTCGTCACTTTCCTCATCGGACATATACGGCATATAGTCTATATTTTTTATGTCCTTTAAGGTTTGATTAAAAGTGCTGTCAAGGTCTTGCTTTAAACCTCTGTTGCACTTTTCAGGCTCATCGTCACTGTATACACATTGATAAATCCCCATACTGCTCATAGTCCACTCAAGTATTCTTGCCGCTTTATTTTCCCTGTCTATTCTGAATGTGTACTCCGGCTCCCGCATAACATCGCCGTTTTGAATATAAAACAGACACAGGGCATATGTATTTGAGCCGATTTTTTCAACATACATATCATCATAGTGTTCAGCTTTGAATTTCATATAGTCGGACCTACCCTGTATGATGTCAGGAAACATTGTATTAAGTAGTAGATAGTTCATCTTTTCGTTCTGTGAGTATGGAATTGTATCAACGGCTGCTCTTTTTTTTGAGCATTTTCGTCTGTAACAGCTTCTTCGCTGCTCATATCATTTTCATCTTCATCGGCTATAACATCATCTCCTTTATCCAGATTTAGTTCCTTATTAAGCTCCGCTTGTCTTTTAAGCTTCTGTTCCAATTCATCACCATAAGCAAACGGCTTTTCATATTCGACTTTTGCAAGCTCCAAGTTTCGCTTGTCATCCTCAAGGTCTATTTGCGTCTTATTTATCAAATCCTCAATACCTTTTAACGCATTATCAAGCCTCATTGTATTACCGTGCGGGCTGTCTGATGGTTCAATGGAATAATCTCTTTCGCCGGACAGCACATATTTCACAGCTTTTTCCATTCATAAATGCTTGTTTGCGAATTTTAAGTTCAAACCCCGAATATGTACCAACGGCAACATCATTATCACTTGTAGGCAAGGAATGTTCTACCAACATAAGGCGTTTTCCGGCTTCGTCACGCTCTGTATATGTTCTGCCGTTTATAACCATCATAAATTCTTCTGACTGATTGCTGTCCCTTGTAGCCTTATCCTTAATAAGTCCATCAAGCCTTTTTTCGCCCTCTGCAATAGCTTTTGGATATTGGAAAATAAATTTATCCTGCAAGGTGTATCTTTTGATTATCATAGTTAGCCTTTAACATTTGAAGCCTTGACACTTCAAGATCAATATCCATCTTTTCCTTAATGCGTTCATCGCCGGTTGCAACCGCTTTAACCTCGGCATAGGAAAGTACAGCCTCGTCAATATCTTCACAAGTTCTGCCGACCATTTTGCCTGACTTTATCTGCGAAATAAATCTCTGCTTATTCTCAACAAGCTGCCATAAATAGCTGTCAAAGGTATTTTGCGTTACATATCGGTACACACCGACTTCGGCATTTATATTGCCGTGTCTTAACCCTCTGCCGTCGCGCTGTTCGATGTCTGACGGTCTCCACGGGCAGTCGATATGGTGCATCGCAACAACTCTGTCCTGAATATTTGTACCGACGCCTAATTTGTTGGTAGAGCCTATGATGATACGCTTTTCACCGCTGCGCATTTTTTCAAACAAAGCCTCTTTTTGAGCGTCTGTTTTTGCTTCATGAATAAAGGAAATTTCATCTTCGGGAATACCTTTTTTGATAAGCTCGTCTTTCAGCGCATGGTACACATCGAATATTCCTTCACCCTTCGGTGTGCCTATATCGCAAAACGCTATCTGCGTACCCTTTATATCCTCGGAATCAATATAGTTGGTATAAATGTTTTCGGCACATCTGCGTATTTTTGAATTATCGTCAATCTCCTGTGTGGGGATCTATCAATCTGCTGTCTGTTGCCAACAGCCTTGCCTCGTTGGTTATTTTAAGCATATTGTCCTGCCAGCTTTTAACAAGGCCTGCGTGTATTGCGTCGGCTCTGTCTACAAACTCCATCATTTTTAACACAACATAATCACTCGGCTGACAGGCAACAATCGTGGATTGCCCGTCCCGTATTTTGGGAATATCAAGGTTTAGCTGTTCATCTGTCACAACATCGGCAAAATTATGATACATACTGAGTAATTCGGGCAAATTTTTGAACTTTGCAAACCGTGTTCTGTATCTGTAGCCCGTACCTCCGGAGCAAGCTCCAAAGCCGTTACCACCTCGCCGTATTGTGCCGCCCAAGCGTCAAAATGCGGCATATTTTTTTTCAAGCTCACGGGGATCTAAATACCTTTGCATTACAAACATTTCCGTCATAGAGTTTGATATAGGTGTTCCCCGTAGCAAATACAACGCCTTTACCGTCGTTGATTTCCTGCATATACTTGCATTTCATCAGCATATCTGTAGATTTTTTTTTTGCTTTTGTCTGTGATATTCCGGCTACATTGTTCATTTTTTGAAAACACCGCACAATTTTTGTAATAGTGTGCTTCGTCCACAAAACATATAGTCGATACCGAGACTTTCAAAGGTTATCAAGTCGTCCTTTGCGGTATCGTCTGTCAGCTCCTTAATCTGCGTTGTAAGGCTTTCCTTCATTTTTTTCCATTTGCTTAATGGTAAAGTTTTCGCCCTGTTCCTCACGCATTACGGATACTGCACCGATTATTTCATCTACCTGTTTCTGCAATGTTAAAATCTGCCGTTCCTTTGACATTGCTATTTTTTCAAACTGCGAATGCCCGATAATGACCGCGTCCCAATCGCCCGTGGCAATCTTGCTGATAAATTTAAGTCTGTTCTGCTTTTCAAAATCCGTTTTGTTGTAACAAGAATTTTTGCGGACGGATACAGTCTTAAAAATTCGCTTCCCATTTGTCCCGTCAGGTGGTTCGGGACTACAAATATTGCCTTTTGCAGATTTCCAAGCCTGCGTTGCTCCATGCAGATTGCCGCCATAACAAAGGATTTCCCGGCGCCGACCTTGTGGTCGAGAAGCACTCCCGTATTTGACAGCAAACCTCTTGCAACAGCATTTTTCTGATAGTCCCTAAGCTCCAATTCCCGGGACATACCCGGCAAGGTTAAAAAGCTTCCGTCATATTTTCTGAGCCGCAGATTATTAAAGGTTTCGTTATAATAGTCAACATATTTTTTTTCGTCTTTCGGCATCCTCAAATATCCATTCACGGAAAGCTGATTTTATCAGGTCTTGCTTTGCACGGGCAAACATTGTTTCTTTGGCATTATCCTTATACTTGATTTTTCCGTTTTCATCTTCATACGGATCACGCACGGTAACACTTCGCATATTAAGGCTTTCTTCAAGTATTTCATAAGCCGTTTTTCGCTTTGTGCCAAAGCTTTCGGTAACGGTAACGGAATGGCTATCCTGTCCCTTGTTGCGTATCGAAAATGAGTTCATAATCGGGTTGTATTCAATTTTAACAGGGTTTCTGAAGCTGTTTTGCAGATAATACGGGGTTTCAAAGGTTTCGTACATAAATTTGTTATAATCCTCCGTATCAATCCATGTAATACCCAGACTGACATCAATTTCGGCAGCCGTTAAAAGCTCCGGCAATACGCTCTCAAGCTTTTGTCTGTTTCCGGCGAAAAGCTCGGGATTATCCTCGCAGAAAGCTTCTGCCATATGAAATTTATGGCGAACATTCCCGGACAGATATTCGTCTGCGGTTTCTATACAGCTTTGTTCGCCAAACTCGTCAAAAAATTCCTCAACACTCATATGCGGCGGCAGTTCGCCTTGTACCTTTTCAGGATTGATGAACACAAGTCCGTTAAGCTCATCATATAAATCGGCATATCTTGTATTTCTGTAAAGATTACTCATAAAAGCAAAATCCACACAGCCCTTTTCCGAAAGCGATACTCTGAGAGCGTCAACGGCATTATCTACAGACGTGATTTTAATATTCGGTCTGATAGTTCTTTTTGAGAACATATCAGCCTTTTCGTATATTTTCAAATCGCTGTTGTACTTTTCAAGAGAACAAATCAACGGATAATCGCTGTCATCACGAAACGCCCGTTCATTTGCTGTTTCACTTATATATCCGTTTTTCTTTACAAACGCATCGTATTTCTCATTAAGCTGTTTTTGTAATTCTTTAATTACATCGTCCGTCATATTGGCTGCTTGAGTCTCTATGAGTTCTCTTGTTATTTTTCTGATTTCGTGCATACCCGTTATGCGTTCCAAAGTTTTACCCTGATAGTCCATTTTACGCATAGTTGAGTTTTCACGGTAATATAAGCTGTCATCAACAAATGTGTATGTGAAATTCTTTACAGACGGATCGGCAGGGATTGTTTCGGCTTTTTCTTCTTCGTCATTGCCTGCATATTCCGTAATTTCAGCGTTAAGCTTTGACAGTGCAGAGTGTAAATCCGCTTTAAATCAAAATCATCAAACGCAACAAGGTCTGTTGTGCTGTTTTCTCCGTATCGTGTGCCGTATTCCATCTTGCCGAGCATCATATCGGAGTTTTCCTGATAATAAGCATTAACGGAATACCCTGTGAATCTTCTCCCAAGTTCACCCAATAAGGCTCGTTTGATACAATTCTTTCTCGTTTCTGCAAGAATATAACATCCGTTGTAACCCTTGTATTTGCCATTTGCTTAAAGGTTTTATCAGGGGAGCCGCACAGAACCGACCAAATCGGCTTTTTCGGCTAAATATTTTCTTGCCGACGGATTTGATTTATCCATAACCCATTTTGATGCAACAAAGGCAACTATACCTCCGGGGCGAACCTTATCGAGTGCCTTAGCCATAAAATAATCGTGTATAGCAAACTTGTATTTGTTCAATTTCGGATCGTATAACCTGTGTTCACCGAACGGAATATTGCTGATAACAACATCATAAAAATTATCGGGTTCTTCGTTTGTTTCAAACCCCTGTATTTTTTATGTTTGCATTTTGATGCAGCTGCTTTGCAATTCTGCCCGAAACATCATCAATTTCATATCCGTATAAATTACTGTTGTTTCTTATTTCTTCGGGCATAGCCGCAAAGAATAAGCCTGTTCCCATTGACGGATCAAGTATATTGCCGCCTTTAAAACCAAATCTCGAAATTGTATCATACATTTCCCGGATTACTTCGGGCGGTGTATAGTGTGCCGTCAATACGGATGCTCTTGCACTTTTGTATTCCTCATCGGTTAAGAGCTCCTTTAATCTGACATATTCGCTTTTCAAGCCTCGTTTGACGGATCAAAGGCTTCGGCAAGACCGCCCCAGCCGACATATTTACACAGGATTTTCTGTTCGTCCGCCGTTGCAAATCGGTGCTCGGCTTCAATTTTATTAAGGGCTTCTATCGCCTCAATATTTGACCTGAATTTCTGTTTTTGGGCCGCCATCGCCAATACCGTCATCAGGGGAATAAACATAGTCAATTCGGGGACCGTCAGGCACTATAACAATTTTTTCGGGTTTTCGTATGCAAGTTCTTCTGTTTTATATTCCTGTTCAGTTTCTTCAGCAGGGGCATTGATAACTTCATCAGCCATAGGAATTGTATCAACAGGGGTAAACTTGCTTGTAAGCTCGTCATATTCGTCCTCAGAGAGTATCCCTGCTGCAATACAAGCATTTTTTCGGAATACTCCATAACCTCAATTAAATATTCACGATATGCCCTGCGTTTTCCGTTGTCAATATCTGCATCCGTCCATTCGCTGTCTACGGTATAGTCCATAGGGAAAACTGCTCCGTGAACCTTTAACTCACCGTAGGTATATACAGAGGTTTCATCACCATCGCCAAAGGTTACATCCGTAAAGCTTACATCACCGTTTAGAAAATCCTCCAATGTTACATCAAGCAAGTCATTTTTTGCCTGTGTCCGCTGATAAACATACGGAATATCCATAACATAATAAAGGGGTAGGTTTTCCTCGTCCGGACGGGTAATATCACGAACCAAAACCTCTTGTTTGTTTTCATCAAAATTAAGTACGGCATATCTGCGGTCATAAAGGTTAAATTCGTCACCCGATTCTAATTTTAAGCCTTTTTCATAGTAGCTGTCATATTCGTCCTCGGCGATAAGTTCAGCCTCAATCATAGCTTCCTTATGAGTATATCCGTGTCTTTCCATAAGATAGTCACGGTATGCCGTTTTTCTACCTTTTAAAAAGCTCATCGCTCCAAGCCTCTCTTGCTTCAAAGCTGAGCAAATATCGGTCGGAGTTTATTGCTGCATATATAATATTAAAAAGTCCGTCCGTCAAAATCTTTCGGGAAAATCTCAAGTTCGGCATTGAGAAAGTCGTTAAGGACGTATGTTCTGTTCCAATCGGTATCAGCCAAAGCCCTGCGCACATCGTCAATCGGTGCTTCGATAAAGTCCGATTTACTTGTAAAAAGCTGCGGATGCCGTATGCCGTCATAGGTAATGTCAAGCATATGCACATGATCTTCATCAATGCGTGTGATTTTATATTTACGGTTATTGTATTCAAGCTCTTTGTTTATCTCTAATTCATCAACAGCTTCAATTTCTGCTTTATCGGTCGGATTCTCGGCGTGTCTTATAAGAGTTGCTTCTTTAAGCGCTTCCCACGGCTCAGCCTCGACTATAACGTATGTATGGTCATGAACATGATAATCAAGATTGCCTATATCGGTTGTCTGTTCATCGGGCGTACTGTCAAGAACCTCATATGTTGCGCCCTTGTAGCTTATAATATCGCCGTATTCAAACGGACTGCCGACAGCTTCTTCATCGGTGTTTTCGGGGATAGGATATTCGCCGTTGTCAATACATTTCTGCGTTTCTTTTGCAATAGCAGTCCATTTTATACGTTCCTTATAGTCCTTATCGCCCAGTTCAAAGCTTATGTCTATGCCTTTGCCGTCCGCACTCCACGAAATATAGCTGACTCCCTCAATTTTAAGACCGCTGCCGCAAACACCGTATTCATTTTTTTCAGAAAATTTACTCTCTCTGTGGTCTTGTTCTCTTTTGAAAAAGAATTTGTATATGCGTTCTGTGCCGCCCTCTGTTACACCGCCGCTCAGTGCAATTTCGTGTATGGCTTTCTCCAATATTTCATTTATTCTGTCAGCTTCCTGTTCCGTTTCAGGCTCATTGAACATACTTAATTGCGCATTGGCTTGTGCCATAATATTTGCCGATACGCTTCTTTTTACATCCTTTGACGGCGGCGGAGGTGCAGCTAAAATGTTTGCTTTTTTCCCGGATTGCTTTCTCTCGGCTTTCACGGGCAAGCTGATTCAATTCTCTTGCACACTCGCTTAAAAAGTCTTGTGCGATAATCGTTGCGCAATTACCCATACGGTAAAAGCAGTGATTTATTGTTGTATTCGGTTATACTCTCCATTTGCGGCGTCAAATCCCGCACATCAAACCCGCACCGTTTATACATTAAATATATGGCGCTCTGCCATACCATAATGTCAACCCGACTTTTTTAATTCATCGCCTGACTCACATTCAGCAAGCGGAGAGCCTATTGTATTTCTTTTAATTCCCTCATAAAAGCCGGGGCGAATTTCATTTATTCTGCGTAAGGCCTCAAAGCTGATGTATTGTTCCATAGTATCTGCGTCGTAATTGTGTGCTTCCTTGAGTTTTGCCAAAAGAGGTGCAGTATTTTCCTCACTCAACCGCCAAAGTTTGGGAATAGTTTTATCCGATCCGCTTGTTTGGGAAATATCAAATAAGGTGCGAAGCTCCGGCTTTGCCGACATTACATCGAAAACAGCTATTGCAGCTGCATCCTTATTAACCCTTCTGCCGACTTTACTCTCCCAAGTAGTTTTTCCGCAACCATAGTTGCATCGGGATTTTGAGCATATATAAGCAGAGCATTATCAAATTTATATTTGTATATCCGTGCTGCAAAATCAAGATAATTGCACCAAGCCTCGCCGCTTTGTGCTACATCCCGGCTTATTTCATCATATAATTCCCATATCTTTTTTGTTTCGGTATTTTTAGCCATAGCTGCGACCTCCTTTTCGTATAAAATATAAAAAGGATCGGAAAGGCAGCACAGTAGCTGACATTTCCTATCCTTATATCAATCTATTCATATTAAATCCCGAATCTTCACGGGGAGGGTACTTTTTCAAGCCCTCAATAAATTGTTTTCGTGTCTTGTAAAAACTGCATTTGCGTGTTTTGCAAATCATTTCGGTCAACACCGAACATCGGCTCGGCTTAAACGCAAAACAATCTCTGCAAGCTCTAATATTTTTGTTCATATCACTTCACCTTTTTGTATATAACACAAAACCGCCCCGAAGGGCGGTGTAAATGTAATGTTCTGTTTCTTATTTTAGCAACAGCTTTCTTGCTGCCGTAAACACGAAAGCCGAATCCACAGGCGGTATATCCCAATAGCAGAAGTCTGTCATATAACAGCTTTCGGGATTAAAAGCTACTATCCGCAGTTTTATATATTCGTATATATGCTTCTTTGATTGCTGTGTTATAGTCCTTTGTTCCGTTTTGTACTTCTGTTATAAGGTCGGCAATTAAAGCTCTTACCGTTTCTTCCGAATTTGCGTAATAATCAGGGCGTAGGTACATATCCCTATATTGAAATATTGCATTTCGTGCCGTTGATGATAAATTGCATATCCGTAACCATTTTGTGTTTCCGGCTAACACTTCATTATATATCCTGCCGTTTGCCTTATTCATTGCGTCCGCAAACCCCATACCGCCTTTAACCTCGTCCAAAATATCATATATAAGCCTTTCTGTGATAATTGTGCTCTCGTATGTTGCGCAGCAGGGAGTTGACTCAATAGGTATCTCTGCCGCATTTACCGTTGTTGCTGCCATAAAAACCGCCATAATTGTTATTATAATTTTCTTCATTTTGAAAACCTCCCGAATTTTGTTTTTATCAAATTTATCGTACTTGATACACATACTCATTTAATACAATTTGTTCCGCTTCAGCCTGACAAACATTTCGTTTCCTTAATGTTTCCATTGTATCCGACTCGTCATATTTTTCCTTTGCCAGCAGCTTTTCGGCAAGCTCCTTTATCTGCTTATGAGCCTCGTCGTTTACTTCGTGCATCAGTGGCATTAAATCGCCGCTCATGCGAAGCTCCGCATATCTGTCAGGGTGTTCCTCACGCAAAAAGTCTAAACATATTTTGCCGTATTTTCCGGGAGGAGTAGTATCTGCTTTAGCATCTTTTGATATTTGAAGCTGCGGTTCTCTGTAACCGTCTTTATTTTTATATGGTATGTTCATAAAACTTTCCTCCTATTCAATTTCGTCAAATTGGTCATATTCATCTTCATCGTTCATCGACTCTTGATGTTCAAAATACATTTGCAGCGCTTTTTCTATAGTTTCCTCAATTTGTCGAACATCTCTGACATTCTCAAAATATATTGAAAATCTCTGCGTAGATATATTCTTGATTGGCTTGAATTTATGCGGTTCACTCTCGAATATATCGTCCAAAGATGTGAAATTCAAGCTGTCAACATCAAAGCTTTTTTTACAATTTCCGCTGCATGGTATGCGTTAATTTTTACTTTGTTTTCACTGAGGTAATTTGCAACTACCGCCTGTGCATTGGAGTCTAACGCAGTAAGCTTTGGGGCAGCCTCCAATGAAATTTTCTTTGCACCGACAGCATTGATAAGGTCATCCGAGAGTTCCGCCGTTCGGATATATCTGTGCATCTGCGTCTTTGATTCTCCGTATTTCTTTGCAAGAATATCCAAGCTGTCAACCTTTTCACCAACATTTTGCAAATCGCTTCGTTCGCCCGACTTTAATTTCATAACATCATATTGCTGACGATATGCTACAATGCGTTCTCTGAAGGATATATCTCTGTTTATGAGATTTGCTTCGGTCAGATACATTATGGCGTCTTCTTCGGAACAATCAAGCGTATATGCAGGGACCGTTGTTTTTCCGGCTTCTTTTGCACAAATCCACCTGTTTTCTCCCGATATGATTTCATAGATGTCAGGATTATCGGTTTTTCGCAAGGTAAGCGGTGACAAGATGCCGTTTTCCTTGATACTGTCAATCATAGTTTCCTTTTTTTCGCCTGTGTATCTGTCAAATTTATTATGTTTTGACGGTATGATATTCTCGATAGGAATTTCTTTAATTTGCTTTTCTTCTGTTTTTGCGGTTCTGATGGTGGTGGGGCAGAAAATATATCGGATATATCTTCCTGTCCCGATGCCAAAGGATTATCCTCAATAGGATTAACCGCATCCATCTGTAGCTTCTTTAAGTCCATACTTGTTCATAACCTCCTTTGCAAGCTCCCGATAATCAACGGTCGCTTTGTCTTTAACCCGATATTCAAACAAATTCTTTCTGAATGCCGGTGCTTCCGCAACAGTTGTTGACAGCCTTATTTTTGTATCAAATATGGGGACATTTTGTATTTTTTTTCAACATTCTCGCAAACAAATTTAGCGATATTCGTAACAGGGGAGTATTTTGTAATCAAAATTCCTGCTACGCTTAAATCGGGGTTTATTTGCGATTGTGTAAGAGTAATGTATTTCATCAACTCGTTGAATCCGTCAAGTGACGAAAAATCATTTGCCTGAACGGGAATGATAACTCCGTCCGCTGCCGCAAGTGCATTGATTGTAAGCAAGCCTGTACTTGGCGGACAGTCAATGATAATATAATCATACATATCCCTAATTCTGGAAATGGCTCTTTTTTAGAATCGTTTCACGATACATTTCTCCGGCAAGTCTTATTTCCGTACTTGTTAATCGGTTATTGCTTCCAATAAAAGCAATACCGTCATCAGACAAATCAATATCATTTGTATCGGAAAGCGTTTCCGACAGTTCCAGCAAATCGCTTATTGTCTGATTTAAGGGCTTGTCTTTTGTTTGCAATATCTTTGTAGCGTCATGCTGAGGATCGAGGTCAAGCACCAATACATTTTTCTTTTCTCTGACTAATGCAGCAGCTAAATTTACGGCAGAGGTAGTCTTTGCAACACCGCCTTTTTTGTTGCATACTGCGATTGTTTTTGACATGATATGCACATCCTTCCATAATTATATTTAGACTTTTAAATGAAACTGTACTTGCCCTTACAAAAAAAATTGAAAAGGGACAAGTGCCGAAACCCTTTGATTTAACAAGGTTTTTCTCCACTTGTCCCTATTATAACATGTTCATCTGCATACATATGAATAATTTCGTGATTGTTTCTTTCTGCAAATTCACCATAGAATTTTTCTGCATTTCAAGCTATTTAGCTGATCTGCTTTGTCAGTTGATACTCTGCAATAAGGTGCAATTCTCATAAATAATTACCTCTCTTTCTTGTTTTGTACGCTGTGCACAACACACAACATACCACACAATTTTTTCAAAAGTCTACGAAGGAATTTTGATTCCCTCTTAAAATAATACTCCGCCCCAAAAATATCGTTCAGGCGGAGTATGTTTCCTATTTATTTCTAATCCAAATCACTTTCTGATTCAGAGCTATTTTTTAAGGTTCGTTTTTCTTGATTATCTAAAATCATCTTGGTCAATACTCCGTTGCCGCCCGTGAAATAAATTCACCGGCTATTTTTTCGGAGTCCGACCTTGTATTTGGATTATGGAAGGTTATATGTAAAACTTGTCCTTTCATATAATGTCCTCCATTTCCAAATCAGATTTACATTACATACTATGTCTGTCAAAATCCAAATATTCCATTTTTATTATTTAATTTTACTGCATATTCATACCGCCGAGTTCGTTTTCTTCATTTTCGCCGAGTTTTTCAACCATTTTCCTCTATGTAGCCTTCCGTCAAATCTTTATCACGTGTGTTTTTAATCAGCTCAATCAATATGCAAACCGATGCGGCGGACAGACCTGTTATAAGAGACAGCGCCGCCGTGTCGTCCTCATCATAGCCTTTCTTTTACTTATCCCCGAAACAGATTTAACAAGGCTAAACACCCTTTTTACCAATGCCGTAATGAGATTATTGAAATCACTAACGCCACTGTTATGCGATACACCGCTATGCGGATTTTCTTTAACCCTTTCTCGGTTTTTGTAAAAATTTCTTCTTGAATTTTCCCAACCTGTGTTGAAAGTACCAAATTCAATTCCGCCGTCAGTCTGTCCCTGTTCTGATGTGACAGACTGTCGATTTTCTCCTCAAAATATCCAGGCGATTTAAAATCGGTGTTAAGTCCTGCGTCTGTCGGTTCATACTTTTTAATTCCTCTAAAGTTGAATTCATTTTCCATATTCTCCTTTAAAACTTATCTTCGTGCAGTCTGTAATCTCTGCATTTTTTGCCGCCGGGAGTGGTGTAGCAAATAGATTTTCTCTCGTCTGTCCAGCCTACTTTATATCCCTCGCTTTCCATATAGGGATATAAATTCCGCCTTGTTTTTGCAGATATTCATTGCAGCTTCAATGGTATTTATAAGCCTGAACTTCCAACTGCTGCCGAGCATTGCCGCCGTATATTCGCCGTGTGTCATTGTTTCGGACGCTTTTTGCTCCTTGTGTTTTATAACCGAAAGACCGTATTCGGAGCATATTTTGTCGGAGACGGTTCGGATATTTTCAAGCGATTTTTTATCCTGATGAAGTTTCTTTCCGCTTTCAAAACTGACGCTGTTTACGATGATGTGATTGTGCAAATGATTTTTTTCAATGTGTGTTCCGACGATTACTTCGTACCCGTCAAAACAATCTTTTGCGAGCCTGACGCCGATTTCGTGTACGGTTTTCGGTGTGATTTTTCTTCCGGACTGAACGACTGACAGTAGTGATAAAAGTATCTGCCATTCGTCTTTGAGTGCAAGTGTTTTGTCAGCATAAATTCATCGTAGGCGGAGTGAGGAGAGCAATTTATTCCGGAAACTAATTTCTCACCGCTTTGCAAAAGTGTTTTTCTGTCGTTTGCAACATAACTTATAACACCCGACAGTCCGGCTCGGCTTTGGCGCTTATTGTTCAGTGCAACCACGATTGCCATTTAAGAACACCTCTTGCAAATTTTTGAAGCTCGGCATATATGTTTGTAAGTTCCACACTGACATCTTGCAAATATACGGAATCTATTTTACCCATATTTGCAAGCAGTGTGAGCCTGTTTATGTTGCCGCCGATTCTTTTCACTTCGGTTATCAATGGCTTAACATCTATCACATTGATTTTCTTTTGCATTGCACATTTGATTATGTAATCAGTCATAGTTTCCTTTTGCATCTCCTGCTAAATTTTTTAATCACATTGTACTCAACATCTGATGCTCTTATGGATATAACATTATTTCTGTGTCTCATTTTATTCCTCCTTTGCTCTGAAAAGTGGGTACGGGCTGCCGCCCGAAAGTCTGCGCCGTTTTCGGTGCGAATGCGCGTGCGTAAAGCCACGCGCGATGCTTGCAACCTCTTAAAAAGAGGTTATCGCTCTTGCCGACAGGGTCGGCAGGGGCGGTTATTGGGATATAAGAATTACCGTCACTATCGGCACTTCGTCGAACGTCACATCGCTTAATCGTTTTGTTGTAAGCGACAAAACTCTCTTGCTTTGTGCGTTCTCCTCCTCCCACAAAATCATTTTGGATTTTGTGGGACCCTTGATAATAATATTATCCGCTTTCCGTTGCTCCGTTTTGACTTATATCTAATCCCAAACTCTTCGAGTTCCGGGATGTTTTGATTGAGCCTTTTTGACAAAACGATAGGGGATATTTCTTCGTCAGTATATTTTGACAGTCTTTCCGCCAGCTTTGCAGGTGTTCCCGAAAAAAGATTTTTCATCCTTCATAAATTTAACCACTGTTGCGGTAATATCTTCGAGAAGTATTTCGGGGTTTTCTGCACTGTCGGAAACCAACTCCCAGCTTTTATTGCCGGTATTAAAATTAAGTTCCAGTTCCCGATATTCAATATCCCGTCCCGTGCAATAAAGTGTTGCCCGTGAGCCGGCACGCTTTGACTTGCAAAGAACAAAACTTGAATCTGCACCGCCGGTAATTCCTGTTGTTCCCGACACCCTATTCATTGGGTCATCATCCTTTTTGCTTTCTTAAATGATGTATAAGTACGATTGCAATTTTCAGCTTGTCCGCAATATTTTTAAGAATACTTATATCTCTGTAATCGCTTGCGTATGCATTATCATTTGAGATAGTACGTATTTTTTTTGAAAGGTGTCGATAACCACCAGTTTGGTATTTTGTTGCTCAAACAGAAATTTTCAATCTGTTCCTCAATGCCGCTGCCGATGCTTTCTGCAAAGGTTGCAAAATGGATATTAGGCGGAGCATCATCTGTCAGTTCAAACAATCTGCTTTGGATTCTTGCAAGACTGTCTTCAAGGCAAAGATACAGTGCAGTGCCTTGCTTGGTTTCAAAATTCCAAAGTTTTTCTCCTTTTGCAACCTTTAAACACAGCATAAGCGCCAACCACGATTTACCGATTTTCGGGCTTCCCCTGATAAAATATGCAGTCCCTGCGGAATTAAACTTTCCACCGCAAATTCTATCGGCGGTAAAAGGTATTCATCAGCATCTCACCGTTTACGGTTTTTAAAACCTTGCTCATATTTATTTCACCTCCTCCATTAAAATTATTAAAACTATTGCAAAAAACAAAAAATAGTGGTACAATAGTTTCAAGCGATTATCAATAATAAGTATTCTGTAAATATAATAGCGCGCGCAAGAAGTTTTGTCAAGTGATTATTTAAAATAAATATCGCTTGAAATATTTTTGTAATATTCCGGAGGTCAATTTATGAAGTTTCAAGCGTCATTTTTAGAAAAATCATATAAATATTTCAACCAAAGAATGTAATCGGATTTTTGGATTGGGAAGGATAACTTTTTCGATAGCGACAGGCAATTACGGAGCACTTTCGATTTTGTTTCCTGTTCACGAATTAGATGCATTAAGAGATAAGGCTAATTCGCTTTTTAAGAGCTTTGCTTTTCGAGTAAGAAGGGCGAAGACAAGCTATCTGCCTATTATAAATGTGAGGAAGAATTTAGTTTGTGCGGCGGCTGCATTTTGTCCGAGAAAAAGCTATTGTCAATACTGACGATAATATTGATATGGTTGAAACTTATTGGCTTACAAAGCTTTCGGGACTGCTTTTGGTTGAAATGATGTACGCAATTCTTCATAACATTCCGATTTTAAAGTGCCCGGTATGCAAAAAGATTTTTTATTGCTGAAAATCACGGTATTCAGTATTGCGACAATATTTATAAGGACGGAAAAACCTGCAGACAAATAGGAGCAAAAAAAGTTCAAGGAAAAAGTCAAATCGGACAGTGCGCTTTCTTTGTATGAGAAAAAGTATCAGGCACTCTATTATAAACGCAAAAAACAACTGACGAAAAGACCTTAACGGCGATTAAGGAAAAAATCGCCTTTTTATCAAGACGCACGCTCGAAGTATAAAAAGGGGAGATTTCTTCCGACGAGTTTATTTCTATGCTTGAAAAAATAACACATACCGTGCCGGATTTTTTTTATAAGGCGCGAAAATGCACGCAGGCAGGGGCAAGTACCCTGCCTGCATATCTTTTGCCCTGTTACGGGCTTAAATGCCGTTATATCGGCTATTAAAATTGATTTTCATTCAGTATATATGTCATCATTTTCAAAAGCACGTCATAACAAATCTTGCTCCGAGCCTAAAACCTTTTATAAAGGTCTGACATTCTGTAATTTGTGTCATTTCATCTTGACAAGCCTTTGTATTTGTCAAACAATTCTTTTTCTTGTTCGTTTAAGGTTTCAAGCAGTTTTTTCTTCATTTTGGTCAGTAATTTGAATACTTTGTCAAATTGCCTTTGCCGCTGAACGGTATTTCAACCGGATTGATATTGCCATACCAAAATTCTTTCTAATATTCGCATTGTTCTGCCTCCTCGCATAAAAAGCGGCTCAAATTTCGGTATATCCGAAATTGAGTCGCCCTCTTTTTAATAATTTTTATTGTTGTTTTAATTGCCTCTCTAACATACAACATCTGTAGCTACCTCGTATGTCTGCCGGCTTTATCCCTTGCTTTGCAAGCTCATACGCCGCTATAAATACATCACTTTCAATGCTGTACTTCTCACCATGCATAATTTCTTCAAATGTGGACTTCGCCATTCGTGCCACCTCCTTCGGCAACACAAACAGTATCACAGAAAGAGGTGTAAGTCAACGAAGGAATTATTCGATTTGCCCTATCAAGAATCTTTACACTAGCAAACAAACACTTAATCTTTTTTTTACTTCCCAATAATCCCATTTTTCCTTGGGGGAATCTCAAATCAAGACTTGCATTACTTTTTAGGCATAGCTACCATTAATATTTTTCGAGGTCTCGTCATTGCAACATAAAGCAATCCTCATAAGTTCATTGTCTGTATCCCCTCTAGTCAAAAAAGATGGTGTTAAGGTATTACCTCTAATGTTTTCAACAAGAAGCATAATAGCATCAAACGTTTCGCCTTTTACCCCATGAACAGAAGAAAAGTATATTCAGTTTGTATCTTCTTTTTGAAAAAATCCTTAACCGGAATCAACCTAAAGTTTGGGGTTGTTGAATCATGAGATTTAATTTTAATTGCATCCATTATAGATATATTATCAATTAAATTTATATCATTCTCAGATAATATTCTCGAAATTACACTTTGTATTGTGGTAATCCAAGGACCACATCCTATATCTGCAGAAGGAAGATTAACAAGAATGTCTGTTATAATAACTTTCCATAAATCATATTGCATAATTTTAGAAACTTCTTCTTCAATATACACCACATCATCAGCATTACTTTTTACGGTTAACTGAAAAATCGCTCTTTCACAGAAATTATATGCTTTCTTTCTGTGTCTCCACATAACCATTCATATGAAGCTTTAGCCAAAAAGTTCAGTTTCAGCAGTTTTCCATATATCTTTAACATTATCAGTATGAATCTTCCCACGTTTCACGATAGCAACATTTTCAGGGGAAACTTCTATGTTATTACTAAGACATAAATCCTTAAATTTAGATATAATTACATCTGTATTAATTCCCGAATCATATACACATAGAACTGGTTTTTGTGTATAATTTGCAGAATCGCCTGAAGCTTTATTGGGACCTTTCTCTTTGTACATATCAGAAAAAACATATGTGGCGTCACAGATCTCGTTGTGAACTTCTAAAATTTTCTGATAGTGCATATGTTTTCCATTGAACGTCTTGCATTTTTTCTATAAATGATTCTGGATTTGCAGTTCTCCATTCATATATTGATTGATCGGGATCTCCAACAATATACACTGATTCAAGTCCAGCTTCACACAACAAGTCCAATATCTTCATTTGTTCAACGGAGGTATCTTGTGCTTCATCTAAAATAATTATTGGGAATCTTTCTGAAATACATTTTGCTATTTCTGGGTATTTTTTCAATAATATAACTGACAAACTTGGTATTTCATCTTGATAGAAAAGTCCCTTTTTAGCAGCATCTTTTAAATTCAATACAAGGTGCTTTAAATCTTCTTGTTCCAACACATGTAATTATCTCATCATTTTGGGTTAGTCGTTTATCATCATCCCATTTGAATTGTTCTATATTGTTAACGCATCCTTTGATAACATTCTCTTCTCCAATAACTATATGTTTTTGCAATATCATTCATAATTACACTAGGTCTTCTGCGTGAAGGTAACAGCAAATAGCCAAATCTTAGAAATATATAATTATTAATAAAGCTGTCTAAAGTTCCTAAAAATGGGGTTGATTAATGTTATTCATGTGCGGCAACATTTCTTTCACACGGTGTTCAATCTCTTCACTTGCAACATTGGTAAAAAAGATAACACAGCTATTCCTTTGTGTGGGTTGTCCCAACCTTTCAAATAATCAACGACTTTTGTGCAACAATAGTTGTTTTTCCACTCCCAGGACAAGCATGCAAAAACAACCTTACCTGAAGAATTAAGAAAATCAGTTTGCTCTGTTGTAAACTCGTACATATTCTACTCCTCATTCGAGCTATAATCCAAAGTAATATTAAAAATTGCCTTTGAATGTACTGTGGAACAACAAAAGGTTTTTCTATATCTTGTCCTTGATTAATCTCATCTAATTGTTTTTTTTAGTATTCGGCTTAATTTTTGCGCTACTTGTGCTTTCTGCTGTATCACGTGAGCGAATAAATAGCCATATTTTTAGTGCTTTAGATTTTATGCATGTCTCTGCAATCAACTTTTTCTTTTTGAGTTTTGGGCCAACAGTTGGATAGACATTAATTATCGCTTCTAATAAGTATGGAATATTATTCTCTTCAAGTGCTAATTCAAATTCAAGTGTTTTAGTTGCACCAACGCAAAGCACAATACCATCTGAACATATATCTGATATTTTATTAAATCTATCTGAAGGTACTCCACTATCTATTTTTTCTACTATACCAGTTAAATCATCATCATAATCAAGTTCTTTAGAAATATATGTATCTGTATCATCCTTATTGGCACACCTATCATCATCTGTATTAATTGACGCTTTTGGTAAAACCACAATTTGAATCAGGAATTTTTATCATTTTAGCAAACGGTGAAAAGCCACCGCCATTGATATTGACAAGCTCAACCGCATACATATCCAACGGTCTTCCAATTATTTTAGCAAACTCTGGCATTAAAATTGCTTCCTTATTCCTTCTACAAACAAAATGCCTTTAGCAAAAAAAGTTGTGATTTCGTAACATCTAAATATTTTCTAAGTAATCTTTTTCTTGTTCGGATAAGGATGCGCGTACAAAAGGATAATTAGAAATCTCATGTTCTTTCTCATACAAAAAAGATTGATTTGCCCGACATCCACCTTAGAAACCAATGTCGGAGAATGAGAAGTCATAATCACCTGTATGTTTGAGGTCTTTTACCTTATTAAGAAAAAAATTAAGTATCAATTCTTGTAATTGAGGATGCAAATGCGCCTCTGGTTCTTCTACTAAAAAACATTTGCATATATACCCTTTTTACAAAAAAGACATATCTCCTAAAACAGCGGAAACAAACAAAAAGATTATTATATCCCAGTCCATTTTGATAAAGTTCAAATGTGTGTTTTTTAAAGAAAGTAGAGTCTGTTTTATTTCATCAGAAATATCTTCCTTTTTCTTAGGAAAGAGTCTATATCTACATAAGCACCATTTTCCTCGAGTTTGAATATAATGCTTTTAAGTCATCTTCGGCAAATAAATTTATAATTTCACTCATATTGTGTATGAGTTTTGCTAATAAAATTCCATCTCGGAGTAATCCATGAACGCAATGAGCCTAAGATGGACTCAAATCTTGGTTCTACCAGCCCAAATCAATTTGCTGATATAGTAAGGATTGTTCTATATCAAGCAAATTTTCATTAATGATTTTTTTAGCTTGACTAATTGATTCTGTTTGCAATATTTCATTATTTGCAACACGCAATTTATCAACTAAATTATCCTTTTCTTCTGGGGAATCAGCTATTGTACCAAAAGCAAAGAAGAAAAGCCTGCTATTTCGCGACGGTTTCATTTCGTTCTCCGCATCTC